>TARA_R110002073_G_scaffold31441_8_pt1 | contig 10599 bp, 8 predicted proteins | sample TARA_R110002073 | Tara Oceans TARA_R110002073 (sample SAMEA4397174) | marine metagenome | biome: Polar Biome; feature: [DCM] deep chlorophyll maximum layer (ENVO:01000326); material: water (ENVO:00002006), including particulate matter (ENVO:01000060) such as... | depth 40 m
ACAGGCGGTTATAGGCATCCTGACTGATTGAAAATTGGGGATCATTTTCATCGTCACACCAGGCCAATGCCACAACACCAGGACGGATGAAGCAGCAAATATTATCAATATGCCCGCTGGTCTCGTCGTTATAGATTCCCTTGCCAAGCCAAATGGTTTTCTCGATCCCCAGATAGTCGGCCAGTATTTTCTCTATGTCTTCTCTTGAAAGATCCGGGTTCCGATTGGGGTTGAGCAAGCATTCTTCGGTTGTGAGGAGCGTTCCCTCGCCGTCCACATGCACTGATCCTCCCTCCAGTGTGATGGGGCCTCGATATCGGTCCACTCGTTCTATTTCCGATACTTTCTGCGGCACCAGGTCATCCTGGTCCCAGGGGAAATAGAGGCCGGTGCGTATGCCGCCCCAGGCGTTGAATTGCCAGTTGATCAAACGGACATCCCCTTTGGCATTCACAAGGAAGGTGGGCCCGCAATCTCGCATCCAAGAATCATTGTTGGTCATTTCAACAACCCGAACATGGGGAGGCAGCATGGCGCGCGCATTTTGAAACTGTGCCGGGGACACGCCCATCGTCACAGGCTCGCCCTCCGAAATGGCACTGGCAACATCCACAAACGCCTGTTGTGCTGGCTTGGCACCCAGCCGCCAATTGTCTGGTCGCTCGGGCCAGAGCATCCAGCACCCGTCATGTGGCTCATATTCGCCTGGCATCCAGTATCCGTCAGCCTTTGGTGTGCTACCCATGAGCCGCTTCATCTCTGTAATCCCCCGTTTCTATTCATGCGTAAGCGGAAGGGTCTAGCAAGGACATTGGATCAGTCCTTAGAGCCTTTACCGATCAACCACTCGCCGATGAGGAAGGTAATAATCACGCCGCCGACGATCGACCCGGCATAGGTAGGATCAAAATCTCCCGGCACATAAATGAAGAAGACGATGGCCTGGATGATGAAGGCAAGGCAGAGCCCGGTAAGCGCGAACGCCCCAACACTCCCACCGGGCACACGGTAAGGCCGCGGGCGGTCCGCATCAATCTTCCGAAGACGCAGAAAAGCGCCAAACATAAACAGGTAACAGAGCAAAAAGACGACAGACGAGAAAGCAAACAGGGTCCAGAAGAGATCCTCTGCATCCGCCGCCATGAGTCCATAGACGATAACGACGACGGTAGTGATTGCGCCTGTAATAAAGGCTGCGTTTGCGGGGGTTTTGTAGACAGGGTGCAGTCTTGCAAAGCTTGGGTGCAGGTCACCTGCATCGGCGGCTTCCGCAGCAGAGCGATTTGCCCCCATGGTCCAGGTCACCATATTTGCGACAAACGTGTAGAGCGCCATGATGCCGAGGATCACAACAGCCATGCCACCAACACCTTCGGTGCCGAGCAACTTGTAAAGCGTGTCGATAATGCCATCGATAAGGCTGATGTCATCGAGCGGCAACGCGACAAGAACACCCACGGTGCCTAGAAGATAGAATGCGGCGATAAGTGTGCCGGACACGATAATGGTTTTGGGCACATCGCGCGCTGGGTTGTCCATCTCCTCGCTCGCACCGGACATGAGCTCAAATCCCATGAAGTTGTAGACAATTACCGGCAGGAAGGCCAAAGACACGCCCCAACTGGGGGTGAGTGTTTCGAGGTTGATGGGATTGGCAACGCCATAGTTCATTGCGTAGTAGATCCCACCAAAACCGATCACCATCATGATGAGAGCTTTGAACACAGCACCTATATTGGGTATCCACTTGCCAATATCGAGGGCCATGACATTGATTGACACGGTGAGCCAGGTGAGCGCGATAGCGATAGTGATTTGCGGCCACAGGCCAAGATCAGGCATGAAGAGCTGAGAAAAAATCCCGGCAAACAGGAGGTAAACGGAAGGCTGCCAGAGCGCCACGTTGATCCACCAAAGCCAGGCGGTGCGCCCGCCCCACCTGTCGCCAAATGCTCTTTTGACCCACGAATATATGCCGCCCTGATCTGGGTAGGTACTGCCCAGTTCAGCGGTGATCAGGCCATAGGGAATAAAGAAGAAAATGAGGGTAAAAATCCACCAGAAGATCGACTGAACGCCGATCGATGCGGATGCAGCAAGTTGGTCAATCACCAAAATGGCGCAGACAGTAAACAAGGTCATATCAAAACCTTTTAGAACGCGTTTAAAGCCTTTACCCGATTTCGCTGAGGTTACTGAAACGGATGGATCTGACATGTATGTTTCTCCACTTTGTTCGGTTTGCGTCGGTGGATACTGAAGGGTTGCTAAACACCGTCCGCCAAAAAGGCGTCTACCTGATCTTTGTGATGAGCGATGAGGTGATCTGAGGGCCGACTGAGATGCGGATAGGTAAACCAGACAAGGATCGCTTTCTCTGCGTGCAGGCGGTTTTCCGCTTGATCAAAGATGATGGACTGGGGGCCATCGAGAACGTCATCCGTGGCTTCTACCCCCCGCGACGCCGGCAGGCAGTGCATGACTTTCGCCGTGGTAGGCGCCTTTCCCAAAAGACTAGCATTCACTTGGAAGTCTGGCATAAAAGCAGCTTCCCGGTCGGGAATTTCATCTTCCTGTCCGACCCACCACCAGAGGTCCGTATAAATAAAGTCGGCCTCTGCAACAGCGGCCGCCGGATCGTCGGTTATGGTGAGCGATCCACCGGAGGTTTCGCAATTCGTGCGAGCTATTTTGACCCAGTCCGCAGGCACCTGATATTTTTTGGGAGCCGCATGAGTGAAATCCATCCCCATGCGGGTACATATCCACATGAGAGAGGAGCAGACATTTGTCGCATCGCCGACAAATGTGACCTTCAGGTCTTCAATCTTCCTACCGTCCGGCGCATGCTCAATCATTGTGAGAACATCACACAAGACTTGTGTGGGGTGGTTGTAGTCAGTGAGCCCGTTGATAACGGGAACCGTGGCATGTTTGGCAAGCTCAGTGATTGTTTCGTGCGTAAGCGTTCGTGCCTCAATGACGTCGACCATGCGCGACACCACGCGGGCTGTATCAGCGATACTCTCTCGAGCTCCCAAGTGTATCTCGCCTGGTTTCAAATAAAGTGCGTGGCCGCCCAGCTTTGTCATGGCGACTTCAAACGAAATACGCGTGCGCGTTGAGGGCTCTTCAAAAATCATCCCCAAGGACGCGCCGCGCAACAGCGGCGGGCATGCCCCATCCTTATCAGCAGCCTTTAAGAGGCGCGCCAACTCTATGATCTTCAAAAGTTCTTGTTTTGAGTAGTCTTGAGTCTGAATAAAATGCTTGAGCACGGCACAACTCCTCGGCCTGGATGAAAAGCGTGATCAAATGATGATCCCCACTTTCTGCCTTTCGAGGTGCCCCGCATTGATCCATCGCATGCAGTTGCCAGAAAATCGGAACGTCATTCTTTATCAGTAATGTGTGCTTTTCCGCCATTCCGGAGATGTTTTTAATTCGTGAACAGACTGGAGATTACCCGGTTTCCAAAACATTGATGCCTTTGTTGAAAGGCGCTGCCCGCTCCACGTCATATCCTGAATAGGCTTCGACAGAAGGGTCCCAGATCAGTATGTACTCCTCCTGTGGGAGTAAGGACCTCACCTTCTGCTGATTGCCTTCGCTGAGGTTTGCGAATTCTTCGCGCAATCGTTCAAGACAATAGACCCGGTATCGCGACACAGGCATCTCTTTGTAGGCGCAGCCTTGGACAGTCATCTCAAACTGTTTGCGTCCCTGGCCATGGGCAAGCGCATTCTCTTTCAACTGCACCATATGGGTTTCGGCAATCTCTTTAAGCAGAGAGGCTGCATCGTCTGGGACCATATCAAGGAGTGATGTCTCGCCTGTCGTCGCATGCGCATTCCAAACCCGCGCAACCCATTCAGCCATGGCGGGCCAATCATTCCGCATGATAGCAGCTGGTGTTGGGTCCTGTCCGAAATGCCTGAGCATCGGGCCCATCATGCCAATGTCCGCAATCGACGGTGTGTCACCGAGCAGATAGGGCCTGTTTTCGAGCATCGAGAGCATGCCGCGCATAGCGTTAAAAAATCCGGCTTCCACATGATCCCAGGTGTCCTTCGTGACCCCGTCTCTCTTCACGAACAAAGTGTGTTGGCGTTTTTTCACCATATGCCTGCGAACAAATCGTGGCAGCCGCAAATGGCTTGTTACCTCATCGGCAAGAATTCGAGAAAGAAGTTCTCGATCATGCTCGTAGCTCCACCGATAGTGCATAGCGGATCGCCACAACCACTCGTCGCCATAGTCTTCGATAAGAAGCGCGATAAACCGCACGACTGGATCACTCGGCATGATCGGCCGGTCAGGGTACTCGGTCTCCAGCTGTTGAATGATGGGCGTGCTGTCAGACATCCAGCGCCCGTCAGGTCGCTCCACGATGGGCACCTGGATCGCACCGGCGCGCTCACGAATATACTTCTGCTCCGCAAAGGGATGCGCCATGTCATAGGCGATGCCCTTGTATCGAAGGTAAGCCTCGAGTTTACCGGTATAGTAGGAAACTGAAACGCCCCAGACTTTCATTGTCTTCCCTCCCTGCAATCGCTCCCGCCACGAGAGCCAGATTGACAATACCGAGGGGGGTGAGCCTAGAATGCTAAAAAGTTACATTTCGGGGTCGATTAGTGAAAGTCCTACGTCCGAAGACCAAAACACTCAGAGATTTGCTTCCGGCAGAAGTCATGGGTCGCCTGCTCTCAATAGGGTCAACGAAACGGTATGTCGATGGACAAATCATCCAGGATCGAGGCGACCGGCGTGCGGGCCTGACAATCGTCAAAGCTGGCGAAGTGGTCGCGGGCAATGTTGGACAGGACGGATCGTTTCTCTCATCAGCCTTGCTGCGCGCAGGTGAAACTTTTGGCGAGCAGACCTTGTTCTCAGATCTGCGGCGCACCCACACGTTGTGGGCGCACGGGCCCGCTGAAATAACATTTGTGAATGCAAAGGCCTTCTTCCGCATGTTCGATGAGGAACCATCAATTGCTCGGGCTTTGCTGACACTGACGGTTCAACGCAATTATGAGATGATGAATTTCATCGATTCTCAGCGGCGGTTTTCCCTGAGGGCACGGGTTGCGCGATTGTTGCTTGCGACTGTGGATGCCGACGAAAATCAGTCGAGCATTGAATGTCGCCAGGAAGATCTGGCCTTCATGTTGGGGGTCTCAAGGGTTGCCACTGGCAAGGCGCTTAAACTGCTGCAGGAGAAGGACTTGATCAAGCTGCGCTACGGCCGCATTGACATCAATAACATCAAGGGGTTGCGCGCGTTGATCGCAGATGAAGACCAGTTTTATTCAGTCGAAAATGATTGAAGGTCGGCTTCTTTTTTCGCGTTTCTCAGTGCCCATATCGGTATACGGTGCGTGGAATTCCCATCGTTGCAATGGCTCAAAGAAAGGATTGGATAAATCGTGACGACATATGCTGACAAAATCGTTTGGATCACCGGAGCATCATCAGGGATCGGAGAGGCGCTGGCCAAAACCTTTGCTGCCAACGGTGCGGATATTATTTTGTCGGGCCGCCGCGTAGATGCGTTGCAGGCGGTTGCCGATCAGTTGCCGACAGAAACACTTGTGCTGCCTTTCGAAGCAACTGACTACAGTGTGCTTGAGGGGGTTGTCGCAAAGGCTTGGGACTGGAAGGGCCGGGTAGATGTGCTCGTCAACAATGCAGGTGTGAGCCAACGGAGTCTGGCAGTTCATACGACGCCACAAGTCTATACAGACCTGATCAATATCGATCTGATCGCGCCAATCTGGCTGACTCAGCTACAACTCCCCCGGATGGTCGAGGCGGGTGGTGCACACATCATCGCCATTAGTTCAGTTGCTGGCCGCATCGGCGCGCCGCTTCGCACAGCCTATTCTGCCGCGAAGCATGGTCTTATCGGATACATGGACGCCCTTCGCACGGAAGTGTCCGGTCGCCACAATATCAATGTCACAAATGTCCTGCCCGGATCCGTTGCGACCAATGTCTCTCGCAACGCCTTTACTGCCAGCGGGTCGATCCGCGGGAAATCGGATTCTGCGATTGAGGGCGGGGAAGACCCGATGGATTGTGCTCAGGCCATTTTGGAGGCGGTCAACAATAATGTGCCTGAACTGATCTTTGCGAGTGGCGTGGAACTGGACCTCGCAAAGCTGCGTCATTCCGATCCGGAGAAACTCTTCGAGATGGCATCACAGTTTGGTGCGCAGATCGCAGAACAGTATGAGTCCGGCGACGATTCATAAGTGAAAATCTGAGACGAAGCGGCCAGCTCTAAATTCTCGTTGAGGCATCCAGATTGAGTCCATCAACAATCTCCTCAAACACCTGGAGTTCCTTTTCAAAGAGCTGGATAGCGCTTTGCTGCGAAATGGGTTTGCTCATGTCTTTGACGTCGAAAAAGCCCAGCTCATCGCCGCTTGCGGACTTGGTGTCTATCGCAAGGTAGAGATGACTCTGCTCGAATGCAGCTTGTATCTGGGCATCAGGAAATACATTGCGAATATCGAGCAGGCGCTGCATGAAACTCGGTGTCAGCAGGTAACGTGCCTCTACTTGGTCGCTGCTATAGACCTGGAACTGTTTTTCAAAAACCGGGTCTTCGAGCGTAACCCGTTCGCCTTTTTGCGAGAAACCCGCCGCCCAGTTAAAAAAGCCAGAGTCGGTGAGAACGACAGTCGATCCTTGAAAGTCTTTGGGGAAACTGAAACGGGCAAGAAGGCCGGAAAAGACGGTCCTCACGCTTTCGGATTTTCTGTTCTTTGTGCGCATTTTGGCGAGCGTTTCAAAAAGCTCAAACCGAACGCCGTTTAGCTCACCCTCAAACAGGTCTTCAACGTCTAGTTCATTGTGCGAACTTACGAGACCAAGATCGCTGTAGACACTTACGGCGCTTTCAGCTGGACCGTCTGCATTGAAGTTCCAACCGCGAGCTTCCGCCATGTGCGACAGGATATCTGTCTTCATGCGCTCTTTGAGCTCGAAGAGTTTGAACTCAGCAATCATATAGGCAAGACCCGCCCCTACCACGGCAGCGATCAGGCCTTCAGCGCCAAAAAACATCGCAGAAATGATGGAGGCTACCGCGACAATCGGCACGCCGAACAGCCAAACCTTCTTGCGCCAGCTCAAGGCTTCCAGTCGTTCTTTTTCCAGCTCGTCGAACAAGTGCGGATCGAAACTATACGGGCTCATGGCTTAGGCCTAGAAATTTGCAGGAGAGGGGTTAGGTCAAAACCTAGCCTGACAAGATGTCGCCTGCGTCAACGGGTTTTCGCTCAGTGTCGTCAATTTCGAAGAAGGGCATTGCCTTAACACCGGCGAGCGCTGCGATTGTCGACGAGGGCCATATTTCCACAGCATTCTGAAGATCTTCAACCGCCGAGTTGTAGAAGCGGCGCGCGGCAGAGATATGCCCTTCTACTTCCTGATAGGTTTCTTGCGCAGTCTTCATGGCTTCGACGAAACGCGGTTCGGGGTAATTCTCTGCGACGGCAAACAATTGGCGCATGCTTTGCGCTAGACCGGACTCAGCCTCCAGGCGACCTTTGATGGCGTCAGGATCGTTGGTGTCTGTAGGGGCTTCAGTGGCGGTCCGCAATCGGGTCACCTCCTCAATGAGCGACATCTCCTGCTTCATTGTCTCCTTTGCAATCTTAAGGACATTGGGAATGAGGTCGTGCCGCTTTTTCAGCTGCACATCAATTGTGGAGAAAGCACTCCGCGCACGGTTCCGCTTTTGGATAACTGACACGTACAGAAAATAGGCGACTGCACCAACAAACCCCAACAGGATCAAAAAGATCCACAAGCCGTCCATATTCTTCTCCTCGTTATCCGGTGACCTATTGTTGATACCCCAAAACAGTGTCATCGAAATAGAGCGCAAACTCAAGTCATAGGCGGTTGAGTTGGCCTAACGCCGGTAGCTTAATGCCTTGCGCGAGGGGAGCTTTGCTAATCGGTGCCAGACCGACGTTCTTCTGCCATCTTCAGGACCCTTAGAAAATTGCCACCCCAGATCTGTTGAATATCTTCAGCAGAATATCCTGCTCGCACAAGGGCAATCGTTACATTCAGCGCTTGGCTGGCGTCGGCATAGCCCTTGATGCTGCTGCCATGATTGAAGTCGTTCCCGATGCCCACGTGATCGATGCCAATGCGATCGACGATATAATTAATATGAGCAATCATGTCCGAAACACTTCCGCGCCCGATGGTCGAGCGCATCTCGACCAGAAAGGCGCGTTGAACAGCTGGGTCTTCTAACTCCCAATAAAGTTCATACGGGTAGGAATATTCTTCTGGAAGACCCGCTTTGACGCGGACGGTTTTAACCGCCTCAAGGAGGTCGGGGTCTGAGAGCGCGACAAGGTAGGCACCGAAGGCTGCCACGTGGATGACGCCGCCATTCTCGCCGACAAGGTCAATTTCTTCATCTGAGAGATTGCGCGTTACGTTGGAGATCGCCCGTACATTGGAATGGCTGGCGATCACCGGCGACTGGGACAAAGAGACTGCCTGCAGCGCCGCTGCCTTCGACATTTGTGAGATATCGACGACGCCCCCAAGCGCATTGATCCGCTCAATGGCGGCAATGCCAAGCGGTGAAAGGCCGCCATGCTCTTCGGTTGGTTCATAGGACTTCGTGGCCCCATCATAGAGGGGGCGTGAGGAATCTGAGAAATCGTTGTGGCCCAGATGATTAAGTCCAAACACGCGCACACCTGCATCATAAAAATAGTCGAGGGCGTTTACATCACCTTCAAGGGACCGAGCATTCTGGAATCCCAAGAGAATCGCAGGTTTGCCCGCTGCTTTCGCTGCTTCAATCTCCGCAGCAGAAGTTGCCAACACAACGCCTCCTGCAGAATCTTCAACAAGTTTCAGCGCCGCCGCGAGCTTCTCTTCTGCGACGGCACGTGCATCGGCATCCCCTTCAGGGGTGCGGGGGCCCGGTCCAACGGCAACCGACATGATCACAGCATTTACGCCGCCTGCCGCAAGCTTCTCAGGGCTGACTTTTGAGACGCCGCCCTCTCCAAGATAGCTGAGCGAGGTCGACGGGATAACAATGTCCGCATGAGCATCGAGCACCAGTGCGTCCGCGTGGATAGCTTGGGCCTTCGAGATGATCTCCGCTTCTGAAAGAGCGGTCTCAGCTTGGACCGGAAGAGATGTAGTGAAGACGATCAGAAGACAGCCTAACGCGCGTTGCAAGGCGATGCGAAATCTAGCCAAACCGTTCATGTATTCCCCCAGGCAATGGCAGGCTGACTGTTCCGCCTGCCGAACAGGTAGTGTACAGACTAAAGAAGGCGGTCCAAACGCTAACTATTATCGACCTGGTTGGACTTTGTTTTTCGGGTGGTTATGAATTGGTTGAAAGAAAACGCAAATGCGCTTCAGGCGTTTGGCGCAATGTCGTGCGGTGAGGGTTTGCGCGGTCGATGATTGATTGCCGCGGGAATGTAAAACTCGACGATCCGTTGGAGGCCAACGATTGGCCTCCAATTTGACGCAGCGGCATCGGTCCTTTGAACGAGACACTAAACTATCGGCTAGACTTTGATATGGTGGTGCAAACCAAATGCTCACCAAAGATATATCAAGGGGCAAACAATGACCGCAGCAAGTGATCTGGATGGCTTCCGATCAGAAGTATCGGAGTGGGTGCAGAGCAATTTTCCATCCGCACTTAAGAGCTTTGATCTTGGAGCAGATAGCCCGAGCGAAAAAGGAGTGAGCGGTGAGTTCCGGGCGTGGCGCCAGGCTCTTGCTGACAATGGCTGGGGCACACCGACTTGGCCCAAAGAATATGGCGGCGCCGGGCTAAGTGACCCAGAAGCCAAAGTCATTCGTCAGGAAATCGCTAAGGTCGGCGCGTTCAATCCCATTCCGCCGATGACAGGGATGGGTGTGACCATGGTTGGTCCAACCATCCTGGAATACGGAACCGATGAGCAGAAAGCAAAGCACCTTCCGGGTATTGCAAGTGGAGAAGTTCGCTGGTGCCTGGGACTGTCGGAGCCCAATGCTGGGTCTGACCTGGCAGCGCTGAGCACGAAGGCCGTGGATAACGGTGACGCCTTCATCCTCAACGGTCAAAAAATCTGGACCTCTGGCGCACACATTTCGCAATGGTGTGGCGCTGTCGTTCGAACCGACCCAAAGGCGAAGAAACGAGACGGCATCAGTTTTGTCATGTTGCCCATGGACCAGAAAGGTGTCGAAACCCGCCTCATTAAGCTGATTTCGGGTGCCTCCCCGTTCTGTGAAACTTTCTTCAATGATGCGCGGGCAGACAAGAGCGATCTGCTGGGCGATCTCAATGACGGATGGAGCGTTGTAAAGCGCCTGCTGCAACATGAGCGCCAAAGTCAGACATCGGCGCCAGCTGCCGTAAAAATTGACCAGGAACCTTTGCAGGAACAGGCGAAGCGGTATGTGGGAACGCTGGAAGACGGGACTCTTGCCGACCCGGATCTGCGTCTTCGGATTGTCGAGAATCTTATGGATGCGGAGGCCCACCAGCTGACGGTCTCGCGCATCACCGCAGAAGCTAAGGGTCAAGTGAAGGTAAGCGCG
>TARA_R110002073_G_scaffold69728_8_pt1 | contig 10597 bp, 10 predicted proteins | sample TARA_R110002073 | Tara Oceans TARA_R110002073 (sample SAMEA4397174) | marine metagenome | biome: Polar Biome; feature: [DCM] deep chlorophyll maximum layer (ENVO:01000326); material: water (ENVO:00002006), including particulate matter (ENVO:01000060) such as... | depth 40 m
ACACTGCATACTTTTAACAACGGAGATTCTATGAAAGTCATCGCTTTTGCAGCAAGCAACAGTAAACAATCAATCAATAAGCAATTAGTTACTTATGCAGCGAGTCTGCTTGAGAATGCTGATGTAGAATTGCTGGATCTGAATGATTATGAACTCCCACTGTTTAGCGTTGATATTGAAAAAGAAATAGGTCAACCCGCCTTGGCACAAGCTTTTCTGGATAAACTGGGCCATGCCGATGCCTTAGTTATTTCCCTTGCTGAGCATAATGGTAACTATTCAGCAGCATGGAAAAACCTGTTTGACTGGTGCACCCGTATCGAACAAAAAGTATTTCAGAAAAAACCCACTATCCTGCTCTCAACCTCTCCTGGTGAACGCGGTGGAGCCACAGTTATCGATATTGCTCTCAATTCAATGCCCCGCTTTGCTGCCGACATAAAAGGTAGTATGTCGCTCCCCTCTTTTTATGATAATTTTGATACTGATAACGGAAAGGTTATCAACACTGAATTTGACAAACAGTTGCATGAGACCATGCATCAACTGATCCTGTAATTTATTGTCACAATTTAGAAATATAATTGCAGTAATATGGAAACATTTATCAATATGCTTTTCGATTAATTCTTCTAAGGATCTCACATGAACGACTCGGTAGCTTTGTTGGATTTAAAGAAAAAGTCTCAAAAACAGCTCTATAAAATCAGTGAAGAAGCTTCAGTGAATAGTGAGAGAGCCAGAGCTTTATTGCTTTTATCCGAAGGTGCGACTCAGGAAGAAGCGGCTGAAAAGACAGCTTTGAGCTTAGGCCAGATTCGCTACTGGCTGGGACGCTACCGGGCAAATGGAATGGATTGTTTTCCTGTGACAGTTGAGAACAAGCCCAAGAAAGAGAAAAAAGACAAACCCAAAAAAGCGAAAAAAGCTGCAAAGAAAGCTAAAGATAAACCCAAAAAATCAGAAAAGAATAAAAAGAAATGTAAAAAAACCAAGTCTAAATAATTATTCACAACCAGCCTCAGGTGTCATATCCAAATGAACCCTGGCGGCTGGAACCTTTAATAGTGTTCATCAACCGCTTGTCACTCGTGAATAAGGTACCTCTACAAACATTTCCGCTCGGCCAATCATAATGAAGTTTATCTATCTTGCTTTGAGTTTTCAGGGAAGATTCGTTTTTTTTCGAGCCAAATAGACCTTTTATTAATATAACGTTACTTTGAATCAGCAGTAAGCGAATATTATTTCTTAAAGATCTGCCGGAAATTGTCGACAACATTGCTGAACATAAGAGTTAAATTAAAATTCAACACCAAGTTGGCAATACAAAGTTGCGATCGTGAAGGACAATTCAATGAACATGCATAGCATACGCACCAAAAGCTCCCTCCCGGTAATGGTAATGGGCTTAACTATTATTATCGTCATCTCAATGTTTTGGTGGATGATGTCCTTACAGAATAATCTGATTGAAATTCAGTCGAAAAGCTTTATGCCTGCGAGTGAAGTCATTCTTAATGCTGACAGGGATCTGTACCAGGCAAAACTTGCCCAACTTAATATTCTTTCGGGTCAAAGCGACGCCGCCGATCAGCAAGAAATAGATCGGCAGGAAAATATCCAACAAGTGGCGGCACGTTATTCTGATTACCGGGAATATCTGAAAGACTTTCCTGAAATATCTGGTGACCCGGCAGTATTTAATCAAGCATACCAAGAGTGGGTAGCCTCCTCTGATGCGCTGGTAAAAGCTTATAACAATGGGCTGTCTTTAAACCTGCTTAAGCAAACTGAAGATCAGGAATTTGCTGAATTACGGGATATTCTGGATAAGTCCGGCGAAGCAGTAATTAATGGTTTTGAGGTCATTGAAAAGCAACTGGCTGCTGATATCCGCAGCAAAATGACAATCACTTTTATTGCTGTAGCTATCGTTTTGATAATCGCGATGATTTTTAGTTATCTTATTCCCAAAAAACTGACTTCCGATATTAATTACTTGGTAAAACGGATTAATGAAATTGCCTCGGGCGATGGCGACCTCACCGCTAGAATAGATGTGTCGTCTAAAGATGAGTTCGGTAATCTGGCTCAGGCGTTTAATGTTTTTGTCTCCAACCTGCAGGATTTAATCAAAAATATTCTGTCCCAGGTTGCGAACCTCGGCAATCTCACGGCCAGTCTTTCAGATGCGTCAGTTCATACCAAAGATATTAACGATAAATTGAATTTATCGACCGAATCCATTGTGAGCGCAGTTCATGAAATGACATTGGCCAACAAGGAAATGGCACAGGTTGCAACCAATTCTGCTTCTGAGGCGGATCAAACCGCTGGTTTGGCTGATCGCGGTATGGCAGTTGTCAGAACGTCGAATGAAAAAATCGCTGCGTTGATTCGCAATATGGATTTGGTATTGAACTCCTCTCAGGAGCTTGAAACCAACTCAAACAATATCGTTACTGTTTTGGAAGTTATTCGTGGCGTGGCCGAACAGACTAATTTGCTGGCATTGAATGCCGCCATTGAAGCCGCTCGGGCAGGTGAACATGGACGAGGCTTTGCTGTTGTGGCAGATGAGGTCAGAACTCTGGCAACCCGTACACAGCAAAGCACCAATGATATAGATGAAATTATCCAGAAATTACAATTGTCTGTCAGCGCATCCGCGAAGGCTATTTCTGAAGGTAAGGTAAATGCTGATGAAACAGCGAATACTTTTGTTGAAGCCGACACAGTCTTCCATGAAATTCAGCAGTCTTCTAATCGCGTAAATGATATGGCGACTCAAACAGCTCAGGCAACTGAAGAGCAGACCTGTGTCGCTGAAGAAATCAGTAAAAATCTGCATGGTTTAAACCAGCAGACAGAATCTGCCAGTGAAGTCGCTGAAACAGGTGAAGAGTTATCACAGGAAATCAGACGTTTTTCCGATAACATGAAACAAATGATGAGCCGCTTTAAAGTTTAGCCATTAGTCGGGGGTGGGTCGAAGACCACACTGTTCCAGCAAATCCTGCCAGGCTTCAGTGTGTTCTTTGATTCGTTGCTGATATAACGTCCAGATATTTTCCTGATTATTCAGGTTTAACGTTTGTTGATAATAATCATTAAAAGTCTGCGGCATTACTTCTGTTTGTATCTTAGCCAGTCTAGCTAAGGGTTGAAACAGCTGATCAGCACCGCTGTTTACAGCCGACATATAAGGTTGAACTTTTTCAATATAAACCTTGAAAAACATCGATTCCAGAATCTTGGCCTGATTGTTCGGTCTACCTTGTAAACATAATGGGTTTTCATCAATACGTTGCTTAAGAATATTGGTTCCATCATCCAGCCGGCTTATCAGCAATCTCGCACTATTGTGTAATTGCCCTGCCCGGCTTCCATATTGCCAACTTTGTTGAATCTCGCCCATATACTCAAGATCCTGTTCATACTGACCTTGAAGCAGTTGCTGAACCCTTTTGTTTACATAAACAATATCCTGATTATAGCTACTGATTTCGTATTGGCTTTTCTCTGGATCATAAAGTCCTGATGACAAACTCATTAGCTGCGCGATTTCCTCTGTTCCCCAGGTAGCATTCCAAATCACACGTGGTAAATACTGTTTTTTTAATTCAATTACTTGCGTCAGCTTTCTTCTTAATGATTCACTGTCAATCTCGACCAGACATTGTTGTGCTGCGTCTATAAACTGCAATTCATAACGTAAACTATTCAAGGGCTGCATGACGCGTCCCAGAATCGAGTTTTTTTCTCCCACCACAAATTGCAGTTCACAGCCATATAAAGACAAAAAGTCCAGCATATTTATATCGTGCTCGGGTATTGATAACCGGCGGTCTCGAGGTCGGGGGATCCGCTCAATATCAATCAGTTCTGAATAGACTGGCTCCACGTCCAATACATTGGCTAACCGTTTCACATATTCATCCATCAAGGATTCCGGTTTTGCCAACGGGTCGCAGGCACAAAGCAAATGTATAAGGCTGAACAGAACTAAAATTCGATATGGAATAATCATTAATATGGCAGGTCGAAAGGTTTTAAAAATCAGATATTTGACTGAGACACTTTAAATAGGTTAAAGACTCGTTATAAATTTATTGTATTCTCCATAACAGACTAAAAATATAGGATAGGTATCTTGGCGATTACGACAGATTCATCTCATCCAATGGTGAGTGATGAATATTTTCAACAATGGCAGGATCTGATTGATCTATTAGCCGAATTCATGCAAGTACCTGCTGCACTTCTGACGCATGTAGATGAAAATAATCAGCTTGCGGTAATGGTTAAAAACCGTGCATCGACAAATCCATATCAAAGTAATCACAAATTTGATTTAAGAGGTTCAGAAACCTATTCCGAATTTGTCATCCGTGAACAGAAAACCCTGTTTGTAGCCAATGCGTATGAAGATGCCGCATGGAAAGATAAATATGACCCGACGCTAGGTATGATTAATTACCTCGGCGTGCCCGTCACCTGGCCGAATGGCGACCCGTTTGGCACACTATGTGTTCTCGACACAGAAACGCATTATTACAGCGAATTACAACTCAAGATGATGGTGCAGTTACGCAATATTTTTGAGGCTCATCTGGATATTCTTGAACAAAACCTTGAGTTGGAAGAAGTTGCCAAAACACTCGAATTTCTTGCCAATACAGATGATTTAACCGGTATCTGGAATCGGCGGGCTTTTATTGCCCAGGCAGAAACCGAACTGCAGCGAACTTCTCGTCACAACCGAACGTTATGCCTGTTAATGTTTGATATCGATAATTTTAAACGTATCAATGATTTGCACGGCCATAACACAGGCGATGAAGCTATCAAATTATTTACAGAATGCATTATGAATTCAAAGCGTGCTTACGATATTTTTGGTCGTATTGGTGGAGAAGAGTTTGCCATGATTCTTCCTGAAACCGATATTGCCTCAGCACAGGCTTTAGCCGAACGGATGCGTGAATGCGTAGAACAATTAAGCCTGCCATTAGTCAGTGGTGAAAACGTGACGTTTACTGTCAGCATAGGCCTGACCGAATATGGTGAAGAAGATGAGGGTATTTTTGCACTGCTTTATCGAGCGGATCGCAAACTCTATGAAGCAAAACACCAAGGTAAAAACCGCGTAGTGGCCTGATAGACCGGCTCTCCATCCAATACATGTTATTGATATATCCCGGATTAAGTCTGAATTCAATTTGTTTAGATATCCTGATTAACTTTTTAAATCCACAGGAGCGTTAGATGGCGAAAGCCAAAAACCGGTTACAGGCACTTGATGCATTAAGAGGTGTTGCCGCTCTAGGCGTCATGTTGTTTCATTACCTGCCCTATTACGATGAACTATATGGACATTCTTTCTCATCGCCAGATGTGCTGGAATTTGGCCGCTATGGCGTTCACCTGTTCTTTATGCTGAGTGGGTTTGTGATTTTGATGACACTGGAACGTACCGAAAATGCACGCTGGTTTGGTTTGGCCAGGGCCTTTCGTTTATTACCGGCTTTATGGGTTTGCATTCTGCTGACTTTCTTCATAGTTCAAATGCTCGGCCCGGATGATCGCACTGTCTCGTTCAGCACAGCATTAATAAACTTCACGCTTTTACATAGTTACCTGGATTATTCCCATGTCGATGGTGCCTACTGGAGCCTGGTAATTGAAGGCACATTTTATCTGTGGATGGCCATTTTGTTTTATGCATTGAAAAGCTGGAAGCAGCTTCGCATGGTTCTGTTTGGCTGGGTAATTATCAGTTACATAGCAATGATTCATCTGGAAAATCTATCCCCGTCATTGTTGTTTTTGACCCATGAATTATTATTTGCCATGTATGCCCCTCTGTTTATCAGTGGGATGTTGTTATACCGCTGGTACAAGTCGGGGAATTTAACTACCAGTGAAGTGCTCTTCCTCGCTCTGTCTATGAGTCATGCACTCATTGCCTACCCTGCACCATTCAGTCTTTTTGTTTTAGCTTGTTACGCTGTTTTTGTGCTGGCAATAAGCGGTTATCTGAATTTTATTGTTAATCGACTTACCTTATGGTTAGGCAGCCTTTCCTATTCCCTTTATCTAATCCACCAGAATATTGGTTACGGAATAATTAATCACAGTTATGCAATTGGTTTATCCGGCATCACAGGAGTTGCTATTGCCGTTGGGGTTTCGTTTCTGCTGGCCATACTGATTCACTACCACGTAGAAAAGCCGGCATTACTTTGGTTTCGCGAAAGACGTTATAAAGCTAACCCATTAGTGGCGATGAATTAATTAAGTCAATTATTTCTGACTGATCAGTGGTCATCGGGAGTATCTATGGAGCCATTGCAGATATATTTCGATTATTTATCAAATAGGGTTTGACCTTTACATATAATCTCTATATATTCGATCGTGCTTGCAAGTACGACAGATATTTGTTTTCAAGTTCGATGTTTCCGCTTTAATGTTAGATCCAAAGAGTACTCGTCCTGTTTTCAAAATACCCGCTCCACTTACAGCATACCCGCCCATATTGGGCATTTTAGATTTACAAAAAATAGGATGATTTATGTCTTCAACTGGAACAGTTAAATGGTTTAACGAAGCTAAAGGCTTTGGTTTTATCGAACAAGAAAACGGCCCTGACGTTTTCGCACATTTCCGTCAAATCCAAGGTGACGGTTTCAAAACATTGACTGAAGGCCAACGTGTAACATTTGATGTTACTCAAGGTCAAAAAGGTCCACAAGCTGAAAACATCGTTCCTGCATAATTGCTACGATAACAGTTTGATTTTCACCTTCGGGTGAAACGAAAAAGCCCCGTTTTCCGGGGCTTTTTTGTGTCTGAGTATTTCTCAATTAATTGTGCTGCTTGATCTGGCAGAAATGCTCACCTACATTAGCAGTCTTTAAATGAATCATTCGGAATCGTAATGGATATCCAGCAACTTGAAACCCTTTTCTTTCAATCACTCAACATCGCGATGGACTGGGCCAGTAGTCCAAAATTTTATTCTCAAATCGGACTGATAGTATTAGCCGGTCTACTGGCTTTTTCGATTGCCAGTTTTTTAAAAAACCGCTCACCACTTTTAAGACAGCTCCCCGCTTCAGGTCCTTTACTTAAATTACGTAACAGCATTTATCGTAGTCGGGATCTGATTTTTCCCTTGATGATAATTCTGGCTTTTTCGATTGCTGCTGATATCAGTCAGTTATGGATAGGTCAAAGCTGGTTAATTCAAATATGTATGAGCTGGGCTGTCATCTATATGCTCTACAAACTGATAAATCGAGTTGTTCATAAGGCTTTATTTAAAAAGCTCGCCCTCTTTATTATTTTACCCATTGCTGTGCTACATCTTTTTGGTTGGCTGGATGCAGTTATCGTTTATCTTGAATCTCTGTCATTTGAGTTAGGCAATATCAAGATTTCTGCTTACGGCATTATTCGCGTGCTGATATTCGGCTCGATTTTATTCTGGTTAGGACGTATTTCCAGTACTGCCGGGCAACAAATTATTCGCAGTCAGGAAGATCTGGATATTGGTACTCGTGAAGTATTTGCCAAACTGTTTCAAATCGCACTGTTCTTTATTGTCTTTATTCTGCTGTTGCAGATCATGGGGATTAACTTAACTGCACTGGCAGTGTTTGGTGGTGCTCTGGGTGTGGGTTTAGGTTTTGGCTTACAGTCAATTGCCTCCAATTTTATCTCTGGCATCATCCTGTTGCTTGAACGTTCTTTGAGTGTCGGTGACTACATTGAGATGGAGGATGGTCGCAAAGGTATTATCCGGGAGTTGAATATGCGTTCTTCGACGCTGGAAACCTTCGATGGTAAAGATATCATGGTGCCGAATGAACAGTTCATTACCACCAGTTTTACCAACTGGACCCATAAAAATCTAAAGCAACGCTATTCCCTGGAATTTCAGGTTGCCTATAAAACCGATCTGCATTTTCTATTTGATTTATTACGACAGGTTGTCGCCAGCCATCCTCGGGTAATAAGTGGTGAGGATGTGCCCATAGAAGAACGACCGGATGCAGAAATAGCAGGCTTTGGAGACTCTGGTGTCGATATTCTGATTGAATTCTGGATGGAAGGCATCGATGATGGTGTTAACCGTGTGGGTGCCGATTTATTGTTAATGATTTGGGATGCGTTAAAACAGCATGAAATTGAAATCCCATTCCCACAACGTGAAGTTAAAATCCTCAATGCCAGTGGTGAAGCAATTCGTTGATTCAGGAAAATCCTGAGTGGCAACGGGGTAAATGCTTATTTGATTACACCAGTACAAGTGTATTATTTGAACTGCAGAAAGTAATTTCACTTTTAACAGGAGAAATCGACATGTGGACTAAACCAGAATACTCAGATATGCGTTTCGGCTTTGAAGTAACAATGTATATCTGCAACCGTTAATTTGCAGCTAAGCGAAACCTAAGAAGCCCCGACAAGTTCGGGGCTTTTTTTTGTCTATTGTTTTTATTCGTTATGCTGGAGATGTTTGTTCTATCCTGTGTACGGAGGAAAAATCATGACCCAACACTCCGAATTGTGTGAAGCCATTATTAACTGTGCAGTCAGCCTGGCTTCACGTTCCTCATGGGAATCAGTACGGTTGTCCGATATTGCTACCCAACTCAATATTTCACTGGCCGATATTAATAATTGTTTTGCTGAAAAAGAACAAATCAGTGACGCCTGGTTTGATCGTGCAGATCAGAATATGCTGAAGGTGATGCAATCCAGTGTATTTACAACATTAGAGAATCAGCAAAAATTTCATCACTTGATGATGGCATGGCTGGAACCACTTGCAATCAATCAAAAAGTAACCCGGCAAATGATTTTAAATAAACTGGAACCGGGGCATCTGCATATTCAGATTCCTGCTTTGCTACGGATCAGTCGTACCGTGCAATGGCTGCGTGAAGCTGCAGATCAGCACTCAACATTACCATGGCGAGCAGTGGATGAAACAGCGCTAACCGGAGTGTATTTGATCACTTTTTGCTGTTGGCTGACTGATAACACTTCAATGTACCAGCGGACTCGACGTTGTCTTGAAAAACAATTAAAGGTTGCATCCAAAATCGGCTTTCTGAAATAACTATTTCACCTGTTAGCGGGTTATCCTGCCTATTAATCGCCAGGCTATAAATAAAAAGCCAATAGGCAAAATCAGCATTATCAATACAAATTCAGCCAATAAGTAGATGGCCGCATTTATCCCCTGCTCTGCCTTGGTCTCAATACTCTGCAATCTGTTTTTAATATCCAGATTATCTTTGAACCCCTGGTACCAGCCTCGTTCAGAATCTGCTGACTCCGGTTGAATTGCAGCCACTTCCTGCTGGGTGCTATGCAAAATAGCAATGGCATCCTGTCTATCATGCTCCAGCCAGAGCTGTAATTGATTGGAGGCGACTATAGTGACCGGAATCGCCAAACGTAATAAGGTCATTATCAACACCATCTTAAACAGCATGGAAGACCATCGATCAGGAAGTTTCCGCCATAACAACAGGAGTAAAACGATGGCAGCAAAACCAGCTATAGCCCAACGCAATATTTCAATATCACCGACTGCTAACAGGATTTTCTGAATCCCTAACGATGCTGAAGCCACTAATAAAACACTTGAAAACTGCTCAATCAAATCATTCAGTGGGTCCAGAATCTGGCCAGGAGTCAGTGTCAGACCAACTCCCATTGGCTCGATCGATAACTCAGTGCCTTGTGCCGCTGAAATAACCGCATTCAAGCCCCGGGCAATCGCATAGACCGTAAGTGTGATCCTGAGCATCTGGCTTAATTGAGTTCCCGCATTTGTCTCAAAAGGTATCAACGCCAGGATCAAACACAAAAGCATTAGCAGTACAGCAATAATCTGTGTTCGATGGAATGTCGTTTTCAAGAATAACTCCGTTGTATATCGGACCGAATATCAAAATACATGTATTTGATTCTTTCCTTGTGATTTAGCTTTATACAATGCCTTATCCGTATCCGACATTAAAGCCATTTCAGACTTATAAGACGTTTTGAAGCTTGCGATACCAATACTGATCGTTATCTGTAACAATTTTCCGTCTGGGGCAATAAATCGAGTAGATTCCACCTCGCTTCGAAAACGTTCCAGTGCCAGCTCACCCTCATCACTGCTACATTCTGGAAGTATTATTGCAAATTCCTCACCGCCAATCCGAGCAGGAAAATCAATATCACGACAGTTGTTGCGCAGAATTTCAGCCAGTTTTTTTAAAACGACATCACCATAATCATGGCCATAGGTATCATTAATTTGTTTGAAGTCATCAATGTCCCAGATAACGAGACAATAGCTTCTCCCTGTACGCACTGCTCTGGCATGTTCAGTTTTCAATCTGGGCATAAAAGCACGTCGGTTTGACAGGCATGTTAACGGATCACGTTCAGCCGCTTTTTTCCAGGCCTGGCGTGAAGCCATCGTCAGATTAATCTGGTTTTGTTGGATAGCAATGGCAAATACAGCCAAGGCACTGGAAAATATGTAAGCAATCAAGCCGGTTTCAGTAAATTGATAATTATT
>TARA_R110002073_G_scaffold72730_2_pt1 | contig 10596 bp, 10 predicted proteins | sample TARA_R110002073 | Tara Oceans TARA_R110002073 (sample SAMEA4397174) | marine metagenome | biome: Polar Biome; feature: [DCM] deep chlorophyll maximum layer (ENVO:01000326); material: water (ENVO:00002006), including particulate matter (ENVO:01000060) such as... | depth 40 m
CCCCAGGACTTGGCGCGTCATTTGGCAACGCCGGACATCTGGCGATTGAACAGATATATCCTTTGGCGAGCCCGTCAGTTCTGGGCAATATTCCTAAAATGATTTTTGACCGCAACGGACCACTGGTATTACGTCCCGGTTATTTTCTGAAATTCATCCCCTGGTCCTTGCGTTTTCTATGGGCCAGTCGCCCAGACGCCTTCCGTCGGGGAATAGAGGCAACCAAATCCCTGAACAGGGCCGCCGTTCCCAGCTGGACAGCCCTGCTTGACGAGATGGCTCTCCGCCCGATGATCCGGCAACGTGGCTCCGTCGAGCTTTTTGAAACCGAAGCTGCCTTTGCCCAGGCTGCCGGACTTGTGGCAGATCTGGAACGCCACGGGGTCACGGCTCACATCTGGACGGTGGAACAATTGCGCCTGCGCCTGCCGGCCCTGACCGGTCCCGCCGCCGGCGCCATCTATTATCCCGACACCGCCCATTGCATCAATCCGCACAGGCTGGTGACAGAAATCCTCGCCAAGGCAGAAGCGCTCGGCTTGCGCTTTGTTCAGGATGAGATTACCGAAATCAACGAAGATGAGGCCGGGACGGTAACCCTGCGCGGCAAGCAAACGTCACATAACTGCGACACAGTGATTCTGTCTGCCGGGGTATTCAGCCGCGACCTGATAACAGCAAGAGGAAAGAAACCGCCCCTGGAAGCCGAACGCGGGTATCATTATATGCTGCCTGATCCCGGCATCACTGTTGATCTGCCGGTCACGTTCCACGAACGGAAATTTATCCTGACCCCCATGGAACACGGAATCCGCTTGTCAGGCACCGTCGAATTTGCCGGCACTGACGCGCCACCAACCCGCAACCGCGCCCGCATGTTGTTTCAATTTGCCCAAACGGTTTTTCCCAAACTGCAGGATATTCAGGGCGAGGAATGGATGGGGTTTCGGCCCACCCTGCCCGATTATCTGCCAACCTTAGATCGTCGGGGAAACATCATATCGGCGTTCGGCCACAATCACCTTGGCCTCACCCAGGCGGCTGTGACGTCTCAATTGGTCGAAGACATGGTGGAAGGCAAAGCCCCCCGTCTTGATCTCACGCCGTTCGGTCTGGACCGTTTTTAGGCCAGCGCGCCAGCGGGCGCAACCGTCAGGGCCTGGTGAAAAGTCTCGGCATCCACATTGCCGCCACTGAGCAGCAGGCATATCGGGCCATCCGCGGCCTCTATTTTCCCGAACAGCAGCGCCGCCAAGGCCACCGCCCCACCCGGTTCCACCACCAGTTTCAATTTCTCCCAGGCGTAGCGCACGGCGTAAAGCGCCTGTTCATCCGTGATCGTCTGTACGCTGTCGAGACAGTTCTGCATCACGGCAAAAGTAGTGGGCCCCGGCGCAGGGCTAAGTAACGCATCACAGACCGATCCCGCCACTTTGGTGTTGCCCTGAATGACACCGGATAACAGGGACCGGCGAACATCATCAAATTCTTCCGGTTCCACCCCGTGCAATTTTGTCTCTGGGCTCAATCCCTTGAAGGCCGTCGCACAGCCAGACATCAGACCCCCGCCCCCCACGGGGCAGACAAATTGCTCAAATATCAGTCCTTGTTCCTTCGCCGTCAAAATGGCCTCAAGAGCTGCGGTCCCCTGTCCACTCATCACATCAAAGTCTTCATAGGCCGGCACTACAACGGCGCCGCTTTTGGCCGCGATACCTGCCGCGATCTCTTCCCGGTTTTCGCTCTCCCGGTCGTATGAGACAACCCTGGCGCCATAGGCAATGGTGTTATCCCGTTTCATTACCGGTGCGTCTGAGGGCATCACTATGGTTGCTTCAATACCGAGAATCTGTGCCGCCGCCGCCACACCCTGAGCATGATTACCGGAAGAAAAGGCTACCACCCCCCGCGTCTTTTCCGCGTCCGATAGCTGACATAGGCGGTTATAAGCCCCGCGAAACTTAAAAGCCCCGACCCGCTGCAAATTCTCTGCTTTGACAAATACACGCCTGCCAAAAGCTTGCGCCAAGGGTACCGGTTCCAGCAAGGGCGTGATATGGGCGACCCCGCTTAGACGTTGCGCCGCCGCTTCGATATCCTGCAAGGTGGGAACGATAAGATGTGTCATAAACCAAGACCTTCGGAGGTTTTTATTGAAAGGAAACTTTATCAGTAAAAATCTTTTCAGGCCTTATATGGACATCAGGCCCTAAAGATGCGAAATTAACCGAAGAAAAGACATTAGGCAATGGGGTTGACTATTAATTCATGCACACAGCATCACTCACCAATTTTATCCTTCTGGGGGTATTTTTAAGCCTTCCGGGACTTGGGGTATGTCAGGAAACACCATCTGACACGCCGGGAGTTTCCCCCCAGCATGACGAACTTGACGTCGAAGGTTACACAGACCTCAATATAGACTTTTCTGATATAAAAGAAAAAGCCGGTTTTTCCGCCCGCCTCGGGGTGGACTATAATCAGGGAACATACGGCGACCCCGAACGCACCAACCTGACGTACATGCCCGTTACCTTAAGCTACGAACAGAACCGCTGGGCCTTTCAGGCCAGCATCGGCCATATCAGCCTCAGCGGCAAAGATATTATCATTCCTGGCACCGGCCTCACCTCTTTCACAAATGATGCCGCGATACAAGACCGTTCCCGCCATGAAAGCGGCCTCGGCGACCTTTATCTCAGCGCCACATACGCCCTTGAGCCTCTTCAGCAGGAAAGTGTCTTTCTTGATCTGACCAGCCGGGTAAAAATTCCGACCGGAGACAGCGACAAAGGATTAAGCACCGGTAAGACCGACATCAGTTTTCAGATTGATGTGGCGAAACTGATGGGAAACATCGCCCCTTTTGCCACCCTCGGCTACCGGCATGTGGGAAAATCAGACCGGTTCTTGTTACAGGATACCTGGTTTTCATCCGTCGGGGTGATTTATTACCCCACCCCTTCCCTCAGCCTCGGTCTGTCTTATGACACCCGACGATCAGCCACCGTTGACACCGTCAACCCGCGGGAGATTCTCGGTTTTATGGACATGCAGATCACCCGGGACTGGGCGGTAAATATTTATGGTATTGCAGGTTTAAGTGAAGGCAGCCCCGATTTCGGGACCGGCCTTCATCTCAGATATATGTATTAAAAGTCTATTTCTTGACAAAGCGGTAGACAAAACGGTGTGTTTTACCGCGAACGCTCTTGTCATACATTGGCTTGCTCAGGTCATCCTGCGGATTGGCCAGAACATCACTGGTGGCGACCAGCTCAAACCCCGCCGCTTCAAGTTCCGTCCTGACAATCGCCGGATCAATGCGATGCAGCGTTGACCCTGTTTCGCGCGGCGACCCGGCCGCTGCCGCATGGTCAATCACCGCAAGCGTACCGCCCTGTTTTAAGGCCCCGTGTATTTGACCCAGCGTCCGTTTTACGTCAACTTTCGGCCAGCCGCTTTCTTCATCAACAAAGTAAAAATCATGATAGGACAGCACAAGAAAAACCGCATCCAGGTTGTCTTTTTTCAGGTCCATTTCATTAATTTCAGCGATCTTCAGATCCACATTTTCCATGCGGCCCGGCTGTTCCAGCCGTGTGACAATCGCATCCTTGGTGAAGGCCATATAGGACTTGTTATTCAAGGCGATGACCTTGCCCGTCTCACCAACAACATGGGAAAGGATTTCAGCATAATAACCGCTGCCGGCCAGCATTTCCATTACGGTCATACCCGGCTTGATGCCCATAAATTCTATGATTTTTGCCGGTTTACGGCCTGTGTCACGTTCCCGGTCTTTATCATCCCGCAGCGGATTATCCACAGCCGCCTGAATCAGCGCCTGATAGGATTCCGCACTGGACATATCGTTGGCTATGACCGGCGCACCCCAAACCCCCATGAAGAGAGATGCTCCCAAAGCGGCCCCGGTCAGTTTATTCATATTAAACATTGTCATTCCCCTGACGATTATTTTCCCAAGGGACAGACTATCACATGATTTCAAAAGAGTGACTATAGAGTTTGAGATGAAACGACCGAAAACCACGATAGAATATGCGGTACTATTCAGGTCTGCCCCCTTGTAAGAGGTCGCGTCTTCTCTTAGTCAGCCAGTTTCAGGTCAACCAGAGCCTCTTTAGCTTCCAGGCTGCCGTTACGTACGGCTTCCTTCAACCATAGTTTGGCCAGATTGCTGTTTTGTTCCGTGCCCTCCCCCAAAGCATACATCAGACCAGTAACCAGCTGCGCATCGGGCATACCCTGTTGCGCCAAAGACAGACACAGGCTGTGGGCGAAATCAAATTCTGAATTAACAAACGCTTCCAGACATTTCATTTCAGAAGCAGGATCTTCCACCTTGGCCATTTCAATCGGGCCATTGCTGCGGGTTGCGGCTTGAGCAAAAGAGGCTGACAAAGCGACGGCAGAGGTAAGAAGCATCACAACAAAACGATTACGCATAATAGACTTTCCCGTATATTTTAATATTTTTAGCGCCCTTTTGGGCTTGCTTTTTTATAAGCAATTAACAGGCCAACTTCTGTTTTCACATTGTTTTTCAATGGCCTGGAAAGAACTTCCTCAAAAGAAGACTCACGCATTACTGAAAACTGTATCAAATTCTTTACAGTTTGTTAATAAATTGTCCCGATTTGGGAATTTTTCTGCCGCCTTCCCCCCTCAATGTGCATATTTCAGCCAAAAACGCTATACTTGTACCTGATCCATACCGCCGCCTCTGTACGTGGCTCCTGATGTTCATTCATTTAACAAAGGTCCGCCCCATGAAGCTTTACTACCACCCCCTGTCCACCTATTCTCAGAAGGTGTTAATTGCCTGTTATGAAAAAGGAATAGCTTTCGAGCCCCATGTCATAAATGTGTCAAACCCTAAGGAACGTGCTGCTTTTCGAGGCATTTACCCTCTCGGCAAGATCCCGTTGGTGGTCACAGAAGACCAAAGATTAATTCCCGAGTCGTCCATAATTATTGAGTATTTTGATCAGGCGTTCCCCAACAGCCCGGATCTTATTCCAAAGGATCCCGAGCAAGCCCGACAGGTTCGCTTTCGCGATCGCATGCACGACCTGTATTTGAATGACCCTATCGTCGCCCTGCTGTTTGAAAGCCGCAAACCGGAAGCGGAACAGGATTTCCCCCTGATTCATAAATCCCGTCATACACTGAATGTGCTTTATGAATTTCTCAATAACCAGATCAACAATCATTCCTGGAGTAACGGTGAACAGTTCAGCATGGCGGATTGTGCGGCGGCGCCGGCGCTCTTCTATGCACAACGCATCTATCCCTTCGCCAAATACCCTAACATCAAGGCGTATTTTTCCCGCCTGATGGGCCACCCCGCCTATCGCAAGGTGATCAAGGAAGCCGAACCGCTGGTGAAAAAATTCCTCGGATAAGGCCGACGGGCGATAATTGCCGATGTTAAATTGCCGGGGGAAAATTAGTGCCGGCGGCTGTATTTAATCATCCACTGGTCGGTCCAGGTTTCTCCCCCGTCCGACGTCTTCTGCCACAGCCAGGTTAACTGATCCGCCTTGATATCGGTAAAAACCATGCGCAGTTGCTGCTCGGGTTTCTCAGGATCGGGGGTGCTGTGAAATATATAATCGGCGCCATCCTGGCGACCATGAAAATCAAAATAGCTGCCCTGATCATCCATCCAGGTCTGACGCCATTCCCCACCAGCCTTATTATACATGGAAATGCTCATGCCTTTCAGGCCCGGGCTGTCGAATTTTTCATTAATCACGCAGCCGCCATGAGATTTTGAAATATGATTGGTGCCCTTGCCGCCTTTCCAGGACACCTCCCATGATCCCACCCAGAAATCCAAAGTGCTATACTCATCAGAGCTGCAGGCAGCAGGCTTTTCGCCCGCCTGTCCTGTGGGCATCAAACTCAAAGACATCATCAGGACTACAATATATTTAAACATATTTTATCTCCTCAGGATCATCTCTTATAATTCATATCACTTCACACGATGCACTTTAACAATAGACCGGTGGGTGGGCAAAATAGCATTAAAACCACTTAATACCCCCTTCTTGATTTCAACCTCAAACTCTCCCTGTGGCAGGCGAATTCTTCCGCCACTTTTCTGTTTCCAAATCTGGCCATTTGCCATGAACAAGACAAATTTTTTGGAATTGGTATAACTAAACCGGCTCACCTTTAACTTGATCGAATTCAGGTCTTTTTTCTGATCCGCGTCCTGTTTCTCAGCAACCGCCTTTACCGGTGATGACCTGAGTTGCGCTTTTCCGAAATCATCAATTTTTTGTCGTTTTTCGTCTTTCTTCCTGGCCAACTTATCCGGTGTTGCCCTTTCAAGGGCCGCATCGAAACAAGCCAACCGTTGTTTATCCGGCTTAATCGCGCCACACGTCAGGAATTCATGTGGAGCCTGATCCGCGAATGAAAACCCTGCAAAACCAAAACTAAATCCTATAAAAATGGCGATTTCCACTATTTTTTTCATTGTTCTCATACTCCCTTTACCCCGTCAGAATTTGAAACTGACCATTATCTAACTCTCTTAACCTTAATGACTGACCGTCTTGTCGGTAAGATAATATTATAACCGCCCAATGCCCCTTTTTTAATTATCACCTTAAAATGCCCTTTAGGTAAGGGTATTCGACCACCATCTTTCTGCTGCCATACCTGGCCATTCTGCATATAGAGTATGAATTTTTTATGTGGAGAATATTGAGACTTGATAACTGTATACTCTATTTTATTCAGCTCCGGTTCAACCCCACGCTCTTGAGCCTTTCTCACCTTTGGGTCCGGCGATGTTTTCAAATAACCCTGACCAAATGTTGCCGCGTTCTTCTGAGGAGCGTTCGCTTCTGTCTCTTTCCGCTGCATTCCGTTCATTTCCCGGGCATATTTTTCCGCCGCAAGATCAAAACATTTCAAACGCGCTTCAGCCTCTGGTATTTTCGGGCAAGAAATCATGGCTGACCGTTGAGTATCCGCCACAGCCGATCCAGACAAGAAGAGCAGACCTGCACAAAAAACAGAACTGGGTATGTATTTTTTCAACATGTAAGGCATATCCCCTTTAATTAAATTCTTATTTTCCCACTCTACCTCCCTATTCCCCCATTTGCCAAGAAATTATGGTACCCTGTAAAATCACCCTGCTTTTTGGAAAAAGCATTAAAAACATCACAGTTTTTGCAATATAATATCGACATATGACCTGAAAATGATATTAAAAGACCTAGACCAGCCCTGCAGATGACAGGATGCCGAAGATTTTAAGGAATTGACCATGCCCGCATATCGCTCCAAGACCTCCACCCACGGCCGCAACATGGCGGGCGCCCGCGCCCTGTGGCGCGCCACAGGCGTACAGGACGGGGACTTCGGCAAGCCGATTATCGCAGTGGTCAACAGTTTCACCCAGTTTGTCCCCGGCCATGTGCATCTGAAAGACCTCGGCCAGATGGTGGCGCGGGAAATCGAAGCCCACGGCGGCATCGCCAAGGAATTCAACACCATTGCCGTCGATGACGGCATCGCCATGGGCCATGACGGCATGCTCTATTCCCTGCCCAGCCGGGAAGTGATCGCCGACAGCGTCGAATATATGGTCGAAGCCCATTGCGCCGACGCCATGATCTGTATTTCCAACTGTGACAAGATCACCCCCGGCATGCTGATGGCGTCCCTGCGTCTCAATATCCCGACGATCTTCGTCTCCGGCGGCCCGATGGAAGCCGGCAAGACCGAAACCGTTGATCACAAACTCGATCTGGTCGACGCCATTATCATGGGTGTCGATCCCTCCGTCAGCGACGAAATCGTCGAACAGGTCGAACGCTCGGCCTGTCCGACCTGCGGGTCCTGCTCCGGCATGTTCACCGCCAACAGCATGAACTGCCTGATGGAAGCTCTCGGCCTTGCGCTCCCCGGCAATGGCTCCCTGCTGGCGACCCACGCCGACCGCAAGGATCTGTTCCTGCGCGCCGCCCGCACCATCGTTAAAAATACCAAGACTTACTATGAAGGGGACGACGCCTCCGTCCTGCCGCGCAGTGTCGCGAGTTTTGAGGCTTTCGAGAACGCCATGACCCTGGACATCGCCATGGGTGGATCGACCAATACCGTGCTGCATCTGCTCGCCGCCGCCCAGGAAGGTGAGATCGACTTCACCATGGAAGACATCCATCGGCTGTCCAAAAAGGTGCCCAACATCTGTAAAGTCGCCCCCGCGACCCAGAAATATCATATGGAAGACGTCCATCGCGCCGGCGGCATCATCGCCATTCTCGGCGAACTCGACAAAGGCGGTCTCCTCAATCGCGATTGCCCCACCGCCCACGGCGGCACCCTGGCCCAGATCATTGAAGAGTTCGACGTCAACCGCAATCCGACTGACGAGATTTGTGAATATTACAAGGCGGCTCCCGGTGGCGTGCGCACCACGGAAGCCTTCTCACAAAACAAACGCTGGGTCAGCCTTGACCTTGATCGCGAAGACGGCTGCATCCGCACCGTCGAAAACGCCTACAGCAAGGATGGCGGCCTGGCGGTGTTGAAAGGCGATATCGCCGTAGATGGTTGTATCGTCAAGACCGCTGGCGTTGACGACGACAATCTGACCTTCACCGGCCCGGCCCGGATCTATGAAAGCCAGGACGCGGCGGTCAAAGGCATCACCAGCAAGGAAGTTCAGGCCGGTGAAGTGGTGGTCATCCGCTATGAAGGCCCGAAAGGCGGCCCCGGCATGCAGGAAATGCTCTATCCTACTTCCTATCTGAAATCCATGGGGCTCGGCAAGGCCTGCGCGCTGGTCACCGACGGACGCTTTTCTGGCGGCACCTCTGGCCTCAGCATTGGTCATGTCTCGCCCGAGGCGGCGTCCGGCGGCGCCATTGCCCTGATTGAAGACGGCGATATCATAGAGATTGATATCCCCAACCGTATCATCCGCACGCAGTTGTCAGAGACGGAACTCGCCGAACGGCGGGCGAAAATGGACGCCCGCGGCGTCGACGGCTGGAAACCTGCTGCCCCCCGCGCTCGAAAAGTATCCAAGGCCCTGCGCGCTTATGGCCTGATGGCCACCTCAGCCGACAAGGGCGCCGTGCGCGATATCTCGAAGCTCGGCGGCTAAAACCCGCGCTCCCTGCCTTTAAAATATCACGATAAGGTGCGGCAAGTGCCTTATTGTGCATTTTAAAACAGTAACCTATACTGATTTTCGTAGTTTTGAGTCTCAAGTATCTATTTCCGTAACGATCCTGAATCATGGAAAATAATAACCCTTGGGAGGAAACTGATGGACTTACCCAGTCTGCGACGAGAAACCCGCTATGGCATGCCTGCGGCGGACAAGATCCTGTTCAACCGCCATTATGTGCTCGGCTATTCCTATTATTTCCGCCAGGCCAAATGGGCGCTGGAAATCATCGATCCGACGGATATCGGTCTGGATCGTATGGATAATTTCAGACCCGATTATCGCCTGCCGGACATGTTTCGCACCGATCTGGAAGATTACGCCAAATCCGGGCTTGATCGTGGTCATCTGGTGGCCAGCGCCAACCAGCGTGGCATCGCCCTGCAAAACAGCGAGACCTTTCTGCTCAGCAATATGGCCCCGCAACGCCCCCAGTTTAACCGCGCGATCTGGCGGGAACTGGAAGAAGCTGTCCGCACACTCAATCAAAAACCCCGCATTCTAGAAACCTATGTCATTTGCGGACCGCTGTTTTACTTTGATCAACCGGTGGAGTTTATCGGCGCCGATGATGACAATGAAGTGGAAGTCCCGATCCCCAACGCCTTTTTCAAGTCTATTCTGACAGAAAACGACAAGGGCCGCCTGCATATGTGGTCTTTCATTCTGCCGAATGCGGCCAGTGATAAACCGCTCGCCGACTATCAGGTTCCAACGACCAAGATCGAAAAATACGCCGGGGTTCAGCTGTGGGACCGGCTCGAAGGCAGTAAAATTCTGAACGAGAAAAAGAAAATTCGCCCCCTCTGGTAACCGGCACGAAAAAGGGAGCATCCCCCAGAATGCTCCCTTTTCTCTGACCCCTGCGCGTTAGATGTCTTTCAATTGATCGGCAATCGGAAAACGGCGTATACGCTTCCCACTGGCGGCAAAAATGGCGTTACACAAAGCCGGAATCGCGGCGGGTAACGCTATTTCCCCAAGTCCGGTCGGGGCTTCTGCGCTTTCCACAATGTAGGTATCGACCCTTTTCGGAGCCTGATTGATGCGCGCCATCTGATAACTGTCGAGATTATTGGAAACCACCCGTCCCTCTTCAATCATCACTTCCTGCCCCAGGGCCGCACTGAAACCATCCAGAGCCCCACCTTCCATCTGGGCCTTGATCCCCAATGGATTAACCGCAATACCGCAGTCAACGGCGCCGGTGACCCGGACGATCTCGAGCGCACCCTTGTCAACCTTGACCTCCACCACGAAAGCCGCATAACCGCCGAAGGTGAAATAATTGGCGATGCCCATGCCATGGCCTTGAGGCAGCTTACGCCCCCAACCGGCCTTCTCGGCGGCGAGCTTCAACACCCCGA
>TARA_R110002073_G_C9496067_1_pt1 | contig 10584 bp, 4 predicted proteins | sample TARA_R110002073 | Tara Oceans TARA_R110002073 (sample SAMEA4397174) | marine metagenome | biome: Polar Biome; feature: [DCM] deep chlorophyll maximum layer (ENVO:01000326); material: water (ENVO:00002006), including particulate matter (ENVO:01000060) such as... | depth 40 m
CGCGGATTGCCCTCCCCCGGAAATCTCACTGAACGCTCGCTTTCCGATCCCTCCCGCTGCGCGGGCGGGGTTCTTAAGGCGTCACTGGCACAGCACTCAAAAACTGCACGACCTCCATTGGAAACGGGGAGATCATGACGCTAACCACTTCCGCGGATCAGTAAACTCAAACGACCCAGTAGACTCAGACAAAGGCCCAACCTTGATACGTCCTCGACGCAAAATCGTGCCGTTGATCGCGGCTGTCATCGTCCACTGCCTGATCGCCGGAGTGACGAAGTCTGCTCCCGCGGCGGACTATCAAATCGTATTCTCGACCTTCTTTGGCGGCAGCGATTGGGAACATGCTCGTGACGTGGTCGTCGATTCCGATGGCAACGTGATCATCGTCGGCGGAACAGTTTCCAACGATTTCCCCACCACCGACAATGCGTTCCAGCGAACCCAGAACCGGTCAGGAACAAAGACCGACAGCGCCGGTCACTGCGATGCCTTTGTGTGCAAGTTTGACCCAAACGGAACGTTGCTCTGGTCAACGCTGCTAGGAGGCCCCAATTACGACCGTGCATACGCGGTCGAAGTCGACCCGATGGACAACATCATCGTCGCCGGAAGAGCTGGGCCTGGATTCCCTGTATCCGATCAAGCGTTCCAGACAACATTCCAGGGATCCAAGCAAAGCATCTATGGAATGCAAAATGGATTTGTGACCAAGCTGAGTTCCGATGGTTCAACGGCGATCTGGAGCTCCTATGTCGGCGTCAATCAAATGTGTCGCGATGTATCGGTCGATTCTGAAGGTTCAGTCTACCTACCGCTTTGCTACACCGGAAACGGTCCCAAACCACCGAACCAATGGTTTGCAAACGCCTATCGCGATCGACCCATCGGTGGTTCCGATGTGGGCGCCATCAAAATCAGTCCGGATGGCCAAGACGTGATCTGGGCGACTTGGATGGGCGGTTCGGGCGAGGAGGTCGGAAATAGCGGACTGCGTCTGGACGACGACGGGAATGTCTTGCTCAACTTCACGACCAAGTCACCGGACGTGCCCACCACCGAAAATGCTCACAAGCGAACCTACAGTGGAGGAGCCGATTCATTCATCGCAAAGCTCAGCCCCAACGGCAACAAACTGCTGTACGGAACTTACTTTGGTAGCTCGGGTGACGAGGAGGGCAACAGCACGCACAGCATGGCGGTGGACTCTTCGGGAAATGCTTATCTCGCTATCTCCACCACCAGCAAAGACTTGCCGGTGACATCGGGTGTGGTGCAATCAAAATTCGCGGGAGGCAACCGGGACATCGTGGTCGCGAAGTTTGATCCGCACGGTGGCTTGTTGCGATGCACGTACCTGGGCGGCACCGACAACGAAGGTCCGGATGGGGTCTACGCCGATGATCTCGGCAACGTTTTCTTCACAGGCAACGCTTCCTCGGCTGATTTCCCAGTGACCGCCAATGCGTTGCAATTAACCCTGGCCAATCCCAACGACGCGATTGCAGTCGTGTTGTCCGATGACCTTTCAAAGCTTGAGTTCAGCAGCTACATCGGAGGGGAGAGCTATGACGATGGCCGATCGTGTTACCTCGACAAGGCCGGCAATCTGTACATCACCGGTTCGACCAACGGCCCAGGCTGGCCGATGAAGTCCGCCCACCAACCGACCTTCGCTGGAGGCGGTGGTGGAAAGGAGTTGTGCTACAAAGGCGGCTGTTACGCGGGCGACGTGATTCTGGCAAAGATCAAACAAGTCACCGATCGCGAAGCAAAAACATCAGCCGAACGGCGTTAGCCGCGGTTGTCACAGCCACGGCGAATCGCATCGTTCTCGCGATCCCAATCAACGCCACAACCGGCGGTTGTTCGTGCGTGTCTGCCCGCCTAGAAACCGGGCCTAACGGCCGGCGGCTGATAGGCTCGCGCGGTTGTGACATCCCCAAATTAAAAACGCCGCGACGGATCGCGGCGTTTGTGCAACAAAACACTGGCCGCCCGGCATTTCACCGGACGACCAGCGCCTGTTTGCAAACAACAAATCGTCTCAAAAACTCAAATCACTTCGCAGCGACCTGTGTCTCTTTCGCGTCCGATTCCTTCACATCGAATCGATCCAGGTTCATGACCTTTGTCCATGCGGCGACAAAGTCCTCCACGAACTTTTGCTTCGCATCTTCGCTGGCGTAAACCTCGGCGATCCCTCGCAATTGCGAATTGGATCCGAACACCAAATCCACTCGGCTGGCGGTCCATTTCAAGTTCCCCGATTCGCGATCGCGTCCCTCAAAGAAGTGCTCACACATCGGTGACTGTTTCCAAACCGTATTCATGTCCAGCAAGTTGACGAAGAAATCGTTCGTCAAAGCGCCGGGACGTTTCGTCAAAACACCCAAATCCTCCAGCGGACCAGCACCCGCATTGGTATCGAGGGCACGCAACCCACCGACCAAGACGGTCATTTCGGGTGCGGTCAACGAGAGCAAGTTGGCTTTGTCGACCAGCATCTCTTCGGCAGGACGGTCCGCGTTGTGACCTTGGTAGTTGCGGAAACCATCGGCGATTGGCTTGAGCGGTTCAAAGCTTTCCACATCCGTCATTTCCTGAGTCGCATCGGTGCGACCAGGAGTGAACGGAACTTGGATCGCGTGCCCCGCCTTCATTGCCGCAGCTTCCACACCGGCACAACCACCCAGCACGATCAAGTCGGCCATCGAGACCTGCTTGCCGTCTTTGCGATTTGCGTTGAACTCCTTCTGCACACCTTCCAATGTGGCCAGAACACTCACCAACTCAGCCGGGTCGTTCACTTCCCAATCCTTTTGTGGTGCCAATCGGATACGAGCCCCGTTGGCTCCACCACGCATGTCGCTATTGCGGAAAGTCGATGCGGACGCCCAAGCCGTTGATACCAATTGCGACGATGTCAAATCCGTCGCAAGAATCTTTTGCTTCAGCTGTTCGACCTCTTTCGATCCGATCACGTCAAACGTCGCCTCGGGAATCGGGTCTTGCCACAATTGTGGTTCAGGAACACTGTCACCAAGCAATCGCGAAACCGGGCCCATATCACGGTGAGTGAGCTTGTACCAGGCTTTGGCAAACGCCTTTTCGAACTGCTCCGGATTGTCATGGAATCGACGCGAGATCTTGTTGTACTCCGGATCCATGCGAAGAGCCAAATCGGTCGTGAACATCATTGGCGCGTGTGACTTCGACGCGTCGTGAGCATCCGGCACGGTGCCCTTCGCGTTTTCGTCCGTTGGCGTCCACTGCCAGGCACCAGCGGGACTCTTAACGAGCTTCCATTCGTAACCAAACAGGTTTTCGAAGTAGCCGTGCGACCATTCGGCGGGAGTCGATGTCCACGCACCTTCCAAACCGCTAGTGATCGTGTCACCCGCGTTGCCGGTTCCGTGCGTGTTGATCCAGCCCAACCCTTGTGCGGCGAGGCCTTCACCTTCTGGTTCCACACCCATGTTGCCTTCCGGTGACGCCGCACCGTGTGCCTTGCCAAACGTGTGACCACCAGCGATCAACGCGACCGTTTCTTCGTCGTTCATCGCCATTCGGCCAAACGTTTCACGAATGTCCTCGGCCGCTGCGATCGGGTCAGGTTTGCCGTTGGGACCTTCCGGGTTCACGTAGATCAAACCCATCTGCACCGCCGCCAATGGATTTTGCAAATCGCGATCGCCGCTGTAGCGTTTGTCGCCCAGCCACTCTGTTTCAGGTCCCCAGTAAACATCCTTCTGAGGTTCCCAAACATCTTCACGGCCGCCGGCAAAGCCAAACGTTTCAAATCCCATGTCTTCGAGAGCACAGTTGCCGGTCAAGACCATCAAGTCAGCCCAAGAGATCTTGCTGCCATACTTCTGCTTGATCGGCCAAAGCAAGCGACGTGCCTTGTCCAAGTTCGCGTTGTCCGGCCAACTGTTCAGCGGAGCAAAGCGTTGCGTCCCATCAGATGCACCACCGCGACCGTCCGATACACGGTAGGTACCCGCGCTGTGCCAAGCCATGCGGATGAACAACGGACCGTAATGTCCATAGTCCGACGGCCACCAGTCTTGCGAAGTGTTCATCAACTCCTTGATGTCAGCTTTGACGGCGGCCAAGTCCAACGAATTGAACGCGGCGGCGTAGTCAAAGTCTTCTCCCATCGGGTTGCTCTTCATCGAATTCTGATGAAGCATGTCGAGGTTCAATTGATTCGGCCACCAATCGCCATTGCCCATCGCTCCGGACACGGTGTGCCGATTCGGGCCAGCCGGATTGCCCATCACGGGACACTTGCTGATCGCATCCGCTTGCGATGCCGAAGCGTTGGGTGCCGCTTCCTGAGCGACCAAACTGCCGGTGGCTGACGCCGCCAAACAACCGAGTGTCAGCGTCAGTGGGCGAATGGAAACAGGGCCGCGAAACAGTCGCGTTGCAAATCGGCGGCAGATCTGGGCCGTTGTTGGTTGTGGATTCATGTTGGTAAGTGTGGATTTCATCGTCCGCGTCCTCAAAAAAGTTGCAAACAGGTTCCAAGCACATTCGCTTGGTGAAGTGGGGTCACGTACTAGTATCGGGCTGAGCCAAGAAACGTCCAATGCATTCACCGCATCTTCACCATGCACCAGACGCATAGCAGCAAGGCAGCGGTAGGGAGCTGATCTTCACGACACCACCAAAGTGCGGCAAATCACGGGTCGCAAACCGCTCTGACGCTCAAAATGCACTATCATGAGCATCCGATCGCCACCGCGATTCCCGCCTTTTTTCGCCCGCCCGTTTTGTTGCTTTCAGACAGTTCCGTCGCCTGTTTTTATCGAGGCAAAGACATCGTCGACCTGCCGCCGCAGCAAATCTCCGCCCAATGGAAGAGCGATGTCTCTGCCGAAACTGCCCAACCGCGTCCTGTCTGTCTTTTTGGCTGGCGTGCTAGTCTGCACCACCGCCTCCGCCCAGCGTCCACCAACTGGCGTTCCGAAAGGAGTCCAAAAAGTTCTGCGGATCGAACCTCGCCCAGGCAACGGCCGCAACAGCGAAGGCGACTTCGTTCAGTTGAAGGACGGGCGACTGCTGCTGGTATACACCAAGTTCATCGGCACCGGAGACCACGCGCCGGCAGCGTTGGTCTCGCGTCAGTCGAGCGACAACGGCATCACCTGGACAACCGAAGACGCCTCGGTGATCGAACGCGGTGATGACGACGCGAATTTGATGTCTGTGTCTTTGCTGCGTTTGCAAGATGGCCGCATCGGTTTGTTCTATATCCGCAAGTACGATCCAACGCCGGAAGCGAAGCACCTGTTCTTAGATGACATCTTGATGCGAACCAGCTCGGACGAAGGAGACACTTGGTCCGAACCGACTCGCATCGTGCCCAAAGACACACCTTCTTACAGCGTGCTGAACAACGACCGCGTGATTGAACTTCGCAGTGGTCGGCTGGTCGTGCCATTGGCGGTTCACTATCGAGTCGGTTGGCCAGGCTACCGGAAGTCGGCCGAGATGGTTTGCTACCTATCGGACGATCAAGGCAAGACGTGGAAACGCAGCCAATCCGCGTTGACATCAGAATCGCTTGTACAGGAACCGGGTGTCGTTGAACTCAGCGACGATCGCCTGATGATGTTTTGCCGCAGCAGCAACGCCCAGCTACTTTCCTACTCGGACGACCAAGGCGACACTTGGTCGGACTTCACACCGTCTTCCTTCACTCAGCCAACCGTTTCGCCCGCATCGATCGAGCGAATTCCATCGACCGGCGATTTGCTGATGCTGTGGAACAACGGCGACGACGAACTAGCAAAGAAACAACCCGTTGGTCGACGGCCATTCACCGCGGCAATTTCGAAGGATGACGGAAAGACTTGGCAGAACATCCAAAACGTCGGAACCGATCCCGAAGGCTGGTACTGTTACACCGCGATCGAGTTCGTCGGCGATCATGTCTTGCTGGCGCACTGCGAGTACCCACGGCTGAACTCGTTGCAAATCACACGAATTCCAGTCGTTTGGTTCTATCAAGACGAACCTGTTTCCGCCAACAAGCCCGCTGATTCTCAACCAGCAACGCTGGACTACTCGGTGTCACTGGAAGTCGCCCATGACGGGTTTGATGGCAAGGAATGTTGGGTGCATGCTCGCGTGGGAACTATTCCCAATGCAGACGGCGATCCCACTGCGGTCATGACCACCCAAAAGTTGCTGCTGTCGGGATCGGATGTCTTCTACCGTCTGCATGAATCCAGAAAACCAACCGAGTCAGATTCATGGTCGGAACTCCGCCCCATCGATTCCTTTTCACGACAAAAGGTGGCCGGCGATGACATTCCACGCGGTGGAGAAGGTGCCGAGGCGTTGTTACAGGATGGCGACGAAACGACCGTATGCGACTTCGTCCCGCAGTGGCACGCGGCCAGTCAACGTCTGTTGGGAATTGGACAAACAGTTTGGTATCGCAACAACCGAGTGATGCATGTTCGTCCGCGAGGCGTTGCGTACGCTGTGATGAATCCTAGCAATTCAAATTGGAATGATTGGAAAATCCTCGAACTGCCTGACGAGCCCCAGTTTCAAAGTGCGGGCTCGGGCAGCGTCCAACGAGTCGACTTGCCCGGCGGAGACGTCCTGTTGCCGATCTATTGCAAACGCCCCGAACAAAAGCAGTACTCTTCGCTAGTCGTGCGATGTCGCTTCGACGGCGAAACACTTTACTACATCGAACATGGCAACGCGCTGACGATTCCCGTCGAAAGAGGCATGGCCGAACCATCGCTGACGCATTACGACGGTCGCTACTACATGACCCTCCGAAATGACCAACATGGATATGTCGCAACCAGCGATGATGGCCTGCACTTCGATGAACCACGACGTTGGCAATTCGATGACGGCAAAGACCTAGGCAGCTACAACACCCAACAACACTGGGTCACGCATAGCAACGGTCTGTTCTTGGTCTACACACGGCGTGGTGCAAACAACGACCACGTGTTTCGACACCGTGCTCCGCTGTTCATCGCTCAGGTGAATCCTGAGACTCTACGCGTGATTCGCTCCACCGAACGAGTTCTGGTTCCCGAGCACGGTGCACGGCTGGGCAATTTCGGCGTGACCCGCGTTTCCAAAGATGAGACCTGGATCTCAGTGACTGAATGGATGCAGCCCGCTGGAGTCGAGAAGCATGGCAGCAACAATCGAATCTTCATCGCGAAACTGAAGTGGAACCAACCAAACGACCTCGCGTCGATGACCAACAATCCGGGAATCAACGTCGAGCCAACGGCATATTGCAAACCGCCACGTGCGATGACGCATGAACTCGGTGACTATCGTTCGCTGCTGATCTTTGAAGACGGAACGAAAGTCACCGAAGCGAGCCAATGGCCCCAAAGACGTGAAGAGATCCGATCGCGTTGGGAATCCTTGCTGGGAAAGTGGCCGGAGCCGATCGCCGATCCTCAGGTCACGATCTCAAAGACCGACCAACTCGATTCGGTGACGAAGCACACCATCCAATTCCAATGGACTCCCGGTGAGAAGACGAACGCGTATCTACTGGTTCCCAAAACCGACCGTCCCGCCGATCACAATCTGCCAGCGGTCCTTTCGGTCTACTACGAACCCGAGACCGCCATCGGCCAGGGCAAACCGCATCGTGACTTTGCGTTGCAATTGGCTCGCCGCGGATTTGTGACGCTATCCATTGGCACCACCGAAGCGACAAAAGCAAAGACGTATTCGTTGTATCACCCATCGATCGACGATGCGTCGGTGCAGCCATTGGCGATGCTGGCCTATGCCGCCGCGACGGCATTGCAAGTTTTGGCGGACCGCCCCGAAGTCGACCAAAAGCGGATAGGTGTGGTGGGTCATTCGTTTGGCGGCAAATGGGCGATGTTTGCCGCTTGTCTTTCCGAACGTTTTGCCTGTGGAGCCTGGTCTGATCCCGGAATCGTGTTCGATGAATCGATGTCAGGTGTGAACTACTGGGAACCGTGGTATCTGGGATATCATCCCAAACCCTGGCGTAAACGCGGACTGATCACCCAGTACAACCCGGCTCGTGGGCTGTACCCAGGACTAGTCGCCAAGGGTCATGACTTGCACGAACTGCACGCTTTGATGGCACCGCGTCCGTTTCTCGTCTCGGGTGGGTCGGCTGATCCGGTTCATCGCTGGATGGCACTGAATCATTCCGTCGCGGTCAATGCTTTGCTCGGACACGATGATCGAGTCGCAATGACCAACCGTGCCGATCACTCGCCGAACGAGGATTCCAACTCGGTCTTGTACGCATTCTTCGAAAAACACTTGGCGTCACAAGACACTTCCTTGTGACGGACGCGCCGTGGCGGACCAGCCAACCGAACCACGATTCGGTAAATCCGGTTTCTTCGTCATAGTCGCACCGAACAAGCTGTAGCGTCGCGTTTGCTTGAGACCGCACTCGAAAAGACGCACACATCCGAGTGATCCGTGACCAACGCTTCGGAATACAAAGCCTGCAGGCTAGGTCATTTCGAATCAGTTGGATTGTGGAAGACAAATCGATGAATTGCGGATCATGCGGTGCCCCCGTCACACGAATGGGACGATCTGGACGCTACTACTGCGACTACTGCGAATGCGCCGCGGTCGCGAATCCGCTGAATGATTCCATCGATGGGCTCGTGCTGACCGGCACCACCACAGAAACACCCTGTTTGACCTGCGACCACACTCATCTAGAACTCGGATCGCTCGGCAAGTATCCAATCCAAGGATGCCGACGGTGCCAGGGCGTCCTGCTGAATCGCTCCACATTCGCCATGTTGATTCGTGAGCGACGAGAATCTTACGAAGGCCCCGATCGAACCGGCGAGTTTGATCCCGCGTTGGATGGTCCCCGCGATCACCATTCCCGGTTAAATTGTCCCAAGTGCCGCACACTGATGGACTCGTTCTTTTACGCCGGCCCCGGGCGCGTCGCCATTGACTCATGCAGTCGATGCGAAAGCGTTTGGCTGGACTGCGGCGAGATCACATCCATCACCGAAGCCCCCGGACTTCGCTGAGACGACCTGATTACGAACGTCTCAACTGAAGCCGCCTGGGCCTTCGCGAGTGGTGAGACAGGCCGTCAGGCACAACCACACTCGCAACCCGGTAGCCAATCAATCGCGGATCGCCTTACTCTTCGATCCGATAGATCGCATCGGCGGTACGGATGAACAAAGCGTTTCCGTCCACCGCCGCAGATGCAAGCGTGCGTTCTCCAAGATCATTCTCCGCCAAAACCTTGTAGTCAGGCCCCGCCGCGATGACGGTCGTCAGTCCTGATTCGTTGGTGTAGTAGATCTTGTCGTCGACCATCACGGGCGAAGCCGAAAAGCCTCCGCCGACACGCTTCTTGTAGATGATGTCACCGGTGGCGGCCTCCACGCACATCGCGATTCCATCGTCGCTGATGGAATAAATCCATTCCTCATCAGCCAACATGGATGGTGTGTGTGGAACGTTCTTTTTGAGAGACCACTTGAGATGCGTGTCCGTGACATCACCTTCGCCGGTTGGATCGATCGCAAGCATGCTGGGTGTGTCATAGCTGGTCGACAGGAAAACCAATCCATTGTGATAGATCGGTTTGGGAATCACCGAGTACCCGGAATACAACAATTGCCAGATCACTCGCCCATCGTCGGGAGAGATCGATAGCACGCAGTCGCTTCCTGGTGCGATGACTTGCCTTTGACCATTCACGAAAATCAAAGCCGGAGTGCAAAACGAAAACTTTCGGCTCGCATCGTTCGGACGATCCACCTCCCAAACAACCTCGCCCGTGTTTGCATCCAACGCAACCACCTTCGGATCGCTTGCACCATCGCAGGTGAAGATCAACTTGTCATCAACCACCACCGGCGTGCCACCGTTGCCGTGAACCGGTTTGAAGAACAGATCCCGATTCTTCCAAATCACGTTGCCATCTAAATCAACGCAAGCCGTCCCCTGGTAACCAAAGTGCACAAACACACGGTCACCATCAACGATGGGAGTCGGGCTGGCGTGCGAATTCTTCTTGTGAATCTTCGGGCTCTTCTCAGCCGTCTGCCGCATCAGCGAAACGGTCTTCAAGACATCGCCGTTCTTCGCATCCAAAACGATCAATGACAAATCAAGGTCAGGCGATTTGGAATCACCGGCCTCACCAGCCGGGATTGCAGCAGACAAATAAATTCGTCCGTCCGAGACAACCGGCGATGACCAACCCTGGCCGGGCAGCGGAGTTCGGAATGCAATGTTCGTATCACGCGACCATTCAGTCGGAACGTTGGAAGTCCCTTCAGCGATCCCGTTGCCAGACGGCCCTCGAAATCTCGACCATCCCTCAGCAGCCACATGAGAGATGGGCGATCCGAGAATGCCGAAAGAAATCAACAACAAGAAGGCAGAGGTTGCGAGATGGAATGATCGGATCTTGGTCATAGAAAGATGGCAGCAAGGATGTTGTGAAAATGGGTTCGCGAATTGTCGGCGCGATTGCTTCGAGCTCAACAAAAATCAGCCTCGTCAGCAGAATCGGTGGGTTTGATTTGGCTCGGGTAGCTT
>TARA_R110002073_G_scaffold59094_7_pt1 | contig 10582 bp, 14 predicted proteins | sample TARA_R110002073 | Tara Oceans TARA_R110002073 (sample SAMEA4397174) | marine metagenome | biome: Polar Biome; feature: [DCM] deep chlorophyll maximum layer (ENVO:01000326); material: water (ENVO:00002006), including particulate matter (ENVO:01000060) such as... | depth 40 m
TCGCTACCCAGCTGTATCCCGAATTCTTCAGCGTAAGCGATTGCCCCGCGTTCGCTGTTGAACAGATTGCCACGCATCCAGTCAACAAACTTGCCCTCGCTCGTTTTGAAGGCTTCGTTGACTAGCTCGCCAGCTACGATGCGGCGGATATGCCAGCCAGTAATGACGGGTTTATATTCGCTCATGATGCTCCCCCCCAACGCAATTGATTTTGACACGTCTGGTCAATCGGCTCGCATCACTTCATGCGAACCCAACGCAAGCCGTTGTAAATTTGAACGTCATCAATCTTAATCCGTAGGAGCCAGCCACGGGAAGCGAAAACAACAGCGGTGCGACTCCGGCGGATTGGCTCGTCCAGCGTCGTCGTTTTCGTTGTGGTGAATCCCTGCCACTGCTGGCCGGCTTTTCTGCGGACTTCGATTCTAGTGCCCGATAGAACGCGAAACTGCTGCATTTTGTGCCCTCCGAATCCTTGGAAGGCTGCAGACTAGGTCGATCCGATGACAAGTGCGGTCAAGGGGATCGCTATTCCCAAAAGATTTTCATCGTTTGCAGACCACGTCGGCAACTTTAAAGGTGCGATCGCCTGTTACAATCTTGAGATGAAGAAAGCCACCTTCGCGGGGTGGCTTTCTGGTTTCAATTCTGGGTCGAACGAAACAGTCTTTAGACAAGTAATTTGTAGCAAATCGACCCGTTTCGTCAAACGAAGGGTCGAAAGTGGTCAAATGCAGAGAATGCGGGTTCCTTCAAGTTCATGATTTATCTGGCAAGTCGGTTCCAGCGAGCAAGAGATACAGGGATAGCGGATTGCGCACCGGACCTACCATGGAAACACCATTCTGCTGGAAAGGCATATGCGACCTTCAATCTGACTTTAGGGCTAGCATAAAAGCTCTCGGATCTGAAGGTCAATCAAGCCACCCTGAAAGTGTTCTTCACACCCTAGAATTAGACAGAAGCCCGGATTGCGATTCACATTTCGTGAAGATCCATGGCTACGAAACAACTGCGCAGGAATACGACGAAATGGAACAGGCCAGGCTAGACAGAATGCAGCGAGATCTCGATCGCATTAACCAAAGAATTGAATCGCAAGGATACCGAAAAGACGACCGGCAATTTTCTACAAAACAACTTGCCATATCTATAGCTGCGTCTTTCATTATCACTGTTTTGGCTGTGTTGCTCGGCGCTTGGCTCTCGAAGTGACTTCCAGTGATGCGTATCCGCATCACTATAGTGCTGCGACAGTCTCACGTTTGCCGCTCTCCGTAGTACCACGCAAGCCCGTGTCGGCCATGTTGACGTTAACGATGATCCCGTTAGCGGCTACGGATTCCGAGAATCCTCCCGTACCGATCCTGCTCGTTCAAAATGACTGTGGCGTCAAGGCCTGCGGTCAGCAATTTGATGTGCACGGTTGCCTCTGGTCCGAATCGCTGGCGCTTCTCGTATGCATCGATGCCGATAAGTCGGACCGCGTGCGTTTCGCCTGCGTCGCCAGTAGCTTGGGCCGTATCACCATCAAGAACACGTGAGATGATGCCGGATAGCTCGATGACTGCGTTCTGTTGAACGGGCTCCGTTAATTGCTTTCGCTGTTTCGTTTCATCGCATCTGGCCGCAAAGATAAGAAAGAGAGCAGTAGTGATTGTTAAATAAGTTCGCGCAGACGACTGTTGGGGGGATCGCTTTTGTCCAACAAAAAAGCCGCATCCTGAAAAGGAAAGCGGCTTAGGCTTATTGCTTGATCATCAAGGATGCGTTAGCAGGCCGGCTCGTGATCGTGATGGTTGAGACAGTCATTTTCAGAGACAGTGGCAATCGTCGCGGTAACTTGCCCAAATTTATTGTGCAGATACTTCAGTATTTCAAACTCTTTGGTCGCAAGTTCGTCTTGCTCAAACGCCCAGGACATGAAAAGCACTCCGAGCATGAATCCTTCGGATTTGACGAATAGTCCACGTGGGCCTAGTCCCTTTAGTAAGCTGCGTACTCCTTTTATCTTAACACCCACGATCTCGTCGGTTTCGTCGTCGTAAAACAACGTGAGCGCATCATCGACCCTCGAGGAGTAACAATCCGTATCCATCGTGTAGATAGTTAAGAAGTCGCCATCCGCATTGTAAACGGGCGTAGTGGCGAAATCTTTGTCTGCGTAATTGTCGAGCAGTTTGATTAGTTCGCTGTCCATATCAGTTCTCCGAAGTCGCGTTGTCCGTTCTCCGGAACTCCGCGGAGTTGCGGGTCCTCCGGCCTCTTTTCCCAGTCTAAGATAATCCAGCCGCGATCGTCCCATGAAACTATAACACAGAGTAACATTTCGTGCGGGAACGGGGTTTCGATATCAGGTGCCCTATAATAGCTAGACGGGCGTCCAGCAACACAGAAAGCATCGTCAAATCCTTCTCTTTGTAGGTTTTTTAGGTAGGCGGTCGGTGCTGAGAGCACCTCGGGAATTGATTTTACTGCCATTACCTTCCAATACGGCATATACCGCTGAACAGTTTTGAACTGTTTGAGGGAGAGCAGGAAATCAATGGTGGTGCCACTTTGGGGGCATTTTCCGCTTAATGTGGTGTAACCCTTGGGTGGGGCTTTGGTGACCTTCTCAGGCATCCGTGACGCTCCTTTGTACTTTCCCGCAATTTTAGTACCAAGTAAAATTGCAGTAGTATGTAAGTGCTAATTCCATGGTTTTAGGATGCATCCGTGCTAGCAAAGTAAAAACGGGTAATTCTCCCGCGTTGGTGGTAAGTCTAGCCAGGGCATCATTAGTTGCACAAGGCTTCGCCTGAAAAAAGTTTGCCTAGCGTTTGTGGCTCGCTGTAGTCGGCTCGAATCGCACAAGCACCCGCCCGCCGGCTGCGTCCGCTAACGCACACAATGCTCCAAGTGACGGCTCTTTAGCTCCGGTCATGATGTGGCTGACAACCTTGCGGGATAGCCCCGCCGCTTCTCCTATTTCGGTCTGCGTCATCCCTTCCAAGTGCGGCTTGATCGCTTCCAGCACCGCCGCCAAATCTACGCCAAAATCGGCGGGGTCCAATCGCTTGGAGTGTCCCGCCGCTGCTTCTTTCTTCGCCATTACTTCGCCACCCGTGCAAGCTCTCGTTCTGCCACGGTTTGCGCGTCGGCGATGCCGTACCAGCGTTTGACGCCATTCTTGCGAACGCAAACCGAAACCGGCCCGCCGTAAGTGCTGCCAGTGATCGTGCGACGAAAACGGGCGTCTTCGACTGTGATCGACTCGAAGCAAGGAACACCGCCCACGTTGCCGGTAGGAAGTCCGAACCCAACAAAGTCGAACATACCACGGTTAGCGTGAAGCAAGTTGCCGTTTTGGAAGATTGAAACTTTCATTGCTGATGCCTTTTGTGCGAGTGACTTAACTAACTATATAGATGGTATCGTAACGGTACCTTATTGGCAATAGGCAATCCGAAAATTTTGTCAGAATACTTGGTCGCCGCCGCCATCGGTGGCAATCGCATACGCTGCGCGCAACCGCTCAGACGCTTCGGTTTGATCGGTTCCCGCCGGCAACTCGACAATCGCACCGATGATCGGTTTGCCACCTGGCCGGCCAGAATGAACGCACTGTTCCGCGATGATCTCGCCAAACTCGCCGGCAATCGCTCCCATTTCAAGCGTCGACGCGTCGGGGCGAGAATCGGCGATGAATAGCCAGCCAGTGTAATCGGTCGCCACAACGTGCCACGCGACGCTGGACGGGATCGCATCGACCACGGCAAGCAGGGAACGGCAAAAACTCTCGGCGTCGGGGGGCATTTCGTGATATCCATTAAGAGGGCGGCAGATTCTACCGCCCGGCTATGTGCAAAGTGTCGGCGATTTCGGTCAATCTCTTATTTGCCAACCAAGTGTCTAAACGCCACCTTTTCGCCCGGCAGTCGCTTTCTCGCCGCTGGCTTCGGCGTCACTTTTTTAACTGTTTTTTTCGGCTTGGCGTTTACCGGCTCGACAATGCAGCTTTCCAGATACTCATGTAACCACTCGATGCGGAATCGATAGGCCACGCCGGTTGGCCCCATTCGCATGTGCCGTAATTTCTTGGCGACACAAAGCGATCGTATTGTGTGATAGCTAAGGCCGATTTCGTCGGCCGCTGCTGGCATTGATAATAGCTTGTCCTTAATTTTCTTTTCTGACATACCCGCCCCAATTAAATTGCTGCCTGCATTCTCTCACCCCCTCAGCACGGGACATTCCCTTGCGCAAAATAAAAGAGCGTGATACCGAAAGGATACCACGCCCCAAGGTCATGCGTCAGCATGTGCTAGCGGCAACCACGTACATCGGCTAACTGCTTGCAGAATTGATTTTCGCCCGGTCCATGCTCGGAATAGATCAACCGGAATGACTCGCCGGGAATAAATACAACATCGACCGGACGGGGTTCGCCCGGCTCAATGTAAATCGGGCTATGGTACTTGTCAGCGTCCGTCTGCATCGTGTCGTGAATGACGTCCTCAATAGAATCGCTCTTGTCAGTCACGTAGATAATAACCGTCTCGCCAGTGTCCCTGCAGGTGCCGGCCACCTCAAAGTGCTTCGCGATTGATCCAGCGGGATAGGTATGGGACTGTACTGTATGCTCTGTCATATTGCTTTGCCTCTTTCCCCGCGTTGTATAACGGGAAAACAAAAAAGCCGCTCGACGCGCTTTACAAATTGGCTACTACACCAACCCGCACGGCCATTGCTCCACCGCCTATGCGGCATCGCAGCTACGGGCACGCACGACGCATCGAACGGCTTTTTCATTCTTAAAGTCCAGATAGTAGTAGTTGGCGTCGTCATCCCATGCGTAAGAAAGCCAATGGGATCGAGTCAATCAAGTTGTAAAGCCTGATTGACCGCCGGACTGTTTATAAGGATACGAACCACGCGGGAGGAATGCAATAACTAAACTCGCTAGCCCTCGGCAACTACAGCTATATTGTCACCTTTCGTTTTCCCGTCAATGCTGTCCAAGCTGCCGGCCATCTGGTCGAATCTAGCGTTGGCTTTCTCGGTCAATTCGCGGATCTTGCGTTGCTCCTGGCTTTGCCTAGCCTGATCCGCGTTCGCTTGCATCATGCGATTTAGTCCGCTGAACTCAACTGACTGAGATGGCCCGCGTGAAAACTTGTTAGCGATTTCTTTCAGCGTGACAGTGTTGCGAACGGTTCCGTCGGCGTTTTCGGTTGTCTTCACTTCTGGTTGATAACGCCGCTTTAATTCGTCGGCTGAGTCTTTGTCCGTCGCGCCGGCTTTACGAACGAAGTCGCTCCAAAAACTGCTTGCTGCCTCTTTCAGCTTTCCTGTGGTGATGGCTCCCTTTTCACGGTTGGCCTTGATCTCGGCTTTGTCACCCGTGTCTCGCATTTCCTTTGATTGGCTTCGCAAGTTTTCCGCTCGTTTCGTCGCCTCAAACAATCCCGCCCCACCGTCGATCGCATTCGGTGCCGACACTGTGCCGGCAAAGTTCTGCGACAGTGCCGCCTTTTCGCCGTCACTCATGCTGGCCACGGTGCGAGCGTTGCGAGCCAATGCGTCAGATTGCTGCTTTAAGTTTTCCGCTTTGCGTCTCGCTAACTCGATTTCCTTCTCGCTGTCGGTTAGTCCGTCCGGCAAGACTAGGTTTTGCTGTAGTTCGCTTTCGAGCTGCAACGCTTCCGCTTTGTATTTCAACGCGGACTTGGTTGGGTTGTCGTTCGCTTCGTCGGCGGCCTTGCGTGCTTCGGCGGCTTGGCTTTCGAGTTCGGCGATCTTCTCTCGTTTCGCTTCATCGCTGCGAGCGGGATCGGCTGCTGGCGGTGCTGGCGTCGATACTAGCGACTCATCCGGCTTGCTGGTTGGCATCGGCGGTAGCCCTGCTGCTTTTCGAGCGTCGCCCATCGCAGCGTCAAAACGTTGAACGTCTACGGTCGTTGGGTCACTGATCGTGGGACCATCCAGCGGGATCGTGCCGGCGATCGTGGACAACGCGGGGGATTCGCCGGCAATCGGTCCTGTGAGTGCGTTGTCGCTCGCGTCCGCCGGGTTCCAGTTTGCGTTATTTTTCAACCAGCTTTCGGGGAACGTCTTTCCGGTAGGCTTGCCGTCCTTGCTAATGTCAAATTCGCCGCTCTCGTTTTGAATTGCCGCGTAGCCGCCCGGTGCGGTGTACTGCGTAGGGTTTGCAGTGCCGCCGCTGAACTCGCTGCTGTCGTTCGCTGGTGCTGGGCCCGCGAATTCCTCCGCCCCTTGCGGCGGCAAATGCGAAAAGCCATCGGGAAGCGTCGGGAAACGTCCAGTACGAAAGAACCGTTGCAGTCCCGCGTTCTGTTCGTCACTGGCGTTGCCGCTCAAGACGCTGTCCTTTGCATCTTGCAAAAAAGTTCGGGTTTTGGCGTCGCCTACCTGGTCAATAAAACCCTGGGCAAGCTGTTTTTGAATCGGCGTCGACTCCGCTGAAAAGTCGGCATCCTTTTCGCCGATGAACCCTTTGAACGTCTTGAAGCTTGGTCCGCCCGTTTGATCCGATGGGGCTATCGACTTGAAAATCGAATCGTAAAAATCGAATAGCTTTTTGTTTTCGGCACCGACAAAACCGCCAACGCCTTTAACCTCCCCGCCGGCATCGGCTTCGATGACATTACTAACGAATCCAGCTGCCGACTTGGTTAGATCAACCGCCGCCATCGCGGCGCCCTTCAATGCCTCCTTCAAGTCGTCGAACTTGCCGGCCTCGATGGCGTTGTTCAAATCGCGTAACGCTTCCTCTAGCGGCTGAAATAGCGGCTCGGCAATCTCGCGGCGGATAGCGGCCCACTTCTCTTGAATTTGGCCAGCCAGACCAAGCAAGTCTTCCGATTGTTTCTTTAATGCACCGCCAAAGTTTTGCTCAAAGCCTGCAATCAGCTTGTTTAAGATTTCATCAACGGGGATATCGCCGGCTTGCGATGCTTTGGTGATCGAATCGATAGAACGCCCGCCAAATTGTTCTGATAGGATGCGGTTAACCGGCAATCCAATCTCTTGAAGCTGCAACAATTCTTCGGCTTGCAGTCGTCCTTTCGCTTTAATCTGCGACATTGCCCGAACAATTCGCGAAGTGCCCTCATTAACTCCCTCGGGTGAGACCGCGCCCGCGTCAAGAATTGAGCCTAGGTTCTTTGTGATCGAATTGGGATCGAAACCGGCACCGGCTAGCTTCACGGTCGCATCGGCAAGCAAGCCCATATCAACGGGTAGCTGCAAATCGATAGCCTCCAACTCTTTCATCAGCTTGGTGGCCTTGTCGCCGTCTTTCAAAATTATGCTAAGAGTATTCTCGACTCGCGTTAGCTGCGCGATGTCGGTAACGCCTGCGGACGCCTGCCCTACGGTCGCATCCGCACTGGCCCCAAGCACACCGCCGGCGATGCCGCCAGCGGGTCCGCCGGCCATAGCACCTAAGCCAGCCCCTAACTGCGTGCCGCGTCCGCCGCCAAGAAACCCGGCAACCCCAGCACCGCCAAGAAACCGCCCAGCGTTACCGGTAAAGAATCCGCCTTGGTTGCTGCCTGCAACGCCTCCGCCTGTAACACCGCCGCGAACACGCATCGTCGGTGTGTTGCGAATCTGGCGGTGGAGTCGCTCAACCTCCGCCCGAACGCCGGCCAGATCGGATTGCCCGCGAATGCGTAGAGTGTGCGTGCCAAGCTCTCGACGCAATCGCTGCCCAGTCCATGATATTTGCGAGTTTGCGTCGCTTGAGTCGGCTCGAATCCGTACTATGTGAGGCTGGCCGGTCAGAACCCGTAATGCTCCTCTCGCCTGAGTCACCTGCCCCATCCAGCCGGCTTGGTCGATCCGTAGCTTAACGTCGCCGGCCTTGAATGCCGAAATCTGCTTATGAAGTGCTGCCCGGTCTAATCGCAACGCCAACGGCTTAGCAAAATGCGATTGAAACGCCTTAGCCGCTGCGACGGCCTCTCGCTCGATTGCTGGTTTGCCAATTCTGATGTCGGCTTTAATCGTTGCTTGCTTTTCCGCCATCTTGCGGGCGGTCTGCAAGTCTTTGCGTAGCTGGCCAAGATTGGCTCGCAGCCGGATAAAATCCACGTCTGTCATTTATCATCACTCTGAGTGTACCCCCACTCTGAAAACTAACTGCTTGCGGAATTAACCGCCCAAGAAAACACTTTGCCCTTGATCACGTTTGCGGGATCCTAGGAAAACCCCGCTGTTGCTTCCAAGAAAGACACCTCGTCTGCCTGGGCGTCTATTAATAATCGCAATTGCCGTCAATACGTCGTCATGGTCAAGGCTGTTTAGTAGCGACCCTATCGCTAGGTTTCCAACCGCTGCCAGCGTGTCGTCCTCGTCCGTTGTGCTTAGAACGCCGGCGGGTGCAAAATTCACCGCCTCTGCGGAAAGCGAATCGTCCGCGTCGGTCGTTGCAAGAGTCGCGTACGTACTAACTGTGGCAGTGGAATTTAGAGTGTCATCGGCGTCTGTGGTATCGACGCTGCCAGAGCGTGAAAAGTTAGCCGCCGTTGAGCTAATCGTGTCGTCGGCGTCGATCACTGCCATCGATGCGACAACCGGCACTGATACTACCGCGTCGATGGTGTCGTCGGCGTCTGTCACTGCCAGGAAAGCGTCAACGCTAACACTCCCACCAATGGCAATAACTGCATCGTTATCGTCAATCGTGTTAAACTCGGCGGCAATCGAAAGCGACGCGGCGGCATCGATCGTATCGTCTGCGTCCATCGATAGCATCTCGGCGTTGGTGGCGCCCGTGCCGAAGTGCTGGCCAAAATGTTGGCCGAAGTGGGTTCCGAAGTGGCTCATTCTGATTCCCTTGTGAACGTGACTGTCTTGTCGGTGTCGTTCGCGGACGAAGTAACAAACGGCTGACCGGTCTTGATGACTTTTGCCAGTTCACTCGTGATCGTCGCATCTGCAAGCGAATGCACAAACGCGTCAACTGTATCTGTTTCGCTAATCAGTTCAATAACAAGCCGGACCGCATCGGCGCCAGCTGCCACGGCGGCGGTCGGAACGTCCAGTGAACAAAGATTTCCAAGCGAATCAGTCGCATCAGGGATTAGAACGCCAGCTGAAAACGACGTCCCCTCGGTGCCATCAGACACCGTCCCCACGGTTACTGCTGTGGTCCATCGACCATTGACGTACCGTGAATACTTTGCTGTCGACACTCCGGCGGCTGCTAAGCCTGACACCGGAAGCCCGCTGTCTGACCAAACGCGAAAATAAAGCCTCGGGTAACTCGTGTTGATAATGTTCATCGTAAAAGCCCTCTGCGTAGTCCTTGGTAATAATCTGTGCTCACAGCAGGCCCCTCGGCTCCGCGTGCACTAGCTAACTTGGCGACCTCAATGGGAGTGATCGCCCGGTTGAATATGCGGCAATCATCCCACTTGCCACGCGAATAGACGAATCCTTCGTAGTAGATTCGGACCGCCGCCGTTGATGCCGACGGTACCGATGCTGTGACTGCCCCGGCCAAAACGCCGTTGATATAAAACTTCACGTCGGTGCCGTCTCGCGTAACGCACCCGTGAACCCATGCGTCTTGCGGGACATTGTCGGTGCTGGAATGGGTCGTTGTCCCGTTCCAGTATTGCAATTTCGTGCTCGTTCCCGATGGACTGAGCCACATTTGCCATTGATTACCGCCGCCACCTCGTTGGTTTATCTGCATCCCATCGTAGGCGGATTGCTTGAACGCCCACATCGATATCGAATGCGTTGATGTCGGCACCGATGTCAGCGACGTTAAAACGTAGTCGTTTGTTCCGTCGTGATCGATTGCGCGAACGCCGCCGTTTGCTGTGTCGGCTACCCAATCAGATGCGGGGCTCATGTTTGTGAGCGTGCCGTTTTTGCCGTTGCCACTCTGGTCGTAGAGCGTCGTCGTGCCGTTGCCGGTGTCGTCAAGTGACGGGCAAAGCCACATGATTTCGCCACCTAATCCTGTTGCCATTAAGATCCTCTGTTAAAAACCTGCCCCCACCTAACATCTGATTCAGAACTAGCCATCCTCCGCCGCGTCCGCCTCCATCACGCCACGTCTTTGGTGGTTTTCGTATTCTTGCCGGCGTGCGGCTTGCTCGGCGTCTCGCTCTCTCTGGCGTAGGCTCGCGTCTAAGATTGAATCGCAACGCGACTCATACGCTCGCATCGCGCGGGCGTCGGCGGACGGCGAACTGCTCATCTGCGGCGGATCTGGGTAATCGATATCGCCGGCGGTACTGCTTAGATCGCCCAACATCGCGTGAACGTCAAAATCGATGCCAGTGGAAGGTTGCCGAACCAACGGGATCGGGCGAGTGTAGATCTGCTCGCCGTGCGCGTCGGCAATGCGACTCATGAACGACAAGAGGCATTTGCAGGCCCCTAGCGCAGTCTGTCCATCTTCGCTGCGAGTAAGCTCAACCAAGCGAGTAACCGCCTCGCTTCCGGCGGTAGCCAGTCGACCAACGCACTCACTGGCTATTCTCCGGCGAAAGTCGCTGGCGAGTGCGGCAACGTCCGCGTCTCGCTCGTATCGCGTCCCTGAGGCACGTGAGATGCC
>TARA_R110002073_G_scaffold102408_1_pt1 | contig 10580 bp, 9 predicted proteins | sample TARA_R110002073 | Tara Oceans TARA_R110002073 (sample SAMEA4397174) | marine metagenome | biome: Polar Biome; feature: [DCM] deep chlorophyll maximum layer (ENVO:01000326); material: water (ENVO:00002006), including particulate matter (ENVO:01000060) such as... | depth 40 m
ACCCAGACCTTGTCCTGCACGGCGTAGCAACAGGTCGTGTTCTCCTCGGTCGAAGTCGCGGCGCCGATCGCTTGCATGCGCGCGGCGGCCTGCTGGACGGCCTGGATCGACTTGACCTGTACGCCGAAGTGCGAAGCAGTCTTGCCGGATGCGGCGCTCGCTTCGACCTGGTTCAAGGTCAGGTTCACCGACGGCGCGAACGGCTCGAACTTGACGTAGCCGGGCCGCTCCTTGCTCGGTGATGCGCCCAACAGCGTCTCGTAGAAGGCCTTGGAGCGCTCCAGATCGGTGACGGCCAGGGCGATGTGGACCCGGCTCTCACCGGCGAATGCGACTGCGGAATCTTGGTTCATGATGGCCTCCGTGTGGGGCTCGTACTGGGTTCGGCAGGGTAGACGGAGGGCATGCTGGAAAGACGCAGGATGAGGCCGAATTCCGTCGGGCGCCCTACGCACTCGAGTCCGTTTCGGGACCTCGGCGAGAGCCATGCGAGTTCGAACGGGAATCGTGCAGGGCGGCCCGAGGTACCTGTGCGGTGCTTCTAGGACGCGAGCCCCTGGAAACGAATGCGCCCTGCACCGAATTCTTCACCGCTAAGTACGTAGGACACGGACGGCAACTCGAGATCCAATCCATGCAGCATGACACGCCCATTCAGCGCCCCCGAATTCTCGGCGCACTCCTCCTCTTGGTCGGGCTCGCTGGTTGTGAATCCACTCCGTATCAACGGGCAGAGCGCTTGCATGTTGAGCAGGAACGAGCCGTTGCTCGCAGGGCGCGTGAGCGAGACCTAATGTCCGCCGACGTCTTGGACTCGGTTCAGGATCTGATTCGTCAAGCCAACATGGAGGCCGAGACCATGGACGGAATCGTGCACCTCTACTCTAGAGACTTGGATCGGGCCATGGCTTTCGTCCCTTCGGTCGAACCGCTGAGAGCCGGTGAGACTCGCTACATCGATCCGTCCCGGAACGTCCCCGAGGATGCGGTTCTCGAGACATGGACCGATCGATACCGACTTGCCCAAGAGCTTCACTATCGATACTCCGATCCAGAGGTCGTGGAGGTGTCGGAGTTGGCGGTCGAACCCTACTTCGAGGCCCGCGTCGAGCTGACCTGCACCGTGGCTCGTCGAGGCTTCCAATCCACCGAGATCCAACTCGCCCCGGAAGCTCCCGAGGGCTTCGTGGTGTGGCAGAACCCGTGGACGAAGTATGGCAATCGTCGAGGCGGAGACTCGATCTTCACCGAGCACCAGTTGCCTGCGTTGCGAGTCATCGGGCAACCCGTGGACGACACCAATGGACTGGACCCGCTTGCTCTCAGCGCTCTACAGAGCCTCGAACACGATGAGTTCGAAGTGGCGCGCTGTCCCGTGAAACTCCACTTCGCTTACGACTTGGCGCGGAAGAAATGGCAGCTTCAACGCGCGTCGGTCTCAGGCGTCCAGCCGATTTTCATCGACCTCGTCCCGGCCCTGAACTGGAAGCCAGGCGACTACGTCTTCAACCCGGGTGAACACGGCACTCGCAAGTCCGAGTGAGTCCCTGTTCGGAGAGGTCCTTCACTCCAGCGACTTCGAACCTCACCGCCCCGCCGTCAGCAGCACCGCGTTCAGCAGGAACAGGTTCGAGCCGTCCGCGAACGCGCGTACGTTCGGGTCCTCGGAGAACGCGACGACGTGGCCGCGGCCCAATCGCTGGTGCACCAACCAGGCCTTGTGGGGGAGCTGGTTGCGGGACGTCTCCCAGACGAATCCGGCGCGCACCAGGTCCTCGGGACCCGCGTACGTCACCACGTTCGTTCCAGCGTCGAGCTTCAGCGGCGTCAGGACTCGGTTCGAGTCGTAGACGACATGGGCGCGACTGGCATAGCCGAAGCCGAGCCAATGCTGCGGATCGACATCGACCGCAAGGATCGCGCCGGGAACGTGCGGCGGGCGCTCCTCGTCCGGCAGCACGGCGCGTTCGGGATCGAACGCGACCGGCACTTCGGCATCCTTTGTTTCGGGCTCGTCCGGTTGCTCGCGGGATTCGGTGCCGGTGTTCAACAGGTTCACATCCTCGGTCGTCGCCCAATGCGTCGCATTCCCGAGCGTGACGAGCACGCCGCCGCGCTCGATGAATCCACGCAGAGCACGCACGCCGCCGGCGCCCAGGACGTCGTCGTAGTTGCCGCCCTCGGGGACGATCAACACCGTGAAGCGATCCAGGTCCACGCGCCGCAGATCGTGCGTGCGCAGCGGCGAGATCGGCACGCCGTAGCGCTGCTCCAACACGAAGCGCGCCCAACCCGCTGAGTTGCGGCCGACCGGTCGATCCCACAACATCGCGACGCGCGGGACCTTCAGGTCCAGCGCACGATTGGTGCCGAAGTTCGGTCCATCGTCGACCCACGAGGAATCCGCGCAGTGCACGTCGACGCCGTGCGCCACCGCGGACGCGGCCAGGCGGTCGTGCAGGTCCTCGGGCTGATCCTGGATACGAATGACGAACGAGCCCGCGGGGAACGTCAAACCGTCCATCCGGAACGCGCGATCGATGCTGCGCGCGCGCACGCCCAATCGCAACAGTTCGGCCAACATCGCCGCCGCTCCGTTCGTGCCCCACGGAACGACATAGGCGACCTTGGGCGGAGCTTCGCGCAAGGGTGCCGCGTTCGACGTCGCCGCCCCCGGAGTCATCGGCGCCAGTTCGCCTTCGGGAAGGGCACCCAAGGACCAGGCCTCGACGCCGAACAGCAGCGGCAACGACCAGGCGGTCAGGTCGTAGAACTCGGTGCCTTCGCGGCGCGCTTCCAGTCGCTCCTGCTCCGCGGTGAAGTTCGCTTCCATGTCGAAGTGCGGATGCAACAGGGCGTGGGCCAAGGTGCTCGCGGGCTGCGACATCGAGATGACGTACGTATCGGCGGCGAACTGCTGGTCGCCTTCGCCCTCTGCGTCCAAGCGCGACGTCGCCGAGACGCTCAGGGCTCCGGTCGAACGGTGCACCTCGATGCCCTGCGCCATCAGCAGGTTCGCCAGTCGTGCGCGGCGCGTGTCGTCACCTCCCGGAGGCAGGACATAGGCCTTCACCGCGCCGTCCTCGCCGCGCGCCACGCCCTCGCGGCGGTGGGCGAGCAAGGCCTGCAGCGCGTCTTCGCGTCCGCGCGCCAGCGTCTCGAGCGTCGCCATGGACGCGGTGAAGTGCCGCTCGACGCCATCGGAGTAGAACAGCAGCGTGCCGTCCTTGCGGCGGAACGTCAGGCCGCGCGCGCTGGCCATCTCGAACGTCATGCCGATGCTGCCGTGCAGCGTCGGCCAACTGTCGCCGTAGCCGGGATAGAAGGCGTCGTAGTTCTCGCGCGTGAAGTAGTCGAATCCGTAACGGTCGAACCAGCGCGCGTTGTTCTTGCCGTAGCGCTCGTACCAAGCGCGCTGGCGCGGGGTGATCTCCTCGTGCACCGGGTTCGCGGGCGGCGGGAAGTAGTAGGTCGAGTTGCCGCTCATCTCGTGCAGATCGACGTACACGAGCGGCCACCAATCCAGGAATGCGCGCACGCGAGCCTGCGTTTCCGGCTGCGACATCGCGAACCAGTCGCGGTTCATGTCGAACAGTGCGTGATTGACGCGGCCGCCGGGCCACGGCTGGCTGTGCTCTGCGCTCTGCGGCGTCTCGTCCGGCCAACGACCGCGCGCCGCTCGGGTCGAATGCACGAAGCGGTCGCGACCGTCGGGGTTCTGCAGGGGATCGATCAGCACCAGACACTCGCGCCGCACAAGGTCGACCACGTCATCGCCCTGGGCGGCAGCCAGGTGGTACAGCACGCGCAGCGCCGAATCGGTGCCCGACGGTTCGTCGCCGTGCACGCAGTTCGCGAGCCAGCCGACGGCGGGCAGCGAATCGATCAAGCGCGTTGCGTCGGCGTCCGACAGGCCGCGCGGATCCGCGATACGTTGCATGCCCGCACGCACGTCGCCAGCGCGCGCCAACAGCTCCGGTTCACCCACGATCGCGTAGTAGAGGCTGCGCCCCTCCCAGCTGGTCCCGAACTCGACCAGTTCGACGCGCGGCGACGCTTCCGCCACAGCTTTCAGGTACGCCTCGACCTCTGCGTGCGATGAGATCTCCTCGCCGGACTTATGCCCTACGACCTGCTCGAGCGTGGGCACGCTTGCGTCATAGGTCACGATCGCCTGGGGCGTGATCGTGGTCTGCGTCGGAGCGATGGGGGCGGGCAGCAAGAACGCGAGCAGGGGGAGCAGTTGCATGGGGACCCGAGTGTAGCTCGACAGAGCTCTTCGGATACGGAGGCACACGCCACCTGCACGTCTCGACGGAGGAACTCCGGGTGCTGTGCGACCTCGTAGGCCCGCTCCGTACCCCGGAGTCCACTCGTTACGACGGGGAAGAGCCGCTTTCGCCACCGCCCACACCAGCCACGCGCAGTTCATCCCACCGCTGTATCACCAGGTGCCGATCGGTCCGACACTCCAGCCTGTCCACCTCACTGATCAAGCATCCACCATGAAGAACACATTTCTACTCCTGTTCCCGCTCGGCCTGGCCGCGGCTGCCATCGTCCTCTTCTCGCAATCACCTGAGGATCCCGGGGGGCCGGCCCTCGACATGGCCTTCGCGGACTCATCAAAGGCAGCCGATTCGCCGGAGCGTGGCGAGCTCGCGGGCGTGTCTCCAGATCCCGGGGCGACCCGGAACCAGGTCGTACTCCTGACGCAAGAGACCACGCCTGACGAGGAGCTTGCCGTGGATCCCACTGCCGCGGAACGAGCCTCGATTCTGGCTCAATTGCGTGACCGTTCCACGACAGCGAGCGAGCGCAGCAAGCTCTGGCGGCGTTTGGCCGAATTGGGGGTCGCTGACGAGGTGATCGCCGAGCTTCAGGCCCTGATCGAAGAGTCCCCGAACGATACCGACCTGCAAGCGATGTTGGGGAATGCGCTCATCACGAAGATGCGGAGCCAGGACCTGGGACCCGTCGAGCGACGGACCGTGACTCAGGGGGCGATGACGGCGTTCGACAAGGCGCTCGATCTGGACCCGCAGAATTGGACGGCGCGCTTCAGTCGCGCGATGACGAACAGCTCGGCCCCGGCATTCCTCGGGCTTCAGAAAGACGCCATCGCGGACTTCGAGACGCTCTTGAGCCAGCAGCGAGAGTCGCCGCTCAGTGACGACCACGCCCACACCTTCTTCTTCCTCAGCAACCTCCACGATGGTTCCGGCAACGGCGTGCGTGCCTCCGAGATTCGCGCAGAGGGTGCGACGCTGTTCCCGGGCGATGAACGGTTCCAGGACTAGCTGGAGAAATCACCTCTCGCAGCGCACTATGACCTTCGTGTACGACCCTCGGATGATGCGTCGGTTGGTTCGCGACAGCGGGCTCGCCTGGACAGCGATCACTGCTGCGCTAACGCTGTATGTCCTTCGGACCTACGCGAGCGACGGCGGCATGTGGGCGGTGGTGGGGAGGCAAGCGGCGAATTGGATGCCCTTTGCGCTGGTCCTCCCCGCACTCTACGCCGCCGTCTGCCGATTCCGACCGCGGACGAGTGGCGCAATGCGAGGGCTCTCCTGGGTCGCGACGTACTTGGCGACCGTGGTGGGTTATGGGATCGTTCGGTTCGTAGCGCTGCAACTCGTCGTCGCCCTGGGAGGCTCGCCTCCCGAACCGTTCCTGGAAGGCGTCGTGCGGATGTTGCCCATCGCCACGATCGTGCATGGCGCTCTCCTTGCGATTCTCATGGGCGTGTTCGCCCGGATCGGACGCGAGGAGGCGGAGTCCAGGGCCCGCGCCCTCGAGGTGGAGTTGACCGCCGGACGCCTGCGTGCACTCCAGGCCCAGATCCGACCGCACTTCCTCTTCAACACGTTGCAGGCGATCGAGGACGCTTGCTGGAGGTCGCCCGAACAAGCGTCGACCATGGTCCTTCAGCTGTCCGAGTTGCTGCGCGCCAGCCTCGAGGACGAGCAACGACCCCACCGAGGTTTGGGAGACGACCTGAAGCTCGCGCGCAAGTACATCGCGCTCCAACAGGCTCGCTTCGGAAGTCGGCTTCGTTTCGAGGAGGACATCGACGAGTCACTCCTGGGTCAACCCGTCCCGACCCTGTTTCTCCAGCCGCTCCTCGAGAACGCGATCACCCACGGCATCGAATCGCTCCCGGATGGAGGGGTCGTGCAGTTCAGCGCCAAACGTGAGGGGACATCGTGCGTACTGCGGATCGTCAACGACGGACCTGTCCGGAGTGGAGGTCCGAGCGTGGGTTCCAACGACCTTGGCGGTATCGGATTCGCGAACACGGCCGACCGCCTACGATCCCTCTACGGGCCGAACGCAGAACTGTCCCTTACATGGCTCGACGGTGGCGGCGCATGCGTCGAAGCCCGCGTTGAGGCGACACCGTGACCGACCTTCGTGTGGTACTTGCCGACGACGAGGCGCCGGCTCGACGGGCACTCCTGCGCGCGCTCGCCGTTCACGAGGACGTCGTCGTCGTTGGTGAGGCTGAGACAGGGCTGCAGGCGCTTGCTCTTGTGCGCTCCCATCAACCCGACTTGCTCTTCCTCGACATCCGCATGCCGGGGATGGATGGCCTCGACGTGTCCGAGGCCCTAAGAGGCGAGCCCGGTCCGGCGGTGGTCTTCGTGACCGCGTTCGGGGAATATGCGGTGAACGCCTTCGAGCAGGCGGCGCTCGACTACTTGCTGAAACCCGTCGATCCGGAGCGGGTCGCCGAGTCGTTGCGCCGATTCCGTGAGAGCGGCGCGCCCCGAATGGGGGAGATCTCGCCGGCGCTCGAATCGCCCGCCAGCGACCACGCGTTACTGCGCATGGGAGGGAGCCTTCGTGCTGTGAACCGTGATTCGGTGACCCACCTCGAGGCGGCTGGGAACTACGTCCGAGTTCATACCGACTCGGGAACCCTGCTCGTCCGTGGGTCTCTACCTCACCTGATCGAAACCCTCGACGTGGGCCTCCACCGCGTTCACCGATCCTTCGCTCTGCGGCCGGACCAGGTCCTCGAAATCCGCCGCCCGGACGGGAACGATTCCACCGCGTCGCTCGCTTGCGGCGCGGAGGTCCCCATAGGTCGAACCTACTGGAAGGACGTCGTGACCTGGTTCAAGACGTGATCGGCATGCGGTGTCGGGCATGCGGTGTGCGACACCGTATGACGACACCGTATCGCGGGACTGGATTTGTTCCTGGGGTCCCTACGGGCCGTTGCGTTGACAAATGCGCGCGGGTGGGGGACTCTCGATTCCTCGCCTCTCTCCCGATCTCGCTCTTCAGGACTCTCCCATGACGAAAGCCCACGGCTTCCTCGCGCTCCTCGCTGGCGCTGTTCTCACCGCATCGGCCCACGCACAGAGCTGCCCCGATCCGACGGACACGTTCTACAAGAACGACATCCTCGCCGACGTTCCGGTCGGGCCGTTGCCCATCGCGATCGTTCCCGGGCTGTGCGAAGGGGAAGGAGCCGCGTCCGTCTTCACCATGGTCGGCAATTCGCCCCAGACGATCAGCCAGGTCGTGTGCCCGTTCACCAGTCCGACGGGCACGGGCTTGAGCGCTCTGGTCAACGTCCAGATCTTCGACAACGTGACGTTCGACGGCAACGGCGTGCCGGACATGAGCAACATGGTCTTCGACCTCGTGTCCGCGACCGGGAACGAACTGCAGGTGTTCGAGGGAGGCCTCAACACCTTCGACATGACGCCGTACAACGTCTCGGTCAGCGGTCCGAAGTTCGCCGTCGCGTTCATCATGAACTTCAACGCGAACGGCAGCTGCGGCGGCGGGTACTCGTCGAACTTCTTCACGGACAACACGTCGTGCCCCGTTCAGTCCAGCCTGATCCAGATCCAGGGACAAGGTTGGGTCGACTCGAGCCTCGCGAACGTGTCCGGCTTCCCGCTCTGCCCGATCTTCTACGCCGGTGATTGGGTCATCCGTTGCTGCACCGACCTGACGCCTTCGCCGACGATCGTGCACAGCTGCATCCAGACCAGCCAGCACTACGCGGGCGGCATCGTGGACCTGCTCGCCAGCCACACGAACACGACCCAGGGCGCAGGACTTCAGCTCGAGGCCCAGGGCGGCCCTCCCGGCGAGTTCGGCTTCTTCCTGATCTCGCCCAACTCCGGCAGCGTGACGCCGCTGTTCAACGGCGTGCTCTGCCTCGGCGCACCGCTCGGTCGCTTCAACTCCAACGTCGCGAACAACCAAGGCAACCCGGACCTGAACTCGCTCGGCCAGTTCGACGGCGCCGGCGTGCTCCAGAACCTGTCGGGGACCTCGGCCTTCGGATCCGGATTCACGCTGCCGCTCGCGTTGCCGATGACGCCTCCCGGTCAGACTTTGACGCCCGGGTCCACCTGGTCGGTTCAACTCTGGTACCGCGACCTCGTCGGAGCCCCCGGCCCGCTGACCCCGTCGGCGAACTTCTCGAACGTACTGACGCTGACGATGCCCTAGGGCGTCGGTCGGAACACCGCGTTCATCGGAACACCGCGTCGATCGCGGTTCTCCGACAACGGCCAGCGAGCCCCGGTCAGCCCAGTTGCCCGGGGCTCGCTCGTTGTGGTCCGCAAGATGTGGCGATGGGGGACTGCGGAACGAGCATGGGCTCCCTCTCTGCGTCCACCTGGGCCCTCGTGGATCAAGGAATCACGCCACCGGATGCAAGTCGCCGGGACGGGGTCCTGGCCCCATCAACTCTTCGAGTCGTAGTTGAACAGGTCTCCGTGCTGGAACGTCTCGTTCGCCGCGATCTGGCAAGCCTTCAACACCTTGGCTTGCACCTTCGGAGTCAAGCGACGGCCCTTGCAAGCACGCGCGACCATCTTGTGCGTGATCTGATCGGGCGACGCGTCCACGAGGTCGGCGGGCTTGAGGCCGAGCCGCGTGAGCAGTTCCGCGATCGGCTGTTCACCGAGGTCACGCTTGAGTTCGTCTTTGGGGTCCATGGGGCGCGTCATCATGGTGCTTTCCGCGAACGGCGCCAGTCCATTCCCGCGCCAATCGAATTCGGGTCACCGACAGCCATGCTGACGATGACCCGATTCGGTGGGGGCTCGATGCGATCGGCGTGGACCCGAGGATCAGACAGCCGCCGGCTTCGACCAGGCCGCTTTGGCGAACATGCCGTCGACCTCGAGTCCCGAGAGATGCGTCGTGAAGTTGCTGAGCGTCTTGAAGGCGACCGCCAGGACGACCTCGAGCGCGTGCTGCGCCTCGAATCCGGCGGCCAGGAAGGCCTCCAGCTCGTCGCCGGCCCAACCGCGGTTCTGGACGACGGCGACGGCGAAGGTGCGCAACGCTTCGAGGCGTGCGTCCTCCAACTTGCGCCCATCGCGCACCGCGTCGACGACGGCCACATCGACACCTTTCATGCCCGAGATCGTGGTGTGCGCGGCGACGCAATAGCCACATCCGTTCTCGGCGCTGATGGACAGGAAGAGGACCTGCCGCTCGGTCTCGTTGAACGCGGTCTCCTCGTCCTGCAACTTCGACAGGCTGGTGTAGGCCTTCAGGATCGCGGGCGACGAGGCGAACGCGCCGAACAGGTTCGGGACGGCGCCCAGCCCAGCTTGAACGGCCTCGAGCACGGGGCGGGATGCGGCGGGAGCGGATTCGATGGTGTGGATCGGGAAGTTCGACATGGCTTGATGAGGGGCGATGCCCCGGCCCGCGTTCCGGGTGGGGAACGTGCGGGACTTGGTTGTGGGTGGAGTGGCTCTCCTCGTGGTTCGCCCCCTTGGAAGCACCGGCTCCGGAACCTCTTACTTCGAAGACTTGGATTTCTCGGGCGCACAGCCCACGCTGGTCCCAGCGCGCCGCGGACTCCTTGTCCCCGCGTGCCCTGCCCGTGAAGTCCTCCCGTATCGAACGCTCGAACGACGCCTGGCTCGAAGCCCTCTCCGCCGCGGTCCCTGACGCAGCCGTCGTCGAGGACTTGGGCGGACTCGTGCGCGGCGCGCTGCACAAAGCGTTGGCGGCGCGTGCGTTGGACGCGTCCACCCTGGGCGATCTGGCGCAGGTCGCCGTCGTCCAGGTGCTCGCCAAGCTGGAGCATTTCGAAGGCCGCAGCCGCTTCACGACGTGGGCCTATTCCGTCGCCGTGCGCGCGGCGTTGACCGAACTGCGACGCCCTCTTTATCGCACCGGTTCCGGCAACGAGGCTGAGCTCGAGTCCGTGGCCGACGGGGATGCGGGCCCGGTGGCCGCGGCCGAGCAGGGCGAGATCGTGGCGGTCCTCTATCGCGTGATCGAGGACGAGTTGACCGAACACCAGCGCGCGGCGGTGATGGGCGAGCTCGCAGGGAAACCCCAGGACGAGCTCTTGAGCGACCTGGGCATCAACCGCAACGCCTTGTACAAGCTTCAACACGACGCGCGTCGTAAACTCCGGGCCGGCCTCGGAGCCGCGGGGTTCTGCGACATCGCCGTAAGGGAGTCGCTCGGACTCGCGTCCAAGGAATCGTGATGAAGCTGAACCCCGACGACATTCGCCGCCTGGCCAAGTTCACGCTCGAGAGCGGACCCGACGAGGTCACGTGCGAGCAGTGGCTGCA
>TARA_R110002073_G_scaffold174557_1_pt1 | contig 10574 bp, 7 predicted proteins | sample TARA_R110002073 | Tara Oceans TARA_R110002073 (sample SAMEA4397174) | marine metagenome | biome: Polar Biome; feature: [DCM] deep chlorophyll maximum layer (ENVO:01000326); material: water (ENVO:00002006), including particulate matter (ENVO:01000060) such as... | depth 40 m
TCCTTAAAAGGAAGGGACTGCGGGATAACCCGAAACCCTTTTAATGGAGGTAAAGAAACCTTACGGATTCATATTGATGGTGTAATAGCAACACATAAAGATACAGAACTAAAGACCTTTAGTGGTGATGTATTCGATTTTGCACAATACCATTTCAGAATAACCGATGAAGAAGAATTGTTGCATAAGATTAACCAAGAGTTACATCTCAATTTAGAAGTCAAAGAAAAAGACGAATTAGATTGGTTGAATAATCCAGACGATACCTGGTATGCTTACTGTAGCTTTTTCAAAGCCCCAGTTCGCAATGTAATTCCTTCGGAAACTCTGCGGTTACATCAAGTATTTGCATTAATCACAAGTGATAAATACAAAAGAATTACTGAAGATTTAAGAGCAATTACCAATGTAAAAGAAGCACGTAAATTCAAAGCGAATTGCTTTGATTACGTGACCTTTTCAGGAACGTTTGAAAAGCGAAACGATAATAACTTGTTAGAGCATTCCAATCTATTAACGATTGATTTTGACCATTTGGAAAATCTTCAAGAGTTAAAGGCACTGATACTAAATGATGAATACTTTGAAACCGAAATGCTATTTACATCACCTTCTGGTGATGGCCTAAAATGGATTATCAGAATAGATGTTTCAGAAGTAACACATTCAGAGTATTTCACGGCAGTAGCCAATTACATTAAACACACTTATAACATAGAGGTTGACAAGTCAGGTAAAGACGTTTCCAGAGCGTGTTTTTTACCATACGACCCTACAGCCTTTTTACATAATAGACACCAAGCATTATGATCAAAATATTTAACCCAAAAGAATGGTTGGAAGTTAAAGAAGAGCAACTACAACCAACAAGCAACAACGCAACAACTAATGTTGTTGCTGTTGCTAATAACGACATTGAAACCTACATTTCTACAATTGAGCAATCAGGTATAGACATCACAGGTAATTATGCTACTTGGAGAGATTTAGGCTTTGCTTTGGCTGAAGAATATGGAGAAACAGGAAGGGATTATTTCCACAGAATAAGTAAAAACTATATAGGTTATGATTCAAAAGAATGTGACGAACAATTTAATAAATGCCTTAATGCCAAAGGGCACGGTATCACTATTGCAACGTTTTACCATTATGCGCATCAGGCAGGTGTAAAACCAATGAAACAACAACACAACAACGAGGTTGCAACAAATGTTGCAACTGTTGTTGATGCACCAGAGCAAGCAATGCCAACAATACCGGATGAGGTATTTAATACCTTACCGCAGTTTTTACAACAAGTTGTAAACCCTGCGAGCAGTCAAGAGGAAAAGGATATTTTGCTATTGGGTGCTTTAACGGCTTTTAGTGCCTGTTTTCCTAAACTCTTTGGTATTTACGACCAACGTAAAGTCTTTACTAATTTATATTTATTTGTTACTGCACCTGCATCTGCAGGTAAAGGCAGGCTTAACCAAATTAAAAATTTGGTAGATCCTGTTCATAAATTAAAGCGTGAGCAAGCCAAAGTACTAAAGCAACAATTTAATACAGAAATGGCAACCTATAATATGAACAAGGGTAAAAATGAAAATTTAGAGAAACCAGGTAAACCACCTGAAAGAATGTTGTTCATACCTGCCAACAATAGTGTTACAGGTGTCTATCAGTTAATTTCTGATAATGAAGGCAAAGGATTGATTTTTGAAACCGAAGGCGATACATTAGCACAAGCCTTTAAAAGCGATTACGGTAATTATTCCGATGGTTTTCGTAAAGCCTTCCATCACGAAACCATTAGTTACTATCGTAGAACAGACAGAGAGTATGTAGATATTGAAAAACCGTGTTTATCTACTGTATTGTCTGGAACGCCGAAACAAGTGGCAACCTTAATCCCAAATGCCGAAAATGGTTTGTTCAGTCGCTTTATGTTCTACTATATGAATATAAAACCTACTTGGAAAAATGTGTTTTCAAGAAATAATAATGTTGGGTTAGATGATTACTATTCACAATTAGGTAGTGAGTTTTTAGGCTTATACAAAACCTTAAAGGATAATCCAGAAATCGAAATAAGGCTATCGATACAGCAGCAACAGCAATTCAACACGTTTTTTGAATCCTTACAGACTAAATACATCAATTTACAACCCGAAGAGTATATTGCAACCATTAGACGATTAGGCTTAATTGCATTTCGCTTAATGATGCTATTCACAGCGTTTCGCATTATGGAAGACGGGGATGTAAACGCAATAAAACAATGTGAGGATATAGATTTTGAAAACGCTCTAACCATAATTTCAATTTTAGTAAAGCACAGTAGTAAAGTGTTTAATGATTTGCCAATAGAGCAAAAAGTAACAAAAAGACTAAATCGTAAGGAACGTTTTTTAGAGAATTTATCGAAACAGTTTAATAGACAAGACTATTTAGAACTAGCTACCAAACAAAATATCCCACATAAAACGGCAGAAGGGTACATTACAAAGTTTGTAGAAGTAGGTCTTATACACAGAGAGGCCTATGGTGTGTATATAAAATATAATTAAGTCAGTTTCTTAAAAAAAGAAAGTAAAAACACAAAAAAAATGATTACTTTTGTGTGAATTATTTCAAACAAAATTTTTGAACCTAATAAGAAACATATTATTCTTTTCTGCACTTATCATTATGATAGGTCACGATGTGGTTCCTCATAATGATGCACACCACAGTGAGCATAACGAACAAGTAACCTATACCAATGTTTCAGATACGGTTCACGACCATAATAGTTTAGAGCTAGGTCATCTTTTTTCACATCTACAGCACACTACTGATAATAATTTTGTACTTCACTCAATCGTTAAAGTAGAACTTTCAAAGCAGCAAAATCAGTTTGTCGCTTACTATCAATTTATAAATAAAGAAAGTCAAGAACTATGGTATGCAAATCTCGAAAAACAACGTTTTCGCGATTGTATAATTATTCCATATCCAACATTACTCTCTTCCCATAGCCTTCGTGGCCCACCTTCTATTTGCTAACATTTTTATTAGTTAATTTAAATTTATAACCGCATCGATTATTCGAAGCGTATGCATATTTATTTAACTAATAAACCTTCAGTTGCAAGATATTCTTTCTTGTAGCTAATTTCAGAATATCATTTTTTTTTAAGCTCTAACCAGATATGTATATCACATATTTGATTAGCAAGCTTTGGTATTCAAATTTTTAACTTAAAAAGTTTACATATAATGTTAGATAAAATCATTCAGTTTTCGATAAAAAATAAACTGGTTATCGGAATATGTATGTTAGCGCTTATAGGTTGGGGAACCTATTCGCTATCAAAACTGCCTATTGATGCTGTTCCCGATATTACAGATAACCAAGTAATGGTTATTACAGTATCACCAACTTTAGCAGCACAAGAGGTAGAGCAGTTAGTTACCTTCCCCGTAGAACAAACAATGGTTAGCATTCCCGAAATTAAAGAAATGCGTTCTTTTTCAAGATTTGGACTGTCTATTGTAACCATTGTTTTTGAAGAAGATACAGATTTGTATTGGGCACGACAACAGGTGCAAGAAAGATTATCTCTTGCAGCTAAAGAAATCCCTCAAGGTGTAGGTGAACCAGAAATGGCACCTGTAACCACTGGTTTAGGAGAAATTTACCAATACGTAATTCATACTGAAGAAGGTTATGAAGATAAATACGACGCAACAGAATTACGAACCATTCAAGATTGGATAATTAAACGGCAATTATTAGGGACACCTGGTGTTGCTGAAGTTAGTGGATTTGGTGGTTATGTAAAACAATATGAAATAGCTGTTGACCCTGATAAACTACAAAGCTTAAATATAAGTATATCAGATATATTTTCAGCTTTAGAAACCAATAACCAAAATACAGGGGGAGCTTACATTGATAAAGGCCCGAATGCCTTTTTTATTCGTAGTCAAGGTTTGATAAATAACCTAGATGAAATCAATAAAATTGTAGTTAAAAACACCAACGGAACACCTATTCTAATAAGAGATGTGGCTACCGTACAATTTGGAAGTGGTATTCGTTATGGTGCAGCTACAAGAAATGGCGAAGGCGAAGTTGTTACAGGTATAGTAATGATGCTCAAAGGAGCCAATTCATCAGAAGTCATTAACAACGTTAAAGATAAGATAGAGCAAATTAAACAAACGCTTCCAGAAGGGGTTACCATCGAGCCTTATCTAGACCGAAAAAATTTGGTCGACAGAGCTATTGGTACTGTCACAACTAACCTTGTAGAAGGGGCGTTAATTGTCATTTTTGTATTGGTTCTCTTTTTGGGTAATTGGCGAGGTGGATTAATTGTTGCTTCTGTAATTCCTTTAGCAATGTTATTTGCTATAGCTATGATGAATCTATTTGGTGTATCGGGTAATTTAATGAGTCTTGGTGCAATTGATTTTGGAATTATTGTCGATGGTGCAGTTATCATTGTTGAGGCCGTAATGCACGGCATAACCAAAGCAAAACAACGATACCCTGGCGTTTTTAAATTATCACAAAGCCAAATGGATGAAGAAGTTTTTCAATCATCTAGTAAAATCCGAACTTCTGCAGCTTTTGGAGAGATTATAATACTTATTGTATATCTACCTATTCTTGCACTTACGGGAGTAGCAGGTAAAATGTTCCATCCAATGGCGCAAACAGTTTCTTTTGCTATTCTAGGGGCATTCATACTATCGCTAACCTATGTACCTATGATGTCTGCTTTGGTATTAAGCAAAAAAACAGAACACAAACGCAATTTTTCAGATAAAATGATGGATTTTTTCCAACGTTTGTACCGTCCTATTATTGAACGCGCTATTCATAAAAAAATGCTTGTTGTGGTATTAGCTTCAGGCTTATTTATTATCTCTTTAATTACATTTTCTAATATGGGTGGTGAGTTTATCCCTCAATTAGATGAAGGTGATTTTGCCGTTGAAACTCGCGTACCTGTAGGTAGTTCTATTAATCAAATGATTGATGTTTCTCAAAAAGCACAAACTATTTTGTTAAGTCAGTATGGCAGTGAGGTTTCACAGGTAGTTAATAAAATTGGTTCAGGTGAAATTCCTACTGACCCAATGCCTATTGAAGCTGGAGATATGATGGTTATTTTAAAACCTAAAGATGGTTGGACAAATGCTGAAAATCGTGAAGAATTAATAGAAAAAATGCAAACATCTTTATCTGTAATTCCTAACGCTACATTTAGCTTTCAGCAACCAATTCAAATGCGTTTTAATGAACTGTTAACAGGAGCCAAACAAGATGTGGTAATTAAAATTTATGGCGAAGACCTAAATATTTTATCTGATTTAGCAGGTACAGTGGGTAATAAAATAAAATCTGTAGACGGTGTTGAAGATTTATATGTAGAAGAAATAACAGGTTTACCACAAATTCTTATCCAGTTAAACAGAGATAAAATTGCCCAATATGGTTTAAACGTTCAAAATATAAACACAACTATTAAAACAGGTTTTGCAGGTCAAGCAGCAGGAATGGTGTTTGAAGGAGAAAGACGTTTTGATTTAGTAGTTCGTTTAGCTGAAAAAAATAGAGGTAGTATTGAAGATGTTCAAAATCTTTATATAGATACGCCAAACGGTAATCAAATTCCATTGCGAGAAGTCGCTAATATATCTTTTGAACCCGGTCCTGTACAAATACAAAGAGATGATGCAAAACGCAGAGTAACTATTGGGTTTAATGTAAGAAATAGAGATGTACAAAGTATCGTTAATGATATAAAAAATATTGTTGGCACTAAAGTAACTATGCCAGCTGGTTATTATGTCACTTATGGCGGGCAGTTCCAAAACTTACAAGAAGCAAACCAACGTTTAATGATTGCTTTGCCAATTGCCTTATTATTAATTTTGGTACTACTCTACTTCACTTTTAAATCAATCAAACAGAGTTTATTAATATTTACAGCAATTCCATTATCTGCAATAGGTGGTGTCTTTGCTTTACTAATAAGAGATATGCCTTTTAGTATTTCTGCAGGTATTGGTTTTATAGCTCTATTTGGGGTAGCTGTATTAAACGGTATTGTACTTATTGCCGAATTTAATCGCCTACAAAAAGAAGGTATAACAGACATTTACGAAAGGGTACTAAAAGGAACCAAAGTTAGGTTACGTCCTGTTTTAATGACGGCAACTGTGGCTTCTTTCGGTTTCTTACCAATGGCAATTTCATCTAGCTCTGGTGCAGAAGTTCAACGCCCTTTAGCAACTGTAGTAATAGGAGGATTAATCACAGCAACAGCACTAACCCTAATTGTTTTACCAGTACTCTATATTTATTTTACAGAAGGAAAAATGAAAATTAAACTGAAGAAGAAGCAAGTTATTACAAGTGTTTTGGTTTTGGCTGCTATACTATTACCTCTTAATAATATACAAGCTCAAGAAACACCAATTAATAAACAAAGAACATTAAATCTACAGCAAGCTATTCAAGAGGCTTTAAGCAATAATAATCGTATAAAAATAGCAGATTATGAGGTTGATGTAGCCGAGACAGGAAAGTTGGGAGCTATTAATATTCCAAAAACAGAACTGTCTTATGGTATTGGTGATATAAACAATCCGGAGATACAGGACAATAATTTTGGAATACAGCAAAGAATTAATTTCCCTACGTTGTATGCAAGTCAATATAAACTAGCAAAAGCTAAAATCTTAAGTCAAGAGCAACTAAAAATAATGGAAGAAAACAGATTAATAGGTGAAGTAAAAATGGCCTATTTAAATTATCAGTATGTACTTCATAAAAATAAGCTGTTGGCAAAACAAGATAGTTTGTATAGTAACCTAAACAAGTCTAGTCTCTCAAGATATAAATCAGGAGAATCTACAAAGTTAGAAAGTGTTACCTCTACAACACAGGCTATGCAGGTGAAAAATAAGTTGTTGCAAAACCAAGCAGATTTACGAATTGCTAAAAAGCAATTACAAACGTTGCTAAACACAAAAGATGATATAACTATTGTTGAGAATGAAATGCAACCGCAGGTTTTAGAAATAATAATACAACCAGAACTTGTACAGCAAAGTCCGCTGTTGGCCTATTTAAATCAAGAAACCAAAGTATCGCAACAAGAAACCAAAGTACAAAAAAATGGTCTCTTGCCAGACTTAATATTTGGTTATAACAGTCAAACATTTGTGGGACAAAACTTAAATAGTCAAACATTGACAAAAAGTAACCGATTTTCATTTTTTCAAGCAGGAATAGCAATACCCATCTTACCAGGGGGACAACGTGCTAAAATAAAAGAAGCCAAATTGAATGAATCTATTGCCAAGTCACAATTAGAGTTAACTAAAACCACGCTTCTAGGTGAATTAGAAATTTTATATCAAGAATATCTTAAACATCAAAGCACATTAAAATATTATCAAGATGAAGCACTTCCTCAAGCTAATTTAATTATTGAGAATTCAGAGAAAAGTTTTAAAGGAGGTGATGTGTCTTATACACAATACTTGCAAAACCTAACATTAGCAACAACAATTCAAGCAGAGTATTTAAACACCTTATGGCAGTACAATCAATCAATCATTACAATTAAAACGGTAATAGGTTTACCATAGGTTGATATAATTAATTAAAAAAGTACAGAAATAATGAAAAAAATAATTTCACAAACAATTACCGTTGCCTTGATAGTATTAAGTGTAACGGCCTGTAGTAATAAAAACAAAGAAGCCCCTTCTGAAGCTACATTAGAAGTAAACAGTTCAGAAAAAACAGTTTCAGAAAATCAGATTGTATTTACTAATGCACAATATGAGTTAGCAAAAATAGAAACGGGCAGTATCGTATCTAGAAACTTAAGTAATATTATAAAGTTAAATGGTGTAATTGATGTCGAACCCAAAAGTATGGCAACAGTATCAGCACCATTAGGAGGCTACTTAAAATCAGCAGGGTTGTTACCTGGTGAAAAGGTAAAAAAAGGACAAGTTTTGGCAACTATTGAAAACCCTGAATTTATAACTATTCAGCAAGTATATTTAGAAAGTTTAGGTGAATTAGAGTTTTTAGAAGCCGAATATCAACGTCAAAAACAGTTAAGAGATGAAGATGTAAATGCCTTAAAGACCTTTCAAAAAATAGCTTCAGAACTCAAAATTACACAAGCGAAAATAAAAGGATACGAGCAAAAAATAACACTCGCAGGTCTTAATATTAGTGCTATAAAAAAAGGGAATATCTCAAGAGTTGCCAATTTATACGCACCTATATCAGGGTATGTTAAAACCAGCGAAAAAAATATTGGAGATTACGTAAACCCTCAAGATGTCATTTTTAAATTGGTAAACGTAGAAGATATTCACCTAGCCTTAAATGCTTTTGAAAAAGACCTAAAGCATATTGAAGTCAATCAATCTGTAAAGTTTTCGTTGGCTAACGAAAATAATTTTAATCGTACTGCTAAAGTGTTTTTAGTAGGTAAGGCAACGGATGAAAACCGTATGACAGAAGTATATTGCTATATAGAAGGAGAAAGCAAAAATTTACTTCCTGGAATGTATGTAAAAGCCTGGGTAGAAACCGATGCAAGTACACAACAAGCAGTACCAACAGAAGCTTTGGTACAATATGAAGGTAAAGATTTTATCATTGTCGAAATGGCTAATAATCAAAACCAAATCACCTTCAAACTAGAACAAGTTAATAAAGCAGCCCAACAAGAAGGTTATACGGCTATATCAGGCGGTAACCTTGCACAATTAAAAAATGCAAAAATCGTAACCAAAAATGCGTATGCTATTTTATCGGCCTTACGTAATGCAACCGAAGAAGAATAATACTATAAACTTTAAAATATAAAACAAATGAAAAAATTAATCATTATCCCAGCAATAGCATTAGCCGTATTATCATCTTGTAGAGATACCAAAAGGAAGGCATCCTCACAAGAAACCACTAATACAACTACAGAAATCAAAGCATCAAAATCTCAAAAAGAAAGAGAAGCACAAAAAGAGAAACGACGTTTAGATAGTATCCAACAAGTAAAATCACACGGTCACGCACACTAAATTTAAAATTATGCAAACAAAAAAAATATGGGCACTATGTACGCTGTTTTTTCTAGCAGCTTTAGGCTCTACAGCTTATGCTCACGGTGTAGACGAAAACACACAATCTTTTTTAACAGGCAATAGCGGTGTCGCGTTTGGTCCCTTCTTATATATAGGAGCCAAACATATGATTACAGGGTATGACCATTTATTGTTCTTGGTAGGCGTTATATTCTTTTTATACAAGCCTAAAGAAGTGCTTTTATATGTCAGCTTTTTTACAATTGGACATAGCACAACACTTCTATTGGGAGTAATGGCAGATATGAGTATAAACGCATATCTAATAGATGCAATTATTGCATTATCTATTGTTTACAAAGGTTTTGATAACCTAGGTGGATTTAAAAAATTCTTTGGTAAACAACCCAATACCAAAGCGGCAGTACTCATTTTTGGACTCTTTCACGGTTTTGGACTCGCTAGTAAATTACAAGAATTTAAATTCGATAGAGAGGGCTTATTTACCAACCTTATTGGCTTTAATATAGGTGTAGAAATTGGTCAATTTATAGCATTAGCTATCGTGCTTATTCTTATTACGATCTGGAGGCGTTACCCTAGTTTTCTCAAGTTCTCAACAATTACAAACACAGCATTAATGGCTGCTGGGTTCCTTTTATTAGGATTCCAATTAGCCGGTTATTTCACATCTTAAAATTTATAAAAAATGGAAAATTCAAATTCAACACCAACCCAAAATATAGAAAAGAAAAGTATCATTAAAGCAATAGGTATAGCGTTTATTTGCGGTATGGCACTTTTAATAGTAGCAGTACTTCCTGCCGAATATGGTATAGACCCTATTGGAACAGGAAAATTATTTGGCTTTAGTAAATTATACGTTCCCGATGAAGACGATAATAACTTACAAGCAATGGTATCAAGCACAAATATACCGCTGGTAAAAATGGAAAAAGTAGGTTCAGGACCTAATGTCCCTAGACCTGTAGAAGCAGATTACCCTGCACCAGATAAACAATTACCAATTAGAGAAGACCAAACAGAAGTTATTGTTCCTGCTGGCAAAGGAATCGAGTTTAAAATTAATGTGCTTAAATACGGTACAGTAAAATATGAATGGACAACTCAAAATAGAGAACTTTTATATTTCGATTTTCACGGCGAAGTCAAGCAGAAAGTAAAACCTAAACAAACGTACTACGACAGCTACACCATAGCCAATGCCAATAATATGGTAGGCTCAATGTTAGCCCCTTTTGAAGGAAGTCACGGATGGTATTTTAAAAATAATACAGAGCAAGATATTGTTGTAAACTTAAAACTTAAAGGGCAGTACACCCTATAAATAAAAGTCCTGTAATGAAGGGCTTGTCACTGCCCAATGCTATTAATAGCAGCCCTTCATTAACAGGCACAAATAGGCTGCTATATTTTTTATAGAATATGAAAAAACTATGTAGCAGTGTTAGGAGTTC
>TARA_R110002073_G_scaffold129935_7_pt1 | contig 10569 bp, 8 predicted proteins | sample TARA_R110002073 | Tara Oceans TARA_R110002073 (sample SAMEA4397174) | marine metagenome | biome: Polar Biome; feature: [DCM] deep chlorophyll maximum layer (ENVO:01000326); material: water (ENVO:00002006), including particulate matter (ENVO:01000060) such as... | depth 40 m
CCGTCTTCCTGTCAAAGATAGGGCCCTTCGTGAGATTGCTGAAGGATTGGCGAAAGACGTCTACAAGTCAGCTTGGAAAAATGAGATTCAGCCCGCGCCAGACTCAAAGAGAATATCTTTTGCAAAAGCGGCAGAGCTTTATCAAACCAGCGGTGGAGAGAGTCGGTTTCTTCCAAAGTTGATCCGGTATTTTGGTCACGATACACGCGTCGAAGACATAGATGAAATTCAGATTGCCACAGCGGCAAATCATCTTCATCCCGGAGCCAAACCAGATACGCATCGTCGGCAAGTGCGCGTCCCTATTCGAGCGGTTCAGAATTTTGCCGCAGGGCGGCGTCGCCAGAAATCGACGGACAATCCTCGCCTCCGTTGGCTTACACCCGAGGAAGCAGAGCGGCTTCTGGAAGTGGCGAGTGATCCCAAGTCGGTTGAATTGAAAGATCCCAACCTCGAGACCCTTCGCAAGATCGGGTTCATGCTCGGGACCGGCGCAGGGCCGGGTGAAACCATGTCACTTGATGGAAGTGGCTGGAATGCATCGACACGAGAATGGTGGTTGGCGGGCACGAAAACTGTCTACCGTCCGCGCTTTGTTGTACTGCCGCAAAGGGCTGTTGATCTTGTAGGGACGGTCCGGGAAAAAGGTCGGGCATTCCCGGCGCCAAATGGGCAGCCTTACAAGATTCACGCAAACCGCGGTGCGCAGATGGCAGTAGCCTTCCGTAAGGTACGCGATGGAGCTGGTCTGGGTTCAGATGTCGTGCCTTACACATTGCGCCACACTTGGGCGACCTGGTTTTATGCGCAGACAAAGGACTGGGCCGCCCTATTAGATCAAGGCGGATGGGGGCGTTCCGACACCGCAAACCGTTATCGGAAAATCGCACCTGGTGATCTCGCCAATCGCCTGCTCGCCCACGGTTGGGATTTTCGGGCAGAAGACGGTAAGCCTATCCGGTTTGGAGAACTCGTGTCAGTAAGCTTTAAGAAAACTGGCATTAAAGCGCAGGATAATTCGTAAATTTTTGCTTTGGTTTTGTTGTCTCACGCTCTTTCTTTCGAGAGCGCGCGACAACAAAATCAATGCTCTGTAATGCTTGGGACCGGCAGGAAATACTTCTGCTGCTATGAGGAACCGGTCCAAAACTGCTCGGTTGAAGAAGGAGGAATCCGAGCGCTTGACCCCCGCCACGAATGGCGCAGGCAACACAGGAGACCAGTATGAATATTCAATCCATCAAGCGCGCTCAGTCAACAACTGATGATCGCCTCAAAGCCTGTCGGCAGTTTTTCCATCAACACGGTGCCGCAGCGACAAATGTTTCGAATTTGCTGGGCGGAGAACGGGCGCAAGGTCGTTGCATCCGGCTCATTTCGGAACTTGGCGAAGCGCAGACGCTAACTCGGTCACACGGGCTCTCTCTCGTTGGCCTGCATAAACTCTTTACCCAGTATGACGCCGCAGACTTCGACAATGAAGATTTTTGGTATGTCGACATTCAGCCCGATGATCCGCGTGTCGAAGACATCTGCCTTCTGGCAGATCGGCTCTTCAAGCTTCTTGTCGCCATTGCAGACGACGATGAGATTTCAGCATTTCTTGCCCAGGAGATGCTTGTCTACGCAGTGGCATAGGGCCTCCGGCTGGCGTGGATCCGAAATGTGCGTGGAAATCTGCATCTTTTGGATCCAAGTCTGGAACAATAAAAAATGTTGCGGCCCTTTCTTTCGAGAAGTGCTTTGCATTTCTACATGCAGGTAGTTGTTTCAGCATGACAAATCTCGTCTCCCTGCTTAACTTTATGTCATGAGCTCGAATGATTGGTCCGATCCTGAAAATGACGTAGTTGTCGCATCCTGTTTTGCGATGCTCAGCGACGAGCTTTCGGACCGGTTTTATGTCAAAGCAGCCCAGAACAGATTGCTGCAAGGTCAGGTCGGCCGCAGCCGCGGATCGATTGAATTCAAACTGTGCAACGTGTCGGCAGTGTGCAGAGGACTTGGACTTCCACTTATTAAGGGCTACCAGCCACGTTTCAATTTCCAGATGTCCTTGGCAGAGGCGGCGTCGAGGTGGCTTGCCCGGCACCCCGAATGGGAGTTGGCTCTCCATCGAAAAGAGACCAGGCAGATGGCGGAACCTGCTGCTCTTTTTATCAGCGTGGCACCGACGCTCAGAAATGCCCCGCCACCGGACGAGTTGGATCAGATGCAGCGTGTCGCCCGTCGCTTTGACGTGGCAGGCCGCGATGAACGCAACCGCGACTTAGGGTACTCGGGAGAAGAGCGCGTCTTTCAACACGAGCGTGCCGTCCTCCAGCATCACGGGCGTGCTGATCTTGCAGACCGGGTTCGATGGGTTTCCCAAGACGATGGTGACGGCGCAGGTTACGACATTGCCAGCTTCACCACCGAAGGCCGAGACCGTTTGATTGAAGTGAAGACGACTAATGGTTGGGAACGCACACCTTTCCACATTTCGCGGAATGAACTTGAAGTCGCGAACGAACGGCGCGGAGACTGGTATCTGTTTCGGCTCTATGAATTTTCTCGGAGCCCGAAAGCGTTTGAGCTGCGCCCACCGTTGGATGCGCATGTCTCTCTGACAGCAACAAGTTTTCAGGCAAGTTTCCAATGACCCAAAGTACCCGACGATTTTGCCGAACTATCGGTATCGACTACTCTGGGGCAGAGACGGCAGATTCCAGCCTCAAGGGGCTAAGGGTCTACCAAGCGATAGGGGACGCCCCAGCCGAAGAAGTTCCTCCGCCCCCGAGTCCAAAAAAGTATTGGACCAGGCGTGGGTTGGCCGAGTGGTTGATCGGAGAACTGGATGAAAACGTCCCGACGGTCGTCGGGATCGACCACGGTTTCTCTTTCCCTTTACGTTATTTCGAGCGGTACGGGCTTGAACCAGATTGGCCCGGTTTTCTTGATGATTTCTGTGCGCATTGGCCGACGGATAGCCCGCATACGTACGTGGATTTTGTGCGTGACGGCAAGGTCGGCAACGGTGCTGCCAGGACTGGAGAACGGCGTTGGCGCCGCTTGACCGAAGAAGCAACAGGGGCAGCAAAATCGGTTTTCCATTTTGACGTTCAAGGCACGGTCGCAAAATCAACTCACGCGGGTCTCCCTTGGCTGCGCCACATTCGCAGGGCCAGACCAGCGCTCCATTTTTGGCCTTTCGAAGGGTGGCAGCCGCCGCTTGGATCTTCAGTGATCGTAGAGGCATACCCACGGCTTTGGAGCCAGAGTTTTTCCAAGGGTGATCGAACACCCGACCAGCACGACGCATATTCTATTGCGCGTTGGCTTCAGGAAGCTGATCAGAATGGGGCATTGGCCGATGCGTTCAAGCCACCTGCCGCAGAACCTGTGGCAGCGACAGGACTCGTAGAAGGCTGGATCCTTGGCAGCCATTGGCCGCCAGAGGAAAAAACGCAACGAAGACGAAACGAAAAAAGAAAAACCTCAGCCGGAACGACGCGGCTTGGCTACGTCAACCACAACAAACAGGAAGTACTGTCCAACACAGGAGAACCGGGCAATGACCATAATCAGGTCATCTATCTGCTCAAGTGCCACAATTGTGGCGAACGCTACGGTGCCAATGGGTCCGATATTTTTCAACGGCGTTGCCCAAACTGCGATGGTGGGCGGCCTGGCCTAACGGTCACCTCAAAGAATGACTGAGTAGGCGGTTCTACCGGTCGGCCGTGAGAGTGATGTCTTGATGCTTTCGCGGCAAGCTGAGGTTTTCGCCGAGACTTGCCTTCAGAAATTTCGCCTTTGTTCAAATGTGCCATGCGCTTGATTATTTAGATTTGGGTATAAAGCCGTCCTTCTAAAACTTCTGACTATCTATCAAGTGCATACCCGCGGTTGAAACCCTTTAGTAGGATGCATTAGGGTTTGAAATTATTGCATTTTTTTATATATTAGGTGATCCATGAAAGCCACTGAAGCCAGTCTTCTCCAGTTCCTTGATGCAGCCCCACGCTTCGTTATTCCGATCTACCAGCGCACCTATTCTTGGACAGAGAAAGAATGCGCACAGCTCTGGGATGACGTGTTCCGGGCAGGCGCGGATGACGGCATTGACGTGCATTTCATCGGCTCAATCGTCTACATCGAAGACGGGCTTTCCAATAACAGTCGTCGGTCACCTAACCTGGTCATCGACGGGCAGCAGCGCCTTACGACAATCACTTTGCTGCTCGCAGCCCTTGCCGACACGATCGGAGAGGGTGAGCCAGTTGAGGGCTTCTCCGCCGACGAAATTCGCGAAAATTACCTGACCAATCATCGGCGTAGTGGAGACGAGTTTTATAAGCTTCTGCTAACGCGGGCCGACCGTGAAACGTTGAAAGCCATTGTGGGCCAGCATGACCAACCGACGCCGAAGTCCGACCGCATCCTTGAGAACTATCGTGCCTTCCAAAACCGCCTCCAGGGAGGCGAGGAAGTGGTCAAGACGATATGTCGGGGCCTCAATAAACTGGTTATGGTCGATATCGCCTTGAGCCGGGAACACGACAATCCGCAACTGATCTTTGAAAGCATGAATTCCACTGGGCGGGAACTCAGCCAAGCCGATCTGATCCGGAATTTCGTTTTGATGGGCTTGGAACCCGATCGCCAGACAAAGCTCTACGAGCATTTTTGGCACCCGATGGAGCAAGATTTCGGCCAAGCAGCCTATACAGCCCATTTCGATAGCTTCATGCGGCATTATCTAACTGTCCGCACGGGCAACATTCCTCGCATCGGCGATGTTTATGAGGCTTACAAGACCTATGCTCGCAACATGCAGGGCAAAGGTGGGACGATCGAGGATTTGGTAGAGGAGGTGAGAGCCTATGCGCGGTATTACTGCGTCATCGCTCTCGGCCATGAGGCTGACCCCGCCCTTGCCGAGGCATTCCAAGACCTCAGGGAACTGAAGGTGGACGTATCCTACCCCTTCCTGCTCGAAGTTTTCGATGATTTCGACAAGAAACTTCTGACAGACGCAGACTTCCATGATGTCGTGAGATTGGTCGAGGCCTATGTTTTCCGACGGGCCATTTGCGCCATCCCTACTAACTCGCTCAATAAAACGTTCGCGAACCTCGGGCGGACGATAGACAAGAAACGTTACCTAAGCAGCGTACGTGCAAATTTTCTGAATATGAAATCCTACCGGCGCTTTCCTCGTGACGAAGAATTCATGCAGGAACTGAAGCACCGCGATCTGTATAACTTTCCACGCCGGAGCTATTGGCTGCGCCGCTTTGAGAACTTTGGCCGCAAGGAGCGTGTTCACGTCGATGACTATACGATAGAACACATCCTGCCCCAGGATCCGAATTTGTCAGATGAATGGAGGGCCGAGTTGGGCGACAAGCCAGAGCAGGTTCAGGAACGCTGGCTGCACACCCTCGGCAACCTGACATTGACAGGATACAACTCTGAATACAGTAACCGACCTTTCCTTGAAAAACGGGATATGAAAGACGGATTTCGGCACAGTCCTTTACGAGTCAACGAGGGATTGGGCGCAACAGAGGCTTGGAATGCAGAAACCATACAAGCGCGGGCATCGCGACTTGCACGAGAAGCGGCTAAGGTTTGGTCTGCGCCGGAGCTTTCGGTTGACGAACTGGCAGAATTTAATATCGCACAATCGGCACCCTCCACGGGCTATACGATTGATGATCATCAGCACCTCGCAGGCGGGCATAGCCGAGAACTGTACGACGCCTTTGCACAGCGCATTCTCGCGCTCGACCCATGTGTGAGTCGTGAATTTCTGAAGCTATACGTCGCCTTCAAAGCCGAGACGAACTTCGCAGATGTCGTTCCCCAGGCAAAAGGACTTCGAATTTCATTAAATATCGAACCTCACGAATTAAGCGATCCACGCGGTTTGGTGAAAGATATTACCGGTATAGGCCGCTGGGGTAATGGCAACTCCGAGGTTCGCTTGAGCACCCTTGCCGACCTTCAGTATGTTGTAGGTTTGGCTCGACAGGCGTTGGAGCGCCAACTGGATCAGTCTGATTCAGCATAGACGGTGCCCATGAGCGATGGGCGGGAAAAGCCGGCTCGTTAATGCGTGTCAAAGGTTAGCGCGGCATTGACCGATTAGTGGCGGTTTGACACGATCGTGCCTGAAAGGTTCAAGGACAACCCTTCAGGCACGATGGTGTCAAAAGCCGATTAATACGGGTGATATCGGTGAACGTCGTCCGAGGATGGCGTTTTGTCCATGAGGCAGACCTTCTCGTTGGACATTTAGATTGCGATGACACAATCTAAAATTGTTTTCAAAGAAGCCACTTTCATCAAAAAGGATATTCGCAAGCAATGCGTATTCGACAGCTGACAATAAGTAACTTTCGAGGCATCAACCAATTTGATTGGGCTATTCCGGAAGGACGAATTCTTTGTTTGGTCGGTCGCGGGGACTCGAGGAAATCAACGCTCCTCGAGGCCATTAGGCGCTTGTTTCATCCACATTGGAATTTGTCATTTGACGATGCGGATTTTTACCAGTGCAGCCCAGAAAACCCTGTTCTCATTGAAGCCGTTCTTGGAGAGCTTTCTGGCGAATTCAAGGATCTTGAGAAGTATGGACTCTGGCTGTGTGGATGGAATGCTGTGACCGGTACCAGGGCAGTAGATCCGGGTGAAGGTCTTGAGGACGCATTAAGGGTTCGTCTCGCGGTCGGCGACGATCTTGAACCCACGTGGTCTGTCATCAAAGATGACGATGGAGCGGGTGTGCAGTTCAAGGCCAGTGACCGGGCAAAGGTGTCTGTCAGTCTTATTGGGGCGGCATCGGACCGCCACCTGACTTGGTCTCGCGGCTCGATATTGAGCCAGCTTACAGAGACAGAGAACATAAATTCTTCGCTCGCGGGCGCTGCACGGGCTGCCAAAGCAGCACTGGAGACGCGCCGCGCTGAAGACCTGAACGCTTTCGACGCCGTCGCCGCGACGGCTGAGGTTACAGCGCGCGCTCTGGGCGTTTCTGTGAAATCATCTTTCAAAGCACACCTCGATGCCGACGCAATCAACGTTCGTGTAGCAGGCTTGGCATTGCATGACGGTGATATTCCACTGCGTCTTTTGGGATTAGGCTCGAAGAGGATGTTGACTACCGGCATGCAAAAACAGGCCCTGTTGGCACCTCATATTACTTTGTTCGACGAGGTGGAAGTTGGCCTCGAACCGCATCGTATTGCTCGCTTATTGAAACACTTAAAGGACGATACTTCTGGACAATACTTTCTGACCACGCATTCGCCAGTAGTGATCAGAGAACTGACAATCGCAGATCTGCATGTCGTTCATTGCAACGCCGACCGCGTCGAGGTTGTCGAGGCTAATAAACCGGGTATTTCAGATATCATGCAGGGGAAAATTAGATCAGGCGCTGAGGCATTTCTCGCACCCAACATCATCGTATGCGAGGGCGCAACTGAAGTTGGATTTCTGCGCGGCCTGGACGGCCACTGGTCTGACAACTGCGGATTAGAAGCGTTTGCCTATCGTGGGGTTGCTCTCTTCGATGCGGCTGGTGCCGGAAACGTACGAGCTACGGCTTCCGGATTGAAAGAGCTTGGATACAACGTTGCCGTCTTGGCCGATTCTGACGAAGATATCCATTTCAGCGATGCTCATGCGGAGGAACTTCAGGCCGTCGGTATATTCGTAGTGAAATGGAACGACGGCGCCTCAATTGAAGAGCGTGTTTTTCGCGATCTACCTTGGGAAGGCATCATGTCTTCTTTTGAGATGGCTCGTGCCATTATTGGAAACGACACCTCGCTCATTGCCCAGATTCATGGTCGTTTTGGTGCCGGTTTTGAACCAAATTTTGAGATTTGGGTCGACACTCCGGAATTGAGGGCTGCTCTCGGTCGAACTGCAAAAGAAAAGGACTGGTTCAAACGCCAAGATTTTGGTGCGGACTGGGCTAATGCGATTGCTGCATATCTCGAAAATAACGACATTCGCGAAAGTGATTTGGTTCAAAAGCTTGATGGCTTGCGGCAATGGATTGACGATGTGTGATCTCGGGAGAACCCTTGCAGAGTACGAAGGCGCGGGATTTGTTGTCGCGCCTGCGGGATTTGGCAAGACGTATCTCATAGCCGAAGCGACAGCGCTATCAGATGGTCGACAACTCATCCTGACGCATACATATGCTGGCGTGAATGCCCTCCGACAAAAGTTCCGCATTTTGGGGGTTAATCAGCACCAGTTTCATGTTGATACGATTGCGAGTTGGGCACTGCGTTTGTGCCTTTCCTACAGACACACTTCTGGTTGGGCCATTGAACGGCCTGCAGACAACGATCAATGGAATGCACTATACGCTGCCGTCGGTAATTTGCTCGATCATGAGTTCGTTAGGCGGATCATCCGTTCGTCATATGTCGGCCTGTACGTGGATGAGTACCAAGACTGTTCAGTTAGCCAGCACGCTATCGTAATGAAAATTTCCCGCGACCTCCCCTGCCGCGTGTTGGGTGATCCCCTGCAGGGAATATTCGATTTCGGGGGCCAACAGTCAGTCGATTGGACTCGTGATGTTGAGGGCGTGTTCGCACAGGTTGGCCAGCTTGATGTACCACATCGTTGGGTCCAGGCAGGCGCAGGCCAGCTCGGTGAGTGGCTGCGCAACGTTCGCGAAAACCTCGAAAACGGAACTGCGATAGATCTTAGACGACGCCTGCCTCAGGGAGTTAGGTATGTTGCGGCAAACGCTGTACCGCAAGATCTTCAGCGAACACAGGGAAACACATGCCGCTATTTCAATTGTGGACCGGGGCAAACGGTCATTGCCATTCACAAGGGCAGTCAAGAATTCAAGGCGAGATGTCATCGTCTGTCGCAAAACTTATCTGGACGGTACTCGTCAATTGAGGAGGTCGAGGGGCGTGATATGTTTGCGTTCTTCCGCCGTATGAATGCTGCTGCCAGCAATAGTAGCCGCCTTCAAGAAGTTATCGCGTTTGCTGGAAAGTGTATGACGCAGGTGAATGCGAACTTACCAGCCGGCACCAGCCGGGGGGAAGTGGTCACTATTCGCGCAGCTACCCGTAGCCCTGAAGTGGCCAGGTTGGCCAATGAATACTTGGGTAACCCCAATAGCGGCCTTCTGGCAGAGCTGTTGAGGGCAATCAAAGGTCTTGCCCAGACGAACGTGACGCGAGCCGACCTTCTCAACCGTGTTCTCGGTGTCTTACAGAAACACACGATGCATCCCGAACTGTCATGTGATGAAGCCGCAGAAAAATACCAACGCGAGTTTCGTTTTAAGGGGCGGCCGGTTGGCCACCTTCGGCAAATTGGTACGACGCTTCTCGTCAAGGGACTGGAGTACGACCACGTCATCGTTCTGGATGCGACAACATTGTCGAGAAAGGAGCTCTACGTGGCACTGACACGCGGTGCTCAAACACTCACGATTGTGTCGAGTAGTCCTGTTCTGAATCCGGAAGCCTGACTTCACCACGCAGAGTTGGCCAGTTTCAGGATGTAACATCCCGAAGTCCATGTATAATTCTGATGCAAATCTAATCAGTCTAATTGTAGATTCTGATTGCAAATATGTGGGTGTGTCAGTGATTTTTTCTGACAACGCTATCATTTTTTCAAGGCGCACATAACTCACATAACTCGAGTTAATATTGGTCGGCCTTTGCCGATGAACTCCTTATATCCATTATGTCTGTCATGCTCTTCAAGAGCGTGTGAAAGTCTAAGTTTTCTGCGCTTCAAGGCCTTCCAATCGCTGCGTCACAAGATCGCTTGGCAAAGTCGCCGCGAGCTTTTTCTGGCTTTCCCGCATAAGGGCATGATCGAGAGATATGTCCTGGTAGTAGATCCTTGTCGCGTATGATCGCTGCGCGCACATTGCGAGTGCTGAGCAAACGCCTTTCGGGCCTAATGCGCCGAGAAGCGTATGTACTTGGGTTCTTGCAATGTGACTTCCAGTACCAAGCCGAGCGCGCCAGCGTCGCGAGAGATTATTTCTACTGCGAGCGTCACCGTTGCTTAACGGAAAGACAGGCTCTCGGTTGGCGATGGCTTCTGCAAGCCGCCGTTGCAGGAAGGCGGGGTGCCGCCCCTGTAATAGCAAGGCTTCCAAAAATGGGTTGAGTATCGGATGTAGTTTACCGCCGAAATCGACGCAAGTTTTCGAAATTGATGTGTCTATTCTGTAAATCCATTCATCGATACCAGAAGCATCCATTGCTATGTGTTCACCCCAGCGCAACACGGTGTCAGCGTTGCGCAATGGTATAAGGGTCAGGAATCCGATTGCGGCTGCGTCGACGAGAAGTGTGACCCTGTTTGTGCTGTGTGTTTCTGAAAGTCCTTTGTCTAAAAGGTCATATGCCTGTTCGAAAAGAACATCGATGGAAGCGAGGTTTGCAAAGCGACCTTCTTTTGAGCTGTTCGAGCCATTTGCCAACTTTCGATAATGCGCGACAAGTTTTCTGATCGCTTCTTCGATATATGGGTCCGGCCGCACGTACTTTGCTAACAAACCAAGAAAGCCGAACT
>TARA_R110002073_G_scaffold192301_1_pt1 | contig 10567 bp, 22 predicted proteins | sample TARA_R110002073 | Tara Oceans TARA_R110002073 (sample SAMEA4397174) | marine metagenome | biome: Polar Biome; feature: [DCM] deep chlorophyll maximum layer (ENVO:01000326); material: water (ENVO:00002006), including particulate matter (ENVO:01000060) such as... | depth 40 m
AAAACTTGAAACATGAAACAGAACAAAAAGACAAAGCAATTGCATACCTTTCTAAGTAACTAACTAATTAACCGAGAACGCCACGCTATGAACGCTATCCTCAAAGATGGAGTATCAATTAAGAGTTGCTAGTCTTTCATTTGGAGATTTTAAAATGAATGATATTAAATTGATAGACGAATTAAAACTTAGCATTCTCAGTTGCAATAGCATTGAGGATTTACGCTCACTCCGACCAATAATTAAAGGTAGAATTGAAGTATTAACAAACAAGTTAAAACGTTCCTTAAGGGTTGGAGATAAAATTACAATAGCTGAAGAAAGTTTAACTTCAAAATGGGTGTACTTAGCAAACACAATCGCAACAGTCGTAAAGGTAAAACGTTCAAAAGTTACTGTAAAATTTGATGAAATAGATGGTACATTTTCCGTACCCCTTGAACATATCAATGTACTTAAATCCGAATCAGAACTTGTAACTAACTAACCTAACCTAACTGAGACTAGCAATTCCTATTTGGTACTCCATCGATTGAACGCATCACACAAGCATACTGCTTATATTCAATGGAGATTTTAAAATGAATATACTAATTGCTTGTGAGTACTCTGGAATCGTAAGAGATGCATTCATTGCGAGGGGTCATAACGCAGTAAGTTGTGACCTTTTGCCTTCTGAATCCGACAAGGGAATACACTATCAAGGGAATGTTTTAGACTTGATAAAAGGTGACTTCAATTGGGATTTAATGATAGCCCATCCCCCTTGCACTCATTTAGCAGTTAGTGGGGCAAGGTGGTTTAGTGAAGGTAAAAAACCTATCAGCCTTCAAAAAGAAGCACTCGGATTTGTTCGATTACTTATGGCTTCACCTATTCCTAAGATTTGTATTGAAAATCCTGTTTCCGTTATAAGCAGTCAAATTCGCAAACCTGAACAGATAATTAATCCATATCAGTTTGGGCATAAAGAATTTAAAAAGACTTGCTTATGGTTAAAGGGATTGCCACCCCTTGAACACACTTCTGACTTGTTAGACGAAACTAAAAAGCTACCAAAGTCTGAGTCAAATAGGATTCACTACACCCCTCGTACTAAAGATAGAGGTAAAGTACGCAGTAGATTCTATCAAGGCTTTGCAGATGCTATGGCAGAACAATGGGGAGGTGATAGATAATGAGTGATAAAATAGTATTTAGTTACAGGGAAGAGGTTTATAGAGAAGTTGTAGTCGAAGGGAAGTCTCTTGAAGAGATGAAAAAAATATTTGAAAAAATATTAGATGATAGAGACTTAGGCTCAGTTACTGTGGAAGATGTGGCGAAAGAAAATAAGTTAACTGTAAGCCACAATGTGAATGATTACAGAGAAGAGGAATGTTCCTACGTTGAAAGCCAACAACACTTGGAAAAATTCTACGTTCCATACACCACCGAAACATTATTTGAACTTTAATATTAACCAAGCAGTATGCTTTTGGATGCGTTCAATCACAATCGTAGGCTCAACACATGGAGGTTGGTTACAAGTGGAGAAATGAAATATGTCTAAAGAATTTATGGAAGCTGTTGGGCAACATCACCACACTATTGAGCTTGAGAAATCTGTTTTCTCAGAAGATTTTGAATGCGTTCCTTTCAGGGAGGTGGTGATTGAATGTATTACCCATCACCCTTATGAAATTGCCGCAGGCTTTAGCGTTTACGAAAGGTCTTTGGAGGATTTTTTTCTTTATGGGGATGGGGATTCTAAGAGGTGTGAGAATCCGAGTGACCTTGACATTAAACTTACTCATAAATTCTACGAATCATTCACCGATGCAATAGTTGATTACAAGGAAAGAAAAATTTGTTTAAGACAAACATTATGCGTACTATCAATAGGGAAGAAAACATATCCCACTACCGACAAAAAGAAGTAACCTAACCCTAACCTTACCGACCTCCATCTGTGAGCCTACGATTGAATATCGAAACGTCAATCACCGACTGTTGCTAGAAATGGAGAATAATATGAGAGGTGATATACAACATGGTGAGTGGCAAATTAAAAACGTGAAAAAACATTTAATAGGATTCAAATTGACGGAAGCAATTCAAGATAATGGTGTCTTAGGTCTAGTATTTAAAAAAGGTAATATTCAACGTGTAGCGTGGGTTCTTTCCGATGATGAAGGTAATGATGCAGGAACTTTGGAAATGTGTGATTCTAAGGGTAAAAATTTAGGTTGGTAAAAATTTAATTTAAAAGCGACAGTCGCTGTTTGACGTTTCGATATTACTATTTAACTTTTAACTAAGGAGATATAAATGCTATTGAAGATGTTTCACTTTTCCAAGCGTGGCAAAAAAACTAGGGAAAGGGTAATTTATGTACCTTTCTCCAAAAAACAGCCCTCATACAAGCCTCCTGGATCTTTTAAATTAAGTTCCAAAGGGTTTAGGTAGGGGGAATTTATGATAAAAGACAATCATTTATACAATGAATCGTGCTTGGAAACGATGAAGAAAATGCCTGACGGATTTATAAATCTCATTATCACAAGCCCACCCTACAATATGAATTTACGATTGAGCAAAGGTAAATATATATCGAGGGAATTGGTGAAAGAATTTAGCACCAAGTACGATGGGTTCAATGACAATCTTCCAATAGAAGAGTTTTATGATTTTCATAAAAAAGCATTGGAAGAAATGTTGAGAGTGAGTGGCTTAATATTTTACGTCATTCAAATAGTCACAGGCAGTAAGATTCCTTTCTTTAAAATGATAGGAGATTTTCACGACAAGCTGAAAGAGATTATTGTTTGGGATAAATGTCATGGGATTCCATCCATGCAACACCAAGTTTTAAATAGACGTTCCGAACTAATCTTAGTTTTTGAAAACTCCCATCCAAAATACAGACAGTTTAAGGAAGCCCCATTTGCAAGGGGTACTCTTGATGATATTTGGCAAATAAAGAGAGAGAGTAAAAGATCCAGGAGTTCTTATCATGGAGCGGCTTTTCCTGAAGAATTAGTTGAAAAGGTTTTGACAAACTTTTCTAACGAGGGAGATAGAGTTTATGATCCATTTTTAGGAACAGGAACGACAGCTCTAGTCGCAAGAAGAATGAATAGAAGATATGTTGGAAGTGAGTTGTTGCCGAATTATTTAGAGATAGCAGAGAACAGATTGAATGCAAGTTTATTTTGAAACTTGACAAGCATGATAGTATATAAGTATGTATATATTATTATGTGAGGTTAGTTATGAACAGTAAGAAAGAAACATGGGAAGAAGAGGTAAATAGAATGAGGGGGGTCGTGAAGTGGTTTGATGATTTCGGTGATTTTATTGCTGAGAAGAATTTAAAACTTCACGACCAAGCCTGTAGACACGCAAATAAATTAGAATCTCAACGAGGAAAGGAGAAGTAAATGGAGTTGTTAGACGTAATTGGAAAGCATAAAAAGGATTTTAAGAAATGGTTTTATGATGGGGAACAATTTACATCAGAGTTAGAGGAAGCATTAGTTGAAGTATTTAGAGATCAAATGCCCTACACAGTTATGACAGGGGAAACAGCAGACCCCACCGAGTGGCTGAACGATAAGTTGTCTTCGCTAGAACTGCGAGATATTTTTTCAACGGGGGATAATTCTAACTATTTGATAAAGGAGGAAGATGATGCCTAAATTTTTAATTTCACACTATCTTTTAGCAGAGTTTCAAACGGAGGTTGTGGCAAAAAACAAAGAAGAAGCTGAAGATAAATTTTATGAAGATGACAATAGTATAAATCATAGGAATCATGGTGATCCTGTAGCATACCACGACCAAGATCAATCTGAAGATGAGATTGAAGAAATAAAGGAGGAAGATTAATGTTCGTTACTAAAAAAAGTTCTATCAATAGGCAACTGAAAGATAAACAGGACGATGCAGAATTGTTGGCCGATATCATAGAAAGAGATGATGTTGAGAGGTGGACTAACAAAAGGTTTACCGAGAAGCAATGGAACGTAGTGAAGGATGAGATAGAAAAGAGATATGATTACGAAATTATTGATTGGGTAAAATTAGTTGTCAAAGAAACTATTATGAACATGGGAAAATCGTAAGGTGTTGTGCGGTTGCACAAGTCATGTCGGAAATCGGATACTCATTCCTCCATGACATCCATGATACATGGAGTAATTATCATAATTTTTAAATTCCGTAAAGGTTTTTTTTATTGGGAGGGATATATTACGATATGAAGCAATATGTTATCAAAGACAAACCACAAGATATAGTAGCCCCTAAAAATTTAGACGAAGTAATAGAGATGGTAGTCGATTTAAAAACACGCAGAGAATTGGCAAAAAAGTTATATCGCAAGTCTGATTTTAAACTAGCTGAATTAGATGAGAGAGTTCATCGAGTAGAAAAATTAATCCAAACATTAAAGGAGATATTTTATGACGGAAGCAAAAGCAACAACGAAAAAGAAACTGACATTTAGAGAACGATTGGCATTAGCTACTTACGAGATTAATAAACAAGACCTAAAGCAAAGTGGAAACAATCCGTTCTTCGGCAACAGTAAGTATTCCACTTTGCACGATTTACTTACAGTGGTTCGACCTGTATTAGAAAAGTATGGGCTGTTCCAAACATTTAAGTTTTGCGTCAATGGGGAGAACAGAAACATTATAAAGATGTTAGTGAGGGATAGGGTAAGCGAAGAGATGGAGGAATCCTGTTTCGCAGTACCTGATGAAGCAATCCTGGATCCCCAAAAGTTTGGCTCGTTCAGTAGCTACATTAAGAGGTATAGTTGTCAAAATTATTGGGGAATGTCTTGCAGTAACGATATTATGGACGATGATGGCAATGCCTATGTTCCTCACAAAAAACCTTCCAGAAAACCTAGCGAGTCTTCACCAAAAATAGATAACCAATCCACGTCCAGTGGGGGTGAAGATTCGCAATCTGGAAGAGAGTATTGGTTTAAGGAAGCGTACCTGACAAAGTTTCAGACAGCGTGTGAGTCAAGAGATATTGGGGCAGGGCAACTGTGGGATCATATCTTTGACAACTACAAATCTAAGAGAGGTAAATTAGCTAACCTCGATGACATTAAATATCTGTCAGCCACAGATAAAGATAGACTCATGGGAGATATTGAAATGGGATTGAGCAAAGTACAGGAAGCTGACCCACAAGCAGAACTCACTGAAGCAGATTTAGAGGAGGATAAGGCAGATGACATTCCCTTCTAAACAATCTACTGTTGGTAAGAAACTGCTTGAGAAAATAGAAATGCGTAAGGCAAAAATTAGTATCATTGGGTGTGGTTTCGTAGGGTCCTCGTTGGGAAGTGCTTTTTCCCAACAGGGTTTCCCTGTCACAGGTTATGATATTTCTTCCAAGAGAATATCTATGCTTAGAGATAAATTCAAAGACCCTAAGTATGAGTTGCTGAAATTTGATGTCAACTCTGACCCTCAACAATTTCAAGGAAGTAACAGCGATATTATTATTATCTGTGTTCCAACGCCTAGAGCAAAGACAGGGAATCCTGACCTCAGTGCCATAGAGAAAGCAGTGCAGGACATTCCTTCTGCTGAAAATAAGTTGGTTATTTTGGAGTCAACTGTACCTGTTGGAACGACAAGAAACTCAATTCTTACATTGTTAGAGGGAGAAAAATGTAAGGTGGGACATAACTTTTTTATGGGTTGTAGCCCTGAGAGAGTAGATCCAGGAAATGAAAAATTTTTCATTCACAACGTGCCAAAACTAGTCAGTGGAATTACAGATAACTGTGGTGAAATAACAGAGTATCTGTATCATACTATATGCCCTCCCATTCTCTGCTCCTCTCCAGAAGTTTGCGAGACTTCTAAACTTTTGGAAAACTCATACCGAATGGTTAACAGTGCATTGATTCAAGAGGTGAGTCAGTTTACTTCCAAGATTGATATTGATATTTGGGAAGTAATCGAGGCAGCGAAGACAAAACCTTTTGGATTCCAGAGTTTCTATCCATCAGCTTCAGTTGGCGGAGAATGTATTGGAGTTGATTCCACTGCATTAGCTTGGTCAGCCAAGCAAGAAAACTGTAGATTAGGTCTTTTGGAAAAGGCTTTAGCTGTCAATGACTCGATGTCGATACATATAGCGTGGCTTATTAAAAAAGCGGTGGGAGATATAACTTTAGAAGATGTAAATATATCTGGCAAGAAGGTTTTATTAATTGGTGCCTCTTATAAGAAAGACGTATCCGATACGAGGGAGTCTGCTTGCAGAGCGTTGTGGAATGTTTTGGAAGAAGAAAATGTAGATGTCCAGTACCATGACCCTCTCGTTTCTTCTTTTTGGTTATCGAAGGATAAGCAAGTGAAGAGTGTGCCACTCAGTAATGTAGGTGAATTTGATTGCGTGGTTATCCTTCAAAGACATTCAAGTATTAAAAATTTTGACGAAATATTTGTAGATGCAAAGAGTATAGTAGACTGCTGTAATGTATATCCGAAACAAGTGGAATACTATCACAAGGAAGAAAAGGTGTTTTCTCTATGAACTTAGAAGAATTTAGCACCTATATAAAGAAGGCAAAGGGTTCTCCAAATGGTTCTTGGTGGAGAGGTCTATGTCCATCTCACAACGACAAACGCCCAAGCCTTTATTTTTTTGAGTCTAACAGAACAGGAAGGATTATAGTTAGATGCAGAACAGGTTGCACTGAAGAAAATATTCTAAGTGCTTTAAACTTAAAGAAGGAAGATTTAAATGGAGACAACAGAATACATTTACAGGGACATTATGGGTCAGGTGCAGGGGGTCAAAACTCGAAGAGATACCCAAGAAGGCAAAGAGATTTATTGGAAAAAGCCATTAAAGACAACAGTCCCTTATAGATTAGATGAAATAGCGAACACGAAAACAGTCTTTCTCTTGGAAGGGGAAAAGTGTGTAGACTTCTTCCATCAAAAAACGAAATGGAAAGCTACTTGCTGTCCCAATGGTTCTAACTCTGATGCAACTTGTGCCATGTGGCTGAAGGAAGTGGGAGTGGAGAGAGTAATTCTTATCCCTGACAATGACGAAACAGGTCATAAATATGTAACTGACTTTGCTTATCAGCTATTAAAGTTAGGAATAGTTTCCAAGATTATTAAACTTACTGGTCTTTTTCCTTCCGAAGATTTTTATGAATGGATAACGGAAAGAAATGGTTCAGTAGATAAGCTGAAAGAACTTATCAAGGAAGCGAAATCTATTGAACTACCTTATCAGAAACTGAAGAAACTTTCCGAAGTGAAAGACGAGAATGTTTCTTGGCTGTGGGAAAATCGTATTCCCTTGTCGTACTTATCTATTCTGTACGGATATCCAGGATGTGGAAAGTCTTACATATCCTCTGCAATAGCTTGTGCAGGTTCTATCGGAAAGGGATTGCCACAGCAAGAAAAGTTTGAACCATTTGATAGTTTGTTTCTGTTGGGGGAAGATTCTAGTTCGGTACTCAAAACTAGAATAGAAACCTTTGAGGAACACGATATGGATAAGATCAGTGTATTTGACGAGGGAAGCGTACAGTTTACGCCAGAGGGTATAGACGAAATAAAGGCTATGATAAGGGAAACGAAAGCTAGCCTGTGTGTCATTGACCCTCTCAACGCTTTCTTTGCAGGATATCAGAACGTAAATTCAGACAATGAGGTTCGAGAAGTGTTGTCTGACATTTTAAAAGAGGCAAGGAAATATAACTGTGCGTTACTCTGCATCAGTCATTTGAATAAATCTTCTCAAATAACAGACGCAATCTACAGGCTGTCAGGAAGTACAGGACTGAGTGGATTAGCTAGAAGTATGATGTTGGCAGGTAAGGTGACAGAGGAAATAGATTCGAGAGAAAAATTTCACAGCAATGTTTTAGTTCATGTGAAATCAAATCTATCTAATTTGCAACATTCTTTAGGATACAAGATTTATTCTGATGGTTCTTTCAATTGGGGAACGCAAGTTTCCTACAACGAAAATGATATAATAATAGGAGAAAGTAATGCAAAAAGAAATTAAGTCAGGAAGTGGGGTTGATACAATGTTGACAGTTGCAGATATAGCAACTATCATGGGTTACAGCACTCACAGGGTGCGTACATTGGTAAACTCTGGAGTTTTTCCTAGAGTGCATAGAACAAATATTGGAAACGGAAAAAAAGGGCACATAAGAATTTACACATCTGATTTTGAACGATGGAGAGAGGAAAGTACAGACCATGTCTTCCAAGAGTAAAGCAGCGATTGCTAGGTCTAATAAAAGAAAAGGCTCTGCAGGTAATCTGATGTTCAAGAAATACCTACAGGGTCTTTTCCAAGGATCCAGGGTTTGGAACTCGCACAGAAGGTCAGGTGATGAGTTTGGTGCAGACTTGGTTTTAGATAGTGGAAAGTCTTTTGCCTTTCAAGTTAAGCGATGTAAGTCAATACCAGCTTCAATGAAGAAGGCTCTTTCCGATGATGGCTACGGATTAATCCTAGACGATAGTGGTTTAGCGATAGCTATTATCCAAATTGATCCAAAGGAGATTCAGAATGGAAGAAACGAAGATAGTTTACCATGATGAGTTAATGGAACATTTGTCTCAGGGATATAGCGTGAAAAGTTATTTAAGTGATGGTCAGTATTTGATAGTCAAAGTTAGTTATTGCTGTGAAGGGGAGGATGTCGTGCTACATCAGAACTAGGTTTTACTCCATTTTCTTGGTTGTGATGTAGTGAGTCAGGGCATACGCTTTTTGGTTGGCGTATGCCCTTTTTGTTTAGGAAGTCAAATTGATTTGCATTTGGTTTATTGTCTAGGAGATCAAGAATATTCTTTGCCACCATAGAACAAGCTACTCCTCTTGAGAATGTCGATTTGGTTGACATTAAATAAGCCATTAGGTGACACATGAACTATAGAGAACCCATGTTGCCAGTTAGGAACTCCCTTTATGTATTCTGGATTTAGGGAGCAGAGACAGGCATTTTCAAAGGAGGCGTATGTTCCTCCTCTTAAAGTTACAGAATACCTACCTATTCTATGCGTGTGTCCAGTCAATGTGGAACAACCATTACCCTCCCACTCTGCCTTTGCACTAAAAGCACTATGCTTTCGTACCACTCGGCCGTGGGTACAAAAGAGCTTACCTAGCCATACACCATCACCATACTCTAAATACTTTACGCCTAAATCATCTAGTCCATACAGGGTAGCGAAGGATAATTTACTTACCTGTATTCCCCTGTCCTGTCCCAGTCTATGGATAACTTCATTCTTCCATATCCATTTTCTGGTTCTATCTTCATGGTTTCCTGCTATATAGGTAATCTTGGGTGTTATCTTTTGCAGTTCCTTGATAAACTTTTCTAGTTCCTCTATCTCAAGGTCTATAGACGAAGGGCTAAATGGTTTCTTATCAAATGTACTAATGGGATAACAGTCAACTATGTCCCCATTTAAAATAATCTCATCTATCTTCACCTCTTTCTTTTTAAGGAAAGATAAGACTAAGTTCAGTACCTTCTTATCATGGTATGGAATATGGATGTCATTTAAAATTGCGTAGGTTACTGGCATATAGTATCCCAAGTTTTGTTATGGGCGAACACCTGTTCCAACGTAGGTTTGGTATCTTTGTCAGACCAAGTAATTACCTTAAACACTTCGCAACTCACATCAGTCCTTGCGTTTATATTTTTGAGACTTGAGCAACTGCTCATACTTAAGCCTATTAAGAGAATTCCGAGCACGAAGGCCCTTCGACACCTTTTCCAAGTTAGCAATCTCAATCTCCGCATTAACAGAGTCAGCAATCCTGTCATTTTCTTTCTTTCTCCAAAACCATTTTAGAAATGTACCACCTATGGAGTTGAGAATAGTTGCTATAATTCCCCACATAATTACACATCATCATCGAGATTCTTTGCTTTGCCAATGTTGAATGAAAGCGTGTTGATAATTTTAGATATCATATTCAAGAAATTGTTATCCACCTGTGAAGGTGTGATAGATGCAATAATACTACATCCAGATATAATTAATGTAGCGGCATGAAGTACGTCTGGTAGCTTTGATATGTACTCAATTATAAACATTTGTTACTCCTAAAAAAGGTTTTATATATTCAAATATTACTTGTGCGTTCTGAGGTACTATTGCGTTTCCTAATGCTCTAAGTCTGTGTGACCTATTTTGTATCCCATGAGCCACTCTACCCAATTGGGGTTCAAGGATCCAGGTTTCTCCGATTTCTTTTTCATTTGATCTTCTATCATAACGTGTCTGCTCAGAGTCAGACCAAAGTCGTTTCCCTTCTTGTTTATTTTCCGAATCACTCCACTCTCTTTGACTATCAGCTTGTCGTTCTTGCTTATTCCCTGTCCTGCCGATGCGTCTATTGCTTGTGGAGTTGGAAACATCTCCATGTACTCCACTACATCGTTTAGACTTGCTCCGTATTTCACTTTGCTTTTCTTGCGAATTTTGCTCCACCCTTTTTTTGTTTCCACCACTCTCTTTCCTTCTGCACCTTGATAATCTCTCGC
>TARA_R110002073_G_scaffold3641_3_pt1 | contig 10566 bp, 3 predicted proteins | sample TARA_R110002073 | Tara Oceans TARA_R110002073 (sample SAMEA4397174) | marine metagenome | biome: Polar Biome; feature: [DCM] deep chlorophyll maximum layer (ENVO:01000326); material: water (ENVO:00002006), including particulate matter (ENVO:01000060) such as... | depth 40 m
GTCGTATGGGGAAACCGTAGGGGCGTAGTACTCTTTAGATCCACGCGTAGGGGATCCCTGTACAGGACCAAACTGATCTGCTCCGCTCTCGTCTTGTAGTCGCGTACCGTTTATATCTATGTAATACCCGTATGCATCTCCCGTAGCGGGATCTACCTCCATAGACCCAGGTTCTATACCTGAGTTATTCCATTGCATATTTTTGTAGTCTAGAGATTCTTTAGTATCCCCAAGCTTTAATTTTTTGTCCGTCCATTGTTTAGACCCGCTGACATAACCCTCTAGGGTTTCCTTCTCTGCCTTGGTGTTCTTTTGGTGGTATTCTAACTCGTCAAACCTAGTATTTAGTGCGTTTACGTCGTCAACAAACTCCCCCCTTTTACTCCCCGTATAATAGAAATTCTTTATCCTATCCGCTAACCATTCTTTCTTAGCAGAAAACACCTCTACATCTACGTCCGAAAACTTAGATACATCAAAACCTTTTAGCTCCTTTTGTTGTGCGTCTAGCGTCTTCCGCTGCTCCTTCTCTACAAGAAAGTCCTGGGCTAGCCTAGACTGCTGCTGCTGCTTAATAAGACCCATCTGCTCGTTAACGATGTCAGAAAAACTCTGTTTAGGTAGCTTAGGTTTTAGGTGCTCGTAATATTTATTTTCCATATTTAATCAAATTGAGGTTCATCAAGAAAACGAACCGCCTCAAACAAAGCCATTAAGTCTGCCTTGCTTGGATTTTTCTTTTTCTTTGCCCTGTCGTATGCTTTCTCCATACCTTTGGCTTGTTCGGGGTTGATGACAAACTCACCACCCGTCTGGCGTATGCCTGTGTCTACTAAACCTCCAGCCTGCTGCGCCATCAATATCATCTCGTTCTCACCTTCTTGAAACTTTCCGTCCCCGTCGTCGTGTTTAAACGCCCCAGGTGTTTTCTGTACTACACCTCCTTGAGCAAATGAAGCGCTGTTGGGTCCCGACATTGCACCTAGGTTTCCAAGCAAATCATTTACACCTGTAGGAAATATTCCTTGAGGTCCCATATCTGGAGATGTGCCGCTCCTCAGCATGTCTAATTTTTGAACTTGACTTAAACCTTGCCCCTGAGCAGCGTTATATGAAAGCCCTTGCTTTTCTTTAAATCCAAAATCACCAGCACCCCCCGTACCTGTTGTCGTTTCATCACCTCCTCCGTTCCCAAACATTCCTTTTATTGTATTGATCCCGTCATTCTGAAGGAAGTTCATACCTCCGCTTACCGCGTTTCTGACACCCCCTTGCTTCAGCTGCTGAGCCATTAAGCTCTCTTGCTGAGCCATCTGTAAAGCTCTTTGGTTTTCGTCGTAGTCCATGCCGAGCCCCTGCATCTCTTGATCGTAACCCGCACGAGCATCCTTCTGTGCATATCCAAGCCCTTGGTTGAAGGCTCCCTGCTGTTGCTGCTTCTCAACAGCGTCTTTCTGTGCGTTAGCCTCTGTAAGGGCTCTCTGTATATTAGCTGGGTCTCCACCTGCATCTATAGCCATTTTAGCTGCCGCAAGTTCAGAAGAGTCGTCCTGCTGGTTGCTAACCCCACCAAGTATAGTGGCGTTACGTACCGCAGCTGCAGTTGTAGCAGCGTCCATAGCTCCAGGAGCTTTAAGATTCTTCATCTGCTCCCTTATAGAATCTCCCTCGGCACCGAGCATGTCTATATCTCCCTCGGCCTGTCTCTGACCTATTCCCCCACCTATAATATCGGCAATACCCGCTCCACCCGTTATAGCCGCGTTTGTGCGACCTTGTTTCTGTTGAGTGGATTGATAGTTAGCCCGCTGTTCTGGGGTCATATTAGCCAACTGTATAGCATTTTGATTCTGCCAGTAGTTAGAGGGGGTATTTGTGTTTGGGGGCATAGTTACAAATTTAGTGAATTTATCCTAAACTACCATCAAGCTTTGTCTTTTCGTAATCCACATTGATTGCGAATAGCTCAAAAGGAGAAGCAGAGTTAGTTGAAGTTAGTTTTATTCCAGCGTACGGACCTCTTATATTATCGCCATCTAATACAGGGTCTGTCATTATATATACTGGGATTTCAGCAGTCATAAAATATTCTGCGAAAGTAGTCATCATATCTATCGTAGCCTCTGCACCCATCGTATTCAAAGCCAAGGTTTGCACTACTATACTGTTGTCGCTTCCTTCGTACCGATTAAAAAGTAAAGGCTTTATCAGTTCTGTTGCTGGGGTATAACCACCCGAAGCTGAAAATACGTTTCCGTCATCGCTAGGGGATATTAAAGCTTCCCCAAAATAAACATAAGAACTTTGGTTTGAAGGAACAGCCACGTCGGGTAAATTCATTAAAGGAATATGCCAACTTTTGGAAATGAGTTCAGAGCTTGTTGGGATAAGATCCGCGACCTTTACAACCCCGATAAAAACTATATTAGAAGAGGAGTTTGTTGAGGATCTAGGCATATCAGCATATTGATTACCCTCCTTCTGCACAAAAGACTTAAGATAACCCTCTTGAAAAGCAAAAGGGTCTCTGGTTTTATTTGTGTATACGGAGCCATTCCAAACCCTAGCATCAGTCTCTAAAGACAAAGCTTTGAATATTTTTACCGAAGAAGGGTTTTGATTAGATACAATCTCTAATGAAGAATTTACCACCTGACTATTGTAAAAGCTATTGTGTTGAGGATTTTGGTCATGCCTCCACATTAGGTCATTTGAATCTCGGTTTGTGTTGCTAGAGAGAAAATCATTATCCATAGTCATATAGCACGACGGGGTAAAAGAATACCTTGTCTTCCATACGTTTGCTTTTGTTGAAAAAGCTATAGTAGTTCCGTTAAATATCATTTTTTCTTCTTTATCATATTTATTTGGATACCCGCCGCAAGAGCTAATATATCACTTTGAGATACGGGTTTAATGATTCCTGGTTCCCCAATCTCTGAACAATCTATAGGTCCGTTAAAGATAAGTGGGAGAAATAATAATAAATCAGCGGTGCTTATATACCCATCACCTGAAAGATCTGGAAGGAAGTATGTGGCCATTTGAGGTGTCATTGTACCCCCTAAAACCCAGCCATCAAAAACATTCTCCCACGCTAAACGAAAAGATACCTGTGTTATCATTTGGTAAAACGGGGATGCTGGATCCTGCACCTGAAGGTACGGATAATCACATACATCCCCTGTAAACGGCTGAGAACCCCCGCAGAGAACAGTGTTAAATGCGTCGAAAGTAGTAACCTCTACAAATTCCGCCCAGGTGAGCATTACCCCGCCGACGGAAGGGATAAGGAAAGTGGCATCTGCTAAAGACATACCCTCTTCTATCATATCTTGAACTTCGTTATAAGCCATGTCATAACTAGTTTGGATTACAGAACCTTCGAAGAACCCAATTATCTCTCCTCCAATTCCTCCCCAAGCTATCAAAGGATAATCGCATGGGTTATCGTTGTATTCTAAGGTAGGATCTGGTATTGGAGAGCACCCATTAACGAAGTCAAAACCTGTACTTAGTAAATAATTTATCCAACCCTGCGTTGCATATTTATCGATTGGATGTACCGCCGCATTAAACTCCTCTTCAGTGGCGTCGAAGTCAGTCCCCTCTATCTGATCGTATTGCTGAAGAAAAGGTAGTCCCAGACCCCCATAGGCTTCAAAATTCAGGGAATCCCCCAACCCGCTATTTTCTATAAAGTAATTTCTCAAATCCGTGGAGGTAACACCATTGTTGGTGTTAAGATCATTGGTTATACTCCCGTCAGGCCAATCAGGTCCCCAACCGTTAAGGGTTTGGTGGGCGTAGCTTGTCGTAGCAAAATTTGGGAGGTAATGCGTTGCCTCTATTTGCGTCATCGGGTCGTCTGGATCGTCTATTTGATCTTGCAGCCCATAGACCACATTATTAAAATTAACTACATAGCTATTAAATGCCCCTCCCGAAATGCCATTACCATCTTCAGTAAGGAGTAAAGGATAGTCACACAGGTTCCCCGTAAACGGGAAAGGCTGGTCTATATCTACAAATTGCTCAACGGGTGGGAGAAGTTTTTCTTCACTGTTAGACCCCACCTCTTGCCAGCTTGCGTATCCATTCAAAGAACAGTTTTGAGTTTTCCCTGGTAAGTTTATATTCTCATATTTTATCGTAGTAGTAAGGGACTGCGCATGAAACTCAGGGTAAGCATTAAAAGTCACAGGGGGCGCAAAACTACCCTTGTTGCCGAGCCAATTTCCCCCTATATCTGCAGGGAAATTGAAGTTAACGTAGAAAAAATCTGTATTGTTCTCTGGGGTAATCGTCTGAATATCTGATTTTGTGAACTCAATTTCAAGTACTTGCACGCCACTTTGGTCAAGACCTGTACCTCCTTCAAATCCATCAATAGCTAACCCGAACAACCAATCAAAATTAATGGTTCCCCCTAGAGTTGTGCTGAACTCGTTGAGGGTATTGAATGGGCGCATACTAAAGTTGAGAAAATGATTCCCTCCAGGTGGTTGATTTGCTTGATTGTAAACCCCGTCACCGTTGGTGTCTGTTCGTACAGTATGATCATAAGTCGAAGAATCTAACCGAAGGGAAATTCTTATTTTCTGGCTATCTTCTAGTTTGTCAAAGTTAAATGTCTGAACCTTTAAACTTTTGTAAGGGCTTGCTTCTATAATTTCCCCAGCGTTAGGTTGACCCTCCCCCAAGGATTCACGAGGCCCAAATAAAGCGGTCCATGACCCTGGGCCTTCTTCAATTGATCCCGCATTAACCCAGGAAAGCTCAACCCTTGGTAAGTTCAAGGAATCAACACAGGTTGCACCAATATATGGGTGTTCGGTAGCTATAATTAAATCTTGATCATTTAACGTCTCGCTATTATCTAGGTCTGGAAAAATTAAAGAAGCTTCATATTCGGTTAAATAATTATGAGCTTCTGGCTCCAGAAGTAATCTAACCTGAACATCTCTATACGCATCTCCCGCACTTTCTTTGGTAAGAGTTCCAGATTCATCAAATAAAGCTGGATAGTCGCATATATTCCCTGTAAAAGGTTTGTAAGGGGGGTCAGGATATTCGCAGGTTCTGTCGTTATTTGTAGCTCTAGGATTGTAGTTTAAAGCAAAAGGATCCATGCAGCCAAATACCATCCCCGAAATTTTAGCGTCGGGTTGGTGGGGAAAGTCAGGGAGACTATCTAAACCGTGAGTTTCAGGGTCTAAAACAGTTATAAGATATTCATTCTTTAAAGGGTCGTAACCACCCACCACGCGTACATCATCACCGTTTATAGTGGATTTATCAATAGCGGTTTTAAATAGATCCGCGAAGTAAGACTTCATGTTATTCTCTGAAATAACGTTTACCCCGTTCTCTCCAGAGACTTTATACACCTCCCCTAATGATTTATTTGCAAAATACACGGCGTTATCTATACTCACTACAGATTCTGGATTGCCCCCAGCACCCGCTCTACCCACATAATACCTCGGGGTATTAAGGAATTTACTAGAAGCTATAAGACTTGACTCTCCCGATACGTCTGATATAATGCTTCTATCTATAGGAATATGCCCTGTTTTACTCCTTTGTACAAAGAGGCAGTTTTCATCGTGGTTAACTAAGTAATTAATAGGACCGCCTTTTAGGTCTAAGTCTTGATCTATCGGTACAGAGCGATTAAAGGACGAATAAGAGACCTTGCCAGCATTTGTGACGTCTCTATCCGAGTGTATTACGCTAGCCTCTTTATAGGCTTCCTGTGCGTCGTGCTTAATTGTATTAGGGCGTCCGACAGAGAGACTGTCTGATTTAAATAAATCCGTAGCTACAGGAGATTCTATATAGTAGCTTTTAAAATTAGACTCCGAGGCTTTAAATTCATTAAAATCAGAACTTTCGATATCTGCTTCAGTGTCAATGATTATATCCTCATACCCTAATATTCCACCGTCTAGGATGCTGTCGTCATAGTCACGGAAATTAACCGCCGCAGACCTAAAGTATACATCCCCCTCGGTAAGAAGTATTTCGTCTTGTTCATGTATTAAACTCCCGTTTCCTAACCTAACAACGTTATAGGTATCCCCTATCTCATAATAAAGTCTATCGTCAGGATCGAGCTCCTTAACGGGGGAGTAAATCTCTATAAGGCAGTTGTTTTTCCAATTATGTGCATCGTCCCGTACATCCTGATATCTAAAACCGTTTGCGGTATCATTGTTTTTTATAACTAAGAATAAGCCTTGTCTGTTTTCTGGAACAACATAATCCCCATCCGTCTGTACAGCTAATGGATTGTTCTCACTATCATCAAGGGATACAACGCTAGAGACTTCAAAGTCATAATCCTGCGGATATATCCTTTCTGGAACAGGGGATCCGCCAGGGGGTAACATATATGATATGACTCTTAACCTGTCACCGTCTTCGGGGGTATATATAGCCATACTTCCCTCTTTAGATCTAGCCCCCCAAGCACTGGAGTAGGATATAGGATGACCCTGGAGGTAATTCAAAGAAACGTATATTTTGGATGGGTCGCCACCAGGCGATTCCCCCTCCGATGTAAACGCCCCACCAGCTGAATACTGGATGAAGTCAGACACACTAGTATTCTTGGAGTATACTATCTTGTAGTTGTGCGCCCAAGACGGTGGGGAGTAAAGTAAATTAAGTTTTATATGTGCCGAACCCTGATTGTTGTTTCCGAGGGTGGGAGCGTGTCTACTTTGGGGGGAATACCCTTCTACATATACCGTATCTAGGTGGTTCACATACCCATGCCTTCCCCTTTGATCGTAATACACTATTCCAAACTCATGTGTAGCGGAAGATTTAAACGACATATGTCCCACCTGCTCTCCACTAACGAAAGATGATCGAGTATTCCCCTCTATAGCGGAATGTGTAAGTGAAAAATCTACACATCCGAACTCATCCGTTGCGGGTGGGGAATCACCAAAGTCCGTATCTTCGATTGAAGCAAGAGTGTCTTCCTCACCAGTGTTTCCTGTGTAATACTGTGGATTAAAAAACGGTGTAAGATCCAGCTGACCATTTGTGATCAGTCCCTGAGAATCTATAAACGACTGAGGGGAGCTGGGTTTAAATACCTGCGGCCATGGATACGAAGTCTTTAACCAATTCTTAGGTATAGGTTCGTTGTCATTAAGTCTATTTCCTTTGCTATTAACCCACACAAGGGGTAACGTGGTTGTAAAGTCCCTTACTGGTGGAAAAGGTTGAGGATTAGCAGCATTGGAAGGAAACCCCACAACAGGGTTCATTTGTATACACCCCGTGAAAAAAGGACCGCTCACGACGTATTTATCACGCCAAAGACCTTCGATTTCACTTTCCTCTAGCCCAAGCCCTTCCGAACCCGCTTCTGCCACAGCAGCGTTTCCCGTACCTATAGGCGAAGACCCATAGCCAACTGTATTGTCATTAGTTGTCCCGCTAACGAAAGCTGGATATATTTTTCCTTCGTAATAACCCTCTCCGCGACCCATTACCACTTGACTCCCATCAAATCCAAAATCTACGCGAGCGGCGATAGAGCCATACTTTGAGTTCCCGTACTTATCATATGCAGAATTTCCTCCTGCGTGCGATCCACCTGGTCCACCTTCACCATCCATTATTGAGAATTTGAATCTTTGCCCATTACCCCCACCAACTACAGGTACGTAATCCCCATCAGGGTTGTGAGGTTTATAAAGCGGATAATCGGTCATATCTAAATACCCACAAAACCCCGCGTTAACCCACCTAGATCCAGTGGCATTATCACCTCCCGTGTCGTAGCCCTGAATGGTATGATCGTAGGGAAAGTCACAAGTAAACTGCCTTCTAGCTTGAAAAGTAGCTGGAGTTCCTTCGTAGAAAATAGGATCGGGTAGCCTAAATTTGTATGCAACGCTGTTCAGCCAGAGCTCTTGATCACTCGATGGGGCGGTGGGGGATGTATTATACGTCGTAGCTACGTTAAAATCAGCTTGAAAAATAGGGTCTTGGAGAGTGATAGGGTCTATAGCCCACCACGGAGATGTAGGGTCTATCCTTTTAAAACAAGTCATTACACCTGGTAGCCCGTCTTCTGGTTCTACGTCTATCTTAGATATGGCTAGTCTTAGGTGTTTCCTGGAGCCGCTATGTACGGTTGAATCTACCAGCTCTAGGTAAAAATCCACCTCAGCTCTGTTTATTATAAAATATCCAAACGGAACGATTTCATCTCTACCCAAACCAAAATTTTGATCTCCAACCTGCCTTGCATTTTGATCCCCAACCTGCCCCACACCGCATATAAGGTAACTTAGGTCACTCCCTGGTGTTATTTTTTTAAAGTCAAAATTTGGATCATATGGTCCTTCATCGTCTCCAATAGGATACCCTAACCCAAGATCGTAATCGCTTTTCGTTACCTTAACGGTATTCGTTACGTCGTTTTCCGTGTCTATATCTATCCAGTTTGCCCAGCTAAACACCCCTGTCCCACCATTATCAATGGATATTCCGTTTGCTCCAGCTAAAGCCTCGGTAATGGTTTCCTCTACAAGCTTTTTTCCATCATAGATTATATCTAAAAGAAGTTTAAACTTTACGCTAAAACGCAAAGGCACGCTCTTTAAAATCAACGGGTTACCCGCACTTGTTCCATATCTAGCACTGTGCCCATCATTTTCTAAATCCTGTATGAATTGATCGTTGGCGCCTTGAATGTTTGTCACCCTCCATTTAGGTACGTTAGCCGCTACAAAATCGTTCTCAGACCCTACCCCAAAGTTCTGCCCGAAGAAGGGTAAGTTTTTCTCACTTAAAAACCTTCCACCGCTATCGCTTTGATTCTTCCAGCTATCTTGCTGTCCCGTACTTCCGCCCACGCCTTTCTCTTGTAGATCAGCTGGGGAGTTTTCGTGCGTGTTATTAGCACCAGTATTATCATTATCCTCCCCACCCTCATAATAGAAGTTGTTTTGGGTTGTTAATGGCCAATGTCTATACCCTACCGCGTTGGAGCTATATTTCCCCATTTGCCTAGACTGATGGTAAGAAGACGCCACTGCCTCCGCCCCTTCCCCTTCGCTTTTAGTCTCGTCGGCTTGGTATATATGAAAATTCCTGTCTGGCGTATAATCTAGGTTTACTTGAATAAGCGTCCCCGCCATGATTTTAGCTGGAATTTCTGTCGTGTCTATCTGAAAGCCAACACATTTATTGTCATTATATGCCGATAAAGGCTCTATAGAGGGGTGGGCGCGTAACGTTAAATCCAGAAAATCCTGTGGACGCTCGTTGTATATAACTTCTGATAAGCATTTTGTGTTTACATTATCATACCCTTCTAAGTAGTTTCCATATACGAGGCGGTTCGATATCGCCGTCTGAGCCTGGGCTTTACGGGGTAGATTATCAAATGTTTTATCCACCTCCTTTGGTGAAACCCCTGATGCCACCCTATCGTTATAGAATCTATATGTTCTGGAATTAAAATCCCAGTTCTCGGTCTTGCTCGTTGTATTACTTACCTCATCTATCTCAAAGAAATTAGATGTATTCCCATACCTCGCAAGTATCCTAATGCTGTTGATTTCACGTCCAGCTGGAGGAATCGTTAAAGTGCACAAGTTGTGACTTAGGATATTTGATGTCTGTACCGCCCCCCTGTGTATTACAGACGGAGGAAAAGCCATTACAGAATATGTGGATATAGCACTCTCTACCCCGTCTTTATATATGTTTTGATATGCAAATTGAAACCCAGGTGTTGTAGCGAAGTTATTAGTTGATCTATCAGCGTCTGGGGAGAATTCAAAGGTTATTCTCTCTAAAGGTACTTTAGGGCAGGCACATATAAAATCAGCTGTGTCATATAAATCGTAACTTAGAATTGCGGCGTTTTTTTCCAACAAAGCTCTGTATGCATTTATCTTCCTTGGCTCGTTTTTATGGTCTGTAAAATATATCAGAATATCCTTTTCGAAATCCACTTTAAGGTTTTCGTTACTTTCTAAAAACGCCGCAAGTCTTTTATGCTTCTCAAACTCGTTAGTATTGGTGTACACTATATTACCCTTAACAAACCCGTGTTCAGGAAAATTAAACTGAGCAGATGTAAACACCTTTCTTAGAGAGTTTGAAACGCCCATAGGCTCAAACTTGCTTAAAGGTAACTTCCCATATTTATCGTAAGCCCATATACCATGATCACTGGGGTTCTGAGCCCATACAAAAAAATAACATATTTGTGTTTTACTGTCGGTAACGCTACCTATAACCTTTAAGAGAGAGTTCCTAGATGTTGGGAAGTCTTCTTCCGTGGCATATCTTATATCAACAGTCCCTTTTATGTTCTTTAAAACCCCTACGTTGCCTTCCGAATCACTTGTATCGTCTGTAATATATAAATTTAGAGCGTCTCTCATGCTCGTTTTAGCAATAAGCTTATCGTCTGAACTTTTATCCAGAGCCCTTGGAGTAATTTTATCTATCATTAGAACTTGGGTGCCTGCATGAAGTTTTTGCGTATAGTTTTAAGAGCTTCAGATTTACTAAAGTTACTTA
>TARA_R110002073_G_scaffold202032_4_pt1 | contig 10565 bp, 5 predicted proteins | sample TARA_R110002073 | Tara Oceans TARA_R110002073 (sample SAMEA4397174) | marine metagenome | biome: Polar Biome; feature: [DCM] deep chlorophyll maximum layer (ENVO:01000326); material: water (ENVO:00002006), including particulate matter (ENVO:01000060) such as... | depth 40 m
ATCGTCCGGTGGCGAAACCCAGCATGTGGCAGTCGTGGGAGGCGGAGTGGTCGGTATCGCCTGTGCCCACTACTTGAACCTCCGCGGTTATCGCGTGACGGTGATTGATCGCGGACGCGTCGGCGGTGGGTGTTCGCACGGCAATTGCGGCTACGTCAGCCCCAGTCATGCATTGCCGCTCGCCGAGCCTGGTGCGATTTTCTCGACACTCAAGGCGATGTTGAAATCGAATCCGCCGCTGCGAATTCGACCGGGATTGAACGTGCATCTTTGGAAATGGTTGTGGGATTTTTCACGTCGCTGTAACGAAACGGATTGGATTGAATCGGGGCACGCGATCCATCCGTTGTTGACGGCATCGATGCAGCTTTACGATGACTTGATTCGCGATTACCAACTGGATTGCGAATGGACCAAGCAAGGGTTGTTGTTCGTTTACAAGAATCAGCATGCTTTTGAATCGTATGCGGCGGTCGATGAGATGCTCCGTCGCGATTTCAACGAACCTGCTCGGCGGATGTCGGCAAGTGAGTTGCTGGAATTTGAACCTGGGCTGCAAGAGGATGTCGCGGGGGCTTGGTATTTTGAGCATGACGCCCATTTGCGGCCTGCCCGCTTGGTCGCGTCATGGCGTGATTCGCTGCAGAGCCGCGGAGTGACGTTTGTCGAGAATCAAACGCTCGAAGCGATTGTCGAATCGGCTGGCAACGCGCAGAGTCTTTCGCTGTCGAATCAGCAAGTCACGGCAGATCAATTTGTGATTGCCACCGGCGCCTGGACACCGCTGCTCGAAAAGATGCTTCGCTTCCGTGCTCCGATACAACCCGGCAAAGGCTATTCGATCACGATGCCCCGGCCTGAGAACTGTCCCAGCACGCCGATGATTTTGCCCGAGCGTAAGGTTGCTGTGACCCCCTGGGGTTCCGAGCTACGCTTGGGGTCGATGATGGAGTTCATCGGCTACGACTCGAAGATATCCAAGAAACGACTCGGATTGCTGACGCGGGCTGCGGCTGATTACTTGAAGTGCAAGCTGCCTGAATCGTTCTCGGAAACCTGGTACGGATGGCGGCCGATGACGTACGACAGCACTCCGATCATCGGACGCTGTCCTTCCTTCTCGAACGTCTACTTGGCGTGTGGGCACAATATGCTGGGGCTGAGCATGGCTCCTGCGACCGGTCGCATGATCGCCGAGTTGGTCTCGGGCGATCCTCCGAGTCTGCAAGCTAAACCGTATCAAGCAGAGCGTTTTACCGCCTGAAAAGGCCTGCTTCTCGTGTGTCTTCACTTTTCGTGTGGCCCTATTTCTCGTGTGGATCGTCTTCTCTGCGGACAAACCAGAACCACAGCAGCCCCATGCTGGTCAGAATGAGTACCAGGGAAAAAACAGAGATAATCAGCGAGATCATGATGGGGAACAGATGGGTAGGGAAGTGGCGGAGGCATGACGGCTGTTACCGCTCGCCGCCCCTGTTCCGCATTCGCGAAAACTAGAACAACAAACCTTCTTCGCCGATGGCCAGGTTTCTCTCGTCGTCATTATCGCGGATCAAAGCATCCACTTGAATAGGGGTAAAATTGACGGGGGGCTGCTCCCCTTGTGGCTCGCTTTGCCCGGTGCCCTTGCGATTCAATTCGTTGATGACCACCAATGCATCCAGAGGCGAGATCCGATAGTCACCATTGACGTCGTAATAAAGGTCCCCGCTGGGCTGCTCGGTTTCAGGATCAAGTTCGCCATTGCCGCCACGAAACTGCAACGCGTTGATCACAACGAGTGCGTCGGCGGCGGTCACCAGACCGCTGGAGTCGACATCAAATGGATTCGCTGCGTTCTGGAATAAGGGAGCTTCGTCGTCAACCAAATCAATGCTCGCAGAATCCGAAACGTAGCCGCTCGCCGAGATCGTGTAGCTGAACTGCTCGGTTCGCTCAGGATCGTCGTCGTTCACCGGCGCCACATCGATCAGCAAGCTGGTTTGATTCGCGGGAATGGCCAAGTCACCAGCGAAACCGAGTTCACTCGCATTGCCACCCGAAATTTGAATCGGCAGCGGTTGCGATACGTCGCTATTGCTGCGGGTGATCCGCAACTGTACCGCATTGGCTGCGTCTTCGCGGACCGTGTCCGCGGTGAAGACGGCGCTGAGTGTTTCGTGATCCTTGACCAGCAAATCGATCACGGCTGGATCGACGCCAGAACCCGAGGCGGACAATTCCAGCGACTGGTCTCCGTCAAGCAAGGCGTCGTCCACCGCCGCGACGGGAACTTTGACCGAGGTTGCATTGGCGGGAATGACCACGGTCGCGGGTACGCTGGCCTCACTGGGGTCCGTTGAATTTAGCCGGATCGTCTGCGGGCTGGTCGACGCTGGTCCCGAACGGGTGATCGTCAACTCGGCCGCCGCGTTTCCGCTGTTTTCCACAATCGAAGACTTGTCGAGCGTCAGCGATAATTTCGGAGGGGACGACACTGCAACGCTAAATGTTTTCTCATCGATTCCCCCATCGCCGTCATCCACACGGACACGGACGGTGAAGTTACCTGCGGTTGAATAGGTGTGCGTGCCGTCAAAGGAAGCCAGTGTCGGGCGGGTGGCGTTGCCCGTCTGGTTGATCGTCGCAACGCCCGAATCGACGTCGCTCCCGTCGCCCCAATTAACCGTGTAGGTGAACGTATCGCTGCTGGACGGATCAGAAATCGATCCAATATTGATGATCGAAAGGGGCGAGTTGACGACCACGTTTTGGTTCGCAGCGACGGAGAGTGTCGGTTTGACGTTCGTGACCGAAGCGGTCGTAACCGGGATCACCAGCTCACCTAGACTGCTGCCGGTCAAAACGATTTCCACAGGAAAACTGCCATTGTCGCCATAGACGTGATTGGCCGTGACCGTGACGGTCGACCCCACCAGCGTCCAACCGATGTCGTCCAAAGCCGCAACATCAAGCGAGGTGATCGGTTGTCGCTCGTTGTTATTGAGCGAGCTTCGCATCAGCGTCGCTTGGTTATCTGTATTCAAGATTGAATCAGCCCAGTGAAAGCTTTGATTCAGCGGCGGATTACTGGTCCCAACATAAGCCGCGTTTGCCTTCGCACCTGTAAAGGAGTTTCCATTGGTATAGGTGCTCCACGATTTGTTGATCCCTGCGTTGCCAAACCCCAGCACGTGGGTCAATTCGTGCATCGCGACGGTAATGAAATCGGTTTGCCCGGGCTGAATGCCGTCAATGTCTTTGTTGAAGTACCAATTGGTTCCGTTGTTATCAAACGCGATCGAACCTCCCCACGGCCCAAAATCGGTTGGCGGCGATGCTTTGGCACCGGTCTCGCCACGGAACTGGACGGTGTCTCGAAACGCGTTGATGTTTGCGAGCTCTTGAGGCGTGATCGATCCGACACCGGGGAACGCGAATCCACCGGGACCGCCGCGGCCTCGTTCAAACCCACTCAAGTCGCGGGCACCGGGAAAAATGACGAGCTCGTTGGCGTTGACTTTCAAATTTTTGGCAACCGCGTCGCGGGCGGTCCCATTGCTGTTGATTGTGGAATTGCCAGTCGATGGGTTCGTGAAATTGGCAATCCACTCCATCTTCGCTCCTGCGTTCGGATTGATCGCGTCGAGTTCATCCGAAAAACGACGAACAATCGAGTCGGCGGCAAGCTGCAGCAGTTCTCGTCGGTACTGATTCGCCCCCGAGAAAAATCCCGAGGAATCGAGTGAATAGTCAAAGCGGATTTTCAAGCCACCCGTCGCTGGTTGCGAATTGACCGCGGCGGCGGATTGCGTGCCATCACCCCAGCGGATTTGAGCGGAGACGTTGCCAAGCAGCCCCGTGGTGTCCACGTTGCGAACAATCTCAAACGGATCACCCTCGGCAACCAATAGCCGGCGGTCTTCGAGCGTTTGGTAGCGGATCTGCCGTGCAGCGCTGCGACGACGTTTTCGTCCCTGTTTTCTCGCTGGAGTTGGGAAGGGGCGGTCGATTTCGCCCGCGAAAACGGCGGTTGCAATGCGAGCCAGAATCGCTTGGGCAGTTGGTTTAAGCATAGCGAAGTGGATGGAGAGATGAGGTGACCAAGGGCGACTTTCCGTATCGACGCTGTCAACGCCGAGGGTATCAACGATTTGGAAGCTTGGGTAACGCCAATCGTGTTGGAAAAGCGGGGAAATAATTGTCGGCTTGCCGCACAGGGAGGCGTCCGCCACTGCTGCTCTGACAAAGATTCGTTCCTATTGAACGGTAGCCCCAATAATTCAGGTACCCCTTCGTTGGCGGTAAGCCACGAATTGGTTCCAGGCGAAAAGGATACCGCCGGCTAACAATGATGCGGTTAATCCGACAATTGACGGCAAAAGCGAGCTATGCAATCAGCATGCCCGCGAGTCTGGGAAACGCAAAAACAGCGGAGATCGGCTAACCGAAATAGGGTTCGCGTGATAGCATTTTGGCGTCGTCCAAGCCCGCGGCGATTCTGCGGGGACAGACGGCGATTCCGCGATGGTCACTCGAACTGGTAAATTAGGGGCCTGGGACACCGTAATCACGATTTTTTCCCCGCCCTTCGTTCTATTCAGCCTCGAGTGACTGAAACGCTCGGCGACCCCTTAAATTCCGCTCTTTTTCCTTCCTTCCCAAGCTATCGATCTCCCCATGACCGCTACGAATTTTTCCGTCGATCCTGATAAAAATCGCGATCCCGAAACGCTTCGCTCGTACCGCTGGTTCGGCCCGGACGACATGCGGTCATTCGGCCACCGTTCGCGGTTGAAAGGGATGGGATTTGATGACATTGATTATCAAGGCCGGCCGGTCGTTGCGATCCTGAACACGTGGAGCGATTTGAACACATGTCATTCGCATTTTCGCAACCGCGCGGACGAGGTGCGTCGGGGGATTTTGCAGAGTGGTGGTTTCCCGGTCGAAGTGCCGGTGATGTCGCTTGGCGAAATGATGATGAAGCCGACCACGATGCTCTATCGCAATCTGTTGGCGATGGAGGTGGAAGAGGTTCTGAGGTGTCACCCCATCGATGCTGCCGTTTTGATGGGCGGGTGTGACAAGACGGTTCCCGCAATGTTGATGGGGGCGATCAGCGCCGACGTCCCCTCGGTCTTTCTACCTGCTGGTCCAATGCTAAAAGCACGCTGGAAAGATGTCACGCTGGGCAGCGGCAGTGATGTGTGGAAATACTGGGACGAGCGACTGGCGGGCAACTTGTGTGACCGCGATTGGAATTGCATCGAAAACTGTATCGCGCCCTCGGCGGGAACCTGCATGACCATGGGCACGGCAAGCACGATGGCGTGTATCGCCGAAGCACTCGGGTTCACCCTCGGCGGTGCTGCGAATGTGCCTGCGGTGGTAGCCGAGCATTCGCGGTTGGCGGTTGCCACCGGACGACAAGCGGTCGAGATGGCTTGGGACAAGCGAACGCCCTCGAGCTTTCTGACCGAACAATCTATCCGAAACGGCGTTGTCACCTCGCTGGCGATCGGAGGCAGTACAAACGCCATTGTGCACCTGATTGCCATCGCAGGCCGTTTGGGGATCGAGCTGACGCTGGAGCAGTTCGACGAACTCTCGCGAATCACCCCGGTGCTGGGGAATCTGCGTCCCGCAGGCAAGTACTTGATGGAAGACTTTTATCATGCAGGCGGATTGCGAGCCCTATTAAAAGAGCTTGGTGATTTGGTCGACACAACGTGTCAAACGATCAGCGGATCGAGTCTGGGTGAGCAGGTCGCGGATGCGGAAGTAGTCGAGCGAGATGTGATCCGGTCACGCGAAAACCCACTTTCCCCAGCCGGAGGTACCTCGGTGTTGCGAGGCAATTTGGCGCCAAGCGGTTGCGTAATCAAGGCGCTCGCCGCGGAGCCTCGCTTGCAGTGCCATCGTGGGCCTGCGGTAGTGTTTGATAATTATGCCGAAATGAAAAGCCGGATTCATGATCCCGAACTGAACGTCACCGCCGACAGCGTGCTGATTCTGCGTAGCGCCGGGCCGCTGGGGGCACCTGGTTTTCCCGAATGGGGCATGTTACCGATTCCGAAAAAGTTGTTGCAGGAAGGGGTGCGTGATATGGTGCGGATCAGCGATGCGAGAATGAGCGGGACCAGCTATGGAACATGTGTTCTGCATATTGCACCCGAGAGTGCTGCGGGCGGTCCTTTGGCACTGGTGCAAACCGGCGACGAAATTGAAATTGATATTCCAGGCCGCCGAATTCATTGGCATGTTTCTGACGACGAGATTGCGCGTCGTTCGCAGCAGCAGCCTGAAGCGAAGCCGTTGGCGAATCGCGGCTACCTGCATCTGTACGCCAACCATGTGATGCAGGCCGATAAAGGCTGTGACTTTGACTTCTTGGTCGGTCGCACGCCCGGCGCAGAACCTGATATCTTTTAGTGTCTGCGAGCGTGTAAATTATTTCATGCAGATTTTGAGCGAAAATATTTCCTTGCGAGACCGACATGAGCGATGATCCCAATCCGTTCGCACGCCCCTCAGGCGAATCGAACCCCTACACTCCTTCGTCGTCCGCAGCGTCGATCGGCGGCGCGGGCGCAGTTCGGTTATCGGAGGTGCATTCGCGTGGAATGGTAGGCCAGATCCCGATCCTCGGTGTGTTGATGATCGTGCAAGGTGTGTTTATCACGTTGATGGGGCTGGTGTTTGGCGGGTACGCGTTTGCGATGCCGATGATTTTTCGCAGCATTCGCGAAGACGCGGCAAAGCAGGGAGCCAATCCGCCACCAATGCCTCAAGAAATGGAACTGGGGATGCTGATCGGGCTTGGCATCGCAGCGGTTTGTGTATTGGCCATCGCCGTATTTACCATCTGGGCTGGCGTGCGGGTCATCAAGTTTCAAAGCCGCACGTTCGCGATTGTCATGCTGTGCGTGGGCATGTTGATGTGTTTGACGTGCTACTGTGCACCGACTCAAATTGCATTATCGATCTATGGTTTGATCGTCCTACTCAACGGACCGGTGACCGACGCGTTTCGATTTGCCGAGAAAGGACACTCGGCACGTGAGATTCAGCAAGCGTTTTTGTCTCTGCCGTAAAACTTGCCTCATTCCTTCACTCGCGTTCCTTCACTCGCGTTCATCACATCGTTCGTCCTCGCTTTCGGAATCGACCATCATGACTGAATCCTCTTCGGAAGCTGCGGGGCATCCCACGGAAGCCAATCCGTATGTTCAGGCACAATTGGCCGATGACGTCGCGGTCGTTCGGCCGACGGGGATCACGGTTGTTGCCGTGGTCTGCATCGTTGCGGGAATTTTGGGTGGGTTAAGTTCGCTGGGCAGCTTGGCGAATACGTTGTTCGCGCAGCGGTTTGCGTCGATGTTTACTCCGACGGGAGCCGCCGGCGAGATCCAAGGCGAGATGCAGCGTGAAATGATGGCAGTCCTTGGCAGGTACTACTTCGTCAATATCGCATTAAGCTTTTTGGGAATCGCGATTGGCGCGGCACTGTTTGCAGGCGGCATTGGTTTGATTCAACGCAAATGGTGGAGTCGATCGTGGATTCGCCGTACGCTGCTAGTCGCGATCTTCTTCGAAGCGGTGCGAGTCGTTGTCTACTCGCTCACTCAGTTTGAACTGTTTCCGGTGACGCAGGAATACATGCAGAAGATCGCAGGCCAGCAAGGCGGAGGCATGGGAGGCGAAACGATGGCATGGTTCTCGACCATTGGTGTGGTGATTAGCATGCTCTTTATCGTGGGATGGTTTTCGCTAAAACTGTTTCTGATGATTTGGGGACGCCGTTATTTAGCCAATCCAATGCTCGATGGCTACTTTGGAGTGCCGGCGTCCTCGTAATCGCCTTCATTCCCCTTCTCTCCAGTGACGCCGCTCATGTATGAATCTGCGATCCAGCCGCCTGTGGTTGATCCCACGCCCATCTTTGAACTCTTTCGCGGCAGTTATGGTTCCGAGCTGTTGACCGCCGCGGTGGCTCATTTTGATCTGTTTGGGTGTTTGTCAAAACGCCCGATGACGCTCGAGGAACTTGGGGATCAGCTAGGGCTTCAGCCGCGTCCGGCGAACGTGTTGGTCACTGCGCTGCGTGCGATGGATTTGCTGCAGCAGCGTGACGGCAAGCTATGTTTAACAGCCTTGGCGTCCGAGCATCTTGTTCCAGGATCGCGGTTGGATTGTGGCGACTATTTGTCGCTTGCGGCTCAATCGCCCGGCGTGATGTCGATGGTCGACTTGTTGAAAAGCAATAAACCACTCGGGTCCGAAGGGGATTCCGGAACCGCGTTCATCTATCGCGATGGTGCAAAGTCGGCGATGGATGCCGAGGCGTCGGCGCGACATTTTACCTTAGCACTTGCGGGGCGAGCCAAGAATGTGGCTCCGGCGCTAGCCGAAGTTTTGCCGATCGGCGATGCCGAAACCCTCTTGGATCTTGGTGGCGGTACGGGGATCTACAGCTATGCGTTGCTGCAGAAAAATCCTCAGTTAGCCGCGGTCGTCTTCGATCGGCCGGACGTGTTGAAGGTCGCCCAAGAGTTTGCCGAAACCTACGGAGTGACCGATCGAGTGGAGTTGCATCCAGGCAATATGTTTGCCGACCCGCTGCCGCAAAACGTGGATGCGGTTTTGCTGTCCAACATCTTGCACGACTGGGATGTGCCCGAGTGTAAACAGTTGATACGTCGCTGCGTCGAAACGCTGAAACCAGGCGGCCGGTTGTTCATTCACGATGTCTTCTTGAATGATTCGCTGGACGGTCCGCTACCGATCGCACTGTATTCTGCGGCATTGTTCTCGCTGACCGAAGGGCGTGCGTACAGCGAAGCGGAGTATCGGTCGTGGATGACCGAAGCCGGGCTGGCGAGCAAGGCCAAGGTCCCGACGCTGGTGCACTGCGGCGTGATCGAAGGTGTCGTGAAGTAGGATGACGCAGCAGCGGTTCGCGTCGGACGCCGATTTGTCGATAACGCCGAGAGCCATCAACTCCGTTAGCGCTCGCGGCGCGAGCCGTCCGGTTGCGGCGGGTAAAGCGTTCGCTATTGACCGGGCGGCTTACGCCGCACCGCTATTAATAATCACCGCTCGGGCATCGCTCGAGCGTTCCATCAGAAACGGATGGGGATTGAAACCCGTTTTTACCAACGCAACCCGAATCGCTCGCCGCCCGAATCGGTATTGTTACCACCGCGAAGCGGGCCCTGGTGAGTCGGTTTGACCGCGACTTCACGTTGAGGCTCGTCTTCTTCGACTTCGGGTTTAGCGTCGGCGTCGGCTGCTACGGCTTGAGCCGCCTTGATCGAGAGGGCGACTTTCTGTGAATCGCGGTCAAAGCTCAGGATCTTGACCTCGACTTCTTGGCCTTCGCTGACGAAGGCGTCGACCTTCGAAACGCGGTGGTGGGCCAGTTCGCTGATGTGGACCAAGCCTTCGACGCCCGCGGTCAGGCGGACGAAGCAGCCAAACGGCGCGGTTCGTGTCACGGTTCCCTTGTGGATCGTACCGACCGCAAAGGTGGCCTCGGCGGTGTCCCACGGGTTTTCCAGCAAGTCGCGATAGGACAAACCGATCTTGCCGGTTTCCTTGTCGATCTTGTCGATGGTGACCTTCACCATCTGCCCTTCTTGAATGACTTCGCTTGGATGCTTGATTCGTTCCCAGCTTAATTTGCTGACGTGGATCAGCCCTTCGAGGCCACCGAGATCGACGAATGCGCCAAAATCTTTGACGTTGCGAACAACCCCTTCCAAAGTGTCGCCGACTTCGATTTTCTCAAGCTGCTCTTTGCGTTTTTCTTCTCGTTCGCGTTCCAGGACGGCGCGTCGGCTGAGCACTAGGTTGCCGCGACGTTCGTTCGATTCGGTGACGATACAAACGAGTTTTTGGTCGACGAATTCCGACAGGTCTTCGACACGGTATTCGGTCACTTGGCTGATCGGCATAAAGCCACGCATGTTACCGACTTTGCACTCGAGTCCACCGGTGTTGTGACCGGTTACGACCGCTTCGACAACGGTTCCTTCTTCGATGTCTTCCCAATCGTTGACTTCGACCGCCGATCCGGGCAGCGTCAGCACGTACAGGCCATCTTCGCGATTGAAACCTCGCACCATGACTTCGATATTGTCATTGGGCTTGGGTTCTTCGCCGGTGAATTGTTCAAACGGCACGACACCTTCATCGGGGCCCCCGAGCGAAACGAAGACTGTGTCGTCGTTGATTTTTAGCACGCGGCCATGGACGCGGGCGCCCTCGGCAAGCGGTTCGCGGCGGTCGGGCATCCCGGCATTGCCACCCAATATCGATTCGACATCGGCCAGACCGAGTTCCGCATCAAGTTCGGCTTGCAGGTCCGCCGACAACGATTCGCGTCGGTTCGGAACCGCGACCTTCTTGGCGGCGACGGGAGCGGACGATGCTGGCTTGGATGCATCATCACCAGGCAAGCGTGGGGTGCGGTTCTTGGACTTCTTCTTTGGTTTCTTGGCAGCGTCCGCGGTCGCGGCAGCGAGTTTTTCTGGCGATACCGAAGGGGACGCGGGCTTGGCAACCCCGAGGCCGCGAGACGC
>TARA_R110002073_G_scaffold42290_8_pt1 | contig 10563 bp, 6 predicted proteins | sample TARA_R110002073 | Tara Oceans TARA_R110002073 (sample SAMEA4397174) | marine metagenome | biome: Polar Biome; feature: [DCM] deep chlorophyll maximum layer (ENVO:01000326); material: water (ENVO:00002006), including particulate matter (ENVO:01000060) such as... | depth 40 m
ATCCGCTTCGCGGATTGCCTCTTCGTCGTGTTCGACCACGATCACGGTGTTGCCCTGAGCGCGCAGGTTCTTGAGGGTTTGCAACAGGCGGTCATTGTCGCGTTGGTGAAGACCGATCGACGGTTCATCAAGCACGTAAAGCACACCGGTCAGCCCGGACCCGATTTGCGACGCCAGACGAATACGCTGGCTTTCGCCGCCGCTGAGCGTTCCGCTGGACCGGGCCAGCGTAAGATATTCCAATCCCACGTTGTTCAGGAACCCCAAGCGCTCGCGTATTTCCTTGAGGATCGCGCGGGCGATGTCGTTCTTCTGGGCGGAAAGGTGATCGGGGACGGTGTTGCACCAGTCGAATGCCTCGCGGATCGACATCTGTACAACCTGACCTGCATGGCGCAGCTGGTCCGGCGCACCATCGGCCGGCCCGATCTTGACCGCGAGCGCTTCGGGGCGGAGACGATAGCCATGGCAGGTTCCGCAGGGGCGATTGTTTTGATATCGTTCAAATTCTTCGCGGACCCAATTGCTGTCGGTCTCGCGATAGCGCCGCTCCATGTTCGGGATCACGCCTTCGAAAACGCGGCTGACCTCGTAGACGCGCCCGCCCTCGTCATAGCGAAACTTGATCTCTTCCTTGCCGGAACCATAGAGAAAAACCTGCTGCACCTTTTCGGGAAGATCCTTCCATTTGGTGGTCTCGCTGAATTTGTAATGCTTCGCGATCGCTTCGATTGTTTGCTTGAAGTAAGGAGATCTTCCTTTGCGCCACGGGGCCAATGCACCGTCGTACACCTTTAGATTCTGGTCCGGGACGACCAGGCGTTCGTCAAAAAACAGTTCTTTCCCCAACCCGTCGCAGGATGGGCAGGCACCAAAAGGCGCGTTGAACGAAAACAGCCTCGGTTCGATCTCGGGGATGGTGAATCCGCTGACGGGGCACGCAAACTTTTCGCTGAACGTGTGACGTTCGGGTTCGCCTTCACCCGGCGCGGTTTCGAGTATCGCGATGCCGTCCGCCAGATCCAGCGCGGTGCGCAGGGAATCGGCCAGGCGGGTTTCGAGCCCTTCGCGAACAACGATCCGGTCCACAACCACGTCAATATTGTGACGGAATTTTTTATCCAGCGTCGGTGGTTCATCCAGCTCGTGGAATTCGCCATTGACCTTGACACGCTGGAAGCCCTGCTTGCGCAGCTCAAGAAACTCCTTACGGTACTCGCCCTTGCGATCGCGCACGATAGGCGCAAGAAGATATGCACGGGTGCCCGCCTCCATCGCCATGACGCGGTCCACCATGTCCTGCACCTGCTGCGCCTCGATGGGCTTGCCGGTGGCCGGCGAATATGGCGTGCCGACACGGGCGAAAAGAAGGCGCATGTAGTCGTAGATCTCGGTCACGGTGCCGACAGTGGACCGCGGGTTTTTCGACGTGGTCTTTTGTTCGATCGAAATCGCCGGCGAAAGGCCGCTTATGTGATCGACGTCGGGTTTCTGCATCATATCCAGAAACTGGCGGGCGTAGGCGCTTAGCGATTCGACATAGCGCCGCTGACCTTCGGCATATATCGTATCAAAGGCCAAACTTGATTTGCCAGAGCCTGATAAGCCGGTGATAACCACCAGCTGATCACGTGGGATATCCACATCGATGTTCTTTAAGTTGTGTTCGCGCGCGCCGCGGACTTCAATGTTCTTCAGCTCAGCCATATCGGACCCCCGTTAAGGTTATGTACATAAGGTCGCGATGCGGATTCTCCAATGAAAAAATGAGAACGCAGCAAGAACACGCATATTGGTCACACGCTCGCCCCGCGAAACACGCGTGCTTGAACCATTCCCGGGTACGAAACCGGCTTTGACAGCTGGGGTCGCAGCCCTTGCCACACCCCCACCTGCGGGACGATCGCGGTTAGATGTGGATGACGCGACCGTATGCGGCAAGCACGGATTCATGCATCATCTCTGACAAGGTCGGATGCGGGAACACCGTGTTCATGAGGTCTTCTTCGGTGGTTTCCAACTGACGCCCGACGACATACCCCTGGATCAGTTCGGTCACTTCGGCACCGATCATGTGCGCCCCCAAAAGCTCACCGGTTTTTGCATCGAACACCGTTTTGATCATACCTTCGGGTTCGCCGAGTGCGATGGCTTTACCGTTGCCGATAAACGGGAAACGACCGATTTTCACGTCATATCCCAGTTCCTTGGCTTTTGCCTCGGTATAGCCGACAGAGGCCACCTGGGGATAGCAATAGGTACAGCCGGCGATGCTTTCAGGCTTGATCGGATGTACATCCTGTCCGGCGATCATCTCGGCTACCATGACGCCTTCGTGTGAAGCCTTGTGCGCCAGCCACGGGGCACCGGCCACATCACCGATAGCATAAAGACCGTCAACACCGGTGCGGCAATATTCATCTGTCACCACATGGGTGCGGTCGATAGCGACCCCCAGTTCCTCGAGGCCAAGATCCTCGACGTTACCGACAATGCCGACGGCGGAAATCACCGTATCGAAATCTTGCTTTTGGACCTTGCCGCCGGTTTCTATATGCGCAGTCACCTTCGCATCGGAGCGGTCAAGTTGCTTGACGACAGCCTTTTGCAAGATCGTCATGCCTTGCTTTTCAAACTGTTTTTTCGCGAACTTGCTGATCTCTTCATCTTCGACGGGCAAAATACGGTCCATCACTTCGACGACTGTAGTTTCGGCCCCCAAGGTATTGTAAAAGCTCGCAAACTCGATCCCGATTGCGCCGGATCCGATGACCAGCAGTTTTTTGGGCATATGGGGCGGCTTCAGCGCGTCGCGATACATCCAGACCCGTTTCCCGTCGGCTTCGAGCCCGGGAAGATTGCGGGCACGTGCACCTGTGGCCAGCACGATATTCTTCGCTGTCAGTTCTTCGGTGCCCTTATCGGTCTTGACGGTAACCTTGCCCTTGCCCGCCAGCTTGGCGGTGCCCATGACGACGGTGATCTTGTTCTTCTTCATCAGATGGCCAATGCCGCCCGACAGTTGTCCCGCCACCTTGCGCGACCGCTTTACAACCTCGTCAAGCTCGTAACCGATATTATCCGCCTTGAGGCCGAATTCTGCGGCGCGGTGCATCAGATGAAATACCTCGGATGAACGCAACAAAGCCTTGGTTGGAATGCACCCCCAGTTCAAACAGATCCCACCCAGATTTTCACGTTCAACGATCGCGACCGATAGCCCTAGCTGGGCACCGCGAATAGCAGCGACATACCCCCCCGGGCCAGAACCGATCACGATCAGATCAAAGGATTTGGCAGCCATCAGAAAAACCTCGCAGTGTGGGGGATCAAATATAGTTTAGTGGTAAACTATATAAATCGTGTCAGCAACCGCGAGATTTGTCCCGGTGGTGTACAGCGTCATGCGACCTTGGAGTGTTGCTCGATGTCATTCAATGTCGTCCGATAGCCGCCCTTTGCGATATATGCCTGTTCGACCGCTGTCGGCATTCTTTCGAGCGCTTCGTTGCGGTATGGAAAGCGGCCAAAGTCACGGATCACCTGTCGGTGCGCACGTGCATGCAGCAAATTGCTGGCGCTTTCCGGCAGGCGTTCACACATAAGACGGACGCAACGGTCCTGATCAATCAGGTTTTCGGAATGCATGAGCGGTAAATAAAAGAATTGCCGCGCCGGTGGATCAATCTTGATGTCCCAACGCTTTTGAATGGATGATTTCGCCGCCGCCAATGCAGCACGATCCGTTGAAAACGCCCGTCCCTCTCCGCGAAACATATTCCGCGGGAACTGATCGGTGAGGATGATATACGCCAACGCGCCGGACGGGTACGTCAACCACAACGAAAACTTGCCTTCGCGTGCCGCTTCCCAAGTTGACAGGAATTGATCCCGAATAGACTGGTCCAACGCTTCATCAACGGCGTACCAGTCGCTTGGGCCGGTCTCGTCCAGCCAGAAATTTAGTATGTCCTCCGGATTTTTCATCGTAGGCTCCTTACTTAAACTTTTTCTTACTTATTACTAACGCCACAAACCGGGTCTTGGACAAACAAAAATTGTAACGAAACGGTCATAAACCCCACATTATCAAGCATTTTCGCTGCTTTGGTCGCTTTCGATGGCATATTCTTGCGCAAGTTCCACCGCGACGGCGGTCGCAGCAGCGTAAATCGGGACAAATTCTCCGGTCTCGGTCGCGGGGACCGCAGGGCGCACCGTCGCACGATACGAGGCATAAACCGCCAGCACCACAAACAGCACGGCCGTGAACAGATAGAACCCTCCGGGGCCAAGGGTGGTGCCCATCATCCAGCCGGTGATTATCGGGCCCATGATAGCACCCAGGCCGTTGATAAAGATCATACCACCGGACGCCGCGGCCATGTCCTCATGTTCCAGAAAGTCGTTGGTGTGCGCGATAAGCAGGGAATACAACGGGTTGGACATGCCGCCGACGACGAACGACGCGACAAGCAGGACCGGGAAGATATGCCCGAATATCATCCCCCCAAATGATCCGGCCGCCCCGATGATCGACGTAATGACAATCAGCAGACGGCGATCCATCCGGTCCGAAATCCACCCGATTGGATATTGCAGAACCACAGAGCCGACAAAAAACGTCGCGACGAAGATCGAGATCTGGGCGACGGTTAACCCCGCTTCGGCACCGTATACGGACGCCATTCCGAACTGTGCCGAGAAAACGCCGCCCAGCAAGAACATGCCGACGCAACCCAGGGGTGAAAAGCTTGCAAGCTCGCGCAGGCTCATCGGTTTGGTTGTGTCAAACGCCGGGGTCGGGCTGATGGACAGCAGGATCGGTGTCACCGCCAGGCTGACCAATACCGACGGAATGACGAAAAGCACAAAGCCCGAAGGGTCTGCCGTCAGCAACAGCGCCTGTGCTATCACGATGCCAAAAGTCTGCACGATCATGTATACCGACAGGGTTTGCCCGCGGTTCTCGTTGGTGGCAGCGTTGTTCAGCCAGCTTTCCGCGGTTACATACACCGCCGAAAAGCAAAAGCCGATCAACACGCGGCCAAGTGTCCAGACCGCCACGTTGGGAAACGTCGGGTAAAGGATCATCACAGCCGAGATCATCGACGCAAGCGCAGCAAAAACCCGCACGTGGCCCACCCGACGGATCATGCCGGGCGCAATACGCGACCCTCCGAGAAACCCGACGAAATACGCGGACATCACGATTGACATGTTAAAAGTCGAGAAATCTTCGATACTGCCGCGGATACCCAGCAGCGTGCCTTGCATGCCGTTACCCACCATCAGCAACCCCATGCCGAGCAAGAGCGCCCATGAGCTGATAAACACCTTGAACATAACTCGAATCCTTTAACGCCGTCTGGCCTCTACTGACGGTCTTCCAGGAGACTGTCACTCCCATGAACGACAATCAGGCGGGTTTTTGCGCCTGTGGGATCAACAAGGAGGCGTCGCCATAGGAAAAGAAGCGATATTTTGACTGGATGGCATGCGCGTATAGCGTCTTGATGGCCTCTTGCCCCATCAACGCCGCGACCAACATCATCAGGGTGGATTTGGGCAGGTGAAAGTTTGTCATCAGCGCGTCGGTTACCTTGAAGGAAAATCCAGGGGTGATGAAGATGTCGGTATTCCCTTCCCACGGCTCGATCGTGCCCCCCCGCGCAGCGGTTTCGATCAGGCGCAAGGCCGTCGTACCAACAGGGATGACACGCCCGCCTGCCTGTTTTGTCGCTGCGATTTCGGCGGCGGCCGTGGCGCTTACCTGTCCCCATTCGCTGTGCATCTTGTGGTCTGCAACATTGTCCACCTTTACAGGCAGAAAAGTACCTGCCCCCACATGCAAGGTCACATGCGTGAAGTTCACCCCTATATCGGCCAGCCGCGCCAACAACGCGTCGTCGAAATGCAAGGATGCCGTCGGGGCGGCGACGGCCCCGCTGTTTCGCGCGAACACCGTCTGATAATCAACCAGATCGCGTTCGTCGGCCGGACGTTTTGCAGCGATGTAGGGCGGCAGCGGCATGGCCCCGGCCGCGTTCAACGCCGCGTCAAACGCGTCGCCGACATGGTTGAACCGCAGGTGTCCTTGCCCGTCCTCGATACGCTCAAGCGTGGCGCTCAGATCATCGGTGAACACGACTTCTTCACCCAGCTTCAACTTTTTGAGCGGTTTGATGAGCGCCGCCCAAGTGCCATCGCCGCGTGGTTCCAGCAGCGTGGCCTCGATCCGGGCCTGCACGGGCCCCTGCGCACTTTGCCGAAAGCGCTGTCCGTTCAGTCGCGCCGGGATCACACGGGTGTCGTTCAGCACCAGACGATCCCCGGGCCGCAACCAGTCGGTCAGGTCAGTGACGTGCCTGTCGTGCAGTACAGGACCGTCGGCAACCAGTAAACGGGCTGACGTACGCGGCACCGCAGGCCGTGTCGCGATCAGCGCTTCGGGTAGGTCGAAATCAAAATCACTTAGTTTCATAGCCGCCGCTTAGCGCCCCTCAAAGCGCGGAACAACCGTTTTTTGCTTTGCCGCGCCAGACGGTGGCAGCGTAGAGCGGGTATTGCCCTCGACCTCGGGCAGTTCTGGAGGCGGGGCGCGAAATATATCACGCAAAAACCCCGGAGCCAGCGCCGACAGCGGATTGACCGAAACCGAGGGCTGCTGGGTGGTCCCGCCGATGGCATAGTTGAAGCCAACCAGGCCCTCGCCCTTGCGGGTCAGAAAACTTGCCATCCCGTTAAGCATATATACCGGGGAGATCACGCCCTGAAGCGCCATGCGTCCGGTATCGGTGCTGAAAACGCCATCCATCGAGATGCCCAATGACGCGCCGGTGGCGCTTGCTTGGGTAAGTGTCACGCGATTGGGCGTCATTCGGAAATCGGCCTCTACCGCGTCAAAATAAATTCCGTCGCCGTTCAATTCGTTGATCAACCCAACAACCGAAACTGCATTGACCAGCGCGGCGATGGTCGGCGCGTTCTTGATCCTCACATCGGTCATTTCCGCACGCCCGTCAAAAGCCCCTCCGGTCCCTACAGGCAGCAAGGTCAATGAAAGGGTGCCCCCCATAACCTGCTGCACCATATTGGCCGACCGCAGCATTCCTCCCGCGTCACTGGATTGTATCTGGATCGCACTGCGCCCGTTTTGCGGAACGACGCGCCCCGATACTGCCGTCCCTTCATTGAGTTCGGCGGTGAAACGGCCATCAAGTCCGCGGGCCAGGTCAAACGAACCTTTCATCGCGGTCAGCGCAATCTTGTCGGTGATTTGCAGGCGGTCGAGGTTCAGCAGCATCGGCGGCCCCGCAATGCCACTGGGTTTGGTTTTTCCAAACTGTGCGCGTCGCATGTCGATTGATCCGTTGCGCACCACGACCTGGACAGGCTTGCCCGCGCCTTTACCAATCAGGTCAACCGCGATGCCCATCCAGTTTTTAACGTTCAATCTGTCGAAATGGACCTTGTCCAGCGATCCGTCCGCCGCCAGGTCAACCCCGCCTTTCGCAGTTAACCCTGCGCCCGAAATCTCGAGCGTGTCGACCTGCGCAACCGATCCCAAGGTGCCCGAAGCGGCAAGCTTTCCGCCGGTGCCAGCGGGTTTTACCCATCCGATTTGAGGCACGGACAACCGCACACCCACCAGGTCTGACTTGATGGAAAAGAGCGGCGCTTTGCCCTTAGCCAGGTCCAGAGAGAACTGCGCCTGTCCCTGCCCCGATACCGTTCCTTCGGGAAGCGCCACCTTGAACGTATCCAGGGTATTCTGATTCAGTGTGACATCGGCACGCACAGTACTGATTGCGCCCGGCCTGCCCAACGGTTGCGACCAGCTTCCGTCAAAGCCAACCCCATCGATCGTGCCTTGGCCCTTGATCGTGATATTATCGTTGGATGCCCTGACAGACAGTTTTTCCGCGCGCAGACTGCGCCCCTTGACCAGCACGTCGCTGTGTACATCCTGAATATCGCCGCTGAAGTCGAAAATGGTCAGCTTGGGGTCTGACCCTTTTTTCATCGGAAACGCCAGCCTACCGGTAAGATTGGCCGTCGCGTCGGCAATCGCCACTGGCAGGTTTGCTTTATCCATCACGTTGAGAGGCGGAAGATTTAGCAACGACAACACCGATGTTACCTCGGTACTGCCGTTCAAGCGCACGATACCTGGCGGGCCGTCCTTGACCGTTACATCCGGCATGATGAACGAGGATGCGCTGATGTTGACAGTGCCGCCTTCGGGCGGCGTGAGCTGCGCTTCGTCCACACTGACGACAAAGCGGTTCTCCAGCAGGCTGGCATGGCCCCGGCCGTTGGTCAGGTTCGGCATGCTGCGCAAAAACCGCACCTCGGCATCCTGAAAATCGAAACCAAGGTAGACAACCGGCTTTTGTGCAGGATCCAGACGGAACGCCATTTCCACGTTGCTGAGACTGCCCTTATAAACGTTCTCGGCCACCCATTTACGCGTTTTGATTTTCGCGTTTTGTGGCCATAGCTCAAGCAGACGTTCTGGTGATATGGCGTTCAGACCGGCGTCTACCGCCACCTTCCACCCGGCATAATCAGCCCTCAGATCACCCGAAATGTTCAGTGTGGTTCCGGCGTCTGTTATGTCCATTCGCCCCAATGACAGGTGGAACGGATTGAATGATATTCTGGCGTCCACATCTGCGCCTGCGATGGAAATCGGGTCGGCGTAAATACCCGCGGGGTTGGTGACAAGATCACGCAGACGAACCTGCGCGACGAGATCGCCAAGCTTGCCGGCGTCGTCGATCCCAAGACTGGCATCGCCCTGAATACGCCCCGTGACCCATTGGCTCTGTACCGACAGATCGTCGAACCGCAACAATTTTTCATCTGGAAGATATCTGAAATAGCTGCGGACCCCATCAAATGGAATTGGTGTCGCGTGTGGACTTGGCTGCACGACCCCGGCCCCGATCTGGAGAGCAGCATTCAACGGTTCAAAGCTTCCGTCTTCGTCCAGACCACTACGTACCGATCCCGAGATAGGGGCGCGCAGAACCTTGAGCCATGCAAAAGCCGGGCTTTGAACGGCGATATCCTCCGACGCCACCCCCGCAAACGACACACCGAACTGCGACGCCGTTTCACCTATCTGACTGGTATAATTGGCCGATAGTGTGGTCACATCGGCTCCGCCCGCCAGCACGGCAAGTTCGGCAGATATCCGAAGGGACTTGCCGTCACGGTCAAGCAGCAGTCGGCCTCCGTCCACTGTCCACGCCCGACCCGCGCGCAAATCGCTGTAACGCAATGTCAGGGCGCGCAGCTCGATCGAGCGTAAGCGCCGTAATGCGGGGCTGTCGAAAGCAGCATCGAGCTGTCCGATGAGTTGTGGCATCGTCGCGGCGCGACGTTCGACCGGTGCCTGACCGGTGCTTGCGCTCAACGCCACCCGACCGTCGCGGTCGCGCCGCAGGTTGGCGACAACGCCTGACAGTAAAATATCGTGCGGCTGGACCGTTCCTTCAATCAACCCCCGTACCGAGAAGCTGGCTCGCACTTCTCGGAAGGCGACAAATTCGGCGCCGGAGGGGTTGGATACCACGACGTTTTGCAAGCGGATACGCGGGCGCCATCCTTCGTCCACGATCAACACCATTTCCCCAAATTCGAAACGCGTCATGGGAAGATCGCGCGCCAGGCGTTCTTCGATCCGCGTCTCGAGCCAATGAGGGATCACGATCGGGCTGCGGATCATGTATATTGCCGTACCGGCAATCGCCGCCACAATCACGACAATCGTCAACAAGGACCATTTTGTCGCCTGCCACAGTCGCTTGCTTCTACGGTACTTTGGTCTTGAGAGGTCGTCTGACATCTTCTTCCGCTTCTGGGGCCGCTAGGGCTTTAAGTTCTGCCAAGCCAGTCTAGTATGACAGCGCGGCCAATGGCTTCCAACACTTAAGCGCAGACCACATAAGAAAGTGACCCATGCCAGATATTTCCCAACCAGCGCCAGATTTTACAATGCCGGTTACGGGGGGCGGCGAAACATCGCTTTCCGACCTGCTGGGCAAAATCGTCGTCCTGTATTTTTATCCTCGCGATGACACACCCGGATGCACCAAGGAGGCGATCGAGTTTTCGCAGGATCTGGCGTCGTTCAGGCAAGCTGGCGCAGAGGTGTTTGGCATTTCCCGTGACACCGTCGCCAAGCACGACCGCTTTGCCGCCAAACACGCGCTGACTGTGCCGTTGCTGGCAGATGTCGATGGTTCTGTCACAGAAGCCTATGGCGTGTGGGTCGAGAAAAATATGTATGGAAAGAAAGCGATGGGCATCGAACGGGCGACTTTCTTGATAGATGCGCAGGGCAACATCGCGCGCATCTGGCGTAAGGTGAAGGTGGCCGGGCATGTCCAGGAAGTTCTTGATGCGGTACGTGCGTTGTGATTGCGCTTGCGGAAATGGCCGTAGCGGTGCTGCGCACTGCCGATGGCCGCGAAAAAACAGCCCTGTCGCGCAAGTATGCCGCGCAATGGCAGGCGGCGCGCCGCGACGGTGAAGCCCCTGCAATCGGCATAA
>TARA_R110002073_G_scaffold105006_2_pt1 | contig 10559 bp, 10 predicted proteins | sample TARA_R110002073 | Tara Oceans TARA_R110002073 (sample SAMEA4397174) | marine metagenome | biome: Polar Biome; feature: [DCM] deep chlorophyll maximum layer (ENVO:01000326); material: water (ENVO:00002006), including particulate matter (ENVO:01000060) such as... | depth 40 m
ATGCGCTGGCCGATCACGACCGTTACAGCACCGCGCTCACCATCCTGGTGCCCGGCGTTCGGGGCTTGCCAACCGCGCGCGGCCAGTTCAGCCAGGTGTTTGGCGAGCGGGCCGATGCCGCGGCGGCGCTGCATGTGCTTGAGCAACGCGCCAGACACCTGCAGGCCAGCCTCGACAACGACGCGATTCACCTCGTCTTCCAACCCATCACCAGCCTGCAGGGCGAGACCACGCACCCGCACGACGTGCTGGCCTGCCTGCTTGACCCCAACGGTGTCGAGCAATCTGCCCACTGGTTCATCGAGGCCGCCCGCCAGTTTCAGCTGGTCACCGCACTCGATCGCTGGGTGACGGGCCGTGTGCTCACGCTGCAGCACAAGCGCGAAAACACCCACACCCCGCCTCTGGTCATCAAGCTGGGGGAACAGACGGTCCGCGATGCCGAGGCGTTCTTGAGCTGGCTGGCGCCGCAGCTGGCCCGCCATCCGCTGGCGCCCGGCAAGATCATCTTCAGCCTGCGGGAAAGTGAAATTGAAAAGCACATCCGCAAGGCCATCGTGCTGTCACGCGGACTGCGCGCCTTGGGGGTCGACCTGCTGATCGAGCACTTTGGACTGAGCGCCCATGCGCTGAAGCTGCTGGATCATCTGCCCGTGCAATACGTCAAGCTGGCGCCCTCGTTCACCCACAAGGCCGAAAGCGGCGATCGGCTGGACCGTCTGAAGGAGGTGATCGAAGCCGTCCACCAGCGCAACGTGAAATCGATCGTCAGCCACGTGGAAAATGCGCAGACCATGGCCAGACTGTGGCAACTGGGCGTCAATTTCGTCCAGGGATACGGCGTGCAGGAACCGGAAACGGTGCTGATGTAACACCCTGCGTTACCGTGCGTGGTCCGGCTCTTGAAATGCGAAAAGTCGTTCACACCATGAGACTCATGTCAAGCCATGCTCAAAGGAGCGCACCATGAACCTCATCCATTACACCCCCTGGGCCCTGCACCGCGACCTGGTGAACGACGTCAGTCGCTATCTTGAACGCGGCTCGGGCGACGACAGCAACAGCGCCACCGCCGATTGGGCGCCGCCCGTCGACATCGAGGAATATCCCGACCGCTTCGTGATCTTCGCCGACATTCCGGGCGTTGATCCCGACAGCATCGACGTCACGCTCGACGACGGCGTGCTGACGCTGTCCGGCAGCCGCCAGGCGGCGGTCGAGCCGGCCAACGTCGAACGGCGCCGCCGCGAGCGCGCCGCAGGACGCTTCCATCGGCGCTTCACCCTGCCCGACACCGCAGACGCGGAAGCGGTGACCGCCAGCGGCCGCCTCGGCGTCCTGGAAGTGCAGATTCCCAAGCGCGCCCAGGCGCAGCCGCGACGGATTGCCGTGACGCAGTAACCCAAGGCGCTAGACTGCACGGTATCGACGGGGCGCCTTTCACGGCGCCCCGTCTCGTTCCCAGAGCCCGAAGATGGAAAACCCTGACTACTACAAGACGCTGGGCATCGCCAGAGACGCCTCGGCCGACGACATCAAGAAGGCCTACCGCCGGCTGGCGCGTGACTATCACCCCGACCGCAACAAGGCCGCCGATGCCGAACGCCGCTTCAAGGAAATCAACGAAGCCAATGAAGTCCTGAGCGACCCCGAAAAACGTCGCCGCTACGACACCCTGGGCGCCCACTGGAAAGGCGGCGGCTTTTCACCGCCCCCGGGCTGGGACGCCGCCTACCGCGAGGGCGGCGGCTTCGGCGCCGGCGCGGGCGGCTTTTCCGACCTGTTCTCCAATCTGATGGGCGGTGCGGGCGGCAACCCGCGGCAACGCCGGCCGCAGCACAGCCGCAGCAGCATCGTCCTGAGCCTGGAAGACAGCTACACCGGCGCCACACGCCGCTTCACGCTGGGCGGCCGGGCGCTGGACGTGCGCATTCCCAAAGGCATCACCGACGGGCAGACCATCCGCGTGCCCGGCCAGGGCAACCACGGCGGTGACGTGCTGCTCGAAGTCGGCTTTGCGCCCCACCCGCAGTTCACGGTGGATCAGAAAACGATCTACCACACCGCCCAGATCAACCCCTGGGTGGCCGCGCTGGGCGGCACGGTGACCGTTCCCACCCTGGGCGGCGAGGTCACCCTCAATGTCGCGCCCGGCAGCACCTCGGGCAACAAACTGCGCCTGAAGGGACGTGGTCTGCCGGGACTGCCGGCCGGTGACCAGATCGTCACCCTGGCGGTCCACGCGCCCGCCGCCACCTCTGATGCGCAGCGCGCCGCCTACGAGGCCCTGCGGGACGCCTTCCGGGGCTGATTCCGATCTTGCGGGCACAAAAAAGGCGGGAAAATCCCCGCCTTTTCTGTACTGCCTGAACGCCGCGACCGATTACGGGTTGACCGAAACCGGGTTCGTCACTTCCGCAGTGTCCTGAAAGACCACGTTGCCGCCGTTCACCATCAGCGGGTCGCCGTCTTGATCGAGCCCGCGCAGGTACACCACGAACGCCGAGGTATCACCCGAGAAGGCTGCGCTCGGGCCCGGCGGCGTCGGGCTGGGACTCGGGCTCACCGACGGCGTGGGGGTTGGCACTCCTCCCGGCCCGAAGGGCGTGGCATCGTCGCTGCTGTTGCAGCCCGCCAGCAGCCCCATCGCCAGAATCGGCAACAACACGGTCACTGTTTTTTTGAATGTGCGCATGGTCACCCCTTACTGAGCCGTCGCCGGCGCACCGGGCGTCGGGTGGTTGAGGTACGGGAACCCCGGCAGGAAGTCATCGATGGTGAACAGCGCGCCATCGTTGATCACCGGGCCGGGCACGATGGCCGGGCCACCTTCTGCCGCAACGTCACAGGTTTGCAGGCCGACCGCATTGGTCCCGTCGATGGCCCCCATGACCACGTTGAGGGCAATGTCGGTCACGTCTTCCAGCGGACGACGCCCATTGGGAAAGCCGGCCAGGTCACAACCCAGAAACCCGAGATCGCTCTGCATGGCCGCAGGCGTCACCGCAATTGCGGTGTTCAGGCGCAGAATTTCACCCGCCGCGCCGTTGGCCGGTTTGTTGAGTCCGTCAACTCCGGTCACGAAGGCTGCAAGCAGATCGTTGCGCGGTGTGGCGGGCGCCACGGAAACACCCGCATCACCCGACAGCTCGCCGTTGGCATTGAACAGGGCGTTGATCAGCACCGGCAGGGTCGGATACAGCACATAGGCCCCGAAGTTGTCGACGTCGTTCACCGGCTCACTGGCATTGAACAGGTCCTTGTCAGGCAGACCGATGACCACCTCGTTGACCAGCGGCGCGCCGAGGCGCGACACCTGCGTCCAGGCGCCACCGACCAACTCGGTGCCGGTCGCCCCCGCCGGACCGCCCTCGACCTGCTGCTGCGGCTGCGGGTTCAACACCCGTGCCTGGCGCAGGCTGGCGGTGGTCCAACCGCCGATCACCGGTTCATTCCCCGTGGTCAGGCAGCTGATCGGCACTTCCAGGGCAATGGAGGTGACGTTCTTGTCGTCGACGATGTTCAGGCCACGGTCGCGCTCGCCCAGCGGGTTGAGGTTGATCAGGTCAAACACCTGGCCGAGGTTGATGGGAAACCCTTCCTTGCGCTGACCGACGAACACCCGTCCGTTGGTCGTGCAGCCGGGAATGGCAATCGGGAAGATGTGGTTGCTGGCGTAGGCCGGATAGTTGGCAATCGACTTGCCGCCGATGTTGTCGGTCGGCTTGACGAAGTCGCCCCCCTCCGGATTGCTCGCCATCGACCGCTGGCCGCTGCGGCGGTCGCCGCGCGTCACGCTCACCTGATAGGTCTCGATGACGTTGGAATTGCCGCTGTCAACCACACCGGGGCCGATGCCGCCGATGTTGCGCAGGGGCACGGCCACACCGGCGCCGTCGGGGCCGATGGGCAGCGTCAGCCCTTTGAGCGTGTTGCTGAAGCGGAAGCCGAAGGTGATGTCTTCGGCCGCGTCACCGTTGTTGTCCACGTGAATCTCGTACAGCGCGTTCGGGTCCAGCGAAAAGTAGTTCGGGCCGCCGTAGGCATCCTGCAGGGGCAGGTAGTTGGCGATGAAGGTCACGAAGTCTTCGCGGCCCGGTTCATAGCTGCGGAACATGTAAAAGTCGGTGCCATCGACCTTGGGAGCGGTGGTGATGAATGGTGCTTCACGGTGGCTGGACGCGAATGCCGGCACGCTGACGGTGGCGGCGATCGCGACCGCCAAAGCGGTTTTCGATAGCGACATCTTGAAGTCCCCTCGGGTTGGTACGTTGATGAAGAGCTGAGTTGCTCCATGCCCACGACAAACGGCCCGGACGCGCGATCAGATGCACGGTCGCTGAATTGACCGCCGATCAGCCTTTGGACCCTCGGCCGCGAAGCGCCAACAGCAAGGCCACATTGGCCACCACGCTGGCGAGCAGCAGCCCGAACAGCAGCAACGGCGGCACCGTGACCTGCGCCTGGCGCTTGCCGGCGCTCAAACCTTCGGCACCGACGGCCACGGCCGCCACCACCTGGTGGCCCAGACCGTCGTCGGCCTCCACCCGCCAGGCGCCATGGGCGTTGGGCGTGACGCTGAAGCGCCCTGCGCCATCGGTGTACCCGCGCTGCCAGACCTCGCCCTCGGGGTCTTCGACGATCACCTCGGTATCGGCCATCGGCTCACCCACGCTGTAGAAGAAACGCAGCGTCAGCACTTCGGCGTTCACGTCGGCCTCGTAACCGGCGCCATGGGCAAACGCCAGTGACCCGGCCAGCACCATCCACAACCCCACGCTCATTTTCAGCATCGTGTTCACCATGCAAATCGAAGATTGAAGGTCCGCTCCACCCACCAGAGCGTGCCCAGCGCCGCCACCAGCAAAGACCCACCCCCCACCACGCCCCATTGATAACCCGCCTGATGCCGCAGCCGGTAGGCCAGCGGCACCCACAGCGCCACCACGGCAAGCTGCATGCCTTCAACACCCAGGTTGAAGCCCAGCAGCGCCACCACCAGGGTCCAGGCATCAAGCCCCAGATCGCCCAGCACGCTGGCATAGCCGGCGCCATGAATCAGCCCGAACGCGAACGCCACCGCCCACAGCCGTCGGCGCACCATCGGCACCAGGTTGTTGACGGCCGCAAAGACGATGGTCGCCGCCACCAATGATTCGGTCAGCCGCGTCGGCAATCGCAGCAGGTCCAGTGATGCCAGACTGAGCGTGGCCGCGTGCGCGACGGTGAAGGCACTGACCACCTTGACGACCTCCACCAGCGCCGCGCGCGCGCTCGGCGCCGCCTGCCAGCGCCCGCCCTGCCGCCAGACCACCGCCGGCAACAGCAAACCGGCCAGAAACAGCAGGTGATCCAGCCCGATGGCGATGTGAAACATGCCGACGCGGAAATACTGGACGAACGCCGCCCAGGCCCCGCCCACGCCGCGATCAAAATCGAGCGCGCGCCGCTGCGGCGAAAACACGCCGGTGTAGGCGGTGTCTTCAAAGCGCAGCTGCAAAAGACCGCGATGCTGCGGGTCAACTTCGAAAAACAGGCCATAGCGCACGGTCAGCCGTTGCGGCGCCGTGGCGCACTGGCCCGCAAAGCCCACGCTGGCGGCGGGGCCGTCGGCCAGATCGGCAATCTTCAGCGGCGCCGACACCACGCCGCAATGACGGCCATCGGCCTCGATCGCCAGATGGCTGAGCATGAAGGCCTGAATCTCGTTCTCACGCTGACGCAGCTCGCGCCATTGCAGGCGCCCGTCACCGTCTGCGTCCAGCCCCAGCACATAGTCGAGGTCGCGCAGAGGCACGTCCCAGCGGCCCGTGACCTCGCTGCCCTGCAGCGCGACCCGCAAATAGCTGTCGCTGGGCTTGTGCGCCTGCGCGGCGGCGCACCAGGCCAGCAGCGCCATGATCCACACGCCCCTCATGGCGTGGCCAGGTGCCGGGTGATGCGCTGATCCTGCACCCCGGTGTCGCGCAGCCAGTCCTTGACCGGACGGGCCGCTTCGTTCCGGCCGGCGCCGGCAGCGGCCTTCAGCACCAGCAGGGCATCGGCGGGTTCACGCTGTTGCGCCCAGTTGTTCAGGGCCACCGGCAGGGCGGCCACCGGGTCGGCCTCGACCTCAAGCAAGTAGCGCGCAAGCTCCCGTTGGTGCGGCGTGTCACCGCGACGCCGGCTCATGTCAAACCGGGTCGCGATCAGCTTTTTGCGGGCCTCCAGCGCCGGCTTCAGCCCCGGCTGGCCCGGCAGCAGGCGCGTCTCGGCGATGGCCAGTCGCAGCAGGGCACCATCGAGCGCGGCATGCGGCAGCAGCAGGGCCCTGGCCTCGGCCGGCCGCTGCATTTCCAGCAGAAAATCGGCGTAGGCGTAGAGCAGGTACGGATCAGGACGTTCCGCACGGCCAAGGTTCAGGGCCTCACGAAAACAGCGCTCGGTGTCGTCGCGCCCCAGCCGCTCGGCGATCTCGGCGCGGACCGTGAACGCCCATCGCCGCTCGGCCAGCGGCGCCTGCGTGGCGCGTTCAATCGCGGTCTGCAGCAGCGTCAGCGCGGCGTCGGGCTGGCGGCCCAGACTGGCGCTGTCGGCCACACAGGTCGACGCCACCAGAGGGCTGGCAACGCCCACCAGCGCAGCGCAATCGCGCAGCGCGGCCTGCGGGTCGCCCTGGACCCGCCTGATCACCGAACGGGTCAGCCGCGCCTGCGCGTGACGCGGCGCTTCGGCGAGCACGGCATCAAGGTCGGCCAGGGCCGCCTCAAAATCGTGGCGGTGTTGCGCGAGCGTGGCGCGGATCACGCGCACCTCCAGCGGCGGGTCGGCGTCGTTCCAGGGGGCAATGGCCGCTTCGGCATAGCTCATGAAACGGGGGTCGGCCCGCTGGCGCCCGGCCTCGATGGCCCGCCGGGCGAAGTCCAGGGCCGGCGACAGTTCTCCGGGGGCGTCGCGCATCGCCTTGCGTGCAGCCCAGACTTCGGAGACCTCCGGGCCTTCGCGATCATTCAGCCGCAGCAGCACTTGTTCGTCATCGTCGGGGCGATACGGTTCGCGGGCCGCAGCGGCGCCGAGCATCGTCACCATCAGCACTGCCATCAGAAGCCGCGTGGTCATGCGCGAGTTTACGCAGGCCCCTGCGCGGCAGATTCAGCCCGCGGCTCAGCGGGGGTTTTTGGCCGCGACGCCGGCCTCGGCAAAGGTCGCCATCTGGGCGTGCACGGCACAGGCGGCGCGCAGCAGCGGCACCGCCAGCGCCGCGCCGCTGGCCTCGCCCAGTCGCAGCCCCAGGGTCAGCAGCGGTTGGGCATCAAGTGCGTCGAGCACCTGCCGATGGCCGGCCTCGGCCGACTGGTGCGCAAAGATCAGCCAGGGCGCGATGCTCGGGTTCTGCCGCGTCGCCAGCAGCGCCGCAACGCTGACGATGAACCCGTCCACCAGCACCGGCAGCGACTGTTGTGCGGCGTGGATGCAGGCCCCAACCAGCGCCGCGATCTCGAAGCCGCCGACGCAGCGCAGCGCCTCCAGCGGATCGACCGCCGCCCGGTGCAGGCGCAGGGCGCGGTCGATCACGCCGACCTTGTGCTGCCACTGCGTGTCGCTGATGCCGGTGCCGCGCCCGGTCAGCTGTCGGGCCGACTGTCCCAGCAGCAGACACGCCAGGGCGGTGGCCGAGGTGGTGTTGGCGATGCCCATCTCGCCGCCGATGAACAGATCGGCACCTTCGGCCCTGGCCCGAGCCGCCGCCGCGCGGCCGGCGTTCAGCGCCTGCTCCACTTGCGGCGCCGTCATGGCTTCGGCGTGCGCGAAGTTGGCGGTGCTGGCGGCGATGCGCTCGCGACGGACGTTGCGAGCGGCCGCCGACGCCGCCACCGTGCCGAGGTCTACCACCTCGAGGCGGGCGCCGAGCGTGCGGGCCAGCACACTGATGGCCGCCCCACCCGCCGCAAAGTTGTCGATCATCTGCGCGGTCACCGCCTGCGGGAAGGCCGAGACCCCCTCGTCGGCAATGCCGTGGTCAGCCGCAAACAGGGTGATCTGCACGGTGTCGATCTGCGGCCGTTCACGGGCCTGCAGCGCGGCCAGTCGAATCGCCAGCGTCTCCAGCGCGCCCAGCGAGCCGGGCGGCTTGGTGAGCTGGGCCTGGCGGGCAGTGGCGCGCGCTGCCCCGTCCGCGTCGGGCACGGCGGCGGGCCGCGTGAGCCAGTGCAGGGGGTCGGTCATGGCGCGGGGGCCTTCAGGGTCAGGGGCAAGCCGGCCACGGTCAGCAGCACTTCATCGCACTGTGCCGCCAGGCGCTGGTGCAGTTCGCCAGCGGCATCGACGAAGCGCCGGCTCAGCGCGCCCAGGGGCACCACGCCCAGGCCGGTTTCGTTGCTGACCAGAATCAGATTCCCCGGCAGGTGCGGCAGGGCCTCAAGCAGCGCGTCGCATTGCGCCGCCATGTGCGCTGCGTCGTCAGCGCACAGCAGGTGGGTCAGCCACAGCGTCAGGCAGTCGACCAGCACGCAGCGGTGGGGCGCGCACTGCGCCTGCAAGGTGTCCACCAGGCGCAGCGGCGCCTCGACCGTCGTCCAGTGCGCGGGCCGCCGGACGCGGTGGGCTGCAATACGGGCGCGCATTTCGGCGTCGCCGCCATCGGTGGCGGTGGCGATGTAGACCACCTCACGTCCGCTGGCCTGCGCGCGGTGTTCGGCCAGGCGGCTCTTGCCGGAGCGCACGCCGCCCAGCACCAGCAGGGATTTTCCAGGGTTCATGAGCACGTACCGTCAAGCGAGCGCAACAGGGTGGGAAGATCGAGGTGGGCTTCGATGCAGTCGGCCAGCCGGTCCAGCGACGCCTCACGCAAGGCGGCAAGGTCCACGGTCTCGACGGGGCCACGCAGGCCCGCCCAGCGCAGCAGCGCCTCCAGCGCGGGCGGCGCATCGAACAGACCGTGCAGATAGCTGCCCAGAATCTGGCCGTCGGCCGACTGTGCGCCGTCGCGGTCGCCGTCTTCGAGCATCACTGCCGGCCGGGCCATCGCGGGGCCGTGGCTGATGCCGCAGTGAATTTCATAGCCGTGGACGTCGGCCCCCTGGCCCAGCGCCAGCCGGCCGCGCACGTTGCGCAGGCGTTTTTCGGCCTGCAGCGTGGTGGTCAGGTCCAGCCAGCCGAAGCCATCACGGGTGCCCGCCGGACCTTCGATGCCCAGCGGGTCCGCGACATGGCGGCCCAGCATCTGCAGGCCACCGCAGATGCCGACCAGCTTGCCGCCATAGCGCAGGTGGGTTTGCAGATACGTCTCCCAGCCCTGGGCGCGCAGGTGGGCCAGGTCGGCGCACACCGCCTTGGAGCCGGGCAGCACTACCAGGTCGGCGGCCGGTGGCACCTCGTTGGGCCCCACAAACCGAAAATCGACCTGCGGATGGCGACGCAGCGCGTCGAAGTCGGTGTGATTGCTGATGCGCGGCAGCACCGGCACCACTACCCGCACGCCGCCGCGAGCGGCCGGCAGGTCGCGTGCAATGGCGTCTTCGGCATCCAGGTGCAGGCCATGCAGATACGGCAAGACGCCCAGAACCGGCTTGCCGGTGCGTGCTTCCAGCCAGCGCAGGCCGGGTTCCAGCAGCGCGATGTCGCCGCGAAAACGGTTGATGACGAAGCCCTTGATGCGTGCCTGCTCGCTGGCGCTGAGCAGTTCCAGGGTGCCGACCAGGTGGGCGAACACACCGCCGCGATCGATGTCGGCCACAAGAATCACCGGGCAGTCCACCGCCTCGGCGAAGCCCATGTTGGCAATGTCGCGGTCACGAAGATTGATCTCGGCCGGCGACCCGGCGCCTTCGACAATCACCGCCTCGAAGGCGGCCGACAAACGTGCGTGCGAGGCCAGCACCGCGGCCATCGCCACTTGTTTGTAGTCGTGGTAGGCCCGCGCATCCATTTGGGTTATGGCCTTGCCGTGAATGATCACCTGCGCTCCGACGTCGGAGCTGGGTTTGAGCAGCACCGGATTCAGGTCGGTGATGGGCGCGATGCCCGCCGCCTGGGCCTGCAGGGCCTGGGCGCGGCCGATCTCTCCGCCGTCGGCGGTCACCGCCGAGTTCAGCGCCATGTTCTGCGGCTTGAACGGCGCCAACCGCACGCCGCGCCGCTTCAACACCCGGCACAGACCGGCCACCAGCGTGGTCTTGCCGGCATCCGAGGTGGTGCCCTGCACCATGAGGCTGCGGCCGCTCATGCTGCGCCTCGCGCCAGGGTCTGCAATGCGCGGCGCAGACGCAGCGCGGCAGGCGCGTCGCCCGGCAGGCCGAAGCGCAGGCTGGCGGGCGACGCGAAGCGCCGCACCCAGATGCCCTGTCGCGCCAGCGCCGCGTGCAGGCCGGCGGCGTCGGGCGTCACGACCCGATGAAACAGGCTGCAGCCGCCGGCGGGGGTCAGGCCGGCCGCCACAAGGTCAGCTGCCAGGGCGGCGCTGGCCGCGTGCAGGCGCTGGCGCTGGCGCTGCTGCCATGGGTGATCGCGCAGCGCGGCCATGGCCATTTCGCGCGCCGGGCCGGCCACGGGCCAGGGGCCCAGCGCCTCGCGCAGCGCCG
>TARA_R110002073_G_scaffold272057_1_pt1 | contig 10557 bp, 9 predicted proteins | sample TARA_R110002073 | Tara Oceans TARA_R110002073 (sample SAMEA4397174) | marine metagenome | biome: Polar Biome; feature: [DCM] deep chlorophyll maximum layer (ENVO:01000326); material: water (ENVO:00002006), including particulate matter (ENVO:01000060) such as... | depth 40 m
AAAATCATAAAAAAAACAACCTTTAAAAAATAGAATGATGAAAACAATAAAACTCATACCAATTATCCTCAGTCTTTTGTTTAGCTATAATAGTGAAGCTCAACTTTTAAAAAAATTAAAAAAGAAAGCATCAGAAGCAGCAGAACGATCTATTGAACGTAAAGTTGAAGAAAAGACTGAAAAAGAAACCGAAAAGGCTTTTGATTCAGTTTTTAATAATAAAGGTAGATTATTTAAAAAAGAAAAGGCAAAACCCGCAGACTATTATAGCTTTTCACATAAATATGTTATGCAAATCAATGATAGTAAAAATCCTACCAACATGAACTATTATTTAACTGATCAAGGCGGATATATAGGAAGTAGTATGGATTTAAATGAAAACGAAGAAATGACAACTGTTATGGATATTTCAAATCAAACAGCACATTTGTTTATGAATATGGGCGGAAAAAAATCAACAATGTCATTCACTTTAGATTTTGAAGAAACCATAGAATCTGCCTCAGAAACTACCGATGTTGAAATTGAAGAAACAGGGAAAACTAAAGTTATAATAGGTTATAATTGTAACGAATATAATGTTAAAGGAAAAGATTTTCATGGTAGTGTATGGGTAACAGATGAGGCTGATGCATCTTTTGGGGGTTCCTTTTACAAAATGAAGAGCAAAAAGTTTAAAACTTTAAAAAATATGGATCAATCTTGGTTAGCCACAATTGAGGGGCTAGTCATGGAAACCAATATAACTGATACTTCAAGAAAAAAACCAAAATCTATTACAATGACTTGTATCGCTTTTGATGCCGTAGAGTATGTAATTGAAACAGCAGAATTCACTAAAACTTTTTAAAAAAATAAACATGAAAAAATCAATAGGCTTTATAATGCTATGCGCAATATTACTTTCCTGCGGGGAAGCAAATAAAAAAGCACCGAACCTAGAATCAGCATCAGAAAACAAAGAAACTACAACCGTTAAAAAAGTAACTTCTAAAAGCACTGATAATTCTATCTTTTTGTGTAAAATAAATGGGATGGATTGGGCGTACACTTCTAGCAACGGAATAGTATCTCGAAATAGTTCAACCAAAGTACGTACAGCTACTATTAGTTTCAGAAAACAATTAGAAAAAGGCTATGAATCCATTCAGGTAGAATATGATGTAGATAAAAATGTTTTGAACAATGTTTGGGTGCAGCTAAAACGTCCTGCTAAAGACGGGAAAATTATTACTGCCTTTTACACTCAATATGGGGATAAAATACATCTAGATCCAAAAGCTAGTTTGTCAGGAACTGTTTCTTTAAATGAAGACACTCGAAAAGCTTCAGGAACTGCCGAAATAATAATTTCAAATGACTATGAACAGGACCAACTCTCCAATCCTGATGATTTACTCATAACCATTTCAGGTTTAAGTTTTTCGGAGGTGTTATATTCTGACACAGACGATTTAAAAAAACTAATGAAGAAATAAAATTATGAAAACGAAAGTATTCTATATCGCCATAACTGTAACTATTCTCATCGGTATAAAAGTATCAGCACAACCCTATACCCTTGATGAAAATTTAAAACCCATCTTACTAAAACTCGAGCCTAATCCTAAATATGAAGGCTCTAAATACACAGAAACTAAAGCCCTAATAAATACTGAGGATGTAGATTATTATTATGTTAAAGGACACGATATGTATCAGTTTGTTGACATATTTATTTTTGCTAACAATGGAAATCCTAATCTTGAAGCCAATGTAGTTTTCAACACTTGGAATAACATTGAAGAAACTCAAAATACTAGCACCTCTAAAGATGGCATTATAAACTTTAAATTAAGAAGCTATCAAGATATTGGTTTTACAGTTAAATCTTTAGATGCTAAAAATGTTTCTTATAGCATTATAGTTAATGCAACTCCTCCTGTTATGGCACATTTAGGCTCTCCCTTTGTTAAAGCAACACCAGAAAACACAAATGTAAATGAAACCAATAACCCCTCAGACGATAATGCTAATGATAACAGTATTTGGATTTACATCATCATCGGTTTATTACTTTTGATAGTTGGTTTATTGGCAGGGAAATTATTGGGAAGAAAAAAAACTTTGTCTGTAATCTTATTCTTAATGCTAACTACTCTAGCCACAGAAAGTTTTGCTCAAACACTTCCTCGAAGTTTGGAAGATTTTGAACGTGGTAAAACTAGAAATGGGCAAGTAGATAAGGGAATAGAAAAAATAAATAAGCCATTTGGTACAGCCGACGCAGCGCAAGATTTTTATGATAAATATAAAAACTTAGGAAATTGCCTAAGCTCAACTCCGCCTCCTGGGCAACCTAGAATACCATCATTTTGTGAAGATGAGGCCAATACATGTGCAAGTTGCTTTTTAAATGCTCGAACAAAATTTAATGAAGCAAGATATAAACTGGAAAAACTTCAAACGATATACGATTGCACTAAAGCTTATACTGATGCAGCCATATCATTTGGTGATAACGTTTCAAGTTATCATGGCGTTACAGGTTTAGTATGGCAAGCTAAAAGGAGGGATGTAGAGAAAAGTATTGTGAAGCTTGGGCAATCATATGATAAAAAACGTATTGAACTTTTGGGAGAATTAAACACGTCTTTAATGGCTCTAAATACTTGTGAGAACGCCCATGGTTTAGAGGATTGGTATGACCGATTTGGCGTGATGTTCTACAACTTTTCTGAAATGAGATACCACAGATAATAAGTGACTTTTGAAACTAAAAAATCATGAAAAAAAGAAACTATATCATCTTGTTTTTTGCATTATTACTTTTTTCCTGTGGTAATGACACTAAAAACAAGAGTGAAGAAGATGGCTCTAAAGAAATCTTGTCAGCTAAATCTACTGACAAGCAGAATGAGGGTCAAAAAACCTTTGGAGAAACATCAGAAGAATTTTTAGAATCTCTTGGCGGCAATGCTGAACTCCAAAATGAATATATAAAAAAACTTAAGGTAATAGAGAACATGAATACTGATTCTGCAGCTATGACTAGGGTGCTTGAACAGTTAATGACAGAGGCTAAACAAAGTGGGAGATTTGAAGAAACGAAAGCTCAAATAAATACTGGAAACATGGACGATCTCACCGCTGCTTTTGAGAAACTAAATGCTGAATCTGGTGTAAATGCGACCATCTCCAAACTAAAAAAAGCAGATTCAATGACAGGTCAAAACAGCTTTAAAGCCCTAGACATCGATCAGGAAACAATAAATCAAATGTCTGATAAAACAAAAAGCAAGTCGGCCAATTCATATAAGGGAGCGCAAAAAAAAGATAAAATGACCAAGGAAGAAATGAACATGATGCGAGCCTTCACAAAAACAAAAAGCAACTTACACAACACCGAAGAACTGGACAAGTTGCAAAAAATGATTGAAATTACAGACTTGGAAAAAATGGCAGCGGAAAATAAAATAACAAAAAAATACGCGGTTATGCAAGGCAATGAATTTAAAAGAGCCTTAAAACGTTTGTCTTATAAAAAGAGTGAAGCATCAAAAGCACAGAAAAACTTTAAAAAGCTAAACCCTGACCTTTATTTTGGTGATGAAGTGGGTATGACTTACTTCGGAAACAAAGGTAAAGCAGTCTATTTACCACTTGGAAAACTATCCTTTGCCGATAGAATTATTAGCTATTGGCACCCAAAAAATGTAACAACAGCAACTTTTACTTTAGGAGAACCTGATGCTTATACCACGGGTATGAACTCCGTTATGAATGCCCATAGTATGGGCTTAAAAGGATCATTAGTGGTGAAGTTTGAAGATAATGCTTTGGTAGATGTTAACGGTCCTGACCTCTATATTTTTGAGCTAGGTCTAATTGAGCCTACTAATCTTGAGATTTCAGAAGATGGCAAAACATGGATTCATGTTGGTGAAATTTCAGGTGGTGTTGCGGAAGTTGACATACATGACTTTGTTAAGCGAGATGTACTTTACTACTATGTACGCTTAACCGATTTGGAAACCAAAAGCGGTATTCCAGGAGCCGATGTAGATGCCATTGCAGCCATAGGATCTGCAGTGCGTTTAAATTTAGATAGCCAAGTGCTATTTGATACTGGTAAATCAGAATTGAAACCAGAAGGTATAGACGCCATACATCAATTAGCAAAAAGTATCACAATTCTACAAAAAGGAAATGTTATTGTAGAAGGCCATACCGATGATGTGGGAAGTGCTGACTCAAACAAACGACTGTCTTTAGCTCGCGCCAGAAGTGTTACTTCAGAGCTAAAAAAAATAATCCCTAACACAGCCTTTAAATGGAAGGAAAAAGGCTTGGGAGAATCTAAACCATTGGTTGAAAACAATTCAGAAGAAAACAGGGCAAAGAACAGAAGAGTTGAGATTTTGGTGATGCCATATTAGATCAAATAAGATGTTTTTTGAATAAAACAAAAATAAAAATTCATGTATCGATGAAAATAAAACAGCTTTTTTTTATCCTGATAATTTTTAGTTTGAACTTAAGAATTTCAGCGCAAAATGAAGATACTTCAATGAGGAAACTTGTGAGTATTCTTAATGAAAAAATAGCGCCTACAGTGCAATTTACGATTGAAAATGATTCTGGTTTCGTAAGCATATTAAAAGTTAAACAAAATATCAGTCTTAAAAGATCGATAAAAAACTCACCTTTTTTTAAATCTCAGAATAATAAAAAAGGCCCTTATATAGGCCCCATCTATTGGATATACAACTTTGAGAAAATTAAAGCCACTTCAGCAACTTTTAAGCAAGACTCCTCAGGAATAGTACAGTTGGGTGTTAAACTCTATACTTCAGATACAATTGTTATAAACGTAAAGAAAAATGCTTACAGCTCCGTCCATAAGACTATAGATGTAAAACCACACAAGGTAATTTGGATGGGAAAGCAATCCCTACTCTTTAATTTAAAACTTAGAAAAGAAATGAATCAAATTCATTTGAAGGTGCAGGACGTAACTATCGAAGGAATGTTAAAGCGTACTGACCAATTTGAACTAGCTAGAAATTTCAGTAGTGATCTAGCAAACGCTTTTAAACCAACGTTCATCAAAATATTTGAAAATCCAGCATTCGTAATCCAGTTAAACGAAATATTGGCAATTGAGCCATAATTAAGCATTTCAAATTGAAAAACACAAACTGTTTTAACATTTTCAAAAAAATAAACATTAATAAAAAAAGAAATATTCACATAAAATTAGAAACTATGAAAAAAGTACTAACATTTATAGCAATTGTATTCATAATGAATGTGAATGCACAGAAAATCATAAGTCATGTGGCTAATGGCAATAACACCAGTGGTCATATAACTACAATTGATAATCCTGCTGCGAACGGAAAAAGCAATGTTGTTTTAATGGTAACACAAAGTTATGGTGTTCAAAAATCAGGCACTTATAATAATAATGAGGTTGGCGTTTGGTACAATGGAGGCAAATGGAAAATTTTTAATCAAAATAGAAAAACCATGCCTAGAGGTGCGAAATTTAATATTATGATAATTCCCCATAATTCAGGTAAAGCTTTTGTTTATTCCACAAATTCTAAGAATACAACAGGACACATAACAACTATAAATTCTTCATTAACGGATAACAAACCAAATAAGATTGTTTTTGTAACACAAAATTACGGAAAATATAATACCTCAAACGTGGGTGTCTGGTACAGTCAAGGCAAGTGGAAAATTTATAATGAGAACACAAAACAAAAAATGCCCATAGGTACAAAATTCAATGTGTTTATTTTAAATGCTGGAAAGAATAAAATTGGCAATTTAGATCTTTATGGCTTTAAATATAGCAATAATTCAAACGGGCATATTAGTGTCATAAATTCACCATTACAGTTAACAAAAGAAGCTACTTTATTTACAACTCCAAATTGGAAAAGCACCTATAACCCTAACATAACTGGAGTTTGGCTCAATGGTACGAAATGGACCATATTTAATCAAAATAGAAGAACATTACCAAAAAACGTGCAATTTAATGTATTAGCAACAAACGCACCCCAGAGAGTTGTAGTAAGACGACCGCGACCACCAAAAGTGTTTAAGAAGAATGTAAAGCTTCCCGGATTTACAAAAAATCAAAATATCTCTTATATAGTTAAAGATAACCTCGCAATTTATCAAGGAGATATAGTTTTGGGCAGTGCCAGAAATGTTGTAGATTCTAAACCAGACCCTCAACCTAGAAAAAGAGATTTTAGTTCATACAGTAATGGAGCAGTCAGCTCAACTACTCAACCACTAGCATATCGCATTAGCGATGGTTTAATTGATAGAGATTGGTTATGGCCTTATGGTATTATACCTTATAGAATTCGAAATGAATTTAGTTCATCAGAACGCAGGGCAATTCTTGATGCAATTCAAGAAATCAATTCGAGAACAAATTTGAATATAGTACCTATCAATGGACACTTTCATCATATTGCATTTTTTAAGAAACCAGGTTTAAATGGAGGTTCAAGTAGAATTGGAAGGCACAGGTTATGGCAACGAATAAACCTTGGTGATAATATGCCAAAAGACCTAATTATTCATGAAATATTACATGCCGCTGGATTTTGGCATGAGCAAAGTAGAAGTGATAGAGACAGCTTTGTGAAAATTAACTGGGAAAATATTGTTGATGGGGAAGAACACAATTTTGAAAAGCACACAACCGACAGTTATAAAATAACACCTTACGACTTAAATTCCATAATGCATTATAGAGGTAATGCGTTTAGTAAGAATGGTATACCTACAATAGTCGATACAAGAAATAATCCTGTGAGTGGCGGTAGTGGTTTAACAAATATGGATAGAGATGGTATTAATACAGTCTATGAGACTGATTATGTTAGTTATGTAACAAGGCCAATTACCACTTTACGTTATGTAAAAACTACTATACTTAGAGTTGAATCGGATGATAGAGATGGTGGCAGAAAAACAGCCATAGATTTTTATATGAAGAATGAAACAGGTCCGGGTTGGAACTGGAGACCGGGAGGTTCAAGTAACCCTACAGAAAGACATACAAGTGGTAAGGTAGAAGAATCTGATAACGATATATGGCCCAACTGGCAATTTAGGTATGCTATAGCGAGAAATGAAGAGTTTGCAAAAGTATGGTTACATCTTAGAGATGATGATGGCATCTCAGGAAGTGAAAGAACTGATGAAGATATAGATATTAATTATTTCCCAGGTATTAAAGGGGTGGAACTATTTATAAGGACAACCGACGGCCAGATATTTCTCGGCGATATAGATGGAGAAAGACTCGATATAAATTATATAGGTCAGGTGGGCGAAGAACTAGAAGTACAAGGATTTGAAGGGGCAATAAAAGCAAAAGTGACTTTTAAAATTGAAATTGAATAATAATTAAATATTTAAAATCATAAAACAACAGAAAACAACCCGCAGAGGTTTTATGGGTAAACTATTAAAAAGGTTTAGCCTTGGGCACTACAGCAATCCCTTGGCACCTAGTAAAAGTTAGCCAACAACTCAAACAATTCAGAAGAAAACAGAACTAAAAAAAGGAGGGTTGAGATTTTGATTCTTCCAAATTAAACATAAATCAGTAAATCTTAAAATTAGAAATCATGAAAAACTTATTAAGAGTAATTGTATTATCGGTATTTGCTTCATTTAACATGACAGCTCAATGCATTGACATTAGTCCAAAAAGTATTGTCTATTATTTGAATAAAGAGATAAAACCTAGCCTTGATATGAAACTAGATAAGAATGATGGTTTTTTAGCAATTAAAAGGCAACGTCAAGATCTTTATCTTCCAGATATAGATTTTAAATGGAGTAAAGTTAACCGTACCTGGAAGTACTCATTTAATGATGTTCGTAGAGTAGATAATAATTTCTTCTTTGACTCTAAAAGAAACCTTTTTGCTTTAGATGTAAAATTTGAAAGCGACGGCCCAGAAATAAAAGGAAGATGCCCAGGATGCAAAAAAGGAAATGACTCACGTGCGCCAGATATCAACTGGACTTCTGTACAAATTCTTAGAATTTATTTGAAGCCAACTGTATATGACAATTCCGTTTCATTCTTAGTTGAAGACATTAAATTTATTGGAGGTTTTAAGGCTAATGCTTTGGGAAGAGTAATGAAATCTTTAGTATCAAATTCACTGGATAAATTAAAAGTTGAATTGCAAAAGGTGTTTCAAAATGGTCAAACGCAGCGCCTCTTAAATGACGCTATTAAACCACTACTAAAAACTAATAACATTAGTAACGTAAGAAGCGTAAGTATGGCTAGTAGTTCGCTTAGAGCTTGTAAATAATTGTTTTATAAATCTTAAAATATATAATCATGAAAAAATTAATAATAACAATTACATTTTCCATAATAATGGTCAGCTTAACAAATGCTCAAGTTAAGTTACCAAAAATTGATACTAGGACAGGTGAATTAATTACCCAAAAACAATCATTTGGGTTAAAAATTGATTTGAGCAAAGTAAAATCCTTAAAAGATTTGCAAGGACTTAATATCCCAAGAGCAGAAATAAGTAAGGAAAAACTTGCGGAAAAATCAAGAAAAAAATGGAAAGTGAGCCCTTGGAAAATGACAGACGGCACTTTAGTAATTACCCGGGTTCATGGTACTTATCAAAATAAGCTGTATGTTCTACGAAGTAGTTGGATCGCTCGTCAATATGACCGAATTCCAATACCCGGAATTGACAATGGTGTGGATATAATAGTGGGTACTTTTCCAATAACCATTGAATTTAGAGCCGCTGCTAATGTAGAATATAGACTCAAATTAAAACACGGAGGTAATTATTCTCATAATTCTGAAATCTTGGTTACCATAAATGATGAAGTACAGTCTGTACGGATGAATCGTCAGAAAGAATTCAATTTAATCTTTATGGAAGAAGCTTCAAAAAAATTAGAAATAGTTTTCTCGGGATTAGTAAATCCTGACAAAACACCACGCGTTGAATCATTAATTGTCTCAGAAATTTCAGTTGAGGAACTCCAACGAATTTAATTATTTGTTGAACAAAATACGTCACACATTGTGGCTGTGAAAAACTGAATTAATGAACAATCATTAAAAGTAAATAACATATAATAAACCTAGAAATCATGAAAAAATTAATAACAACAATTGCACTTTCCATTATAATGGTAACATTAACAAATGCTCAAATAAAGAAGCCTACTGTTAAATTAAATACTCCAAAAGTGAATACTGGTAATTCTGTACAAGGATTAAAAATTAACGATTTGAGTAGATTAAAATCTATTGAAGATTTTAAAAAATTAAAAATACCTGTTCAGCAAATAACTAAGGAAAACCTAAGAAAGAAACCTACACAGACATGGAAGATAAATCCAAGGAAATTAAATGATGGCAGTCTAAAATTTGAACGATTGAGTGGATGGATGACACCAAATTCATGGAATTTTGGCAGAAATAATGATAGAACAGTACAAGAAGACGTTGAAACCTTAAATAGTGGTAGATCTGCTGGTGCCGGCTTGTTTGATTTGAAAATAGAATTTAGAGTAAGTGGTGGAATTGAATATCGATTAAAACTGAAGGAGATAGATCCTTGGGGAAATTATCGAGATAAAAATTTGTTTGTAAGTAGACGGTCTAGCAATGGACTATACATATCAAGAATAAATATGAATGAGTTAAATGAATACAATTATATTTTCAAAGAACCAAATTCATGCGACATAAAGCTCCAGTTTACTGGGACAGCGGATATATACTATAAGTGGCACCCTGTAACTATTGCCGAAGTTCGTATTGATAGAATTGATTAAAAAAAGGAATTATGAAAAGTCAAATCTTAACAATCGTATTACTGATTTTTAGCATAACCACAATCGATGCTCAAATAAAGAAGCCAGCTGTTTCAGTTAAAACCAACAAAGTAAAAATGGTTAAAACGGTTCAAGGTATAAAAGTTGATTTAACAAAAATAAAAACATCTGCCGATTTTAATAAATTAAAAATTCCTGTATCACAAATTAGTAAGGAAAAACTAAATGCTAAGCCTATAAATACTTGGAAAATAACACCATTGAAATCAAAAGATGGTCAATTAGAGCTAGAAAGCTTATTTGGTGTTGTGACAAAGTCACATTGGCAAACTGGTATTGAACTTAAAAGTTATGATCCTAATTTTACAAATCTAAGTTCCAACTTTCCTTTATCAATTAAATTTAGAGTATTTGGAGGAGTAGAATATCTATTAAAATTAAAAGATCAAATGAAAAACAGATATGGATACGTCTATGTGGCAATAAGAGATGTTGACGGTCGACATTCTTTTATAAATAGAGTAGAATTTGATAGAAACAATGAGCTTTATTATCCTTTTTATGAAGAAAGATCGAAAGATGTCATTATTGATGTATCCTTTGTTTCAACAAATGCTTCTGGCGAGAAAATAGATTATAAATGTCTGAAATTATCTGAAATTGAAATAAATGTGCAGGGTTTCGAGTCTTTTCAATACA
>TARA_R110002073_G_scaffold5624_23_pt1 | contig 10556 bp, 6 predicted proteins | sample TARA_R110002073 | Tara Oceans TARA_R110002073 (sample SAMEA4397174) | marine metagenome | biome: Polar Biome; feature: [DCM] deep chlorophyll maximum layer (ENVO:01000326); material: water (ENVO:00002006), including particulate matter (ENVO:01000060) such as... | depth 40 m
TGATCCTAGCCATTGTTGTCGTCCATGCGGCAGTGATCGGCTATGTCCGTAGCCGAGTCGCGCGGTTGCAAAACATCGAATCGAACACGTTCGATATGGGGCGATACCGTTTTCAAAACGTCACCGATCCCTCCAAAGTCTATCAGTTTCAGCTGCATGCGGTCCTCGATCCCACGCGTCGCCAAGTCGGCCGAGAACTGCTTTCGCAACAGACCATGGAAATCCACGAAGAAGCCGAACATCTATTGCGTCAAGTCGACACCACTTGGCTGCGAGACCCCGAACAAAGCGAGCTGCGGGATCGCATGATGGAAATTATCGGCAAACACCTCGAGGAACCGATCGTGCAGCGATTGCTGATCACCGATTGGTTGGAGCTTCCCGTTCCTGAATCTCGGGTCGATCTCCGCCCCTCTACTACGAATCAGATCACTCGCCATCCCTGATCAAAACATTGGCCATCTTGAGCGATCGGGAGGGACGCGGCACACTTTCGGTTCGTGATCGAATTATCGGTGACCCAATCGGCACCCCTAACGGCGTTCGATCGATGCAATCCACGTATCCTCTTGCTCCCTGATTTTTCTCATGTTGCTGATCGCGGTTGACGAGGCAGGATACGGTCCAAAACTCGGCCCGCTCGTCGTGGTGGCCACTGCATGGCAATTGCCCGATAGCGTGATCGATACCGATCGTTCACTCGCGTCGACAGACGCTGCGATCGCCGCCCTTTTTGCTCCGTTGTCAGCCCCCTTCCGCTGGCGAGACCTAAAACTTGTCGTCGATGATTCGAAAAAACTGTTTCAGTCCCGCGGCCATGATCCATTGGCGGTCTTGCACGCGGTCGTCAGTGTCTGCAAAGCATGGTGCGGCGACGGCGAACTGAAGCTGAAGCCGTGGTTAAAAAAGATTGCAACACGCAACGAGTCTGCACTGAAACATCCCGCTTGGCTGCAGAATCTGAAATCACAGCAATTCGTTTCGCGGACCGACGCTCAGGATGTCATTGATCATTGGCAAAAAAATGGGGCATCGTTGACCCAAGTCGCCACTCGTATTGTCACGGCTGAAAAGTTCAATCAAACCATCGCTCGCGGATTCAACAAATCGGATTTACTGTCAGACACCAGCCTGCGTTTGATCGCCGATGTCATCGACCAGCAGCAAGATGAATTGGGTGATGCCGCATCCAGCGACGCCCAATCGAGGGTCCTTGTGTATTGCGATCGGCACGGAGGACGGCAATTCTACGGGGCGGTTTTGCAGCACATTTGGCCCGACGCATCGCTACGAATCGTACAGGAATCACGCCGCGAGAGCATTTATGAACTGGTTGCCGAAGGCCGCTCGATGCAGATTCGCTTCACGGTCAAAGGGGACTCATTTCCGCCGGTAGCCATGTCGTCGATCCATGCCAAATACCTGCGAGAAATATATATGAATGCCTTCAATTCCTACTTCCAAAAACACTCGCCTGATGGGCAAACGCTGCGTCCGACGGCGGGATATCCCGTGGATGCGGACCGTTTTCTTAGCGAGGCGGCTGAAACGATCCAGCGACTCGCCATCGATCCCAACCGATTGGTTCGCAGCCGCTAAGATCCGCAGAGCCGAACGCGAAAGCCATGGAATTGAGTTCTTAGACTCATTTCCCGCTTCTTAAGCTGCGGCACGCATTCGAAGCAGCTAAAATGAGGGCCTCCTCATTCCCCAGTAGGCTGCAACATGAATGACCACGCACCCCGGTCCGCGACATCATTAGAGCCGTTCGATCCTGCGACGCGAGCGATCATGGACCGGGTGTCGGACGTGGTGTGGTCCTCGACCATCGATGGCAACTTACTGCTGTACCTGAACCGGTCTGCTGAAAAAGTTTTCAATGTTTCGCTTCAGCCGTCCAAGCCGATCGAACTGCGTCAACGCGCCATTTTCACCGAAGATCGAATCGAAGTCCGCCGCAATTTAGTGAACGTGCTCGAAGAGGGCATGATTCGTCACAAATACCGTGTCATCGATTCGGTCGGCAAGATCACCTGGCTCGATGAGCAATTGACCGTGGCGAAAAATGCCGAGGGTCATCCGATCCGAATCGACGCCATCGCTCAAACCATTTCCCCCAAAGATTTCTCGCTTCCCACCGCACTCGAATCCTTCAGCAAACACCAAACCCTACGCGAGCATGTGCAACTAAACGTCACGCGTAAGGACAAAAAGGGACGGATTCAATATGCCAATGAAAACTTCTGCAGATCCGTCGGCAAGACACCGGAAGAGATCGTCGGAAAAACCGATTTCGATCTCTACCCGGCCGAACTTGCCAAGTCGTATGTCGAGAACGACCAAGCGGTGATGAGGAGTGGCAAACCTGAACACTTAGTCGAAGAGAATCGCACCGCTGATGGAACAACCGTTTACGTCGAAGTCCTCAAATTGCCCACCATCAACTCCAAAGGAGCGGTGATCGGTATCCAGGTGATTTTCTGGGACGTCAGCAGCCAAAAAGCGACGGAGCTTGAACTTCAGCAAACGCGTTTCCTGATGGACACGATGCTCGAAAACGTTCCTGATGCGATCTACTTCAAAGACAAACAAAGCCGTTTTATTCGCATCAGTCGCGCTCATGCAAAATTGTTCCAACTCGCCGATCCTGCGGAAGCGATTGGGAAATCGGACGCCGAGTTTTTCGGGATCGAACATGCCCGCAACGCCCTGGCGGATGAACGACATATTATGAAGACGGGCGAGGCGATGGTCGCCAAAGTCGAACGAGAAACTTGGCCCGATCGTGAAGACACATGGTGCTCGACCACCAAACTGCCGCTGCGTGACCCGAATGGAGAAATCATCGGTACGTTTGGGATATCGCGAGATGTGACCAAACAGATGCGAGCCGAACTCGAATTGGCTCGCGAGCGTGATCTATTGAAAACGATCACCAACAACATTCCGGATTTGATCTACGTCAAAGACCGTTTCGGACGATTTGTCACCGGCAACACGGCGCTCGTGAAACTGTTGAACCTAAACAGTGTCGAAGAGGTCGTCGGCAAAACGGATTACGATTTCCTGCCACCCGAATTGGCATGCAACTACGTCACCGATGATCAAAACGTTGTCCGCTCGGGCACTCCGCTGATTGATCAGGAAGAGTCTTCGCAAGACGCCCAGGGTAACAAACGGTGGTTGTTGACAACCAAGGTTCCCCTGCGTGACGAACATGGCAACGTGGCCGGTATCGTGGGAATCGGGCGAGACATCACCGCGCGAAAAATTGCTTCCGAAGAATTGCGAACCGCGATGGAAACCGCCGACGCGGCCAATCGTGCCAAAAGCGACTTCCTGGCCAATATGAGCCATGAAATTCGCACCCCCATGAACGCGATCATCGGCATGACCGAGTTGTTGCTCGACACCAAACTGGATGCAACTCAACGCGGCTACTTGAAAATGGTCAGTGAATCGGGCGATTCGTTGCTTTCGATCATCAACGATGTGCTCGACTTTTCCAAGATCGAAGCCGGCATGCTCGATATCGACAGCATGCCTTTTGATCTGCGTGAAACGCTCGGCGACACCATGAAAACGTTGGCGGTGCGAGCTCATTCCAAAGGACTCGAACTCGCGTTTCGTGTGGCTCCCGAAATCCCGGCCTATGTCGTCGGTGACGCCGGACGCATTCGCCAAGTGCTGATCAACTTGGTCGGCAATTCAATCAAGTTCACCGAAACGGGCGAGGTCGTCGTGGACGTGGAACTGAAATCACAAACCGACGACGAAATCGAATTGTGTGTCTGTGTGCGTGATACCGGAATTGGTATCCCTACCAATAAATGCAAAAGCGTGTTCAATGAATTCGAACAAGCCGATACGTCGACCACGCGGCGTTATGGCGGCACCGGCCTGGGGCTTGCGATTTCCTCGAAACTTGTCGCCATGATGGGAGGCTCGATTTGGGTCGAAAGCGAAGTCGGAATCGGCAGCCGATTTTTCTTTACCGTCCGCCTGCAAATCGCCGACGAAGACGTGCAATCGACCAACCAACGAGGCATGGTCGTGGTCGGAGGCACGCGTGTGCTTGTCGTCGATGACAACGAAACGAATCGTTTGATCTTGCACGAAATGCTGACCAATTGGGGCATGCATCCCACGTTGGCCTGCGGCACCGAAGAAGCGATCACCGAAATCAAAGCGGCGATCGATACCGAGGCCCCGTTTGGCTTGACGATCGCCGACGTCAACATGCCCGAACAAGATGGGTTTGAATTCGCCAAACGCGTCCGAAATGAACAGGGTATTGATGATATGCCAATCATCATGCTGACCTCCGGAGGCCGGATCGGCGACAAACAACGTCGTAGCGAATACCGAGTTACCGACCGTTTAATGAAACCTGTCAAACAATCCGAATTGTTCGATTCGGTCGTCCGTGCCCTCGGCGTCAACGTTACCGAAGACCATCACGAACAACACCGGAGCGAAGATTTTGACATTCGTCCGCTCAACATCTTGCTCGCCGAAGACAATATCGTGAACCAAAAATTAGCCGTCGGCGTGCTCACGAAATATGACCACAAAGTCACCGTGGTCGGCGACGGACAACAGGCGGTCGATGCAGTCAGCAAAACGGCATTTGACGTCGTTCTAATGGATGTTCAGATGCCGGAGATGGATGGCTTGACCGCCGCACGAAAAATCCGCGAAGCGGAACAGGGAACCGGAAAGCATGTCCCCATCATTGCGATGACGGCCCATGCGATGAAGGGAGACCGCGAAGGCTGTCTCGAAGCAGGAATGGATGAGTATGTCCCCAAACCAATTCGCATCACCAATCTTTTCGAGAAACTTTCGCTCGTTCTAAACCGGACCGATTTTCAGCTTCCGCCCGCCGAAACCGTCGTGACGAATCACGAGCCTGCCGATCAAGCAAATCAGGCATGCGACGAAACCGCCACCGGGTCGACCGATTCGAGAGAATCCTTTCATGACGCCCCCGATCCGCCGAACGCGGCGGAGTGTCACAGCGAGATGCAATCGACGGAATCCGCCGCTTGGATTGATTGGGACAAACTTTACAACACGATTGGAAACAACCCGTCACTCATTGCCGAATTGTTCAAAGCATTTGCAGAAGAAAGCGAGACGTTGATCGAGCAAATTGACAAAGCCATTAACGATCGCGACCCTGACTTGCTAAAGAGCTCGACGCATACACTCAAAGGGGCTTCGATGGCGATTGGCGCCACCCAATTGTCCGAGTGTACTTTGGAAATCGAAAAGGCGGCTAAAAGCAATCAATTTGAAAACGTAGGTGTCGATCAGGAACGCCTGCACCAATTGCTCCGTGGGACGCTTGGCGAAACCAACGCGTTTCTCAGTAACGCGGCTAATTAAGTTGGATGCAGCGAGGTTTTCCCATTGCTATCTATCTTGTCTAGTTCGCTGGCCTTACAATTTTGAATGCCGCCGCGGTAAGTCAAACACCTCGACAAAGCCCTTTTTTTTTGGAAAGCACGATGTCGCGTGTTCTATTAGCAGAAGACAGCCCTACTCAAGTCATTATGCTGCGTGCGCTTCTCGAAGAAGATTCGCATGAAGTTCTTGTCGCCACCGATGGAGTCAAGGCGCTGGCGATGATGAGCGAGCAACTTCCCGACATCGTTGTCACCGACATGCAAATGCCAAATATGAATGGGCTCGAACTCGTTCAAGCCATTCGCGTCCAACATGCTTCGGTACCGGTGATTTTGATTACAGGCCAAGGCAGCGAAGAACTTGCGACCCAAGCATTACTCGAAGGCGCCGCGGCATATCTACCCAAATCGGTGGTCGACGAAGAGTTGTTGGGATCGATCGAGCACGTTCTCGGATTGCTGGAAACTCAAATGAGCTACCAGCATTTGATTGCTCGCCTCGATTACAACCAGTTTCAATTCACACTTGAGAACAACCCAGATTTGGTTCCGTCGCTGGTCAATTTGATGCAGCAAATGGTCGGTGGCATCCATCTGTGTGACGAAGTCACTCGAGCTCGCATCGGCATGGCGATTGAACAGGCATTATTGAATGCGATGATCCGAGGCAATCTTGAAATTAGCCACCAAGAGCAACTCAATGACGAAGAATTGCACGTCGCAGAAGAGCTGACGTTGATTGAAAAAAGACGTTCGGAGTCGCCCTATGGGGATCGCCGCGTGATCTTTCGCGCCCATCTCGGCCGTGAACAACTCGCCTTTATCGTCAGCGATGAGGGGAAAGGGTTTGATACCGAAACGTTTTCAGACACCAAAACCAACGATGTGCTTGATGCCGAAGAGGGACGCGGGCTGGTGTTGATCCGATCGTTTATGGACGAAGTTCGGTTCAATGAATCTGGAAACGAAATCGTCATGATCAAAAACATCTAAGACCTCAGCTCGCCCACAAGCGGACGGGGCTCGCAAATTCCCCAGTGGCTTACTCGCGGCACCCCGTCGGGCGCCGCGTCGCCACACTCGAGTAAAGATTCGCTGCGTCAATCAGATCATCAACTCAACGTGCTTTGGCATCGAAGACGTCTCGGGCGAATCATCCGCAGGTTTTCGCCAAGTCCGCCACGATCGCATTGGATGAAGCACGATTCCGGGTGCGACGGTAATGGCCATCATCAACCAAGTCAGCCCCATGACGACGCCTGCTAACGAACGACGGTAGACGTTCTTGCCAAACACGTCGCCTTGTCCCACCGACGGATGTACCGCCGGAGCGATTGGCATCGCGTACTGATCTGCTATCGATTTGGCGTCGACCACATTGATCACGGGCACGTTCTTCGCCAACATCCGCGCGGCAATGCAATTGGGTAACGGTTGATCGCCAGGAATCTGGGTATGCACGCCGGGTGCAAAACGCTCGTTGCCTTCGCTGCCACCGATCGACGCCGATCCGCCCCCGACATTGACATACGCCGCATACGAATCCGATTGGATTTCCGACTCGTACAACGCCATCCGCTCATCAATCAAATCTCGCAACCCAGTGGATGCAAGCATCGGAATGCCGTTACGTTTCATTGCGTCGGCAAGCAATTGACGCGTTTGCTCGGGCATACCCGAGGCACGATCGTACAGTCCGCCAAAGGTTCCCGCTTTCGCACGAAACGAGATTAAGTCGGCATCATGCATATATTTTTCCATGTCGACCCACATCATTTCAGGCCGATTCGCACCATACTGGCTCGATGCCGCTGACAAAATGATGGTCGGCTTTAACTGTAACGTCTCGGCGGCCGCGTAAACCGCGATATTCAACGCCGGCCACGAACCGCTAGCGCCGATCGCCACCCGATCGCCCGGTTTTACTCCCGCCTCTTCAAACCATTTCACCACCACGGCGGCGAAATTCGGATTGATTGACGTCTGTTTTGATTCCAGCGAGCCTAACTTACTGGTGACAAGCGACATCGAAGGACCGATCAAGTGTGAGCCTTGAGGATCCAACTTGGCGACCAGCCGATGACCTTGCTGTTGGTGTGCGTCGGCGATCACTCGCATTGCAGACTCGGCTTTTGTCGCCGCTGCGAGCAATTGTTCCTGATCTTCGGGAGAAACTTTCGCAGGCCAAAAATGCACAACCGCCATTCCCGAGAGCGACAGGATCATGCCGGCCCACAACCCCGCGCGCGACAGACGTTTGGGCCGCCAATACATGACTTGAAAGGGTGTCTTCCCCGTTTCCACGTTGTTACTGAAATCGCTCATCCAATGACCTCCACGCCAACAAGAATCAATGTCAAACGCACTAGAACCGCCGAGGACATCATCGGCGACAAGGTTTCAATGAAGCCTTGGCGTTCAAACCACAGTGCGATTAATCCAGGAATGATGAATCCAATCATCACGATCGGACTGACGACCTCTTTCGCTGCGCCAGCAACCATGGCGACCGATAGAGCGTTGGCGATCAAGCGAATTCCCATCCCCACTGCAAACCCGATCATCACGGTCAACACCACGCGCCGACGACCAAACAGGATTGCCCAGCGCGACACCAGTCGCACAAGACCCCATGTGATCATCGCAGCAATGATCGTCAACACCACCGCCACGGGTTGATGTAACGACAAAGCGATGTAGCCAGGCACAATCATCCCGCCCACACTCAGACCCAATAACTCCGTCACAACCAAACTGATCAACAAACCGATCGCAATGGCAAGCAATGTGATGTCTACATCCATTAAACTCATTAGGCCGCTCCTACGGGAATGTGATCTGCAAACTGAAGGCGTTGCATTTGATCCGCCTTGCGAAAGTAGTCCAATAAATCCATCCCGGGCCCCGCGATGTTCCCCATCCCCATCACCATGGATGAACGTCCCGACTGGCCGCGAAGCAAATTCACCACCTGCATCGCCGGTTGTGACTCGGCGCACGTCAATCGGTCTCGCGACAAACCGCTCTGGATAACACGGCGTGCAAAAACCTCGGTCCCCGTGCCTGATAACACATAGTGATCCGCCGGATGCCATCGCATACACGCTTCGGCCAATTGCAATGAGCGGTCCACGCGGTCTTCGCGACAATTAAACAACGCGATACGTCGCTCAACACCTTCGTAACGCTGGACGAGCGTGTTCCAGCTATGCCCGGTCGACTCGGGATCGTTTGCGGCAAAGGCGTTCACAAAAACCATTTCTTGGTTTTGTTCGGCGACTCGGAACAATCGCATCACTCCAGGATCGGCATCGGCCGCCCACATGCCTTGCAGTGCCACGTGCCGTGGAACCCCCAGGTCGCGGCAAATCTGCAGTGCCAACGCCAAGTTGTCGGGATGCTCGATGTGGGAAAAACCGGCAAGTTCTTCCCAAGTCACTTCGCGAACGGCATCGTCGAGAATCGATACGACCTCGGATTTACGATCCTTCGCCGCGTCCGCAATGACTTGCAATGTTTCCGGACGCTGCTCGGCCGTATAAATTTTTCCGCCCACAGGAACCGTGCCGCACAACGCTTTGGCAACACCGACCACATCCGGCCCCATCACGTCCAAATGATCGGCGCGAGCATTGGTGATCACTCCGTGCGTGGACTTGACCAATTTCAGTTCGCAAATCGATTGAAGCTGAGGTTGAAGCGCCATGCACTCAATCACGAGCGCTTCGGCTTGCAATTGAACAGCCGCGTGAACCACGCGCCGCTGCTCCATGATGTTCGCTCGCGACGGTCGGAACACCGACGCTTCGCTGCCATCGGGAAAAATCATGCGGGGAACCGTACCAGTGGTCTTCGCACACGTACGTATACCGCCTGCGCGCAATCCTGCGGCAATCAATCGCGTTACACTTGATTTACCCCGAGTCCCATTAACGTGGATCCTAATGGGAATTTTCGAGAGATTACGTTGATGCCATAGCGACTCAGCAATTCCAACCGCTGACAACGCAAGTGCACCGCCACTAACCAGCAGAGTCCCGTACATGAACCCTCCATTCTTTTAACAGCTTCGGTTTCGGAAACGACAGATATTAGGACGAGAGAAAATTAAGATCAAACATCAGACCGGCAGCCATTCCAACAACGAATCGATTGTAAAAATGACTTGCGTGCTGGTAAGCGTTACAAACTAAAAACGGTGCTTACCAACCTCCGCGCGTCATCTTTCGTCACAAGTCATTCGTCACAAGATTGAGTGAACCAACCGTTCCGGATGAACAGAATAGATCGAGATAAGAGCAAAAGACGCGTTCGGTTTCCTTCGTGAAACGCCTGAACCGTCAGACTAGATCCTCACCATACACAAATGCCGTACTCGCAATCAAGGGCGTTCCAAGAGGGGCGTCGGCATTCACCTCGTCGGCTATCCGAATCTCACTCGGTTGCATCTTTTGCGTGTAGGCAAGCGAGCTGGCTATCTTCTATCGCACTTTTTGAGCCGATCGGCAGAGCGAATTGGAGTCGTTTTTGGACATTCCTGCCCAATAGCTACGCGTTAAAGAAACGCGATTCCTAATCGCAAAACGATTTGTGCCGATTTCACGAAGTCGGATCCGTTCCAGCAGGGAACGGGGGATCTCATCCGCCGCAAAGTGGGGCCAATCCCAAGGATGCATCCGGCCCCTAAAGTCATGCTTTAGGGCGGCTAATCTCGCGAGCGGCGAGAGAGAAGATCAGCGTGAAGTTTTGATAAATCAACAAAATGTCGATCGCTTTCACTGGACACTTAACACGAAAGTTTCGGATTAGCGAACGGTGCAAACGCGTTCGCTCGATTGACAACGTGAGCCGTCGGGGTGGCCGTGCCCCCGTCGGCTGAAGTGGAAGCCGTTCGCATGTTTTCAAAGCAGGCTGGCAGCCTGCGCGTTACGTTTGCCAACAGGCTGGCAGCCTGTGCTACGAAGCAGCCAGTTACTTCAACTTGTAACACATCAATTTGCCCTGCTCGCGCAGGTACAACTTGCCATCGGCGATCACCGGATGTGCCCAACTCTTGCCCTGCTGGAACTCGGGCTGGATGATGCTGACAACATCAAACTTTCTCGGCGTTGCTTTCGTCAAGAGGATCGTGCCGTCTTCGCGGCG
>TARA_R110002073_G_scaffold1865_1_pt1 | contig 10550 bp, 6 predicted proteins | sample TARA_R110002073 | Tara Oceans TARA_R110002073 (sample SAMEA4397174) | marine metagenome | biome: Polar Biome; feature: [DCM] deep chlorophyll maximum layer (ENVO:01000326); material: water (ENVO:00002006), including particulate matter (ENVO:01000060) such as... | depth 40 m
AAGAGAAGCAGTGAATAATTCTAATTCGTTCATTTAATTTAATTTAAATTGTTATCAGCTAAAAATTTCTGAGCTTCTTGTTTTTTTGATTGTTCAAGATCAAACACAGCGGCGTCTGCCTGTACCGATGGTAATTGATTAGTTGTAAATTGTTTTAAATAGTTTTTCATAAAATACTCTTTATATTTTTTTTCAAATAAAACTTTATTACTTTGTGATAATGGTAAGTCTTTTTCGTATGACCAACTGCTGTGTCCAGCGTTAGCATCTTGAACCATTTGATCATCTTCTTCTTGACTAGTCCCTTGAGCTATATAAACGTTCCAAGCAGCTACCGCACTTTGTTCAGAACTTAATAAACCCGCAACCTCTGCATTTATAAAAGGTGATGTTTTTTTGTCAATTTTATCCATGTCATACTGCAGCACGTTTCTACCTTTATTATCTCCTAAGTCTACTACTTCATATATGGGATTTCCCTCAGCATCTACTAAGACAAATTCTTCGCTTATTTTAGCTGTAGGTAATAAGTCGCCGTCTTCGTTTACCATGTCTTCACTAAATATTTTTACATCTTTTAGTAGCTCCATCATATTTTTACCTATGTCTGGAGTAGATACAACTAAAGATGTTCCTGACTCTAGTAGAGATGTTAAAGCAGTATTATTTAAAGTGAACTCACCTGGAATACCTGGTCCACTAAAAACTAATTGTTGAGAACCATCATGTAAAAGATGCATGCTAATGTTGTAACCGTCGGTTTTACTAAACCCAGGCTTAGAACTTAACAAGGAATGTATTACGGTAAATACAAAATTATTATTAGGATCGTAGTTAGGCTCGTCTACAACAGAAACTTGAGATATTAAATCTGACAAAAAATCTAAAGATTTTTGAGGTGCTGCCTCAAGTTCAAGAAGTTTTTTAATTTCTAATTCACAATTTTCACTAACACACGTGCCATTTTGTATGGAAAGTTTCATTTTAGCATATATCTTACCAGTAAACTCGTAAGCTTTGTTCAATAAATTAAAGTCATTATTAGTTGGACTTGCTAAATAATCTAAATTATAAGCTATAGCATCACTCTGATTCAGCTGCTTTATTATAAGATTATTTGTAATATTCGTGTTTTCCATTTTTTATATTTTATTAAGCTCCCATGCTTATTGACTCTCCAGCTATCCCCGCTAAAGATCCAAACATACCTGTTACAGCAGAAGTTTCATCTCTAAAGGCTTCGTTTTCTCTATTTTGAGCTCCAGATAATAAATCAGAGGTTCTGTCTAATTCTTGCATTTGTCTAGTTTCTCTAGTATTAAACTGAAACTGCGCACCTGATACATCAGCTTGTTGTAATCTTCTTTGTTCCCCTGTAAGCTGTTGATTTAATGTAGCTTCTCCTTGAGCTCTTTGCATTTCGTTTCTAGCTTCTTGTTGCTCTATACTTGCTGCAACACCTTTTTTAGATCTTAAAGCTGCTTGAGCCAAAGCGGTTGCTCCACCAGCGCTCTGACCAGTTGATCTCATTAAATCTAATGTATTAGCTAAAGATATATCTGCTTCTTCTATTTTCATTTCTGCCGCACCGGTAGCAACACCTAGACTAGCAAAAGGATTACTCATCATAGCGCTAAGGTCTTGAATTCCTTCGTAAGGATTTATTATTTCTTGCCTGTTGTTTTCGAGATTTTTAAGCTTAGTTTCTAGCATTTTTCTTTGAGCCTTAGCTGCGGCAGCTGCTTTTTTTGCTGATGCTGCTCCAAAAATTCCACTAACTACTGAGAGCGATCCTCCTATTATTGCTGGTAACATATTTTTATATTTTTCTTATTAATTTAAAAACCATTGTTCTGAGTATAAGTTGTACTAACTTGAAACAATTGCTTTTCACCTCCTGGGTCTGTAGTTGTATCTGTTGACATGCTAACGGTTGCATAAAATCCTTTTATACCTGCTATTTGTTCAGCAAAGTTTACTTCACCAGCACTTACTCTTGAGTTGTTTATTAAACTTGCAACATACTTGTTTTCTTTTCTATTAAAACCTTCGTAATATTTATTTATAAAAGAAGGATTAGGTGTTCCAAAAACAGTATTATAACTTCCTCTATTAACAAATCTACTAAAAGAAAGTTGAGCATGCTTTATTATATTTAAATTTTGATTAACTACTAGCGCTCCAGTTGTCGAATTATAACTAACAACTCTTGTTCCAATTAATACACCTTCGCCAGTTACCGTTGAATTTACTGGTATTATAACTTGATTGTTAGAACCATAAGTACCTGTTAAGTTTTGTATAACTACAGTTGTGTTAACAGAAGCCGCGTTGGCAATAGCATTTGATTGAACAACTGTATATTCTCCTTCATAATAACTAGGTACAATAGCGCTAGAGTCAAAAGTTTCTATCCAGGTTTGTGATGAAGTTGAAAAATTACTACCAGTTGGATCTGAAGTTACACCTGCTTTTTCTACTCTCCAACCATTACTTCCCTCGTAAGCTATTGTTAAAAAGGATTTAGATTTTACAGGGTTATCATTTACTATAAAATTAATAGTACTAGGATAACTTGTTCCATAAAAACTACCTCTAGAAACTAACTCACTATAGTGTTCAAATAGTTTTCCGCCTTTAACGCTATAGAAATTATCCTTAAGACTAAACATCTGCTCTGGTTGATAACTATAGAAACTTACCCATCCATTGTATTTGCTATCATAAGATAAGGTAAAATAATTGTTTTCGTTAAAATTAAAAACAGGGTTTCCTCGTAAGGAAGCTACGTATTGTTTGTTGTGAATATCAAAACCAGCAGTAACATAACCTTCGCTTATTGAATTATCAATAGACTCTAGACTTGTTCTAAAAAAGTTTTTCATTCCAAAAGCAGATATTTCTGTTATACCACTTCTGTTTAACTCTAAGATAACATTGTTATTTTTATCAGCAAAGTATTGGTTATAGCCATACTGAGCAAAGCTTTCTGGATTTTTACTTATACCATATTCTCCAGCGTAAGGTTGTAAAACACCTATCACTAAGTTGCTAGAAGTTACTGAACCTCCACCTTCTGCGGAATATATAGCGTCTTTATCTATAAGCGCTCTACTTACTTTTAATTCTTGAAACACATTTAAATTAGAGTCAGCAGCAAATAATTTTTGTATAGATCCATTAGCTGGATCTGCTGACTTAGTTATATCTTCTCCAACAGAAAAAACATTTGTTTTATTTATACCTGTTCTAGAATTAAACGGGCCAGAGTATATTAAAGAGTTTCCTAAAAACGAAGCATCCGTGTCTTCTTCTACTATGTATGCTTTAGCACCGAAGTCTACAGAAGTATTATTATAACCACCTCTAATTCTAGATTCTTCAATAACCCAATTGTTTGCATCTACGGTCCCAGAGACCACATCATAACCTCCCAAATCTTTAGGTATACCTCTTGAGCCATTCCATATTGGCATCTCTGAACCGTTGTTAGTTTTGTTCAGAATAAACGTATTAAAATATTTTACTTCAATTACAGCACCCATATATTTATTATTACCTATTTTTTTATTAAGTTACTACAGCAAAAGTGTATTGATCAAGGCCAAACTCTTCCGCATTACCACTTATGTTTAGTGCTTTTCCTGTTCCGCCTGCAGAAAACGAACTCGTATCTACCATACCAGGAACACAATAAAGCGGAATAGTGTTTCCAGGTTCACCACAGCCAGCAGGAACAGCATCTGCAAAATAAGGAAATCCACTAGGAAATTGCCAAGTAGCATAATATCTACAACTTGAAGATCCTGCGCTACCGTTAAACCATTCATCAAAAACAGCTGATTCAGTTCCAGCAAATTTTAGCTCATCTATCGTTGTGTTTGATTCAGCAAACAGAATTTGTAAAACATTATTTTCATCAGCTAAAGCATCGACCATGGTTCCGTTTGGCTCCCATGTATTTTGTGGGTGCAATGGTGAGTCTGGAACTCCACCAGCCCAACTCCAAAAATAATCGTAACTTCTGTTATTAAAAGGTCCATTAAAAATATACCAACCTTGAGATTCTGTAGGTCCACTAGTTACTTGAAAAAAAGTTTGAAATTGATAACAAAACATGCTGCTTCTATTGGATTGCCATAAATAACCTGGAGCTCCATTTGGTGGATACACATCTGGGCCTGGTAAATTAATATCATATGTTATAGTTACTTTTTGGTAAACATTTTCAACGGTAACACCCATATTTATTATTATGTCTACAGTATCTGCAAAACTTCCACCACCAGCGTCTTGAACCTGTATTGTAAGATAGTAAGTTTCTACAGGTAGTTCATCGACAAAAAGGTTTCTTAATTGCCAAGTAGCACTAGGTAGGCCAGATATAATAAGAGGTTGTATTCCAAAGTAATCAACACTTGGCCCATTTGCTGAACCAGATGTTTGAGATATTATAGTACAATCACCAGCATTAAAAGTACCAGACAACGAAGATGAACCCGTGTTATTAGCACTACCGTTTTTAGCATTTATTGTTGTTATTAATAACGTAGATGGCGTAGCTGAAAAAGTTTGACCTTGCGTTGGCGCTGATATAGTTGGCGAGACATTTTGTAAAATAACTTCTTCTTCAAAAAGTGTTTCTAAATTGTTTATTTCTGCTTTAAATGTAAAATTAAAAACCCTAGTTGCTGGAGCGTAATTGTAAAACATAGCGTTAAAATACGCAGTTGTAGTTTCTATATTAAACAAGTTACTTCCTGCTACTTGTACTAATACAAAATAAGCAGGATTAAATTCTTGGCCAAGATCATTACTAACGCTAGTAATTTCTAAAGGTTCAGTTATTTCAGCAAAAGGAATTACTTGCCCAAAATTATCTAACATACTAAACGGTGCCGCAAATATTTCACCACCTTCAGCTAATCCCTCAGTAAAAGGACTAGGATTTAAGCTACTAAAACTAGCTGCTCCAGATGATCCATTTATTACAGAGTTATTTAAATCAGAAATTAAACCAGTTGTTGATGATTCCCAAAATATATCTAACAAGCTTTCTACAGGTTCTGTTTCATAAACAGCTAAATACTGAATACCTGGCGTTGCGTCGTTGACTATAGTTACAGTTTGGTCAGCTGCAACGCTAACCGGTTTGTTTACTTTTATTCTAGCTGGGTTTGATATAGTTATAGTAATACCATTTGCTATATCAACAATATTACTCAGCGTAAGCTTAGGGTTAGCTGGTGACGCGCCTTCGTCTATAGAAACTATAACCGTTCCAGCCGGTATGCTTTCTGCGTCAGCTGGGTTTATTACTAAATCACCAACAGTTACAGCAACAGCAGGAGAACCAATAGATGCAACCTCTATTACGTTGCTTATAGAGGAAGCCGCGGTTGTTGTTGTTAATACTAAAACTGAATCTGTAAATCCAGGTGTTTCAATTACTAAATCATCTGGAAAACCAGAACCTAAAACTTTGTCGCCTGCGTTAATTGTAGATGTATCACCGGCTATACTAGCTAGTCTTATTATATCTGTTGTAGTTGACAGCGCTGACTGAGCGTTAACCGTGTCATAGTTTGTAGTAGACGTTTGTCCTATTTTTTTATGAGTACTTATCCTAGCAATTAATGGATTTGAATTTAAATCATAAAACTGTGGGAAATAATCTGGTCTAGGTGCGTCCTCTGATTGAGGGTTGTAATCAAATAAATCTCTAACAGTTGATATAGTAGAAACTATATCTGTGAATCTTTCAGGGTAATACTGCTTGTTGCTACTACCTAAGTCAGTGGCTGGTATTATTGGATTAGCTGTGTTTTCTACTCTACCAAAAAGCCTAACAGAACTTCTAAACTGTCTTTGCTCAGGACCAACTTCTGTTAAGTCTCTTGGTACTTTGTTTATGTTATCGTTTATTAATACTACATGTGAAGTTTTACCTAGCTCTAAAGTAGCGTCAGATGGGTACGAAGCCATTATACCTGGTAGATAAACATTATAATATTCTTGCTCTGTTTGTTTAACTACTATCTTATAAGAATACCAACCAAGTGGGTTGTAACTTAAACTTGTAGAGTCTCCATTGTATAAACCAGGGCTTCCTGTTTCTTTGTTGAAAGTTGAAAATATAGCTTGATTAAAAAGAAGTTTAAGTGAATTACCTGGCCATTGAGAAGGTACTATAGAAGGATCTATATATGGAGAGTAAATAGTAGAACCAGAGTAAGCAATACCGTTTACGGTTATAGTGTCTTTGTTGTTAGATAAAATAACAGTAGAGCTTCTACCATATCTATCTGACAAAACAACTCCTACTTGATAATTTCTATTAGACTTAACGCTATGGTTAGGATATTCTATAATACTAGAAGTTTGAGAAGTATCTGACCCAGGTTCAAACAAAACTATATTAGCTGCGATTAAATTAGTTACAGCGTTTGTTAAAACTATGTCATAATCACCAGATCCAACTGGGTTTTCAGTAACAGAAATAACTTCAGTTTCTTCTGGTATACTACCGGTACCTACTACTAAAGATATAAAATCTCCAACACTTGGTGGTATAGAACCTTTTCTTATTGTTATTGTAGTTCCATTAAATGGACCACCAATTATTGACGCTTCTTCTATTTTTAAATCAAAATCAGCTTTAGTAGATATTGATACATTGTAATTTAAAGATTTAGGTGGAGTGTGTTTGTTTTGAAAATTAGCATATATAACTCTATTGCCAGAAACTTCTTGAGCTAAAGCTTTTACAGGTACTTTATCGTACACTCTTATCAGATCCGCTTCAGGAAGTGTTTTAAAAGGTTTTTTAGATTGATAATTAAAAACAAAATAATTAGGATCGTTTACATTTAAGACAACATCGTCTACTAGCGTTTGAACTAAGTCTAATGTTATTTGTCCTCCTGCTGATGGGTTGTTTGCGTTTGTTGGTTCAAAAACAGTTACCTTAGGTTTTCCTACTATACCAAATCCAGTAACTAAACCACCAACAGTTATTCCTCCCTTTATATTGTCAATGCTAAAAGGTCCTGCTGAGTTGTTAACAGCACCGTTAACGGTAAAAGTTCCAGCTGATTGGTGTATATCATTTATAGTTAAAGTATCTATAACCTTTACTGCTGTAGAGTCTGATTCTTTATAAAGTATATCTATTTCTTTTAATTTTAAACTATTTTGTATATCATAGTTTTTAAAAGGTAAAGGTATTCTTAATTTTATATCGTTTACTTTATTTTGCATAAAAGAAACAGTGGTACTTCTATAGGTATCACTTTGATCTTCTATTTCCGCTAAGTTTGGTTTTTTTACATACAAAAAATAACCATCTTGTTCTGGTATAAAAGCCGCTTGCGTAAATGGAGCAAATATAGAATATTCGTTGTCTTCGTATTTAAACCTATAACTAAATCTAGAAAATTTATCCTCTAAAAAATCTGGATCACCAGCAAATTGAGCATCATAATAAGGGTTCGGATTTAATACAATATCACTTAAAACTGTTAAGTCAGGAAAAACACCATTAGCTATAGTTAATTCCCACGTAGAAGTGTTAGCGTCATAAACAGCTGAGCTTAAAGTAGCGCTGGGTATAGTTGTTATTTGACCAGTTATAGGATCAGTATAACCTACGCTTGCAGCTACGCCATACGCTCCATTTGCCAAGCTTATATCTCCAACAAAAGAATTGACAGTAGCAACTGTTGCTCCAGTCGTAACAGCGGTGTTTACTCTTCCATATCCACCATTAGTTAATTCTTTAGAAACTACATCTTTAAGAGTAGACTCGTAAGCGTTTGTTGTAGAGGATAAATAACTTTCTTGAAAAAGATCTATACAGTTGTATGGGTTATACTTGGCTACACTTATTTGGTCTTCTGTAGTGTAATAAAGTAAATCTTCTTCTGCTTGTTTAATATTTATTACTCTAGGCTGGTTTCTATTATCTGTCCAAAAAAGTAAGTTTTCCAAAACATTAACCCCATATATAGGGTTTTCTTTTGAAAAATTTAAAAAAGCTCCTTGAACTAAAATTCTAGATGTTTCAGTTTGAGAATTATATTGTATTATAAAGTTACTAGCTGATGGATAATAAGGCACTGGTTTTTGACCAGCAATCAAGCCATCCCAGTTTGTAAAAAATAAATAAACATTGCTTGATTCGTTGTGAACTCTATGACCTATGCAATACAATCCTGACACACCTGTTAGTGTTTGAACATTTAAAACGCTAGAATTTCCTAGTATGTTTTCAAGCGATCCAGCGTTTGCTGTTTCTGAAGCACTTACTTGAATGTTTTTTGCAGTTCTGTATTCTCCTTTCGGCATTATACGAGCATCCAAATCTTGGTTCATTTTGGACTTCAAAAAAGTGTTTATAGACTTAGCCATTAAATTTTAGTGTTTTATCCATTTAGATTTACCTCTCATTACCTGAGTGATCTCATCTATTTTTATATTTGATAATCTTATTTTAGCATTTCTCAAAGCAGCAGATCTTTCTTTTTTAAATCTTTGCACTACGTACTCTTGTTGTCCAGCTCTATTAGCTATTAAGTTATAAGATATGCTTTTATACATAGCGTCTTCTGCTAACTTAGGAACTTTAGTATCTAGATCATACGCTAATCCATCTGAAATATATTCTAAAACCATTAGTCTACCCGCTAAATTACTAGAAAAAGTAAACTTGCCTTCTCTTTCGTCTATACCAAACCATCCATTTGCTTGAGAATATTGAGGATCAAGACCATACTGTCTACCCCAATTAAAAGGTCCACTTAAGTTTCCAAAATATCCATACCCATCATCAAAGCCGTTGTTAAAAAATTGAGAATTTATCAACCTGTCGTTAGCCTGCGCCCATCTTTCCTCTGTAATAGAAGTACCTTCTAAGTTTTCAGCAAGACTGTCTTGAACAGGCAAACCTGCTTTATCTTGTAAAAAAGTATTGTAAGGGTTTATAGTTAAATTATTTGCTGGGTATATAATTCTTTTAACACCTAGCTGATCTATGTAAGACATTCTAACATAGTTAACGTAATCTTGAGGCATTGCCAAAGAAAGCGATTCAGGTATTGTTAATTCGCTAGAGTGTATACTTTTTAAAGTATCATAGCTAAATTCTTGTAGTGATCTTTTAGCAAAAAACAATACATCAGATTTTTTAGCTGTTTGAATTATTTTCCCATCTCCAACATAACCAACCATGTAATTATCTATAATATCACCTAGCTTTGTGTAAGAATATTCACCATAATTATCTTCAACTACTTGACCAAAAGCTTTTTCTATATCTGTGCTACCATATTTACCACCATTTAGTGATTTTAATTGCACCACAATATATACATTAGCTCCTGGAGCAGCAACAAGTTCTATAATATTATTATCAATTTTTATTTCCGTAATCCATTCAGACCATGTTCCTGGTGTACCTGTAGAGCTAACATATAATTTAAAATTATTAGTTACATAATTTGCATCTGTTGGATTCCAACTAGTAGTTGATCCCAATATAACATCTGTATCAAAAGTTGTTGTAAATTTTTGATTTATAGTATTTGCTGCGTTACCTCTAAAACCTTGAGATCCTGCGTAGTATTGTTGATTTGTTTCTGTTATTAATCCCATTTTTAAGCTTTTTCGTTTTGTTCAACTTTAGCTGCTTCTTGCGTAGCAGTTTGTATAATGGTAGGATCATTAATTACAATACCAAAATATTTTAATATGTTTGTAACTAAATTAGTTTGCTCAGAAATGTCTAAACTAAAGTCATTAGAATTACTTGAACTATATATATATTGTCCGTAAGAACCTCCTGTAAAATTCCATATTGGAGGACTTGGGCGCATTATAACACTAGCGGTTACAGAATCAGGTAGTGGAGAAGGTATAATAGAATAACCAGAAGATATATTTCCAGAAGGATTATATGATCCATAGTTATAATATATAGGGTAACTTTTTGTTGGTTTGGTTAAATTAGATTTTTCTATTCTAGTGTATTCTTTTTTACTAGTTTTTTGAGCAACAGATTCATATCTTGGACTACCGGTGTATATGCATGTAACCTCTCCAAATAAATATATTTCAGGATTTAAACTTCCACTTGTAGGATCTACTGATGGATAAGAAAAACTAATACCATCACCGTATATAGGTGTTGCCCCTGCTAAAGTATTATTTAACAATAGAGTTATTTCTTGTACAAATGGAGTTAATCTATATGATAGATTATCAAATATGTTAAAATACTCAGTATCGTTCTGTGTGTTTCTTTGATTTTGACGGTTTACTTGGTTTCCGTCTGGAAAATAAGAGTTGAATATCTCAAGTTGAACTTGGGCGCCTATACTATTAAATTCATCTGGAGGTGCGTAACCTCTCTGCTCTTTGTTTAATATGTATAGAACTGTTTGATATACTGTGTTTACACTTATTGCCATTTATTTTATTTTTAATATACTAAAAAGGCGGCCGTAACCGCCTTATAATAGTATCACTTGTTTTTATAGTTTTTTATCTATAGA
>TARA_R110002073_G_scaffold26260_8_pt1 | contig 10548 bp, 5 predicted proteins | sample TARA_R110002073 | Tara Oceans TARA_R110002073 (sample SAMEA4397174) | marine metagenome | biome: Polar Biome; feature: [DCM] deep chlorophyll maximum layer (ENVO:01000326); material: water (ENVO:00002006), including particulate matter (ENVO:01000060) such as... | depth 40 m
TGGGGTTTGGGCGCGCGGGGCAGGGATTTGCGGACGGGGGTTTCTCTGCGCAAAGTGGCGAGCGTCACCGCATTTTCCATCTCAATGGGAGTCAGAAATGATGAAGCGATGCGGAATATTTTTTATCCTTGGGCTGAGCGCATGTGGCATGGATGTCGACCAGACCGGGGCGGTTCAATTCTGTGATCATCAGGCGCAATTCGTTGACCGCCTGACCGGCGAGAAGATTTACATTGACCTTGACCCACTTACCGAGCGTTTTGACCGGGGCGACTTGGCAATGGCGTTAGAATGGTGTGACCTTGAAATCCTGTGCACACCGTTTGACGATTGGAACCTGGAGGGGATTGAGGTCGGAGAGGCTGGTGGCCAGCTTCCCGCCACGCAGCGTGAAATATTTGTCGACCATCAAACCAGGGTGGTATCGGGGTTCGCAACCTACCGAATTTATCAGCCGGCAGGCCCTGGGTGGGATTTGCTAAGTTCAGTCGTTATCCATGACGAGTGGTATGGCGGGAGCGACGAGTGGACTTTTGTCGAAGCCAGCATGCCTCCGGTCGAGGGCGGCGGATATATCGACTTCGGTGCGTATTTCGACGCGGAAGGTTGTCAGCTTCGCGTGCCAAGAGATGTGGAGCTGCCGAGCCCTGACGCTCCGCTCCCTGTCCGGTACTCGCCGCCCAGCAGGTAGACGAGCGAGCGGGAAAAAACGGGGACACTCGCCATTTGGCGAGCATCACGGTTTCGCGCCCAGGAGAATCAGGCCCATCGCGCCAAATTCTCGCTACACCGAGGGACAGCGAGCACCACCAACTTTCTTCCCCGCTCGCGGGGAAGTGGCGCGGACGTAGTCCGGGCCGATGGGGCCGCAGTCGCAGGCTGCGGAGAAACGTCGGCGCCAGACACCGCCGCGCTGCCGCGCGCCGGCCCCTCCACCGCTACGCGGTCCCCCTCCCCGCTGAAGCGGGAAGGAAAGTGCCCCTCCCCCTCGCCATCCACCACCCCCACCCCTATATCCCCATCACCTCATAGCTACAGAGCTCTGCGATCATGATGGACTACACCCAGATGCAGCCGGTCGCCGAGACCGTGGCCGATGTGATGAAAACCCTGGCGCATCCCAAGCGGCTCCTGGCGCTGTGCGCTCTGGTTGATCAGGAGCGTTCGGTTGGCGAACTGGCCGCTGCCCTTGGCGTGCGGGACCAGGCGATGTCGCAGCAATTGGCGATCCTGCGAAACAAGGGGCTGGTGGCGACGCGGCGGCATAATCAAACGATTTATTACAGCCTCGCCAGTGCCGAGATTCGCACGCTTATGGAATCTCTCTACAAGACCTATTGTCCCCTCGGGGACGCTTCACCGCCTGCCTGAACTCCACCCGGCCCGGCAGGCTGCACTTGCGTACTTGCATAGTTTTGCAGGAACACCATATCCAGACCGAACAGCATCACCAAACCGCGTCCCAGGAGCCCATCGATGAAGCGCATTCCCGAGATCAAATCCTTCTTCGACCCGGACACGTTCACGGTCAGTTATGTCGTGTCGGATCCGGTGACGAAACAGGCGGCGCTGATCGATTCCGTGCTCAATTATTGCCCGGCCTCCAGCCGTACCCACACCGAGTCCGCCGATGCGTTGATCGAATTTGTCACCGCCTCGGGGCTGACAGTGCAATGGATCCTGGAAACCCATGTCCATGCCGATCATCTCTCGGCGGCGCCCTATCTCAAGGACAAGCTCGGCGGCAAGATCGGCATCGGCAATCATATCAGCACGGTCCAGGACGTGTTCGGCGAGATTTTCGATGCCGGGCCGGATTTTGCCCATGACGGCTCGCAATTCGATCATCTGTTCGAGGATGGCGAGCGCTTCATGATCGGCGAAATCGAGGCCGAGGCGATCTGGACGCCGGGCCATACGCCCGCCTGCATGGTCTATCATATCGGCGATGCCGGCTTTGTCGGCGACACGCTCTTCATGCCCGATTTCGGCACCGCACGCTGCGACTTCCCCGGCGGCGATGCGGCGACGCTGTATCGCTCGGTGCAGAAAATCTACGCCCTGCCCGACGCGACGCGGCTCTTCATGTGTCATGACTATATGGCGCCCGGACGCGAGGAATTCGCCTGGGAAACCACGGTAGGCGCGCAAAAGGCGACCAATATCCATATCAGGGCGGGTACGAGCGAAGCCGATTTCGTCAGGATGCGCACGACACGCGATGCGACCCTGTCCATGCCACGGCTGATCCTGCCCTCGGTCCAGGTCAATATGCGCGCCGGACATTTGCCGGAACCGGCCAAGAACGGCCGCCGCTATCTGAAAATCCCGCTCAATGCAGTCTGAGTTGTTCAAACGCGCCCAGCGGGTACTGCCCGGCCTGCAATGGCTGGCCGGCTATAGCCGCCGCACCTTCGGCGAAGACGCGCTCGCCAGCCTGATCACGGCAATCCTGCTGATCCCGCAAAGCCTCGCCTATGCCCTTCTGGCCGGACTGCCGGCCCAGGCCGGGCTCTACGCCTCGATCGCACCGCTGGTCGCCTATGCCCTGTTCGGCTCGAGCCGGGTGCTGGCCGTCGGGCCTGTTGCCGTTGTCTCGCTGATGACCGCCGCCGCGATCGGCAATCTCGGCCTGACCGATCCGGCCCAGCAAATGGCCGCCGCCGGGGCGCTGGCCGCGCTTTCGAGCTTTTTCCTGCTCCTGTTCGGCCTGCTCAAACTGGGCAGTGTCTCCAATTTTCTCAGCCGGCCCGTGGTCGGTGCCTTCATCACCGCCTCGACCATTTTGATTATCGCCAGCCAGGCCAAGCATATTCTCGGCATTTCCTCGCACGGCGCGACCTTGCCCGAGATCATCCTGTCGATGAGCGGGCAGCTCGGCGCGATCAATCTGGCGGCGCTGGTCATCGGGGTGGGCAGCATCGCTTTCCTCGTCGCTGCGCGCACCGTGCTGCCGCGCCTGCTGACCGCCATGAAGCTGGGCACCGACCTGGCCCAGGGCATTGCCCGTGCAGCGCCTGCCGGCCTGGTTATGCTGGCGACGGGACTGGCCTGGGGGCTTCATCTCGACACTGGCGCCGATCTGGCCGTGGTCGGCGCCCTGCCGACCGGCCTGCCGCCCTTCCAGCTGCCGATTGTCAGCCTGGATATCTGGCGCGCCCTGATCGGGCCCGCGGCGCTGATCTCGCTGATCGGTTTCGTCGAAAGTGTCTCGGTCGGCCAATCACTCGCGGCCCGCCGGCGTGAAAGCGTCAATCCGGATCGCGAGCTGTTTGGGCTCGGCGCCGCCAATGCCGCCGCCGCCCTGACCGGCGGCTATCCGGTGACCGGCGGTTTTGCCCGTTCGGTGGTCAATGAAGCAGCCGGCGCCCAGACCCCGTTGGCCGGCGTCTTCACTGCCGTCATCATCCTGGCTGTCGCCGTTTTTCTGACGCCGCTCTTCCATTTCCTGCCGAAAGCAACCCTGGCCGCAACCATACTGGTGGCGGTCGCCAAGCTGGCCGATTTTGGCGGTCTCTGGAAAGCGTGGAAATACGCGCCGGCCGATGGTGCTGCCGCGTATCTGACCCTGTTCGGCGTACTTTTCCTTGGCGTCGAGCTGGGGTTGACGCTGGGCGTGATCGTCTCGGTCGGGGCCGCGCTGCGGCGCACGATGAGTCCGCACTGGACCCGGGTCGGACAAGTGCCGGGGACGCATCATTTCCGCAATCCGCACCGGCATGAAGTGGTCGTCTCACCGCATGTCTATGCGCTGCGCGTCGACGGGGCGCTGTATTTCGCCAATGCGCGCTTTCTCGAAGAACTGGTCGCCGGGATTATCGCCAGGAATGACGGCATCACCGATGTCGTGCTGATGTTCCCGGCGGTGAATTTCGTCGATGCCAGCGCACTGGAGAGCCTGCGCGCGATCAATCAGCGCCTTGAGCATGCCCACGTGAAACTTCACCTGTCCGAAGTGATCGGACCGGTCAGCGACCGGCTTGGTTCGGCCGGTTTCCTCGAGGAGCTCACCGGCGAAGTTTTCATGTCGCAATATGCCGCCATGCGCACCCTCGACCCGGCAACAACGCTGCGGGCCGAGGGTCTGCAAGCCTGATCAGAAACGCCAGCTGAAGCGGCCATAGACGCGGCTGGAATCCTCACCATCCATCCAGCGCCCTTCGACGCCGAGCTGGGCGTTGACGCCGGCCAGCGGGCTGGCCAGATCGATATAACCGCTGGCGACACCGCCCGTATCATTGCTGCGCGGGCCGAGCGCTTCATAGGGCGCTGTACCGCCCGGGAAACGGGCTGCGACACTGGACGTGTCCTCGCCATTGGCATGGACGACACCGGCCGTGGCACCAAAGCTCCACATCAGGCCGGACTGGCTTGGGTCGAAGCTGTGATCGAAGAAGCCGCGCAATTCCCAGTCCTCGACCCGGAAGCTGTCACCGACAATGTCGAGATCATAGGCCCCGGCACCGCGCTGGGCGAAATTGCCGATCTCGGCATAGGCATAGGTGCCCGACATCGCGAAACCGGCCTGGCTGACGCCGCTGACCAGGGTCAGACGCGCATCCAGACGGGCAAAGCTGACCGAGCCACCTGTCTCGCCGATCGATGCCCCGAGCGGGGTGGCGCGGCGCGCCTCGATATCGGTATCGGCATAGCCGGCCAGGCCCGCCAGCGTGAAGCGGCCCGCCTGCATGCGGGCATAGAGCCCGCCGGCGATGGAATCGATCTCGCCATGGCCACGCAGCCCGTTGGCAATATCGACATCTCCCGTGCCGGCAGCGAGGAAGAGGCCGGCGGCGAACTGGTCACCAAAGGCATATTCAGCGCCGCTGGAGACTTGCGAAAAGGCTTCGTCGACACCAGCGCCATTGCCATCCGCCTTCAGCGCCGCCTCGGATGCGGAGACATTGGTCCAGATCATCACCCCGCCCTCGCTGTCGCGCTGGCCACAGGCGCCGGCATTCGGCCCGATGGCACAATTGGCGACCGTCTGGGCCAGCTGGGTGCCGATACGGGCGCTCTGCCGGGTCAGTGCGGCGGAAGTTTCCGGCGAATAGGCCTGCAGAATCGGTGCCGATTCAGCGCCGGCATTCAGCGCCAGAATGACGTCATCGGCGGCGCTGGCACCGAGATTCCAGCGATCCTCCAGGCCGCTTGCGGCCTGGCTCTGATTGCGGCTTGCTGGTGCCAGGGCGGCAACGAAATTGTTCTGCGCGAAGGAGAGCAGGAGATCGGCTCCGACCTTGTCGATTTGCGGTGTGAACAGGACGCCGCCGATATTGAGCAGATTGAAGCCACCGCTCATGCTGGCGGCCGAAATCAGCGTGAAATCCTGACGCGCCGTCATCGCCGCGCCGAGATTGCCGGTGACGACCAGATCGCCGCCGAGCGTCGCCGCCCCGGTGACCACGATCTGATCATGATTGATGCCGTTGAAATTGAACACCAGGGTCGAGCTGGACGGGGAGACCGACGCTGCAGCTGGTGAGGGGGCTCCGCCGCCCGGAAGATCGACCGGATCGCCGATATTCAGCGCATAGAAATCGCCCAGCACGGTGAGTGTGCCGATCTGGTCGCTGCCACCCGGATTGATGACGCCGCCATTATAGAGATCGCCGGTGACCGTCAGATCGAGCGCTAGAATGCGGCCGAAATTGACCACATCGCCATCGACGGAACCGCCATTGGCGTAGACATCCGCAGCGGACAGGAAATCACCTGTGAAGGTAAATTCTGCCAGATCGAGCGAATTTCCAGCAGACACCATGAAGTCTGCCGACTGGTCGCGACCGAAGGTGATGTCGCCGCCGATCAGCCACATCTCTTCAAAATTATCGATCGCCATATCGAGCGTCTGGGTCCCGGAGGCGTAGAAGACATCATGGTCCGCACCGCCATCGACCGCACCGGAGATGCTGCCAATGCCATGCGAGACGAAGACGTCGTCGCCGCCGCCCAGTGAGGCCGCAACCCCGCCCGTACCGGTCAATATGCCGGCATTGATGAGATAATCATCGCCCTCGCCGAGCGCGACAGCGGTAAAGCCGGTGATCGCCCCGTCCGTGGCATTCATCAAATAAGTGCCCGCATCGCCATAGACACGAAGGCCGGCCCCGATTTCGGAATCGCCGCCGGTCAGGCCGGTAATGCTGCCGGCATTGTAGAGGAAGCCGATATTGTCATTGAAGCGAATCCCGGTCTGGTCGCCGGTGATGGCGCCGTAATTGGTCAGCGTCTCGACATCGCCGATCAGATCGACCCCGACCTTGCCACCGGTAATGGCACCGCGGTTTTCGAACAGGCTCACAAGCCCTTCGATCCGGACGCCGAGCACAGAGCTGAAAATCGTGCCGGTATTGAGGAAGGTCAGGTCGGTGACTTCAGGATTGGCACCAAGCGGATTGCCGGCGCAACTCGTGCTGATCGATCCGAGCGGTGCAATGCCGCAGCCGCCGCCAGGATAGTGGGATAGAAGAACCCCGGCACCGTCACTGGAAACGATCTCGCCATTATTCTCGAAGGCGCGCTCACCACCGACGAAGCTCACCACGACGCCATCGCCACCGGCGGAAATCAGCCCGTCATTCAGGAAATTGCCACCCATGAACTGGATCACCGAGACGCCGGTATTTTCAGCGCGAATCTCACCATCGGTCGAGTTGTAGAAGCCGTCATCACCATAAACATTGACGAGCAAGACCGCCGCCGCATCGGGATGCTCCGACGCCGCGGTCTGCTCGATCAAGCCGTCATTGATGAAATTCCCGCCGAGAGAATAGATCTGGACACCCTGCTCGCCGCCGCTGATCGATCCGTAATTCACGAAGTCTTCCAGGACCAGATAGGCGTTAACGCCGCGGAAGCTGCCGGTGATGCTGGCATCCGGGCCGTTGAGGAAGTCGCCGGTCAGATAGTCCAGCCAGACGCCATAGCCCAGAGTGCTGGCCCGGAGAGCAGGCGCAGCCAGGGTATCGGGCTCTTGTGCCGGTGCGGGCGGCATCCCGCCGCCACTGGCGGTGATGGTTCCCAGATTCGTGAAGGTCGCGACTGACCCGGCGAGCCGGACGCCATACTGGCCTCCGGAGATCACTCCCTGATTCTCGAACAGGTTCATGTCATGCGCGATATCCACGCCGGTCCCGCCAGCGGCGATAAGTCCACCGTTGAAAAAGAAGCCAATTTCGCCTGCCGGACTGAATTCGCCGCCACGCGCCGAAACCAGGGTCAGTGGATCCGCCGGCGGGCCGCCGCTGAAATTGCCCAGCGAAACACCGTCGCCGTCGCTGGAGACGATGTTTCCGTAATTGATGAAGTCGTAATTGGTGGTGCCCCGCTCAATGGTCACAGCGTCAGCAACCGACGATATCAAGCCGGCATTGTAGAAGGCCGGGCCCATCAAAGTCCCGATCCGGATGCCGCCCGCCACACCGATGATTTCTCCGATCTCCGAGTTGTAGAAAGACAATTGCTCAGGGCCGATTGCCGTGCCGCCTCCGGCGTTGAATGGCACCTCGGGGACGCCCCCCAGCATTTCGATATCGAGCGCATACCCAACATAGCCAGGAGAATTTTCACGGCCTCTAATGGACAACTCTGCCGTCTCTGGGGCCGGAGTCGATTCAATCAACCCCTCATTGATGAAATTGCCGCCGAGCGAATAGATGGAGACACCGGTCGCGGAGCCACGGATAGCCCCGAAATTGATGAAGTCACCCACGATAGAAAACCCGGATACCCCGATACCGTTTGAACGGGATGGAATTGAATCGCCTGTGTTGGGCGCTTGCCGGTCGAATCCGGTTTCGCGAACCGCTTCGATCAGACCGGTATTGACGAAGTCGCCGGACAGAAAGTTGAGCGTCACCCCGGCATACCCGCCGATGATGTCCCCAGTATTGGAAAACGCACCGGTATTGCCACCCAGGCTGACGCCGATAAAACCGCCATCGATCAGGCCATTATTCTCGAAGCTGAGCACGGAGTTCGAAATACTGACGCCGAAAGAGGCCCCGGTGATTGTTCCGTCATTGATAAAGGTCACACCGCCCTCAGGCACGTGCATTCCGATCTCACCCGGTTCTTGCCCATCGGCGGCGGGGCCAAAGCCACGCCCGATTGTAACGCCTGAGCCTTCGCTGGACAGAATTCCACCGGCATTGCTGAAGACGTAGCTGGACCCGGAATAGCCGATCGTCACGGCGTCGTAGCGCGCGGAGATCAGGCCCTCATTGACCACCGCCGAACCAAACATGCCCTCAATCCACAGCCCGTGATCCTCGCTTAGAATCAGACCCGTATCTCCATTGTAGAAACCGCCGTCCAAGAACCCGATCCAGCTGGCGCCGTACTCGAAATCCGTCGTGGATTGGATGGTCCCGAAATTGACAAAATCGCCACCCAGCCTACCGATGTGAATGGCTTCGGCCTCGCCGCTAATGCTCCCGTAATTGACGAAATCGCCCGCGATTTCCGTCACGTAAACGGCGTCGAAATATCCGGCGATCTCGCCATCAACCTGATTGATAAAATCGCCGCCCAGCGTTCCCAGCCGCACAGCAGTGTCGCCGAACTCTTCGCCGCCGATCACGACGATCTGGCCGTCATTGACAAAACTTCCGTCAATCGCCGCGACATGGACCGCAGTATCGGTGGCGCCGATGATACCGGTATTGACGAAATCACCGGTAATCCGGCCCTGGATCTCGATGGCATAGTCTTCGGCAAAGAAGCAGCCGCCCGGCGTATGCCCCTCACCCGCAGCAACGATCAAGCCGGAATTGACGAAACTGCCAATTTCCACACTGTCGCGGGTGAACACCGCTGGTCCTGTGATACTGGCAATAACGCCGAGGTTCACGAAGCTTCCGACATCCGGTCCGTCGAAACTATTGGCGCCAGAGATTGTGACGGCGGGGATGGCGAACCCATTGGCGATGATCGCGCCAGATTCAGTGTTCAGAAAGTTGAACGGGGCCGCGCCATTATAGAGGTAGATAAATGTCGAGTGGAGCGTGCCGGTATTGGCAAAGGACACGTTCCCGAAGCTGTAGGCATTCACCGCCGGCTGATCGCCCTCGCACACTTGCGCCCCGTCAACCGTGGTGCATGAGCCCCCGGCCTGGGCCAGCGCTGGCCCGGAGCCGAACATGACGAAGGCAGTCGACGCGAGAAGCGCGCCGCGAAGCGAGTTGCGATACATTTGATTCCCCTAATCCCGGCCCGGAAACAGAGGCAGCGCGTGCTCGCGCGCCGATGCTTGGCCCGCGACTCTCCTAGCCCCAAACCCTTCACACGCAAAGTGATTTCGGCCATTATCGCAAACCACACAATCGGTAAGACTGTATTGTCATCCGTCACACAACTTGGAGTCCCGCCCATGTCCTTCCAAGATCAAGCCGTCTTTCCTGTCACCGATGTGAGCAAGCGCTCAACCCTGGTTAGCGCCGAGCGCTATGCCGAGATGTACCGCCAGTCGATCGCGGATTCCGACACCTTCTGGCGCCAGGAAGCCGGGCGGCTGGACTGGATGGCGCCATTCACGCAGGTCGAGGATGTATCGTGGGACAAGGACGACCTCCACATTCGCTGGTTCGCCGACGGGACACTCAATGCCAGCGCCAATTGCATCGACCGGCATTTGCCTGAACACGCCGACGGCACCGCCATCATCTGGGAGGGTGATGATCCGGCTGCCAGCGCCAAAATCAGCTATTCCCAACTGCATGACCATGTCTGCCGCTTCGCCAACGGGCTGAAATCACTCGGCGTCAATAAGGGCGACCGCGTCACCATCTATATGCCGATGATCCCGGAGGCCGCCTATGCCATGCTCGCCTGCGCCCGGATCGGTGCGGTGCATTCTGTGGTATTCGGCGGATTTTCGCCTGAAGCCCTGGCCGGGCGGATCAATGATTGCGACAGCGATATCGTCATCACCGCCGATGAGGGCGTGCGCGGCGGCAAGTCGACACCGCTGAAGGCCAATGTTGATCGGGCCATGCATCACGCGCCCGGCGTCAAGCATGTCGTCACCGTCAAGCGGACCGGCGGCGGTGTGAACTGGGATGCGGGCCGCGATGTCTGGTATCATGATCTGGTCGCTGCCCAGCCACCAAGATGTGAGCCGGAGCCTATGAATGCGGAGGATCCGCTCTTCATCCTCTACACCTCCGGCTCGACGGGCCAGCCCAAGGGCGTGCTGCACACCACGGGCGGTTATCTGCTCTGGGCCGCGATGACGCATGAATATGTGTTCGACTACCGGCGCGGCGAGGTTTTCTGGTGCACCGCCGATGTTGGCTGGGTGACCGGCCACAGCTATATTCTCTACGGCCCGCTCGCCAATGGCGCCACGACACTGATGTTCGAGGGCATCCCGACCTGGCCTGGCCCCGACCGTTTCTGGCAGGTGATCGACAAGCACAAGGTCAATATATTCTACACCGCCCCGACCGCAATCCGCGCCCTGATGCGCGAAGGCGATGAACCGGTGAAACGGACCTCGCGCGCGTCGCTGCGACTGCTCGGCTCGGTCGGCGAGCCGATCAATCC
>TARA_R110002073_G_scaffold2998_7_pt1 | contig 10548 bp, 10 predicted proteins | sample TARA_R110002073 | Tara Oceans TARA_R110002073 (sample SAMEA4397174) | marine metagenome | biome: Polar Biome; feature: [DCM] deep chlorophyll maximum layer (ENVO:01000326); material: water (ENVO:00002006), including particulate matter (ENVO:01000060) such as... | depth 40 m
CAGCTGTACCAGATGGGCATTCAATACCTCCTGTTCGCCACCTGTCGAGCGCACGACCACCGCCAGCGCGGTAGCATTGACCACTGCCACCAGGGCCACCACCAGAAAAGTATCGTACACGATCGCGGCGAGGCGCCGCAGCAGTGAAGGGGAGGGATGAGGCTGATGTTCTGTCATGCCGACGAGTTTACCACTTCCCCACGCAGCAGCATTAACGAAATGTAAATTGAGTGGCATTTCCGACGCGTGCTACATTGACCAGAGATATCAGAGGTCGAACGCATGAACGTGTTACTGGTGGAAGACGACAGACAGGTGGGGGATTTTGTGGTCAACGAACTGCGCGCCGCTGGCCACAGTTGTGTTTACACTGGCGACGGTGAAGCGGGGCTGCAGGCCGCCACCAGTGCGCTATTCGACGTGATGGTGATAGATCGCATGATGCCACGCATGGACGGCCTGGCACTGATTAACACCCTGCGGCAATCGGGAGACAATACCCCGGTGCTGGTGCTGAGTGCACTGGGTGATGTGGATGACCGGGTACAGGGCCTGCAGAGTGGCGCGGACGATTACCTGGTGAAGCCGTTCGCAATGGCGGAATTGCTGGCGCGGCTCGAGGTGCTGCACCGGCGCGTCGTGGCGCCGGGTGCCGATACACAGACCAAACTCGTAGTTGGCGATCTGGTCATGGACTTACTGCGACAGCATGTGCAGCGCGGCGAAATCGTCATCGCATTGCAGCCACGCGAATATAAATTGTTGGAGTACCTGATGCACCACGCAGGGCAGGTGGTGACACGAACGATGCTGCTGGAGCATGTCTGGGGCTATCATTTTGATCCCCAGACCAATGTGATTGACGTGCACGTATCGCGGTTGCGACAAAAGATCGACAAGGATTTTGACTATCCACTACTGTCTACTGTGCGGGGCGCCGGCTATCGCCTGGGCGCGGCGCTGAACGACTGAGCACAATACGGTGCAAATCGGGAAAGTAGTCAGCAGTCTCACCTTTCGGTATATCGCCAAGTATGTCACGGTGCTCAGTGCCTCCGTGTTTGTGGTGCTGGGCGCGTTCTACGTGTTTTTCAGCTACACCTCGTTCAAGGAGCTCGGTGAAAACGTGGTGGAGGAACTCGATACGCTGCAAATCGTGTATCGAGGGCAGGGGCTGGGCGGCGTGGATCAGTACATAGCGGATCAGACCGCGTCGCCCTCGGTCAATCGTTTTTATTATCTGGTAACCGACGAATCCGGCGCCAAAGTCGCGGGTGATTTGCCGGCTGCACCGCGGTACCAGGAGTTTGAAGATGGCTGGCTGGGCTTCGAGATGGACTTGCAGAGCTGGGGCAAGTCTGTTGATGTCGATTTCGTGGCGCTGCCGATAGCGCTGGGCGACGGCTACCGGGCCATGGTCGCCAGTGACTACGCCGATATTGTGGAACGCGCTGAACTGGTGTTCCAGACGCTGTTCAGAGTCATGGTGGCGACGCTGATACTGGGGATTAGTGGGGGGTTTTTCAGTGCCGCCAGGGCGTTGGATCATGTGGAGTTACTGAATCGGGAAATCTCTCGTATTGTGCAGGGTGGCCCTGGGCAGCGCCTCAAGATCGAGGGAGAAGCGGGCTATTTTCGCGCTCTCGCCATTGTCATGAACCAGATGCTGGAGCAGATGGAAACGCTGATGCAGGGTGTGCGTCGTGTGTCCGACAATATAGCGCACGATTTGCGTACACCGCTGACGCGGATGCGCAACGACCTGAGCCAGTTGCGTGATAAAAAGGCTCCGGTAGATGGTCGGCAACTGGAGGGGCTGATTGAGGAGTGCGACGACCTGTTGTCGACATTCAACGCGCTGTTGCGCATTTCTGCGCTGGAGTCTGGCAGCCGCCTGGCGAGCGGGAGCGAGGTCGAACTCGGCGCACTGCTGCGCGATGTGGTCGAGTTGTATGAACCGCTGGCGCAGGAGCACGACATTGCGTTGGAACTGGACGCCCCGCAACCGGGGCGATGCAAGGGGGAGGCTGATCTGCTGTTCCAGATGTTCGCCAATGTGCTCGACAATGCGCTCAAGTATACGCCCGATCACGGGTTGATCCGGGTTCAACTGCGACCCGGTCGCGATGGTGTCGGCCACAGTGTGATTATCTCTGATTCTGGGCCAGGCATTCCCGTGGTGGAGCGCAAGAATGTTTTTCGGCGTTTCTACCGGGTGGAGTCCAGCCGCACCGAGCAGCCCGGGCACGGCCTGGGGTTGAGTCTGGTACAGGCCATCGCCCAGTACCATCACGGGTCGGTGGAACTGGGCAGCAATCAGCCGGGCTTGCAGGTCAGGGTGACGCTGCCCTGATGGCTATCGCAGCGGGCTGATGGCAGCCGCGGTTAATCTTCCAGCGAAATATGATCGGTGCTGGGTGCGGCGACCTCAGTGGACCGGCGCTGTTGTCTCTCTTGTTGTGGTGCATCCCCGGGCGGCAGCGCTGCAAGATGCGACAGGTCCAGCGACAGTTCTGATGGCTCTGGTGCGGCGCAGTCGCTGAAGTCCGTGCCGGGAGCTGACAGCGCCAGCCCCTCCAGGTTGGGCGACACTGGCACGGCCGACGATTGCAGGTTTGGAATACTGTCGCCGACGTTGGCCATGCTGAGGTGAGCAGTATCCGGTGCCGCAGGCGGTGGCGGCGCTTCTGCGGACAGGCGTTCCGCGGTTTCAGCAGTCAGCCCTGAGGTATCCACCTCGCGCACGACCGGCTCCGCGCGTTCATGTTCGCGCAGCACCTCGGTCCCCGGCGGTGCCAGTGCGATGCCGCCGGTCTGTGCGGCGGGCACCTGCTGGCTGTTTGTGGGGGAGGGCGGCTTCGCCGATTCGGAGCGGTAGCCCGTTTGATCCGGAGCGGACGCCAGTGCGGCGATTTTTTCCGCCGCTGTCATAGGTTTTTCCGCCGCTTGCGCCTCGACGCGCTTGATCACTGGGATTGCGCCCGCGCGCTCCAGGGCTTGTTTATACTTCAGCGCAGTGGTCTTGTCGCAGTTGCGCTTGATCAGCTGGGGTTTGCCGCAAAATAGCTTTTCCAGCGTTGCCGCATCCGCATTGAACACACGAGCCATGTTCTCACGGACGCTGTGCAGTGCAAACCCGTCGACCACCTGGCCGGCGAAATAAATATTGTAGCGCTCTTCCACTGGGCGGCCCCTCCCCTCGTTGCTTATCCCGGAGTATACCGCTTACCCGCGCCGTGGTCTCGTGCACTTGACCTGGCCGAGGTGGCGACACTGTGACAGCTGTGCGCAATCCTGACCAATCACCGGTGCTTCTGTTAACATGGCCGGCCAGATTTTTGTGACTGCGAAAACTATGAGCGACCGAGTTCCCACTCGCTTTGTCAAGACCCTGCTGCGTATGGTTGGCGACAGGGGCTACGATTTCAGTGCGATACTGGATGAGGCAGGTCTCGATTTCGATCCCCTGAACGCTTCTGATCCCGCCTATCGCGATGAGATCAGTGCGATGCAGTACTCCCGCGTATACCAGAGTGTGTTGAGCCTGTTACAGGATGAAACGTTCGGCACCACGGGCAGCGAGTTGGTGGCGCCAGGGGCCTTTCGCATGATGTGCTACTGCATTATTTCCTGTCGCAATCTGGGGCAGGCAATCCAGCGCGCATCGGAGTTTTACCGTACTTTTTTTGACGAGCGAAGCCAATTGTACGCCAACTTCAGCGACCAGATCGCGCGTGTCGGTTATCGCACTATCTCACGGCAAGAGCGACCTCGCGTGGCGGTCGCCGACGGTTACGGCCTGTCGCTGTGGCATCGCTTTTTTGGCTGGTTATGTGGTCGCCCGATCGAGCTGAAGCGGGTGGATTTCAGCGGCGACCCCCCGCAACACCTGCAGAAGTATGAGGAGTTGTTTGGTTGCTCGCTGTATTTCAACCAGGTGAACGACCTGCTGTATTTTGACAGCGCTTGTCTGGCCTGGCCGCTGGTGCACACCGAACACTCCCTGCGGGAATTCTTGCGCACAGCCCCGTACCAATTGCTGATGATGGAGAACAGCGCCGAGGGCAACAATCTCTCGGCACAGGTGAAAGCGATGATAGGTCACGAATTCAGTGAAGGATTTCCGGGTTTTGAGACCATCAGTCGCGCGCTTAATATGTCGGCGCCCACACTCAGGCGTCGGCTCAAACGCGAGGGCACGACGTTCCAGCAACTCAAGGATGAGGCGCGCTGCGAGGCGGCCAAGCTCTGTCTCGATCGCCCGGAGTTGTCGATTAACGATGTGGCCCTGCAGATGGGGTTTACCGATCCCAGCGCATTTCATCGCTCTTTCAAAAAGTGGACACAGCAGACGCCCGGGCAGTTTCGCAGCAGCCGGCGCGCGCGCAAAAGCTGAGCGCCCCCTGTCCCCGGCACCGAGGCTTCGCTATAATTCACGCCTTTGATCTATTTGATTGACGGGTAATGCCATGACTGTGCAGCAGGATATTGAACAGCATCTTCAGTCCACCTTTTCTCCAGTGGAGATGGAGGTGACCAATGAGAGCCATATGCACAGTGTGCCAGCCAATTCAGAAACTCATTTTCGGGTGGTATTGGTCACGGACGTGTTCGCTGGCCGCAGTCGCGTAGCGCGCCATCAGCAGGTTTATGCCGCGCTGGCTGTGCAGCTTGCGGGGCCGGTACACGCCCTGGCGCTGCACACCTACACGCCCGAGGAGTGGCAACAGCGCGAACAGCCCGCACCGGCATCGCCTGAATGCCTCGGCGGCAGCAAGGCCGAGCAGCGGTAGGATTTTCGTATGTCTTCTTTCGTCGTTGCAGCCCTGTACAAATTCGTCGCGTTGGATGACTACCACTCCCTGCGCGAACCCCTGCTTGATGTCTGTCTGGCAGCCGGCACGCGCGGCACATTACTGTTGGCCAGTGAAGGTATTAACGGCACGATCGCTGGCACGGCCGAGGCCGTCGACAGGGTGTTGAGCTACCTGCGCAGCGATCCGCGACTGGCAGATCTCGAGCACAAGGAGTCGCGCGATGCCGTGATGCCGTTCTATCGCATGAAGGTTAAATTGAAGCGGGAAATTGTCACCATGGGCGTCGCTGGAGTGGACCCCAACGCCCGTGTCGGCACCTACGTGCGCCCGCAGGACTGGAACGCGCTGGTCGACGATCCCGAGGTTCTGCTGATTGATACCCGCAATGACTATGAGTGCGACATCGGCAGCTTCCGGGGCGCCATAGATCCTCGCACCGTGAATTTTCGCGAGTTTCCCGACTATGTGCGAGCCAACCTGGATCCAGGTGTGCACAAGAAAGTGGCGATGTTTTGCACCGGCGGTATTCGCTGCGAAAAGGCCTCCGCCTTTATGTTGAATGAGGGTTTTGAGGAGGTCTATCACCTGCAGGGTGGCATCCTCAAATACCTGGAAGAAGTCCCGCCCCAGGAGAGCGCGTGGGAGGGAGAGTGCTTTGTGTTCGACAACCGGGTGGCCGTCGATCACCATCTGGAAAAAGGGCGTTACGACCAGTGCCACGGCTGCCGCCACCCGATCACAGAAGAGGATAAACAGTCAGGCCATTACGAAGCGGGGGTGTGCTGCCCGCACTGCTTTGGCACACTGACAGATGATCAGAAGCTGCGCTTCAGGGAGCGGCAGAAGCAGGTTGAACTGGCCGCCAGGCGCGGGGAAGCCCACGTTGGTGCAGCGCCACCGGCGCGGCAAAAAATGACGTTGAAAGCGGGTGGCGACCGGTAATTCCGGACCGCGTCGTCAGTGTCTTAATCCAGGTAATAATGCAGCGCAGTTCTGAAGCTGCTGACTGGAACAAAGGTGCTTCGACCTTCGCTATTGCCCTGCGAAATCACGCCGCAGACTCTCGCTTCTCCCGTGGCCGACAATTGTATCACCGCACCGCCGGAAGCACCCTTGAAAGCCGTGCAGTTGGTGTCACCGAGAGCCGTGTCCTGGGCGGTGATCGCACACTGCGGGTCGAAGGTCAGGGTGTCGCCACTGTCGCCAATGCCGTCATCGCCCGAGAACCCCGCCATTGTCACCGGCAGTTCGGGGTTGGCGGCCCGCTCATGTATCGGCAGTGACGGGGCTTGTTCTCGCGGTACCGCCTGCTGCAGCCGCAGTATCGCCCAGTCAGCATGCATGCCACCGCCATCCTGCAGCCGGTAGGCCTCGCGCTGCAGTGGCTCCCCGGAAACGGTGAAAACGGTGAACGTAATCGGCCTGCTCAAATCGCCGTACCATTCGAGGCAGTGCCAGGCGGTGATAACGATATCCGCTTCGCTGCGCCCGGGGCGCGCCACCAACGTACCGCTGCAAGCCTCCACATAGTGAGATTGGCGGCCATCCCGGTAGCGCTGGCCAGGTACCTCCAGTTTCCCCACGGCGCGCAGCCAGCCGTGTGATTTACCTGATAACACTTGCCGCGCGTCAGTGGCGCCCGCCACCGTCGCCGATGCTGTTATCATGCAGGCTGTCAATTGAAGCACCAGGCAGTGTTTGGGTTGCCGACCTGTCATTTTCTTGTCGCTGGCATAATTAAGTGGTCAGCGCGCCGACAATGCCACTTGGCCCGTCGCGCACCTGGCTTTAGGATGGTACCCCGATACTAGGTAACAATATCTCTCAGGTAAAGGAACAGGAATAGCATATGGGTCTATCGCGAGACCGTATTGTCGTCGTCACAGGAGCCAGTCGGGGGGCCGGCAAGGGTATCGCAATCGCGCTGGGGGCAACGGGCGCCACGGTGTATGTCACCGGGCGCACCCGCAACGAGGGTGATGCCGCGTTGCCGGGTACGGTGCAGGCGACCGCAGATGCGGTGACAGCGGCCGGCGGCAAAGGTATAGCTGTGTATTGTGATCACGGGGACGATGCACAGGTGCAGCAGTTGTTCGAGCGGGTTCGCAACGAGCAGGGGCGACTGGATATTCTCGTGAACAATGCCACCAGTCTGCACGATGACCTGACCCGGAGTGGCCCCTTCTGGGAAAAATCACTGGCGCTGACCAGTATATGGGAGGTCGGGATGCGCTCCCATTACACCGCCGCCTGGCACGCAGCACCGCTGCTATTGGCCAACGGTGAAGGGCTTATCGTGAACACGTCATCGTTTGGTGGCCGCATCTATATGCACGGCCCGGCCTACGGTGCGGGGAAGGCGGCGGTAGACAAGATGGCGCACGATATGGCGGTCGATTTTCGCCCCTATGATGTCGCGGTCGTCTCTATCTGGATGGGATTGCTGCTGACAGAGCGCTCGCGGCGAGTATTCGATGCTGAACCCGAGAAGTATGCCGATCTCATGGCCACCGCCGAAACCCCGGAATTCACGGGCCGGGTCATCGATGCGCTGGCCTGTGACGCGCAGAGGATGGCGAAAAGCGGTAAGGTCCTGATCGGCGCGGAACTGGGTCAGGAATATGGCATTACCGATGCCAGTGGCAGCACGCCGATATCGCATCGGGCCTTTTTTGGAGACCCAACAAGCTATGGAGATGCCGTGGTGGAGTGAGGGCGATACCCCAAATGGAGGATGCATCGCCGGCTGCTCATCACCTACAGTTGCGAGGCTGGATAAACTGGAAATCGCATGGCAGGTGCAAGGTTGTCACCGTGTATCGACACCCCTTGAAGGGGGCCACAATAAAGAGGCAGACAGATATGAATAACTACGGATTGGAAAGCCCGCGCGCGCAAACATTGATTGCTGCCGCCAGGGCGATGGGACCGGCACTGACTGAGCGCCGGGTTCGTTGTAAAGCCGAGGTGCGCGTGCCGGACGAAACCGTAGCGGAATTCGCAGATGCCGGTTTTTTCAAAATACTGCAGCCGGAGCAGTGGGGCGGTTACGCGATGGATCCACAGGTGTTCTACGCCGTGGGCCTGGAAATCGCCCGGTTCTGTCCCTCCAGCGCCTGGATCCTGGGGGTGATAGCGGTGCACAACTGGCAACTCGCGCTGTTCGACGACCAGGCTGCACAGGACGTCTGGGCCGATGATCCGACTACCCTGATTTCATCATCCTACGCACCCGTGGGCAAGGTAACGGTTGTCGATGGCGGCTTTCGTCTCAGTGGTCGCTGGAGTTTTTCCAGCGGCTCCGAACACTGCAAATGGGCCTTTCTTGGCGCCGTAGTGCCGACGCCCGAGGCGCCCTTCGATATGGCCAATTACCGAACGTTCCTGGTGCCGATCAGCGATTATGAGATTGTGCACAACTGGGACGTGGTGGGCCTGCAGGGAACCGGCAGCCACGACGTGGTGGTCAACGATGCGTTCGTGCCAGAGCACCGCACCCACAAGTCGATCGACGGTTTCCTGTGTGAGAATCCCGGCAATGCCATCAACTCCGCACCGCTGTACCGCATGCCATTCATGCAGGTGTTTGTGCGTGCTGTGTGCACCGCCACACTGGGCGCCTGCGAGGGAGCCCTCGACGCCTTCATCGAAGTTGCCAAGACGCGGCAGGTAGGCCCCAACAAAATGAAAAACGATCCCTTTGCCAGGGTTATCGCCACTGAGGTCAAGGCGTCTATCGAGGAGATGAAGTTGACGATGATCCGCAATTTCGATGCGATGATGGAGTGCTGTCGCACCGGTGTGCCGATACCGGTTGAGGACAGGGTGCGCTACCGCTACGATTCGGCAGTGGTGGCGGATCGCTGCCTGGCCCTCTCCAGCAAAATGCTCAAAGCTGCTGGCAGCGGTGGTATTCGCATGGACAGCGGATTGTTGTCCTACCACCTGGATATTCTGGCCAGCCAGGCACATGTGGCGAACCACTCGACACCGTTTGCGGTCAATATGGGCGGCGTATTGTTTGGTGAACCCAATGCGGACTTCGCTCTCTAGGGCGACACTAACGCAGCAGGAGAGAATATGAAAATGCAAGGTCTGTTACCCGAGGGAAACTACGCCGATTGTGCGAACGGTTACCGTATCCACTATCTCGATGAAGGGGAGGGCGAGGTCGTGGTCTTCCTGCACGGCTCTGGCCCAGGCGCCAGCGGCTACAGCAATTTCAAGGGCAACTACCGCCATCTGGTCGATGCCGGATACCGCTGTATTATCCCCGACCATATCGGTTACGGCTTTTCTGACAAGCCCAACGATGTCGATCACCCGCTGGCGTTTTTCGTCGAGTGTATCAAGCAGACGCTGGATGTTGCGGGCGTGGAGCGCTGTACACTGGTGGGCAATTCACTCGGCGGTGCCGTTGCGCTGGGCCTGGCTCTCGAGTATCCGCAACGGGTGGAAAAGCTCATCCTGATGGCGCCGGGTGGCCTCAGTGATCTCCCCGAGTACCAGCAGATGCCGGGTATGCAGAAAGTCTTCCAGGTGTTCGGCTCAGGCGAGCCGGTCACGCCCGCGGTGATGAAGGACCTGTTTGCCACCGGCCTGATGCACGACGCCCGGCATGCTACCGACGAACTGGTAGCAGAGCGTATGCAGATCATGCAGATCATGAACGGACACGTCATGGCGACCATGCAGGTACCCAATCTGGTCGACAGGCTGCACGAATTACAGTGTCCTGTGTTGGGTTTCTGGGGTATGGACGAGAAGATGATGCCGGAGAACGGTATCATGGCCATGGCCAAAAACATCCCGCACCTGCGGCTGGTTCTGGTCACTGAATGTGGGCACTGGGTGATGGTGGAACACGAGGACATGTTCAATCGCACCTGCCTGGATTTTCTGCAGCACGGTTAGCTCCGGGTTGCGGCCAGTCTTGAGAAGGAATACGACGGATGATGGACAAGCACAAGATCGATGCATTGGGCGAAGAGTTGTACACCGCCCTGCGCAGTCAGTCGACTCTCGCTCCGCTGACGGAGCGAGAAACAGACATTACCATTGAAGATGCCTACCATATCTCGCTGCGCATGGTTAACCTGCGACTGGAGCGAGACGGTGAAAGCATCGTAGGGAAAAAGATCGGTGTCACCAGCAAGCCTGTGCAGGATATGTTGGGCGTGTTCCAGCCCGACTTCGGCTTCCTGACCAATACCATGGAGTACCCTGATGGCGCGGATATTCCCATTGCCGGGAATATGATCCAGCCGCGGGCGGAGGGTGAAATCGCCTTTCGACTTAAAAGTGATCTGGTCGGCCCCGGTGTCACCGAGCAGGATGTACTCGATGCCACGGCCACCATCATGCCCTGTTTTGAAATAGTCGACTCCAGAATCCGGGACTGGAATATCAAGATCCAGGATACCGTAGCGGACAACGCATCCTGTGGCGTCTATGTGCTGGGTAAGAACGAAGTCGATCCACGGGACTTCGATTTGCCCAACCTGAAGATGACGATACATAAGAACGGCGAGTTTAACTCCGAGGGACTCGGCAGCGCCGTGCAGGGCAATCCGCTGACTGCCGTGGCGTGGCTGGCCAACACACTGGGAGAGTTTGGCATTCCATTTAAAGCCGGCGAGGTGATATTGTCCGGGTCGCTGGCGCCGCTGATTCCCGTGGTCGCGGGCGATGAAATGTCGCTGGAGATTGAGGGTATCGGTGGCTGCCGATG
>TARA_R110002073_G_scaffold80260_10_pt1 | contig 10545 bp, 6 predicted proteins | sample TARA_R110002073 | Tara Oceans TARA_R110002073 (sample SAMEA4397174) | marine metagenome | biome: Polar Biome; feature: [DCM] deep chlorophyll maximum layer (ENVO:01000326); material: water (ENVO:00002006), including particulate matter (ENVO:01000060) such as... | depth 40 m
GAACGCGGGCACAACGCTGGTCGTGTGGGTCGCCGAAACGCCCGGATCACACCGCATCGATCACAACCATTTCGGTCCACGGCCCGAGCTCGGCAAAAACGGCGGTGAGACGATTCGGATCGGGACAAGCGATGTTTCCGAATTTAATAACAAGACGATTGTGGAGGAGAATTACTTCGAACGCTGCAACGGCGAGGCAGAAATTGTCTCCAACAAGTCCTGCGAAAATATCTATCGACATAACCTTTTCGAGCGGTGCGAGGGCGCGTTGACGCTGCGTCATGGACATCGATGCGTCGTCGATGGCAATGTCTTTCTAGGTCACGAAGAAAATCGAATTGGGGGCGTGCGGATCATCGGCAGCGATCATCGCGTGACCAATAACTACTTCGAAGGCTTACGCGGCGACGCCGAGCGTGCTGCGATCTGCTTGATGAACGGAATCCAAGGCGGTCCGCTGAACGGGTACGCGCCTGTTCGCAATGCTCTGATCGCACACAACACCGTCATTGATTGCAAGGTCTCGATGGAAATTGGCGTCAGTTCCAGGAAAAAGGCCACCGTTGTTCCTTCGGATTGTCGCGTTAGCCACAACGCGTTTCTGCCTGGCAAATGGGAACTGTTCCGCGTGCAAAACGAGCCCAGTCAATTCAGCTGGATCGGCAACAAATGTCAATTGGGAACGACCCGTGGCGCGGATCTGGTAGAGATTGAACGCGTGGATATCAAGCTGGCGCGAGGAAAGGATGGAATTCTCCGGCCATCGGACTCGCAATCCTTGCACAGTGATCAACCGTGTGATGTTCAGATTGACATCGACGGGGAAATTCGCAATTCGGATCTGGCAGGTTGTGATGATCCAAGCACGCCTGTCACAATCCGTGATCTTGCGATAACGACAGGCCCAAGCTGGCGTAGACCACTGAAACTGTAAACGTCACGTCGCTGAAATTCGCGATCCACTCAGATGATTAGACCGCATTCGTTCGCGGCCAACTAGCAATGCCATCTACGTTGGAACCAAGCGGGAGGCCTTTCTAGCGGTGCGGCGCAAGCTTGGTCCGATACACAATTGGGTTTGCTATCGGATATTGGGGGTGAGTTTTTTTCAGGCCACTTTTGCAGTTACCTCTCCACCGAAGGTGGTGGAGAGGTGGCAGAAAACCAGCGCAACTAAAAATTGCGGCAATTCCCAAGTTTGCAGCGGAGCACCGCACCGGTGCCCAAAAGTAGATGGCATGAGGCTACCGCCGTACCGCGTTAACTCGCAGGCTTGCGGTTGCTCCGATAAAAGAATCAACAGCGAAACGAAGAACCTGCGAAGCGAATCAGCTGCGAAGCGAGGGCATGACAATCATTCTGGCGTCGCGGCGTCGATCACCTTGAAAAAATCTGCCATGATGGCCGCCGAGTCAAAGTTTTCCCAAAGCACCATCTTGAGCGGGTTCTTTGGACGGTCCAACCAACCTCGATTGTGTAGCGCCGGGCGAGGTATTTCGACGGCTTTGCCCAACCCTGGGTTTTTCAGTACAGCAACCGCCGTGGCGTCGAAGAAGGAACGGAACGGCGGATCGCCATGCTGCGGTGCGTGCTGGTACAGGCTGACCGAATAGTCGCCAAAGTTGCCAAAACTCCCACCATGACGTCCTTCAATTTTTAAGTCGACTTTGGGGCCTTTTCCAGGCATCTTGTCAAAAATGTCCTGCTGGAAAGCCTTCACGCCCCAGCTTCCCGATGGATCGTTGTAACGCACCGTCACCATTTCAAAGTCGACCGGCAGTGACAGCACGTAGTCGATACAGGTCAAATCCGCCGTCATGTTGTACTCGCCCGCTTGAGGATAGTTCGACCCGAGCCAAACGATCCTGACGTTGGGGATGATCGAGGGATCCTTTGCAAGCGCCAACGCGATGTTGGTCAGCTTTCCAATCGGCAAAAGCACGAGTTTGCGATCGGATGGCTTCTTCGCTTGGGCGATAATGAAATCAACCGCTTCTTTGCCGTCGTAGGACGCTTCATGAATGTGCGGCAGGATTTCCGCAAAGCTGCCGTTGGCTCCTTTGAACATGGGCAACTGAGGATAGAAGCCGCACAGTTTGACGACGCGGACAGCCTCCGCCATTTGCTCGTCAACATCCCCGCCATTGTGCGTTTTGTTGACGGTGATGCCCTCGACGTCAAAACGGTCTTGACTCAATAACGCATAGGCGATCGCGTGTTGGTCATCGGTTTCGTTGTTCGCGTCCGAGTCGATCAGCAGCCGGATCTTTGGTCCGTCATCGGCACTGGCGACGGAGATCATCGCAGCCCAAAACAGTGTGATTAAAATGCTGCTTTTGATTCGATTCATTCTAGCGTTCTTTTCGTTTTCGTTGGCATTTGGGTTTGACATCGACAAAGTAGGCTCCGCGGACCGATTCGCACTTTGGCGACTTATTTCAGAAGTATCACTCGGTCCCATTCTTGTTTCGCAGAGAGACGTTATCAAGATGAGAGAGCCGAGGGTGGCGTCATAATCGCAACGTTTCCCAATTACTCCAGCGTCATCACGTGGCAGTCGCGTCCGATCACCCCCGGGCAAACGCACGTTCGCACACGCTCACGCGGCAGCGGACATGTTTTCGAGGCATTCCGGCACGTTGGCCATGCAGAACTGTTGGTACAGTTGGCCGTCCAGTTCATTGCGTTCGGTCACCACGACCAACGTGGGGTTCTTCATCGCTAGTTTCTGCAGTAGTTTGCCCCTTTAGCAGCACATCGAAATGCTTTTGCCGCTCCCTTGTCGATTCGACTGGTACCGTTCAATTTTGCAAAACGTATCGAAAGCAAGACGTTCCGGCCCGTATGTTTTACTTGGGATTTCAAGTGCTCGGTGCGGGCGGTGCGCTCTCTGATGCTTCGTTTCACCTGGGCAGACAACGGAATTGATTTGAGTCGTTACCGGAAATCGAATCGTGGCCCCAAGAAGACACCCCCTGAGCGAACGAACGAAACGAAGTCTGTGCATGCCTCATCAAAACGAATCCTCGATAAACGCAAGGAAAAGTGATGTTGAAAGCCCTGGTCGTCAAGTCCTTCGAACCACGCGCCGGTCGCCTGTGAAACGATTGACGGCCTTTCGTTGGTGCGTCGGTTTCCGCTGCCTCGGTGCCCACCCCGGAAAACTCGCGGTAGTCTCGTTTTCTGACCCTCCCGTCTTCGCCGGGAGGGTGAAACACGTTATTCCCGTTTTGGTTGCGAACATGCTGCGCGTGCGTTTCGTTGCGCTCACGCAGCGGTGGTAAGCGGGTACACCACTAACGTCGGTGAATCATTTTGTAGCGAAACTCGCCAAGAGTTTCGGCGGGGCATACGCCACGGAGCGAAAGTCACGCACGCCGCGTGTTTTCGCCGTGACCAAGGTGGAAAGGACTCTTTCTCGCCTGCTCGTTGGCTTTGAGCGGTGCGGCATACAAGTGAACGGCGTCGTGCGCTCGGATGTTCACATGGGGTTTGATCCGATGCCAGTCTTTTTCCGTACGCTCTTCACTATTGGACATCAGTCATCAAAAAGCTGTCCACGATGCTCTTCTGGTCTTCGTATGGACGAACTTGTTTTCGTTTTAGATCCGAATGATCGCGTTGCGTAATAATTCTCTGGGGACGTCGTTTGTATGACGAAAAGATTTTGAAAATAGCGTAGCCTAGGCTTCCAGCCTGGGTTTGCTGTGATTCCCAGGCTGGAAGCCTAGGCTACGTGAGGTGAATTGACGCGTTTTAGCCCGCACGCAACGTTTAGCATGCGAGGTGTCACAGCAAGGTCTCATGTCGTGATGCACGTGAATGGTGCCAAATGGAAAGACGGAAATGCCTGTTCACGATGGCAGATTGCCTTGGAAAAGCACGATGAAAATAAAGCTAGCACAATGTTAGTGCTCCGCTGCCACAGCCAGTCTAGACGCCGCAAAAGTGCGCCGTTCAGGACGCTCCGGTACCTCGTCTAGAGTGGGCAGGACACCCGCGGGCCGATGCGGATCTCCCGAAGTGTTGCCAGGATGCAACCGCTTGTGCTAGAATTGCTTCCGTTGTGTCGACAGTCTATAGAAGCCGCCGGAAAGGGATGCGAATCGACACAAGTCAGTTCATCGGGAAATGATTTCTTTTTCGTTTTGGGAGAGTGCGATTGGGGCAGCGGTGCAAGTCCGTTGCGCCGTTGCTGGAAAGTCCTGTGATGCGGCTGATCCGAGATCCCGCAGGACACTCGCCGGTAATCAGCACGGCGTGATCCGCTGAGGCTGTGCCGCAAACGCATGCCTGTTGTCTCGTCAAACCTTCTCGTTCTTATCATTTGCGTACAAGGAGTTTTTTATGTTTCGTCCTCGATATCGAACAGGCTTCACGCTTGTTGAGCTTCTCGTTGTCATTGCAATCATCGGCGTGCTCGTTGGATTGTTGTTACCAGCAGTTCAAGCGGCTCGTGAGGCCGCGCGGCGGATGAGTTGCAGCAATAATTTCAAGCAAATCGGCTTGGGATTACACAATTACCATTCCGCTTATAACCAACTGCCGATTCACGGTGGTGGAACCGACAACATTTCCAATGCGGCGTTTGACGGTTTCAACATGCGGGGCAATACACGACGCGATCTCAGCTGCTTGGTCGGTTTGACGCCGTTCATAGAGCAACAGGCGTTGTGGGAGCAGATTTCCAGTCCTAGGGATTTAGACGGTGATGGAACGGTCGATGTACAGTCGATGGGGCCAAGTCCGCATCGATCGTTGGCGCACCACAACAACAACGGTCGATATGAACCGTGGTTGACCAACATTGCATCATACCGCTGTCCAAGTGATCCCGGCGTGGGGCTGCCGGCTCAAGGACGTACAAACTACGCCGTTTGTTCGGGCGACTCGATCGATATGGGGGCCGACGGGCCAGTCGATAGCGATGGGAATCCTCAATTTGCCCAACGCGTTCGAGCGGCGCAGCGTGGTGTGTTTGTGCATCGACAGGCCATGAAATTTCGTGACATCTTGGACGGTTTGGCGAACACGATCTGTGCGGGTGAGATTGTTACCGATTTGGGTGACCGCGATGTTCGGACGCATGCGGGCAACAGTGGTTCGACTCCCATTGTTCGCATGGGAAACAATCGCACCTGTGATGCAATGCGTGATCCGCAGCGACCTCAGTTCTGGGCCAGTGGTGCAACGTTGACCGGTGGTGGCGAAGAACGGCGAGGTTACAAATGGGCATTTTCTCGTCCGCTGTACACCCAAATGACCACGATCTTGCCGCCAAACGGCGAGGTATGCATGGGGTCAAATCACGAATCGCAAGGCATCGTTCCGCCAGGCAGCCGGCACCAAGGCGGATGCCATGTGTTGTTGGCCGATGGAGCCGTCAAATTTATTACCGATTCGATTGACACCGGTAATTTGGGGCGTGGCCAGGTTGGGAATCAAGCCAACCACGACGATCCTCAATCCGTACCAGGTGCGCCGAGCCCGTATGGTTTTTGGGGAGCATTGGGGACGCGTGCTTCCAAGGAAGTTATCGACGAAGAACTTTAATCGATCGACAAACTGTTATCGGGCTTCCGTTTCGATCGTTTGGAGACGGAAGCTTTTTTTGTGAACCCAATTCTTAAGATTAGGTGTTTTCTATGAGCCGATTGGCAGCTTTTTCTGCAGCTTTGTTTTTGCTTGTTCCCATGATGGGATGTGGCGCTGGCAACACGGGACCGACCGCGGATCCGGATGAATTGAGTGCTTACTTGGACGAACATGGTGACCAAACGACGCCCGAGGAAGATTTGGTGCCAGTCGAGTAAACAGTTGTTTGCAACGACATGACACTGGCGTCGACGGGTTGCTCGACAGCAATGGTGGTAGCGACGACTTGATTCACGAAAAAACCTTGTTCGCCACGCAGGCGAGCGAGGTTTTTTTCCTTCGTAGCGGAACTCGTCAAGAGTTTCGAATCATGCGCCGGTCGCCTGCGAAACGATTGACGGCCTTTCGTTGTTGCGTCGGTTTCCGCTGCCTCGATGCCCTCCCCGGAAAACTCGCGGAAGTCTCGTTTTCCGACCCTCCCGTCTTCGCCGTGAGGGTGAAACGAGTTGGTTCCGCAGCAGAGCGATCGTTTTGGAGGTGCGCCTCGTCTTTCAATCGAACGGTGTGCCGAAGAGGTCCATCACAGTTCTTGTTTGACCTCGGACAATAAACGAGTGACGTCCTTTTGCAGCCGCATCATCGTCGCGCTGAAACGCAGGTAATCCGTCCCCGGCCGCTCCGCTGCCTGCTCGATTGCCTTGATTCGTTGGGACAGTGCATGGAAGTCACGAATGGTCGATTGAGACAGATAAGGACTACTGCGGATCGTCTTCAAGTGCTCGTCCATGTTCTGCTGTAGCAACGTGACGGTGTGTTGCGGTCCCTCGCTTTGCAGTGCGGCGCGAAGCAGACGCGCCGGCTCGGCGGGAATCAGTTCGAGCAAATCGTCGGCCCCCCGAGTCGCAGTGACTCGCGCGGCCTGATGCCGCATCACGTCGGGGACGTTCACGTTGGCCTCGAGTAATCGAATCCCCGCGAGTGTGGCAAGGCGCTTGAACACCACGCGGTTCTCATGCAGCTGAGCATTTCGTCCGGCCTGTTGCGCGGTTAGACCTCGCACGTGGTCGAGTGCCTTGACCAAATCTTGTCCAGGGATCCCAAACGCGATGCCCTGCTGAGCTTGTTGCCTTGGTTTGTTCTTGAACGAGTCGTCGAGTCGAGCGAGGCTTTCGTGAATCCACTTTTCTCCTTCGTCGGTCGCTTTCATCGCGATCACACCAACGACTTGGTCGAGTTCGTTCAAAATGGGGCCGCCACTGGACCCGGAATCAATCGATGCATCGACTTGTAGAAAATCGTATCCTTCCACTCGGACCATCGAGCGGACGGTCCCCTTTACGACCGCGTCTCGAAGCGTGACCCCTGAACCCATTGTTGGGTTTCCCCGCAGCTGAACCGAATCGCCGATTGGCGAGTGTCCGTCGTGCGCCACCGCCAAGGGGGCTTGCTGGGTTTGAACCGATAGGATGGCGAGGTCTCGATCGACATCCCCGAACAGTACGCCATGTACCTTCGGCGAATCCCGCTGCTCGGGGAACACGATCTTCAGCTCACTTGCGACCGCGTCTTCGATGACATGATAATTCGTAATCAATAGATTGGGAGCTGCAAGGAACCCACTGCCATGACCAAGTGGATATTCGATCAAGGCAACCGAATGAGCCGGTGTTGGTTTGCCGCGAGGCTTGTAGCGGCTGAGTTCAGACTCGTGAATCGACCGGTATTGCAGCTCGGTGATGCGGAAGCTACTGAATAGTGTTTCTATAAAAAGTCGGTCGCTAGGGACTCTGAAATTGGGGTGCAGAGTCAATCGCGATGGATCGCCGGCCCAATCGACAATCGTTTTATCGTCACACGTGATATGGAGATGACTGTTGTGAACCGTGCAAACGATTTCGGATTCACGCCCGGTCGTAAATACAGGCTTCCGGTAAAACGTCGAATTCGAAGGTTCATTCTTTCCGTCGATCCAGGCCAATCCGGATCTCTTCGGGCGGCCGTAATCAAAGATGGCGAGTACTTGATGCCGATTGCCGACCGCGAGACCAATGTTTAGCGACCCCGAATCAATCTGACGCTGCGCGACGAGTCGCAGTTGGTACGAACCGGAAACGGGATGCGGGATCACGATTCGGGCCCGCGATGATCCTGACGACATGATCGCGTTTGCGTCGCGCTGCCACTTTCCTGTTTGTTTGTCTTGGGCAGGGTCGATCATCGCCAGTAAATCGACGGGTTCGCCTAGCACGTCCGGCACGATACCAGGTTTGAATTTCTCGGTTTGTTTCCGTTCATGCAGCCAGGCTTGCACTAAATCACGGTCCGGTTGACTGAGTTTGATGATTGAAATTGTGATTGCCGTGCGATCGGCTCGTTTCAACGTCACTTCGGTATCGTTTGCTTCGATCAGTTCCGCATCCACTGAGTATCTGCCGTCGCTGGTCGTCCAGGTACGCACCTCCCCTGCCGAGCAGGGCTGTGAAAAGAGAGTCGAACAGACCAGGAAGAGGAGGGCACGAAGCTGGGGTACCGTCATTCGTCAACTCGATTCGCTGTGTCGGAAGATTAAGTGTCTACCCTGATGATACTCGATGACCATGGTTCGATTTGAGGAAACGAAGCGATTGCGTCCTGGGGCAGGAGGGCGGCGGTACGAGATGCTGGCGAAGGTAGCTAAGGGAGAATGCGGCCGCGCCCCTTTGTTTCGTAGCGAAACTCGTCAAGAGTTTCGGTGGGGCATACGCCATCGAACGAAAGTGTTGACGACGTCGTCACGCTGCATTATCAATTTGGATTATCAACTCGAAGGGGCATTTCATGAACTTCCGTCTTCCAGCTCGATCGTTCTTGTCCGGCACCGCCGCTGCGATGATGGTGCTCGCCGTCTCTGGGGTTGCCGCCGAGGTCGCCGCTCCGTTGCCAGATCCCGACGGCAAGCCGGCCGACATGTCCAAGCCTGTGCAGGTCTACATCCTGTTGGGGCAATCCAACATGCTGGGGGCCGGCAAGGTCACGGGGGACAAGGAAGGTTCGCTTACCTACGCGGTACAGCAAAAAAACAAGTATCCCTACCTCGTCGACGACGAAGGCAAATGGAGTGTGCGGAAGGACGTGCGATATGTGCGTGTGATGGGAAGCGGCACCGGAGCGATGCGGCAGTTCAACAATGATTGGATGACTATCCAAGGCGGTAAAATTGGTCCCGAGCACGGCATCGGACACTACGTCGGTCACGCCATCGACGCGCCCGTGTTGATCCTCAAAAGTTGTATCGGCAACCGCAGCCTAGGCTGGGATCTGCTACCGCCTGGGAGCGAGCGATACGAGGTCGAAGAGACAGACAAGAAAACGGGAGAAACGAAGACCTTCGTCTATGCCGGCTACAAGGACTCGCCCGATAAGTGGGAAAAGGGCACCGAGCCGCAGGCGATCAACTGGTACGCCGGCATGCAATACGACGGCGACATCGCCAACGCGAAGCAGGTGCTAGCCGAACTCGACAAGGTTTACCCGGGGGCGAAGACGTATGAGGTCGCAGGTTTCTTCTTCTGGCAGGGTGACAAGGATCGCTACAATGCGGCCCATGCCCGCCGATACGAACAGAATCTTGTTCATCTGATCAAGCAGCTGCGTAAGGATTTTGATGCGCCCAATGCAAAGTTTGTCTGTGCCACGTTGGGCCAGACCGTGAGGGGCGCCGAAGGCAACGAGGGACTCATTCTGGATGCCCAACTAGCCGTCGCTAGCGGCAAGTACCCTGAGTTCAAGGGCAACGTCGCCTGCGTGTACACGAACCCTCTCAGTATGGGTGGCAGCTCCAACAGCCACTACGGCGGCAATGCCGAGACCTACATGAACGTCGGCGAAGCGATGGGCAAGGCGATGGTTGAAATGCTGGAGAAGTAAGGTTGGTCGGATTCAAACTTGATCATTCATTCGTTCAATCTGAACCTGTTCGGGGAATGGATTGCCTTGCCTGAATAGGTTTTCAGTACCGGTGTCATTGTGGATTCCTCATTCCGGATGACTACCGATTCATGGATCCAGAATTGTTGGAGCTGATTCGATCGGCGGTGGACCCGATCATCGAAACCACGATCCATCGATTGACATGAAAGATCGGCCTATCGACGTCGCGGTGGTCGAGCCGAGTCGCGAGCACAGCATCTGCACTTAAGCTGCATGACGTAGCACCAAGTGGTCTCAGGTAGTCGGAGTTGTTGGTTCGTGAATCGCAGCAAATTGCGTCTCGATCTCCGGACGACGAAGAGTCCGTAACGCGAGATACCCAAATACGAGACCGAATGGAAAACCAGTGAACACCCAGGGAAACATCGCCAGTTTCGCTGTGAAAAGGGAGAGCCGGTAATTCTGAAAGCGACGCATCTTAACCGTGCCCCACCAGATGAAACCGCTCAGAACGGCGTAGATGCCGTGCTCGACAGTCACAAACAAGTACTGCTTCCTTGGCGTGTCCAGTACAGTACGTTTTACGACCCAACCAAAAACTGGCAACATCAGTACGGAAGCGCGTCCGATTCTGGCAGGTACCGGCCGATCGTTGAGAAGATCATATCCTGACGCCAGAACCCCAAGCGACATCAGAATACAGACTAAGCCTGTTGTCACAGCAAGTCCCTGTGCGGCATGTTGCAAACGACGAGCCGAATCCGCGTGTGGGTGTGTGTCATTCATTGGTGTTCTGTTTCTTGGGCAGTCAAGCTACTAACATGATAGATCACGTAGCCAAGCGTCTCTCTCGTTTACGGTGCCGAAAATCATGTCAAATATTCAATCGCATGGTCGACAAGCATATGGAGCAGGTGGTACTCGCTTGCGCTCCTACATGCAACGTTATGAAGCATTCTTTGTAACCCGAGTGCGCTAGTTTTTAAGATGCGTCATTTGCTGTCGCGGAGCGACATATTTCGATAGCCTCGGACTTTAGTC
>TARA_R110002073_G_scaffold73336_10_pt1 | contig 10542 bp, 7 predicted proteins | sample TARA_R110002073 | Tara Oceans TARA_R110002073 (sample SAMEA4397174) | marine metagenome | biome: Polar Biome; feature: [DCM] deep chlorophyll maximum layer (ENVO:01000326); material: water (ENVO:00002006), including particulate matter (ENVO:01000060) such as... | depth 40 m
CCTCACTATGTCATTTTTGAGACCACCAGCGGTGTTCTCCCCGGCGATACCGGTTCCCTGATGGAGTTGCGCCCGGGTGTGAAAACGCAAACAGGCCGCCTGGATTCATCCTCGATAGAGTTGGCGGCGGATGGCAGCTTTGAGATCCTGCTGGCACCGGAGCGACCACCGGGTTACAGCGGCAATTTCATCTGTACGCTGAAAGTCACCAAGCCGCGTGATGCGGAGCAGTCTACTGAGCCAGAGCTGCGCTACGCCAACTACATCAGCGGCCGCCAGTTGTTCAATGACTGGGAGCACGAAGAGGCCATTCATTTTGAAATCACCCAGGTGGGCGCAGAGGGCACTCATGCACCGCCTTACACCGCGGATGCGGCAGCGGCCGAACTGCGGGAATTTGGCTGCATCGTCCGCAACCAGATGCATTTTTGGAATGCCTTCTGGACCATCCTGATGGGGACCTATGGCGAGCGGGAGGGAAGTATTCCCGGCGTGGCATTCCCGCGCAACCGTTTTAACACAATCAATGCCGCGTCCGGTGCCACCGGTGGCGGCCAGAGTACTAACCTGTATGCCGGAGGTGTGTTTGAGCTCGAGCCCGACGAGGCACTTGTCATCGAGAACCGCATTCATCTAAAGCCGCAGTACATGGGGTTTCAGATCGGCAATCTCTGGGGAGAGTCCATTGAGTACGCCAACCAGATAGGCAGCCTGAACGGCCACCAGATGACAGCCGATGCCGACGGTGTGTTTCGCATTGTGCTTGCGCACAGTGATCCGGGTGTGCCGAACTGGGTGGATACCACCGGGCATCGGGAAGGCTTCATGTCGCCGCGCTGGACTTACAGTGAGACGCCCGCAGCCGAGGATTGGCCGACCATCACCGCCAGGAAGGTGCCATTCAGCGAAATCAGGCAACACCTGCCGGCCGATACCGGGACGGTGACACCCGAACAGCGCAGGCAGCAAATCCATATTCGGCAGCGGCATGTGCAAAAGCGCTATCGTATGTTTTAGTGCGGGATTGCAACGCTCTTCGGTGCACGGCACTAACGGGTTTCGAACACAGAGATTTATTCAGCTAAGGCACAGTGTGTTCACGCACGGTGTCAGGCACAAGGGAGAGACAAGGTGAACAGCAAGATTGCCCTGGTGATGGGAGGTGGCGCCGGTACCGGCCGCGCAACTGTGCTGGCGTTTGCCAGAGAGGGTGCATCGGTGGTAATCGCCGATGTCAATGAGAAGGGGGGGCGTGAGACCCTGTCCCTGCTCGAGGCGCAGGGAGGTAGAGGGCTGTTTGTCGCTGCAGATATGGCCAACACCGCGGACGTGCAACGGGTTGTCGAGCAAACCCAAAGTACCTTTGGCGCGCTGCACCTGGTGTCCAATAACGCAGCTTTGGGAGCACCCAATAAATTCGTGACGGACCTGACAGAGGAGGAGTGGGACCGTTGCATGGCCGTGACGCTGCGCGGTGTCTGGTTGAGTATGAAGTATCAGTTACCACTCATTGAGGCGTCCGGCGGCGGCGCGATCGTCAATGTAGCTTCTGTGTCAGCTCTTCGCGGCGACGCCTTTCAGTCTGCGTATTCAGCGGCCAAGGGTGGGGTGATCAGCCTCAGCAAAACAGTGGCAGTGGAGTACGCCAAGAGAGGTATCAGGGTGAACACCGTGTGTCCCGGCGGTATCAATTCGGGGGGGATGGAATTCTACCTGAAAAAAATGCCCGAGATGCGTGACAAGGTGCTCAATGTCCACGCCATGGGGCGACTGGCAGAGCCGTCCGAGGTGGCTGATGCTGTTGTCTACCTGTGCTCGGAGCGCGCGTCGTTTATCACTGGCCATGATCTGGTGGTCGATGGTGGGATACTGGTCAGGTCAAATGTCATCGACCTGTGACTCGTGTAACATTTTTGTGTGACCTTTGCGGCCCATTTCCTGTCGGCGGGCAACAGGGAAAAACTGCTTCAGGCGCAGGGCAGCGCTTGTCGGGAGCGGGATAAAAAAAGGCGGCCAAGAGGCCGCCCTGTTATCGACAGATGCTTTACATGGGTGGCACCGAATAGCCGCCCCACACGGACACATAGTTTTCGTCGTAGTGCGCAGAGAGCGACTTGTGCAGATCGTCCACTTCCCACTTTTTGTCTCCCTGCGGATTGATAAACGCGTTGCCCAGCGTCGGCCGTTGCAGAACCTGCACTGAATTCCCCCATACCACCAGCACCTCACCGGAAATATGCCCGGCTTCCGGTGAGCACAGATACCCTACCAGCGGCGCTACATTGGCCGGATCGAAAGCGTGGAAGCCGCCATCTTCTGGCGGTTGAAACATGACGGCGGTCTGGCCTGAGGCGGTCATGTCGGTCAGTGCGCGCGGCATAATCACATTGCAGGTGATGCCGTATTTGGTCAGCAGTTGAGCGGCACCCATTGTCATCGCGATGATGCCCGCCTTGGCGGCTGCATAATTCGGCTGTCCCGCGGAGCCATAGATCGCGGCTTCCGACGAGGTGCTGATCAGGCGGCCGTAGACGTCGGCACCCGATTTCGCTTTGTCACGCCAGTAGGCGGTGGCGTTGCGCATGTTGACAAAGTGACCGCGCAGATGCACACGCACCACGGAGTCGAACTCATCATCACTCATACCGAAAATGGTTTTATCGCGGCAAAACCCGGCGTTGTTGACCATGATATTCAGATCGCCATACGCATCCAGTGTCGATTTCATCAGGTTTTCGGCATCACTGCTGTCCGCGCAGTCGCCCAGCACGACCATGGCTTCACCGCCAAACCCTTTGATTTCCTCAACAGCGGATTGCGCGGCTTCTACCGCTTCGGGACGATCGATATCGTTGATTACAACGCGTGCGCCCTGGCGCGCGAACTGAATCGCCTCCTCGCGGCCCAGCCCGCGACCGGCGCCGGTAATGACAGCGACTTTGCCTGTCAGGTCTCCCATGATTGTCTCCTCAATAGATGTGGTATCAGATGCGTTCGATGATGGTCCCGGTGCCGACGGAGGAGCCACAGCACATGGTAATCAGCGCGGTGGTCTTGTCGGAGCGTTCCAACTCATGCAATGCGGTAGTGATCAGGCGTGCACCGGTGGAACCCACCGGATGGCCGAGAGCAATCGCTCCGCCATTCACGTTGACCTTGTCCATATCGGCGTTGTACACACCGGCCCAGGACAACACGACGGCGGCAAATGCCTCGTTGATCTCCACCAGATCGATATCGCCCATGTTCATACCACTTTTCTTGAACAGTGCTGCGGTGGCATCCACCGGCCCGTCCAGCAGGTAGTAGGGATCAGTGCCTACGACAACATCGGCGATGATGCGGGCGCGTGGCTTCAGGCCGCGCGCTTTTGCCTCGTCCGCAGTCATCCACAGGACGGCGGCAGAACCGTCGGAAATCTGTGAGGAGTTGCCGGCGGTGTGGATATTACCTTCTGTCACCGGCTTCAAGCCGGCCAGTGCTTCCATCGTGGTATCGCGCAAACCCTGATCGCGGTTCACGGTGCGCGTCTCGCCAGTGGGCTTGCCATCTGCGCCGATGATGGGCGCTTCGACGGTGAATATCTCGCGGTCAAAGCGACCTTCTGCCCATGCCTGTTTGGCGCGCAGCTGAGAGTTGTAGGCGAGTTGATCCGCCATCTCACGGGTGATGCCGCGGTTGGTGGCAATACGCTGGGCGCTTGCGAACTGGTCGGGACTGGAGTCCCAGGGCCAGTTGTCGGGGATGAAATAGCCGGGACCGTTATAGACATTGGCGCCCAGGCCAACGCGACTCATCGACTCCACACCGCAGGCAATGCCGATATTGAAGGAGCCAGTTGCGACCATGGAGGAAATCATGTGGTTCGCCGTCTGGGCGGAGCCGCACTGGTTGTCCAGTGTGGTGCCGCCGGCGGTGTAGTCCTTGCCCAGGGAGAGCCAGGCATTGCGCGTGATATTGCCCGCCTGTTCGCCCGCCTGCGTCACACAGCCGCCCGCCAGGTAGTCCACGTCACTGTAATCAAGCCCCGTGCGTTTTACGATTTCATTCAGCGACAACGCCAGTAACTGTGTGGCGTGGAAATCACATAAATCTCCAACACCGGGTTTGCCGCGGGCGATGGGTGTCCTGACGGCTTCTACGATTACTGCTTCACGCATGGTTGATCCTCATGGTTGGGAATGGCAAATGACGTATCTGCCAAAGGTAAAAAATCAGCGCCCCAGTGTACTGGATGGCAAAGGCATTTCAATGACGAATGGGGTCATATGGATAGCCCTATTTTGCCGTGTTTACGGGCATCGATATAGCGTCGCGAATGATGGAAACGGGATATGGTATAGCTGATTGAGCCGCAACTGGATTGGTTGCCCCGGCGTCAGGCATGTACCATGGAGCATTTTACCCCGAGCCCAGAAAACAGGAGAGCAGGATATGGAGCAGTATGCATACAACGACGTCGAGGCCTTGCAGGGGCTGGTGTCTGACACTTTCGGTTCCTGGAGTGAGTCGCTGGAAATCACCCAGGATATGATCAATCAGTTTGCCGAGTTGACCGGCGACACCTACTGGATTCACACAGACCCGGATAAGGCCAGAACCGACAGCCCTTTTGGCACAACGATCGCACATGGCTTCCTGACCCTGGTGATGATGCCGAGGATGGTCGGCACACCTTCCTATGAGATTACGGGCTACAACAATATTCTCAATTACGGATCCGACAAACTGCGCTTCACCGGTCCGGTGCCGGTTGGCAGTTCGGTGCGTATGCGCAGCCGTGTGAAAGAGGTTACTGCAACACCCAAGGGTACCAAGATGGTGTTGGAGCAGCACATCCACGTGGTGGGGCAGGATGAGCGCCCGGTGCTGATCTATGAACTGATTATGATCTATATGTAGCGATTGCGCGCCCGCCACCCCAGGCGGGCATTTTGAAAAATCCTTAGAGGCTAAACCAATTGCCGCCAGTGCGTAAGCGGGCAAAGTGTGCGTCTGTGAACTCGTTCCGCAGGTGAGGGCGAAACCGTGCACTCCGTCACATAGTCCAGAAAATGAAGTTTGTCAATAAATCTTACACTCACCCCCCTGGCCCCCCAAAAATCGCGCGATAATGCCTAATATATCCAATAAAAACAATAATATAGAAAATATGGCCTGATACTTGCTTTCTGCGAGCTCATAACAACTACAGGCGTGTCAGCACTGTCACTCAGGTGAGCTGGCTAAATACAAAAATGGAAGGGCTTTATAGATGAAAGTTAACAGCAAGATAATCGGTTTAGGTGCTGTCGCGGCGATGGCTGCGATGCAAACCGTACCCGCAATGGCAAATGTGCAGGTATGGGACTTTGACTCCAGCAACCAGAGTTTCAACTTTTCAGGCGACGGCAATTCGCTCAGTATGACATCGTCTGATGGCGTGAATCTGACCGTTACCGGCTGGTCAGACACCAATGATTCGTCTGGCCCTGATGAGATCGAGACCGCCCAGCTGATTTGGGCCCAGAATGATGCGCTCGGTGTTGTGAACCGCGATGAGGGCACGGGCTCGCCCGATCACTCCATCGATAGTTCCACCTCTGACAGCGACGGCGAGTTCGATATGCTGCTGCTGGAATTTGATACTGCGGTCAACCTGACGGCAATTAATCTCGATTGGGCAACTGGTGGCAACCGCTCAAACAGAACCGACGTCTCCATTCTGGCATGGGATGGCAGCGGCTCCTCTGCGTTATTGGGTAACACCTGGGCATCGGTGCTGGACAGCAATGGCGGCAACTATGATTCCGTCGGCAATTACAGCAATGTTGATTTGAGCTACTACTCTGTCAACCCGTCGAATATCGAATCGACGAAATGGCTGGTGGGTGTCTACAACCCGGTGTTTGGCAGCGGCGGCGACGCCGGTGACGACGGTATGAAGTTGGGTTCGCTCAAAACCTCAACCAATCCGACCCCGCCGACTCCCACTCCCACGCCGGTACCTGTGCCGGGTACAGCGATGTTGCTGCTGGCAGGATTGTTGGGCCTGCGTGCCCGCCGACCGTCAAAAGCGAAGGCAAAGTAACGGCACTGATTCACGCTTTGAAGAAAAAAACGGGGCTTTTAAGCTCCGTTTTTTTTTGCCTGCGTTAACATGATCCCCACTTGCAAACACCTGTCGTAAAGCATTGGAGAATTCAGGTTGATCAGGCTATTGGCTCCCATACTGTTGTTCGCCCTGGCGCTGACGTCTGCTGTGGTCCGCAGCGCAGATGATGCGAGCGTTAGCTATGAGAAGGCAGTTCAGGCATACGAGGAGGGGGAGTACGAGGTCTCGTACATACATCTCAAGAATGCGCTGCAGGCAGACCCGAATCTTTTGTCCGCCCGTCTGTTACTGGCACAGGTACATTTCAATGCCGGGGATATCTACAGCGCAGAGAAGGAGTCTGATGAGGCCCTGCTGCTGGGTGCGGATATCAACCTGGTTTTGCCTGTCTACGGTCAGTCGCTACTTCTGCAGGAGAACGTTGAAAAGCTGCTGGAAATTGAAAAGGTCTCCGACAGTTTTACTGTTGAGAGCCAGTTCGAATGGGCGCTGTTGAAGGGGCAGGCGTACCTTTTGCAGGGTGAGCCTGTGTTGGCCCGTGGCGAGTTCGAGCGAGCGGCGACAATACTGCCGGGGAATGTACGGTCCAATAACACGATTGCCGCTATTTATATGAGCAGCGGCATGATCGATGAAGCGCGGGCGTTGATCGAAGAGAGCCTGGCGCTGGAACCGGACAATGCCAAGAGCTGGCAACTGCGCGGGGAGCTGGCGTTCAAGGAAAAGTCCTATCAACAGGCGCTGGGCTATTTTCTCCGGGGGTTTGAGCTACAGCCCGAGGATATCAGGATACAGCGTTCGCTGGCGCAGGTTTATATGCAGCTTGGTGAGCGTGAGCAAACGAGGAAATACCTGGATATGATTCTGGCGCAATCGCCTGAGGATCCGGCAGCGACGCTGATCAGCGCCGTTTTGTTGATTGGCGATGGCGATTCCGAGTTGGGCGATACAATGTTGGCAGACCTCAGCGCCAAGCTGGCAAAGTTCGATGACGGGCGGTTGCAGAGCGATGATTCGATGATGTTTATTCGGGCATCTGCAGAGTATATCCAGGGCAATGACCAGTCTGCCATCGCGTTGTTAAACGCCTACCTGTTGAAAAACAAGTCTGATCTGGCGGCCACCCGATTGCTCGCGGACCTGTATATCCGCAACAACGATGCCAGGCGGGCGATGGAGTTGTTAAGCAGTCGCGAGTCCGAGGTGATGAATGATGCCGGGCTGTCGATACAACTGCTGAGCCTGTATGTGCACAGCGGTGATCAGTACCGGGCCCAGGAACTGCTGCAGACGCTGAAGCGGAACGGTTTGGGCGATAACCCCTATGTTGTCATGTTAGAGGCGGAACTGCTGAAGTCCGGCAAGCGCCCAGAGGAGGCGCTGGCGCTGCTGGATAGCCGCGATTTTGGCGAGCGGGAACCACTGGGCTACGGATTGCTGCGTGGGGTGCTGCAACTGGGGTTGGGTAAAAGCACCGAGGCGCAGCAGACAGTTGCGCAACTGGAGGAGGCTTTCCCGGCAAATATCAGGGTTGCCAACCTGGCCACTGTCATCTATCTCACGACAGGCGACATGGACAAGGCGGCGATCTGTGCCGCTAATGCCCTCAAACTGGCGCCGAACAACCTCGATGCCCGATTCAACCAGGCGATGCTGTATAAGAAGCGCGGCGAGATGGATGCCTCCCGCAAGGTGCTGAAGGAAATTATCGATGAGGTGCCCAGCAATACCAAGGCCCTGATGCTGATGGCGAGGATCGCTTTTCTGCAGGAGCGTTACGACGAGGCCATTGAGTGGAGTGACAAGGTTTACGCCTATGACAGTGTCTCTATCAGTTCACGAGAATTGCAACTGCAGATTTACGCCCAGACAGGTAACTGGAAGAGTGCAAAATTTGTCGCGCAAAAGCTGGTGAGTGAAAACCCCTATAACGTTGGTTATCTGGTGCGGTTGGCCGAGATCGCCAGGGAGATGGACGATGAGGAACTGGCGCAGAATACCCTGAGCCGGCTGTATCCCATGTGGAAACAGGATCCTGGAAAGCTGCTGCAGTTGGCCGAAATACAGCTGCGCTTTGAAAACCCCGTTGCCGCACGCAAGGCGCTTGAGCAGGCGCTGACGCTGGATCCTGAATCCTATGCGTTACGGCTGGCGCTCGCGCGTCTGGATTTTTCTGAGGCAGAGTATGAGAAGGCGCAGAGCGTGGCCGAGGCCCTGCAAAGCGAAGCCGGGAAGCAGGCTGATACGTCGCTACTGCTCGGTGATATTGCGCTCGCCGCTAACGAACCGGAGCTGGCGCGGCAATATTTCCTGGCCGCCTTCAAGTTGAATACCAACAGTATTGAAGCCATTACCCGACTCTATGATTTGAGCAACCGGGGTGTCGGGTCGCAGGAGTTCACCGAGTTGATGGCGGCGACGCTGAAGGCATCGTCTCTCCCGGTGTTGGCAGTGCGATTGATGGCAGACAGCTATTTAAGCCAGGGGCAGACCGCAGAAGCGGCCGTGTATTATGAAAAACTGCTCGATCTGGATCAGTTCTCCTCGGATCCGGCTATCCTGAATAATCTGGCCAATATCTACGCAAAGGACGATTTGAATAAGGCGCGCGAGCTGGCGCTCCGGGGCCTGGCGGCGACCGATGGCAAGAACGCTGCGCTGCTGGATACCGTGGGCTGGATTCTGGCGCAACAGGGCGAGAACGAGGAGGCCTTGTCCTATTTACGCAAGGCCTACGCGCAAAAATCGACTGACCCTGAAATTCGCTACCACCTCGGTGTTACGCTGCTCGCGCTCGGTCGCACAGCAGAGGCAGAGAAAGAGCTGAAAGCCGCCGTCAACAGCAATCAACAATTTGCCGGCCGTGATGAAGCGCAGCGTCTGGTGGCCTCTATCGCGCAGTAGGCCTAGTCCATCCTGCCCAGTATGGCGCCACCGGTGGGTATGCCGACACCGGATGTCACCAGCGCGTGATTCACGGTTTTCGCGGGCTGGTTTACCGACGTTCCCCGCACCAGCCGCGTCGCTTCCACAATGCCGTTGACGCCGTGGATATAGGCCTCGCTCAATTGGCCGCCGTGCGTATTGGTCGGCAGCCGCCCGTTCGTTCTCAGCGCGCCATCCTTCACAAAGTCTCCCGACTCACCGTAGCCGCAGAAACCCCAGGCTTCCAACTGCCACAGCACGATGGGTGAGAAAGCGTCGTAGATAACGGCGGCATCGATATCGTCGACAGAAAGACCGCTCATGGCGTAGACATTTTTCGCCGCAGTTTCCATTTCCGGTATGCCGGCAAATTCCTCGCGGTAAAATGACGTCATCTGCTCCTGGTTATCCGCGGCGCACTGGGCGACGCCGCGCACGCTGACGCCGGGATGCCGCAGGTCGCGGGCGCGTTCGGGCGTTGTCACTATCACCGCCGAGCCGCCATCGCTTTCCTGACAGCAGTCGAACAGTTGCAGGGGGTCGGCGATCATGCGAGCGGCGTCATACTCCGCGCGGTCGAACTCGCGACCATAGAAAAAAGCCGCAGGATTGTTGGCACCGTAGACGCGTGTAGACTGCGCGACTTCAAACAGTGCGTCTTTGGTGACGCCGGTATTGTGCATCCAGCGCTGGGTGAACATTGCCACCCAACTGGCCGGGGTCAACAGGCCGTAGGGCATATACCAGCCCCAGTGGATGGCATCCGCTGTGGTGATGTCACCCGAGACGCCGCCAGAGAAGCGATGCCCGCTGCGACCGTTCAGTGCCCGGTAAACCACGACGGTTTCCGCCATACCGGTGGCCACGGCCATGGTCGCCTGGTGCAGGCAACTGGTGGCGGCGCCGCCGCCGTAGTGCGAGCGGCCATAGAATGTCAGTTCACCCACGCCGAGGGCGCGCGCGACCTCGATCTCGTCGTTAGTGTCCATCGTGAACGTGGCCATGCCGTCGATATCACTGGGTTTGAGGCCCGCGTCGTCGATTGCCGCTTTCACCGCCTGTACTGCCAACGACAGCTCCGAAACCCCGGAGTCCTTGCTAAACGTCGTATTGCCGATACCGACGATCACTGCTTTATCTTTTACATTGGCAACCACGGCTCAGGCCTCCTGCGGTAATGCGAGTTGAACAGAGCCCTGCATGTGCATGCCCCAGATATTGTTTTCTCCCAGCACGCTGATATCGACGATACCGGTGGCGGCGTCAACAGCGGTTACCTCACCGGTCATTGTCATTACCATACCGGGTACATTCGGAGCGCCGAGACGCAAGTCGAGTGACTTCACCACAGCCTCCGGCCCGCTCCAGTCAGTGGCGAAGCGTGTCATCAACCCCTGGCTTGTCAGGATGTTCATGAATACGTCGGGCAGGCCAGTGGCCACCGCAGCCGCTTTGTTGTGATGGACGGGCTCGAAGTCGCGGGTCGCCAGTGCGCCACACACTACCAGGCCAGTGGTGATGTC
>TARA_R110002073_G_scaffold17876_1_pt1 | contig 10531 bp, 7 predicted proteins | sample TARA_R110002073 | Tara Oceans TARA_R110002073 (sample SAMEA4397174) | marine metagenome | biome: Polar Biome; feature: [DCM] deep chlorophyll maximum layer (ENVO:01000326); material: water (ENVO:00002006), including particulate matter (ENVO:01000060) such as... | depth 40 m
TTGCAGGCGATAGGTTTTGGTTGTGATCAAAGCTGGCTCGCTTGCAAACAAGCTCCTACACAAGACTAAAATCTAGAGCGTTTGCCGCTCATTCTTTTTTCATTCTCTCTTTCAAATCGGCAAACGGATTATGCGTGGCCGCCGCGGTGCCAGACTCGGTGCCGGAACCATAATGGATAAGATTAACGTACTTCGAATGCTCTTCGTCGTGGCAGTAAATACACAACAGCTCCCAGTTACTGCCATCCGTTGGGTTATTGTCATGGTTATGATCAACATGATGCACGGTTAACCCGCGCACATTGGCGTGCGTAAATTCTCGCGCACAACGCCCGCAAATCCATGGATACAGTTTCAAGGCCTGCTCACGGTATCCCGATTCACGGTTAGCATTATAGGCGCGCTGCTCTGCGAGCACTTTATCGAGTTTGCTGCGATCTGGTTTATTCACATTTTGCCCGCCTTCTAAGCCTGCCGACACCAAAACGGCACCGGCATTAGTTGCCGTAATGTCCTACGCTTCTAGTTTCAATCTCTAAACTCTAGCGAAAGACATGACCAAAATTAAGATTCAAGGATCGCTCGCCACCTTCCACAAAACCTAGCGACAAATAGCCTGGCCCCAGTGGCGTTTTGGCACCAAGAAAAAGACTGCCCGCTGTTATCGCATCTGCACCACTGATGTCATTGCTGTCGAACCAAACGTTGCCTCGCTCAACAGAGCCGCCAACATAAAATGATAAAGACTTCGGTAACGCTGAACTGGCCCTTAACGGCTGCGTGATGACCAACCGACCAATCGCTTTCTGGCTGCCCCATATACTATCCGGCGGCAAGCCCGATAAAGACAGAAAACCGCCAAGGGGCACGAGTGACTCAAGACCTGCATCATCCCCCGTCACACTCGCTGCCACCTCCGCCACCACTGACGTTCTGGCCATCGTATGCGCTATGCCGAGCGACAAATTGGTACGGTCGTAGTCCGCTTCGGCTGCAAACCGTCGCCGATGAAACTGGTGCTCAACAAAACTACGAATGCCGTGATGAGGAAATGCGAGATCGTCGTAAGTATCCCAACCTAATCGACTAAAAACGTAAGCATCTCGAAAGCTCTCATCATCGAAAGGAACGCCACGAGCATAAGAAAAATTGCCGTCGGCGTAGCGCCAACCTATTCGCGCCTCACCACGCTGACGAAAAAGCCCCGCGCCAAAATCTAAGCCTCCGAAGTACTCTGAACGAATAAAGTCGGTAATCGGCTTGCCACTCGTATCGTTACTGAAAAACAACTCAACGGTATCAGCCCGATAGCCCACTATCGGCTCAACAAAAAACGTCAAGCTGTGATCAAGCGGCTGAAAAAATCGTGCCTCTACCACCGGCGAAGTACCAAGGTTCGCGAAGAGCAGCGCGGTACCGCCGTAACGATTCAAGCCCGCCGAACGTAACGTGCCGGACAAACCAAACGTCGCGTTACCACGAAAATCATCTGCCAGCGTCAAGCCAAACTGCACATAAGTGTTGCTGGTATCACGCTCGGTACATACCACTAACAAACCCGTTTTACCTCCGCGCTGAATTAATTCATAGCGAATCTGATTAAAATAATCGAGCGCATAAATGTGCGATATATCGTTACGCACCACCTGAGCATCAAGCGGACTGCCGACTCTCTGCTGAATCATCGACAGCACAACACGATCACTGACTGGTCCGTCGTTTTGCACTTCAATAAAATCAATAATCGGGCGCGTATCAACGCCGCCCTCATTCATATCGAGCGCCTCATCTTCCCGCACTCGTTTCAGTATATCTTTGCCGCTATTTCCCAGCGTGGAGAAGACACGTTCCAACGGCGGATTCGCCTCGCTAAACGCGGCCAATGCAGCCTGATAGCCGGCACTAATTGCCTCATCAACTTTATCAAAATCGCTATTCTTTAAATTGGCTAAATCTGGCGTAACCACCACGTCGTGCAATCCTAAAGATTCGAGCTGACGATCACTGTTATTACGAACCAATAATGCAGAAAGTTGAGTAACAACCGATGCAACAGAATGAATATCTTCACGCTCAATACGCGGCGAACCGACATCCACCACGATCAAACGATCAAGATTCTTACCCGCCAGTGCGCTCACCGGAATATTATCGGCAATACCGCCATCAACGAGTAAACGCTCTTCCATTAGCACCGGCTCCAGCAACCCAGGAATCGACATACTGGCGCGAATCGCCGCACTCAAGTTGCCTTCGCCAATGACAACCACTTCGCCCGTCACCAAATCAGATGCCACCGCGCGAAATGGAATATCGAGCAAGTCAAAGTCATGCACCTCTAAAGCGGGTGCAAACAATTCATCTAAAACCTGCGAGAGGTGCTGCCCCTGAAGTACACCGCGGGGTAACGCTATGCCTTCGCGACTTACCCGCAACCGATACTCAACCGGAGAAAATGCATCAAGCTGACGGTATTCATAAAGAGAATGCGAACGCGGAGAACGATCCGAAAAAGCGTACTGCCAATCCATTTCATGGGAGATCACTGCAATCTGGTCCGCACTGTGACCTGACGCATACAGACCGCCGATAATCGCGCCCATGCTTGTGCCCGCAATGGCGTGAACTTCGATACCCTGCTCATGGAGCGCACGCAGCACGCCTATGTGCGCGAGCCCACGTGCGCCGCCACCGGACAATACTAAGCCAACCCGCTCGGCAGCTGCCGGCGTGGACACCAACAGCAGCGCAACCAGCAACCCGCCGATTCCTGCCCGCCACCGCGAATCCGTAAATTGCTTCAACAAGATTGCCCCCAACTTGCACCCAACGTTGCCGCGCAATATAGCCGCTGCAACCCGTTACCCCGATAATATGCGTTACGATGCCTCAGTGCTGGCCGCCCCTCAAGCATCCACCTCACGCAAACGGCAATTTCTCGGCCCTCTCACGAACTATTTGTGTACAGGCGTACTCTCCGTAATAATGCACCGCAATAAAGCGCCTTTCAGCCAGTCCGCGCACCGAAAACAGGAGCCGCAATGCGAGCCAATATTCCCGAACGCTTCCCGTTTAGTCTGACCGACGAACTTTTTTACCATATCGATCGGCCTGAAACGCCCTTTAGCATTCAGATGGAAGCACGTGTTAACACCACCCTCGATGCCGATCGTTTACGCGAAGCCATTGCCACCGCCATGACGCAACACCCCATGCTGCACGCCGAGATCGCCCCGTGGTCCGCACGTGAAAAAGGGTACTACTGGCAGATTGGCGACGAACTCCCCTCCGCGCCACTGGATATTGTTACGGTAAAAGACGAAGCCGAATTAATGCGAGCGCGCAAGCATCTGCAAAGTGTTTCGGTATCATTAGATAAAGCGCCACCGTTTCGCTGCCAGCTCGCACGCCACGAAGGCGGCGACTACCTAATGATTAACACCAGCCATATCGCCTCGGACGCCACCGGCGCCTACCGTTTTCTCAGCTCGGTACTGCGCGCCTACGCGCGCCTGCCCGACCCGCAACCCGAGTTAGATTTCGTCGAAACGCGCAATCTCGTTAATCACTTTGGTTCGAAGAAAATCACCGAGCGGCTCAATCGCGTCCGCCGCCTGATCAACATTCTCGGCACTAGCCTCTCTGCACCCGCGCGCATTGCCGAAGACAGCGCAGAAGGCAGCGACGGCGTGTCTATTTTGCCGCTGCAACTGTCCGAACAAGAGACCGCTCGGCTACAAGATTTACGCCTCGACGGCAGCACCATTAACGATGTGCTACAGACGCTCATGCACCAGACCATTGCGCGCTGGAATAAAGATCATCAACAACGCTGTGGACGCATTAGCTTAATGATGCCCATGAATACGCGGCCGCCAGAACGACGCTTTGAGTTAGCCAGCAACCTATCACTGTGGGTCGCCGTGCAGTCTCGACAACACGATAGAAGCTCATTTCAGGCATTGCTAAAGCACATACATCAGCAAACCGCGATGCTCAAAGAACACGGCACCGCTGGCTTACTGATCGACCTACTTCATGAAATACGGTCATTACCCTTGTGGCTAAAAAAGTGGCTGCCAAACTTGCTACCGATGACTGGCAACCGGTTTGTAGATAGCTCCGTACTGCACAACCTCGGACACCTGCCCAGCCCGCTACCTGCTAGCAGCAAATTACAAGTCACCGAAATGTGGTTTTCGCCGCCATGCCGTCTGCCCATGGGCCTCGCCATTGGTGCCGCAACCTTCAACCAACGCTTACACCTAGCCTTTCGCTATAGCCATCATCAGTTCAATGCCAAGAGTGCCGAAGCATTCAGCGCCCTATTCCTCGACACCTTGGCAGCGGCGTACCAAGAAGTGGCCGCACTCGAAATGGCGGTTGGCTGAGTAGCCCATCGAAGCGGCAAAAGGGCGAATGACTGTTCACTGAAATGAAGCGACACTGATATCACTTAACCACAGCTTGCTCTTGTAAGCCGTGGTTAAGTGATTTTCTCCGTGATAGCTCTCCCGAGCTAAAATATTTGGCGCCAGTAATGGCGCCGTTTTTTTGCCTGCAATTTATGGCCGCTGCTTTTAGAGAGCCCATCAACAGTCCCCTCACAAGCACTAATCATCACGCCATCATAAGATCCGGCTATGGCGACTAAACTGTCCGCTTAAAAACTCCATCTGATCACCACGAATACGATGACTATTGGTCAGCGCCAAATACTCCGCCATATTCGGGATATACGGCAACGCCAACAACTCTAGACCACACTCTTCCAAACGCCGATCGCCCTTATGCTGATTACAACGCCGGCAAGCCGCGACTACATTGAGCCAAGTATCGCGACCACCGCGTGACACCGGCACGATGTGATCACGGGTCAGTTCACAATCGAGCAGTGTTTTACCGCAGTACAAACACAACCCCTGATCGCGCCGAAACAGTGCGGAATTGGTGAGCGGCGGACGGCTGCGCGGGCGCGGGTTCACACGACCGTTGCAGGCAACAATCGAATGCAGCTGAATTTGCGAACGCTCCCCCGTCAGTCGGCTGACACCACCACGCAAACGATAGATCACATCGCCTAACGTCCATGTCACGAGCCCACGCGCATAAAGACCTGCCGCGCCTTGCCAATCCAACCATTCAACCGGCTTGCCCGCGATATCGAGACGTAAAATACGCTCAGCCATATCCTCTCCCGCAATAATGTTGAGAAAAATATTGAGATAGGTATTGATAGAGGTGCTGTGAAAGATATTGGAAAAAACACAGCCAACGTGCCCCGCGCCGATTTAGCAAAGCCCAACAACGAGAAGACAAAGAGAAAAGATAAAACCGAGGGGAAAGTGTACTCTGGCCTGAGTTGATCGGACCTATAAAGATAGCTGTGCAGTAAGCTTGTTGCTTCGGCATAAGCATCTCAATTGAACACAGGCTCATTCTTTGAGTGATGCTTAGATAATAACCAGAGGTTGGCGGACTTAACAACATGCGCGAAAAAATCGAAGGGTTTTTCGACCAGTGGGGGCGCGTCTGCGCCCAACATCCCGTCTCGGTACTACTGCTCATGCTGTTACTGAGCGCGATACTGATGTCCGCACTGCCGCCGCGCATCGACACCACCATGGAAGGCTTCTTACGCCAAGACAGCCCGGCCATTAAACGCTACAACCAACTGCGCGACGATTTTGGCCGCGACGAAATGATGGTCACAACCGTCACCACCAACGATATCTTCGCTCCCGCTTTTATCGAACGATTACAGCGCCTCGAACAGGACATCTGGCAACGGGTGCCCTGGATGGACGACCTCATCCTGCTCACCAACGTTCGCGCCATCTATGCCGACGGCGACGACGTGCGTATTGAAGGTTTGTTCGAACGCTGGCCGGACGAGACCGAACTCAACGACATCAAAGCCCGCGCTGTGAACAATCCGCTCTACGAAAAGTTTGTGCTGTCTGAAGACATGCACACCACGGCGATTATCGTGCGCCTGCAAAACAGCTATCTAAACCCCGCCAGTGGCGAGCTCGAAAACCTCGGCGAAACGCAATTTGCCGAAGCGGCGACTGGCATGCAAGACGCCATGCAGGCCTTTAGCGCCGCCGGAGACCGCGTCGCCGTTGCTGGCACACCCGTCGTTATCACCGAATTACAAAAAGCGATGCAACGGGACATGGGCGTTTTCACTCTGCTCACGCTAACGTTTGTCGGCACCATGCTGTGGCTCATGTTCCGGCGCGGCAGCGTTGTGTTGATGTCACTGCTTGTCGTGGGCCTTGCCGCCACCGGCACTCTCGGCCTGCTCGCGCTCACCAACACGCCCCTGCAAATGCCTCTGGTTATTTTGCCGTCTTTTTTAATTGCCGTGGGCATCGGTGACAGCGTGCATTTTCTCTCGACCTTTATTCAGAAATTACGCACCCAGAAAAATGTTCACGACGCCATTCGTGCCAGCATGCGGCACACCGGCCTCGCCATGTTACTCACCAGTATCACCACCGCCGCCAGCTTATTGTCATTTGCTGGCTCCGACATTTTGCCGTTATCGAGTCTCGGCTGGGCCGCCGCCGCAGGCGTGATGCTTGCGTGGCTGTACACCATTACATTGATTCCCGCGTTACTGAGTCTATGGCAGCGCACCTTCGATGCTGGCGAAGCTGCCGCGCCACTGCGCGGCCACCGCCTCATGCTCGCCTTTACCGATCGCTGCGTGGCACTCGCCGTGCAGTATCCGTGGCGCGTCATGCTGCTGTGCGGCGCCTTAGCGGTTGGCGGCGCATGGCAGGCAAGCCAACTGCACTTTTCCCATCACCCGCTGGAATGGCTACCGAAAGATTGGCCCATTCGCCAAGCCACTGACGTGATCGACACCCGACTTAGCGGCAGTATGAATATTGAAATTCTGCTCGACAGCGGCGAACAAGACGGCTGGAAAAATGCCCAACGCATTAAAGCCCTTGCCGAATTAAGTGATGCACTGGACCAGGAAAAATTCACCGTGACGGTTCGTAAGGTGCAATCCCTTAGCGACATGCTGCGCGAAATTAATCAGGCTCTGCACAACGGCAACCCAGAACAGTACATCACCCCCAGCGACGACGATTTGCTGGCGCAAGAATTATTCTTGCTCGAACTCTCCGCCGCCAATGACCTCTATCGCCGCGTCGACCGCGATTACCGTACAACGCGCATTACCCTCTCCGTGCCGTGGGTAGACACTCTCTATTACGCTGCCATGACCCAACAAATCGAACAGCTTGCCGCACAACATGTTCCCGCCGACATTGACGTCAATGTCACCGGGTTGGTTGCCGTGCTCAGCCGCACCCTCGCCGCGGTCATCGTCGATACGGCGCGCAGTTATATGATTGCGTTTGTTGTCATTGCCGTGATGATGATACTGCTGCTCGGACGAATTAAACTCGGCCTGCTGGCCATGATCCCCAACCTATTGCCCATTTTATTAGCGCTCGGCTTTATGCACGCTGTCGGCATTCCGCTCGACATGTTTAGCATGCTCGTCGGCGCCATCGCGATTGGCCTCGCCGTGGACGACACCATTCACTTTATGCATCACTACGAAGCCAATCGGCAACGTGGCAATAATGTCAGCGAAGCCATTTACGCCACACTGCACGAATCTGGCCGCGCCATGCTCACCACCAGCATCATCCTCGCCGGCGGTTTCCTCATCTTTATTTTCTCCGAAATGAATAACCTCACCGGCTTCGGCCTCGTCACCGCCTTTACCGTTATGGCCGCCCTACTCGCCGACTTTATTTTGGCACCGGCATTAATGGTGCTCACCGATAAACGCGGATCATTAACGACAGAAATATCGAGTAGCTAAACAACAACGGAAAAACACGGTTCTATATTTGAGAGGAGTCTTTCAGAGAAATTTTTCAGAAAGCCTGTCTAGAGAAAGCCTCCACAAGGGCAGTGCGCTTTGATGCTCATGTGGGAGCTTGCTGGCAAGCGAATGGCACCAGATCAAAACCCAAACCTTCGCCTGCAAGCAGCCTCCTACAAGGACAGTGCGCTTTGATGTTCTTGTGGGAGCTTGCTGGCAAGCGAATGGCTCCAGATCAAAACCTAAACCCTCGCCTGCAAGCAGCCTCCCACAAGGACTGTGCGCCTTGATGCTCTTGTGGGAGCTTGCTTGCAAACGAATGGCTCCAGATCGAAACCCAAACCTTCGCCTGCAAGCAGCCTCCTACAAGGACAGTGCGCCTTGATGCCCTTGTGGGAGCTTGCTTGCAAGCGAATTTGCCTCAGATCAAAACCCAAACCTTCACCTGCAAGCAGCCTACTACAAGGACTGTGCGCTTTGATGTTCTTGTGGGAGCTTGCTTGCAAGCGAATGGCACCAGATCAAAACTCAAACCCTCGCCTGCAAGCAGCCTCCTACAAGGACAGTGCGCCTTGATGCTCTTGTGGGAGCTTGCTTGCAAGCGAATGATCCCAGATCAAAACTCAAACCTTCGCCTGCAAGCAGCCTCCTACAAGGACAGTGCGCTTTGATGTTCTTGTGGGAGCTTGCTGGCAAGCGAATGGCACCAGATCAGAATCAATACCTTCGACTACAAGTAGACGCCACAAGAGAAAGCACCCTCGCCAGCATCACCCGACGAGATAAACGCCACCCAAAACAAGCGCTACTAACATCGACACAACCACCCACACTCCCACTCTTTCGTGCCAAACATCCGCACATTGATAGCCACGCATATCACCGGCAAGTTGGCATTGGTAGCGGCGATAAACCAACCCTGCACAAACAATATTGAGCCCCACCGCCGTCAAACCAAATCCAATTTTTGCCAAAACAATCCAAGTCGTCGGCGCGGACGGCAGCATCATTGCGCCCGTGATCAGCACAGCCACTAATGCCGGAATCTCAACAAACTGATCGACACGCCAATGTAACGCGGCAATAAAGTTACTCTCAGGCGGAAAAGATTTACTCACCAGCTCCGCGACGATCTCCACCGCAACGCAGCCCACCCATAAACCAACCGCAATTAAATGTGCAAAAAGAAGAATAGTCATGCTGATCCACATTCATTGTTAGCAAGGTGTGACACTTTGCCACATTGGCAATTCTCTGCATAACCGTATGATAGCCAAGGTTTTTTCAAGCAATATCCGCAATACACAGCACTAAGACAGCCAACCTGGAGCCCCCAATGACCCGCGCCCTACACGCTACCGCCGCCCTCGCGACTGCCTTTGCCAGCCTCATCACCACCGCCGCGCACGCGCATTTTGACGGTGGCCGCGCCGACAGCCACGCGCCTATCTCCGTCATGGGCGACCATACCCACAACCAAGGCGAATGGATGCTCTCGTACCGTTACATGGGCATGGGCATGAGCGGCGCAAAATCCGGCAGCGAATCACTCAGCACAGACGAAGCATTTGCCCTAATTCCAGGTATGGGCATGATGAACATGAAAGCACTTCCCTACGAAATGACCATGGACATGCACATGCTCGGCGCTATGTATGCCCCCACCGACAATCTCACCCTCATGGCCATGCTGCCTTACGCTACGCGCAAAATGACCACACGCACCCGCATGACCATGATGATGAACACCACGGAAAGCGAGTTCGACACAGAAACATCCGGCATCGGCGACGCCAGCATTGGCGCACTGTATAAAATCTGGGAAAACGACGGCTATCGCCTGCACCTAAACTTTTCGCTCGGCCTGCCGACGGGTTCGATCACCGAAGAAGACTACGTGCCCATGCCAAACCGTGACGTGCAGTTGCCCTACCCGATGCAACTCGGTTCCGACAGTTACGAAGCGCGTCCAGGTATTACCCTCAATAAACAATACGCACGCTGGAGTTGGGGCGCGCAAGCTGGCAGAAAAATCGCCCTCGATGAAAATGATCAGGGCTATAAACTCGGCGCACGTAAACACCTCAGCGTATGGGCCGCCAAACCGATTAACCCGTGGGCATCGGTCTCCTTAGCCGCCTACAAAACTTGGTGGTCCGACATTCATGGCTCTGCCAAAGACCTCACCATTTCTCCGCTGATGAACCCTGCCGCCGATCCCGATATCAAAGGCGGTCAACGACTCGACATCGGTGTTGGCGTCAATCTGCTCGGAAAAACCGGCAGCGTCAAAGGCCACCGCCTTGCCGTTGAATACCTCGCCCCCGTACATCAATCACTACACGGCCCACAAATGGAAACCGACTACACCTTTACCCTCGGCTGGCAAAAAGCGTTCGGCGTGAAATAGAAACGCAGCTCCTGCTTGCAATCGAACAGCGCTCAACCAACGCCCCATCGCCTGCAAGCAGCCTCCTACAAGGACAGTGCACTTTGATGTTCTTGTGGGAGCTTGTTGGCAAGCGAATGGCCTCAGATCGAAACCCAAACCTTCGCCTGCAAGCAGCCTCCCACAAGGGCAGTGCGCTTTGATGTTCTTGTAGGAGCTTGCTTGCAAGCGAATTGCCCCAGATCAAAACCTAAACCTTCGCCTGCAAGCAGCCTCCTACAAGG
>TARA_R110002073_G_scaffold297806_2_pt1 | contig 10530 bp, 4 predicted proteins | sample TARA_R110002073 | Tara Oceans TARA_R110002073 (sample SAMEA4397174) | marine metagenome | biome: Polar Biome; feature: [DCM] deep chlorophyll maximum layer (ENVO:01000326); material: water (ENVO:00002006), including particulate matter (ENVO:01000060) such as... | depth 40 m
TAATACTTGAGCGCCAGGATTACCAAACCATAAAGGTTTATTTGCATTAGATGCAGAAGGATTTAAAATTATTTCTTTTGAAAATTGCTGTGCGCCTGGAACTACTTGAGTATCAAAAAAGGCAGTATCTTGCCATTGTTTTACATTAAATTTACCTGCAACAAAAGAAGAATTATAAGTATTTATAGCGTCATTAGCGTCAATACCTATTTCGTGTAATTGTTCTCTTCTTCTTTGAATAGCAGTTTTAGTAAGTTTTATATTTCCCCATTTAGTTCTTCCGCTTGCTAGTTCTGAAGCAATTCTTGTAGTTCTTTCTTTAGCATAATTAAACGCACCCATTTGTACAGCATGTGTCCATTGTGATAATAAAATAGTATTAAAAAACATAGTATTAAGATTTTTTAAAGTGGTATTTTGAATATTTTCAGCAAACATGCCTTCAATCCTATCCATCATAGCATTTTCAACAGCAATACCTACTCGCTGTACTTCTAAAAACTCAGGATCTGTAAGATCTTTAAAACTATTTATTTCTCTGCCTGTAGCTAGTTTCATTTGTTGCCAAAGTCTACCATGTTTAGGGCCAAAAGTTTTTTTAATCTGTAAACCTAGTGCGTTTTTAAATGATCTTATTCCTGCTGGTGTATCTGTTATATCTGATCTGCTTAATATAATAAAAGGTTCTGTAATACTTGAAATAGTAGCACCAGTAAGATGAGCCATAGTTTGTGTTGTTCTAACAAAATCAAAACCTTTCTTCCAACCAGAACCTAGTTGCATATGCGCAGCAGGATCTCCTATAACTGAATTTTTAAGATACCTTAACTGATCTAAAATTTCTATTATATCATCGTCTCCAAACTGTTTGCTGTCTTTTAATTGTTTTTTTATAGGCTCTAAATAAACTCTTTCAAAATTTGAACCTAAACCAAAATATTTTTGTTCGTTTATTTTTCGCCCCATCGCTTGAGCATAGTCAAATAATAACGGTTCCATATTTACATTAACAAAACCATTAGCTATAAGTTCTTCATCGTCTAGTTTACTCCAAACTCTTTCTCGTAAAAATTCAGACTTTCCTCCTGAAGAATTAGTTGAAATTTTAGGAAAGTATCTTTCGTTATCTAATTTTGCTAATAGTGCATCTGCTTTTAATTCTTTAGCTTTTTGAAGAACAGCAGCATCATCATAGCCTAACTTAATAAGTGTTTCATCTGTAGCATCTAAAGCATTATTTTCTCTTTTAATAATATCTTTAGCTAAATCTAAAAAACTATCGTGCCTTTGTAATATTGTTTCTCCTTCAATATAGGGAGACTGTAAATCTTTAAAGTAATCTTTATCTATTGTTTCATCAGTATCGAGAGTACCTTTTTTACTAGGAGCTGCATCATAATCAGGTTGTCCTTTTCTTTCAGCTCCTCTTGTACCTGTTCTATTAGATACATCTTCATCAAGTGTAACCTTTCGTTTTGTTTTAAAATCACTAGGATCTGCGTGTCCTGAACGTACTAACATATCTCTAAAGATCTTTAAAGACTCTGGAGTTTTTGCAATAGCTGCGTAGTCTAATACTCTATGAAAGTAATTAGGTATTTGTTGATCTTCTTTTAACAAAGGTCTTAATACTTTTGTACCATCAGGTTGAATCTGCATAACATTGTTAGCATCTTCTCGTATTTGTTTAAAAAAATATCTTAATTTAGCAGCTCCTTCGTACAATTCTTCAGTAAATTCTAAACCATATTTTTCTTGGAGATCTGTTATTCTAGAATCAGGAACAACATTTTTTACTTGTTTTTCAATTTGTAAATTTATAAAAGGTTTATTAGGATCTTTAGGAGTTACTTTAATATAATCATCTAAAAGATCTCCTTTAGTTAATAAATAAGCTAAAGATTTATTATCGTTATCTGTTAATCGAACTCTAAGATTAAACCAACTTCCGTCTGTATCCCTAACTCTTTTAAAAGTGTCCTTTACTGTTTGAAGACTTTCTCTAATAAAAGTAGAATAAGCAGCACTAGACGCTTCTGAATTATTAGCATAGCCCATATCGCCTGCTTCATCTGTAGAACGTAAAGGTTTGTCAATAACTTCTGTTCTAGCTTCTTTACTAAAAATACGTTGTAGCGCTTTAGGACTAAAATTTAATAAAAATTGTTTTAAAGCAGGGCTTTGTTTAGCTACTTCTATAAATCTAGCAGTAGGTTTTCCTGAAGTATTAGATACTATTCTATCTAAAAGTCTCTGTGCGCGTTGAAACTCTTCAAATTTAGCTTTAGTAGGTGGGCCTGCATCATTGTCTATTTCAAGATCATCTATTATTTTTTGTGTTTTTCTTCTTAAATAAGCATTGGCTGCTTTATAAACTGTTCCACCAAATATTCCTCCTGCAGCTATTCCTATTTTTATAGCATCTTTAGATTGTTCTGTATCTATTTCTTTTTGCGCATCTATATTTACATTTGTTAATTGTGTACCATAATTAATACCGCCAGCGTCTATAGCTCCTTCTGTCATACCTATGCTTACTGCTCTAAAAGTTCCATTTTGAGCTACTTTAGTTAAACCTTGTTTAAGAGCTTGGCTGGTTGCTAAACGAGCTGCTGCACTTAAACCAAGAGTAGCGGCTCCTCCTGTTTGAAAAGTAAGATAAGCAGCCATCCAATTTGTTGGATCAAAAATTATATCTATAGCAATATCTTTAAAAGCTTCTAATTGTTCTCTTGGTTCTCTTAGTTCAGAGTTTTCAAAAGTAGGTCTTAAATAAGCATAATCTTTTTTATGTTGCGTTGACCAGTTTTTAGAACTAAAGCCTAACGCTAAAGTATCTCCTAAAGACCAACTAGAGTCTCTTAATGTTTCAGCAATATCTTCACTTTCTCCTTCTTCTTTTAACCATCTTTCCGCTACAGTAGGGAAATCTTCTCCATCAGAATTTTTAGGGCCTCTTCCTTCTTTTAAATCTGTATACGAATAAGTTGTTTCTGTTTCTTCTTGTGCATTGTTTAATGCTCTATTAATTCTATCTAGTTGAAAACGAGTTTCTTCATCCATACCATCTTCTATATATTCTTTTTCAGAATTATTCCAATAAGTATCTTTAGGTTGTATTAAACCTTCTTCTGGTACAGTAGTTAATTCTCTGTTATTTAAAGAAGCCATAATTTCTAATTCTTCATCAGTAAAATCTACATCCTCTCTATCTTCTGGAAGATTAATAAACTCTGAAGGCTGTACAGATTTAACTGTTTCTACAGGCGCAGAAGTTTCTATAGGCTCTTTAGTTTCTTCAGGAAGCTCTGTAGTTTCTACAGGCGCAGAAGTTCCTACAGATTCAAAGCCTATAGTTCCCATTTGTTGTTGAAGTTTTTCTTGTGTGATCCTAAATCTTTTTTCTTCAGGCGTTTCAAGTTGAAGAGGACTAGCCATTATCTTATATTATTTCTTTTATTAAAAAATTCTATATTTTCTTTATCGTTTTCTTCAGTTCTATCTTCAGCTTTAGGTTGTTTATAATTGTTTAACCAATACAGACCCCATTCTTTTTTATTATATGGTATAGGCAATTCAGCTCTTAAGAAATAAGCTCTAGCCATAAAAGAAGAATGTTGAGGTTTTCCCATATCTTCTCTTGTCATTTTAGATAAATCAAAATCAGAACCGTATTTAGAAATAATTTTTTCATTATAAGATCTAATATTTTTACCTTCATTAGTTTTTTTAATTTCAGGAAGAAACATTCTTTGTACTTCTACCATAGATTTGCTTGCAATTATTTGCATCATACCATAAGCAGAAGATTTAGGATTATTATAAGTATCTGGATGTCTTCCGTACTGACTTTCAACATTGGCTACTGCCATTAAAAATTCAATAGCGTTTTCATCATATTGCGGATCTTTATTAGGAGCTATATTAACTGCTCTAGTTAATACGTTTCTTGCAACATCTATGCCATTTTCTTTAGTAGTAAAGTCTACTCCATAAAAACCAGCTTGTTCTTCATCAGATAAATCAGGAGGAGCAGTCTTTCCTTTAAGGCTTTGGTCTGATAAGAGGGAATCTTCTATCATATAAGGATCTCTTACATTTTCAAATACATCTCCTGCTTTAGATAATAAAGATTTAGCTTTTCGTTTTAAAAATTTTCCACCAGCTTTTATTTCTGCTGATCTATCTTTAGATAAAAACTCATTAGCTTGAAGTATTTCATTTCCTATACCAAAAACTATTTCACCTGAATTAAAAAGAGCTTTATGTTTAGGATTATTCATATCAAAATTAGGAACTTCTTTAAAATGTCCTTTTAAAAATCCTTCAAGTAAAGTATCTCCTTCTTCTTGTACAGGTGTTTCTTTAAGCATCTCATCTTTAATATTTTCTGATACTCCTTGAGTATAAATATCTTGATTAAGATTACTTGTAGGATTAAGACTTGCAGATAAAGGATCAAAAGTATTTTGCATTTGTTCTTCTAAAGGAACAGTTTCTTGTGCCTTAAATTTATCATCTATTAAACTATTTACATAAGAAGTTTTATCTGTATCTAACCTATACATTGTTGCTATAGTATTTTTATGCTTATTAGCTTCTTTTTGACTATTATAAGTTCTACTAGACACACTGGCTTCTATAGCTTTTATAATAGAATTATCAGTTACGCTTAAAGCCTCTTTCATTCTTTCTTTAATAAGAGGTAAAGTTTCTTCAATAGCTACTTTATTTCCTCCTGCTTCTATAAGTGTATCTCCTATAGTATCAATAAAAGCTAATTTTTTTTCTACAGTTAAACCTTTATAATCAATATAATAAGGATCCTCAAGGCCCATAAAGTTTGTAAGATTAATATCTAACGTAACAAAATCTAGGCTGTCTTTAATTAATCCATAACCTACCATATCTAAATTGTTTTGCGTAGCTGTAACATTAATACCAAATTCTTTTTTTGTTGCTACATTAGTCAGTAAAGAAGTTAGTTGCTTCCAATCAGACATGAAATTTACAAAAGCGTTGCCTCCTTCATCTACTGTATTACGTTTTCTTTGATTCCATAGTTTATCTACCATTTCTACATTAGATAATTCTATATCCCGAAAAGCTGGAACGCCAAATTTCTCTGGAGCCGATATTACAAACCTAGCATCGCTTTTAGGAAATGTTGAAGCATCTAAAACTCCACTCTCAATTTTAATTTTTGCATTAATACTGGCTTCAGCTCTTGGATTTACTAATAACTCAGATTCTGTCATTGCGTCTTTTATAATAGGTTTATAATCTATATTCATTTTTTCAAACATAGTTGTTAGTTGTGCAACATCTGTTTTTTTAAATCTTTTATCACTATTAAGTAAATCTAATTCTGCTGATAATCGACTTATAAATTTTTGTTTAATAGGGCCGTCTTCTGCCTGTAATAAGAAATCATAGTTACCCATTGTAGAACCTTCAGTTCCCATTTTTTGGGAAACTAAAGTTCTATCTCTGCCAAAACCTAACGCAGCAAATAAATCTTTATCAAACCCATAACTATTAAATAATTGTCTAGCTGCTCTATCTATAACTTGTTTAGAACCACGACTGTGTTTTAAAATATTTGCTTTAATATTTTCATCATCGTATTCTAAACCTCCGCTTAGTTTAAAATCTTTTGCTTTGTTCATTTTTTCTTCATATAAAGTATACAACTCAGCAGCAGCTCCGCTGTCTATTAACTTTTGTCTATAATTTGGAGGAAGTATTTTACCAGTGTCTTTAAGTCTTATTTTTTCTTGTTCTTCTTCTCTTGAAAGTAAAGCTTCTTTCCATTCATACTGAGTATAGTCACCCAACATTTTTTGATGATCGCTCCAAAATTGAGTATTAACTCTTATATTATCTCTTAAAGTATTTAAGTAACCTTGTCCTTCATCTACTAATTTTTGAGCCGCTGTAGTACCTCTAGTAGTTCCAAAAGGATCTAGCACAGTATCTATAACTCCTTTACCTACATCTTTAACTGTATCTATAGTTTTACTTAAAATACCCATTATACTTCCTCTTTACTTAGTAAACTTTGTTCTTTAGGTTTTATGTCTTCTGTTAGTTTTTCTACTTTACTTTTAATTGATACAGGAACTTGAGAAGAAACTACTTTTTCTTTAGCTAGTTCTATTACTTTTTCTAATTGACTTATTTCTTCTTCAGGATCAGGTTCATCATCATCATCAATACGAGGTTCAACGTCTGCCATATCTGCAAGAGCTATTAAAATATACATAGTAGGCTCTACAAGTAATAACATTAAATCAGGATTCCATTGTCCTTGAGCAAAACCTTCAAACAATATTTGTTCAGCCATTTCACCTATAGGTAAGCCTTCCCGTAAAGCATCTACTACAATATGAAATACTTCAGGCTCACATAGTTTTACTAATAAATCATCTATAGCAGGCGCAAGTTCGGTATGTATTGTAGGGCCTTCAAAGGGCAAAGGAGCCTCTGGATTGTTTGTTAATGATTGTCCAGGAATAGGCTTTTCCATGTTTGCAAGATTCTCTAAATCACCATAACTGCCTTGTATTTGAGGGTTTATCATTATGGAGTTCCTGTTGCGGGTTTAAGACCACCAAATAATTGTTGTCCTTGACTATAAGATAAATAGGGAGACTGTGTATTTGTAGCTAGGTTCATTAAAGGAGCATAGCCTTGTGAAGAATCATAAGCACCTATTGATTTTGCATAAGAACGAGTACCTACTAAATCAGCTTCTTTTCTTTCTCCAGCTATTATATCAAGCGCAGTTTCTTTACCTTTATCTATAGCCATTTGTTTAGCATTTTCTTTTAAATTATCAAGAACACCTGAACCAAAAGCTTTTGCTTTTGCACCAAATGTTTGTTTAGCTACAGGAGCAAAACTTTTACCTTGAGCTGCTTTAATAAAATTAGAACCTACTGCCTTATTACCTTGAGCAAGTGTTGTAGGCTGAAAACCTAATTGACCTTTCATAAAATTTACACCTTTAGATATAGTCTGTGTAACGCTTTGAAAAACTTTACTACCAAAACTTTTTATTCCTGTACCTACTGCTTTTGCTCCTGACATAAGAGCCGAGCCTGCTGCTTTTACTCCTGTCCAAACAGCCGAAGCACCTGTAGCTATTGTATTAGCGGCCCAAGCTCCAGCCGTACTTATCCCTTTCATTATAGTCGGTATTAATTGTGGAGCTACAATAGCTAACGCAACTGCAGCTATAACTTTAAAAGCTTTACTCTTAACTACTTTCTTTATTACCTTGCCAATACCTTTGACAACCTTTTTAATACCTTTAAATATCTTGCTAAAAAATCCCATTATATTTTCCCTTTTTTAATTAATTCTTGTTTTATTTAGTTTCTGGTGGATCTTTTGGTTTCCAAAGATCTAAAATTCTACCATAAAAATCTCTTCTGTTTGTATTCTGATTATCTGCTGCATTAACCGCAGCGTTAGCATCGTTTACAAGAACCTGAAGTTTTAGAGCATTATTTCGATCCAGTCCTCTTTCTTTACTTTGAAAAACATGTGAAGCTGTATCTCTAGCTTCTTGCCATAAGTAAGATAACTCAGCAGACCCTAATCCAAAAGCGTTCATCGAGTTCTGCATAGCTATAGTATTAGCTGCTGCCGTATTAATAGTATTTGCGTTTCTTCTCCAAGCTACATTAGAGGCTTTAACGGCTGCAGAGTTTGTAGAGTTAAAAGCATCTCGTCTATAATCTAATTCTGCGTTGGCTTTATTTATGTCTGTTTCAAGCGCTGCATTTACTTTAGCTAAGTCTGCCTCAATACCCGCTTGTGCTGCTGCTCTAGCGTTAGTAGCTGCGTTATTAGTTATCTCCATTCTATCTGCTCTGTCAGCATTACTTAATTCTATTTGTTGTGCAAGAGAAGCTACAAATTGATTTGTCTGATTCTCACTAGCTGAGTTAAATTGTCTTGCTGCATTAACTGCAGACTGATTGCTTAATAGTCTTTGTTGCTCTTGTTGAGCCGATAGTATAGTAGCTTGCTGATCATTATTAAGATTAGCCATATCCATTTGTAAAAATGATTGTGCGTTTTGTGCAGCAATTTTAGTACGTTGATCTACTGTTGCTAAATCTAAGGAAGCTAATGCTGTTGCGTTTTGAAGAGCTGCTTGTTGTTCGTTGTTTAAATTAGCAAGTCCTGCAGTTTGCATCCATTTACTATTAGCTAATTCTACTTGTTGTTCTGTAGTAAACTTAGCCATGTCCATGTTAGCAACCATACCTGCGTTTTGCATTGCTCTTTGTTGATCTACGTTAAGCTGTGCTACTCCCATTGTATTTGCTAATTCACCGTTTCTTATATTAATCTGCATATTTTTATTAAGATTAGCTAATTCTGTTTGTTGTGCTGCATTTAAGTTGTCAGCACTAGCTTGGTTCTGTGCAGATAAATTAGCTAGTCTTGATTGCTGATCTGTGGATAAATTAGCAAGCTCCATTTGTTGTTTAAAGCCAGCATTTTTAGATAAGAAATCTGCAGCAACTTGCATCTCTGCCATTCTTTCTTGATTAATAGCCGCTTGATTAGCACCTTCTCTTTCTGATTCGATTTGTAGATTTGCCATTTCCATCTGTTGCTCATTGCCTAGATTTTGCATAGCCATCTGTTGATCATTTTGAGACTGTATTACAGCCGCTTGTTGTAGATTTTGTAAATTTTGTATTTTTGTTTGTTGCTGTTGCTGTGCGGTTGTTAAGACAGCTTCTTGCTTAAACTGACTTTGCATCGTTGCCATTTGTTGTGCATTGGCAGCAGTTTGACTAGAGGCTGTTTGTTGATTAGAAAGGTTAGCCATGCGTCTTTGCATATCTTGAGTTGATTGAGCAAGATTAGCTTGTTGTTCGTTAGATAAGTTCTGAGCTGCCCTAGCTTGTAAAGCTTGCGCATTACTTTGTGCTATAGGTAAAGCATTTTGAATAATAGCATTAAACATGGCATCTCTACCTACTGTAGAAATTTCCATCCCTCTTTCTGCCATCCTTTGATTCATAGCATCTACAGCAGGTTTAGCCCATGCAGGAATATTACCGCTTTCTAAACCACCTACAAGTGTTTCCATTTGAGAGCTAACTAAAGCTTCTGTTGGTAAAGCTGCAACAGCCGCTTGAACTTCTACTGGCTCTGAATCTATTTTAGCCTCTACAGCTACAGGATCTTCTACAATAGCTGCAGCAATCTCTTGAGGAATAGTTGCTGTTTCAGCTATCATAGTAGCTGCAGCCCCTGTTCTAGCCTCGCCTTTTACTTCGTTTCTTTGATGGGCTTCATAGCCTACCACATCAGTAATTTGAGCTGCAGTACCTGTAGCTGGGCCACCTGTAAGAGCATCTCTAGTGTTCTTTTCAGCATCGGGAGTTGGAGATACTTGTCCGCCTACTCCTGTTACACCAGGAACAAACGCTCCTGCACTAATAACCGCATCAACGTTATCTGCTTTAGCTGCATTAACAATAGCATCTGTTATCTTTTGAGCTTCTGCAGGGCCTGATAATTCTCGTATCTCATCTACTTTAGCTTGAGCATCATCAGATAACGTGCCTTCAGCGCCTTCTATAGTAACAGGTGGGCTTACCTCTTTAGCTTGATAAGTCTCTGCAGATAGAGGATCTTGTTCTCTTGCTGTTGCAGACGTACCTGTAGCTGTAGAATCTATTGTTACTGGGCCTGCTACTCCTGCGTTAGCATCTGTTCCTTCAGCAATAGTTGTAGCTGTATCATCATCTAAAAGAACAGGCTTACCATCTTCACCTATAATAAAGTTACCCTTAGAATCTCTTTTATACCCTGCTTGTACAGCATCAGGAATCTTACTATCTTCAAGTACTTGTTCAGTAGGTGATAAAGCTTCTTCTTCAGGAGTAGTTACTGGAGGTTCTGGAGTAGTTACTGGAGGTTCTGGAGTAGTTCCTGGAGGTTCTGGAGTAGTTACTGGAGGTTCTGGAGTAGTCTCTGGAGTTCCTGCAGTAGTTCCTGTAGGGCCACCGTATGCTGGAGTATCTCCATACATATTTACCATCCCGTCTGTACCGCTACTAAGATCTGGTTCTTCGCTATAAGCAGTAGCAGTAGTAGGCGTTGTCATAGGTTGTGCAGGTGTTGACGGGAGATCAGGAACTCCTGTATCCGCTTCTTCACTTCCATATCCAGTTTGTGTTGGCCTAGGCTGTGGTCGTGGCTCAGGTTTAGGCTGTGGCTTAGGCGCTGGGGGCTTAGGCTGTGGTTTAGGCGCTGGCCTAGTCGCTGGTTTCCGAACTGGTGGCTTAGGCGCTGGGGGCTTAGGCTGTGGTTTAGTAGTCCTAACTATAGGAGTAGGTGTTTTCTTTGCAACTTTCTTTTTCTTCTTCTTTCTTTTATTAGGTCTTTTTCCACCCCTAGCTAAAGTAACCCGACCACCAGCCCGATAATCTTCTCGTTCAGTTTTATATCTTTTACGCGCCATATTAATTCCTAATTAGTTTTAACTTCAAAAAG
>TARA_R110002073_G_scaffold40365_6_pt1 | contig 10529 bp, 7 predicted proteins | sample TARA_R110002073 | Tara Oceans TARA_R110002073 (sample SAMEA4397174) | marine metagenome | biome: Polar Biome; feature: [DCM] deep chlorophyll maximum layer (ENVO:01000326); material: water (ENVO:00002006), including particulate matter (ENVO:01000060) such as... | depth 40 m
ATTTCCATCCGTGACCTGCCCACCATTTTAGAAGGCGTCGCGGAAGCTTGTGGCTATACACAGAATATCGTAATGATCACCGAACACACTCGTACCCGTCTTGCGCGACAGATCAGCTATGAAAATGCCGATCAGGACGGGGTCATTCCTCTGATCAATCTGTCGCCTCAGTGGGAACAGGACTTTATGGATGCCCTGGTCGGCGGCGGCGAAGAAAAACAACTGGCCATGGCCCCAAGTAAATTACAGGAATTCATCGGTTTGGTGCGCATGACGTTCGAGGATCAGGCCTACGCCGGGGAAATGCCGGTTCTGCTGGTCAGCCCGATGGTTCGACCTTACGTACGCTCCATTGTCGAGCGGTTCCGTCCGGCCACCGTCGTGATGTCGCAGAATGAGGTTCACCCCAAAGTCAAAATCAAGACTCTGGGTCAAATATAAGTACGGGTCGGGAAAAACATGCGGTTAAAAATATTCACTGCGGACAATATGATGGCGGCGCTTGGCAAGGTCAGGGATGCGCTTGGCGAAGATGCGATCATCATTGATTCTGTCGAAGAAGACGGACGGGTCCGTGTCACCGCCGCCATGGAACTGCCGGTTCCCAGAACCGCGCCGCAGAAGGCCCCACGCAAAGCGCCAAAACCGAAACCCAAACAATCCCCTGTACAAAAATCCCTGCGCGACCTTGACCGAGAAGACCAGGCGGAAAATTACAACCTGTCCTATTTTCTGGCCCATCATGGCATAGAGAAATCCATGATGCGGCGCATTCTGGAAACGGCGGCGGCCTTTGAAGAAGATAAAAACCTTACCGCCCTCGCCCGGGCGCTGGATGTAATGTTCCATTTCAAGGCCGTGAACAATGATTATCATGACCGGCCCATCATGCTGGTGGGACCACCGGGGGTCGGCAAGACCGTCACGACCGCCAAACTCGCCAGTCAGGCCATCCTTGATGGCCGCACCGTTCGTCTGATCAATACAGACACCATCCGCACCGGCGGCACTGCGCAGCTCGAAGGCTATGCAGAAGTCCTCAAGACGACGGTGATCGAAGCCCCGGACCCGGAATTGCTCACCGCCGCCATTGAAACTCATCGTCAGGCGGATGAGCTCGTCATCATCGATACCATGGGGTACAACCCCTTCGATGCTGCCGAAATGGCCCAACTGCACAGTTTCATCTGCGCCTATGATGTGGAGCCTCTTCTGGTGATTTCTGCCGGCACGGACCCGGTCGAAGCCCAGGAAATCTCGGAAACCTATGCCAATCTTGGCGTGCGGCGTTTTATCGCCACCCGACTGGATGTCGCCCGGCGCTATGCCAGCCTTCTGACCACCGCCAATGCCATGGATCTGGCTTTTGCCGGTGTTGGTATTACGCCGTTCCTCGCCAACGGCATTGAAAAGGTTGACGCCATGAGCCTCGCTCAGTTGATCACCCATATCAATGACCGCAAGATTTTTGTTCCCCCGGAAAACCTTATCGAAGAGAATATGACGGAAGAAGATCCGGACACGCCCCCTTTGAAGATTGATGACACAGAAAGTGAAAAGCCATGACCTCCCCAGTTTCCTCTCAAATCATTACCATTGCCTCCGGCAAGGGCGGGGTGGGCAAAACATGGGTTTCAACAACCTTATGTCACCTTCTCGCCAGCGAAGGCAAAAAAATCCTGCTCTTTGATGGTGATCTTGGGCTCGCCAATGTGGACATCCAGTTGGGGCTCCTGCCGGAAGCAGACCTTGGACAGGTTCTGTCCGGCGCCATTACCCTTGACCAGGCCATCACCCGCTATGACAGCAACGGCGGCAAGAGAGGGTTTGACATCATTTCCGGGCAATCCGGATCCGGCAGTCTGGCGTCCATACGCAAGGAGCGCCTGGAAGATCTGAATCAGGACCTTGTCGCCCTGTCGAAGCAGTATGATTTGACTTTTCTTGACCTTGGGGCCGGGGTTGAGTCATCCGTCATGACATTGTGCGAAACCGCCGACCGCATTGTCGTGGTGGTAACCTCCGATCCAACATCCCTCACCGACGCCTATGCCTTCATCAAGATGAACCACATGCGGAACCCGGCCATGAAACTCGGCATTATCGTCAATATGGTTGAAGACCGGCACGAGGGGCAGAAAACCTTCGCCACCTTGAAAAAGGTCTGCGAAAACTTCTTGCGTTTCACGCCGGAATACCTTGGGTCCGTGCGCCGGGATAAACATGTGGTCGACGCCATTCGCCATCAAAAACCCCTGCTGCAACGCCATCCGGTCAGCCGCGCCGGGGAAGATATCGCCGAAATAGCCAAAAAACTGTAATTAAAGCCTTAGAATCAAACCTGAAATAGGTGTAAGATGGGGGCATGAGCGATATAGATGCCCCCCATAGTCTGCCCCTCAGGACCGGTGAAGGCCCCGGCCGGGTCACCCGCACGTCCACAACCTCCGAAGAAAACTCCCCGCAGCAGCAATCTACGGGCAAGCGGTCAAATGCCTCCAGCCAGGGGGCCGAAGCCAAAGAGCTCTCCGCCTCGCATGAAACAGCCGTGACGCTTTCCACCAGCCTGTCCAACCTGGACGTCGGGACGCGGATTACCGCACGCTATATCGGCGTTGACGCGGCGGAGCGCCCCTTGCTGGAAACTGCGACGGGGACATATTCTGTCAAGTTTGACCCGGTTCAACAGCAGAAAATAGACAAAATTCCCCAGGGCGCAACCGTTGACCTTGGGATTACCCGTATCGAACACAAGATTGAAGCCCGCCTGAGCTATATAGACCCCAAACAAAAAAATCCGCAACGGATCACCCTGCCGCAACCGGTGACGCTTGAACTGACCAATCTCGGCACCGCGCCCCCTCTGGTGCGGCCCGCCCCGGCACAGTCAAGCCCCTCCTATCAGGCCAATGATCTGTTCCTGGCCGGAAAAATTGCCCTGGAAAGCGCTGACAAAGCCAAAATTCTCCCCACGCCTGGCGCTTCGACCAACTATACCCTCTATGAAAGAGCCAGGCCGGAACCTCATCATCGCGATCCCGTACAGGCTGCTGTCCGGCAAACCGTTCTCACCGGCAATGTCCTTCTGGCCCAGGAGAAACAAACCACCGCGCCGCAGCAAGCCGGAGCAGCTCCCGCATCACCGGCAACGGCCCCGGAACAGATAACCTCGTCCCTTGATGCCGCACGCATACTGCACCGTGACATCCCGGGAACCGTGGTCAAGAATATCACTCACGATACCGCTGCGTTGCCCCGGTCTGTTCGACAACATCATGACATCACCACGCCGCTGGATGGGTTGAACGTCGGGCAGAATTTCACTTTGCAAATTGAATCTCTGGCTGTGCCGGATCAACATTCCCCGGCCCAGGTCACATCGCAAGGACAGTCGGTGCAACCCCCGCCAGACTCCGGTCAGAACCCCGCCGCCCAACATCAGGTGCAAAACGCTGTACTACCGCCTGAGACAGCAACCGAACCTTCCCTTGCGACGGACAAACAAATACTGTCCGGCATTGTTATTGACCCTGGCCCGAAAATTATCGAAGACGCCAAGCTCATTCCTTCGCCCCCGCCAGCAGGGATACAAGGTGACCCCAAAACCCTCTATGTGGCAACCTCTGTATCGGTGGTCAAAGTCACCAGTCCGCTTGAACTTGCCCCGGGAACAGTCATCACCTTCTCTCTTGTGGACCCACTTTCTCCGGCCGTAGAAACAGATCCTGTCGCCGCCCGCTATATCGGCACCGACCCCGGCGGGCGTCCGTTGCTGGAAACAGCAGCCGGCACCTATGCCCTGCAAGGCGCCCCCTCCCTTCAGGCCGACCTAATAAAGCTGGCGCAGCATGGCCCATTGGAGATCCGCATCACGCAACCAGGTCCACCGCCACAAGCTGGTGTGCACGTGCAGGCCGCCCTTACCATTGGCGGGACACTTTCCTCTATTCCCCCTCTGGCGGTTACACTGCATCCCGCGCCAGAAGGCCCCTCCACAACAGCCTCTCCTGCTGCTTCCGTGATGGCGGCTAATGCGGTCCATACCGGAACAGGCGCCTTGGAAAGTGTGAAGGCCGGTCAGTCCCCGTCCCTACCCAACACCCCGGTGGTTCCGGACGCCATAACGGAAGCCGGAAAAACACTTGGCGTCCCGGCAGAGCGCATTTTGCATCAGGATATATTGGCGACGGTGATAAAAAATATTCCCGGCCCCACCGGCAATATTCCCGATTTTATCAAGCAGCTTACTGAAGCTACAGGCCCTCTTGATGCACTCAAAAATGGCCAGAACATCACATTGCGGATAGAGGCCCTGACCGTACCGGCTTCTCGACCTGCCGCTGCCGGGCAGCCTGTACAATCAGCACAAAACCCGCCTTCCCGAAGCGGGACAATACCCGCAATGCCCTCTGCCACCGTTATGCAAGCCAACGCCGCGACGTCAGCTCCCGTCATGTCCGGCATTATTATAGACCCTGGCAAGAACCTTATGGAAAGACCAGGACAAGCTCCCCTTGCCCGTCAAAACACCCGCTATGCCGATGGATATAGCCCGACGGCACAGAGAGGCGATCTTGCCCAGAATGAATTTAAAACCCTGTATGTGGCCACCCCGGTTTCAGTGATGAAATTCAAAAGCCCGGTCAACCTTGACCCGGGCACGGTGATCAGTTTCTCCCTGCCGCAACTTTCAAACGCCGCGGCCGCAAACATTGAAGAGAGCATCCCGCGGCAAACCGCACCTCTGACTGAACAGAAACAGGCAACAACGGCACCCCACCCCGCCACCCCGACGACGGTAACACAGGCTGCTACGACAACGACAACGACAACGACAACGACAACCACAGCCCCAAACCAGGCCGCGGCCTCTGGTCTGCTCACAGCACCATCCCAGGAAACGCAGACGCCGCAACCTTTAACCGAGTTGATCACCAACTGGCAATCCTTGAGCCAGATTGCCGCAACTCTTCCCACGGCGGAGGCGGCAGAGGCCAGTCGGGCGCTCCTCAGCCGTATACCGTCTGTGCAAAATCCCGCACAAATGACCTCTACCATGGTATTTTTTCTGGCCGCTATGGGCGCCCGCAATCCGGCGCGCACCTGGCTTGGCCCCTTAACGACGCAGGCGCTGGAAAAAGCCGGTCAGGACAAACTCATCAAACGTCTTGATCATGATATGCAGCGCATTTCGCGCCTTGCCGCCTCTGCTCCGTCTGGTGAATGGCGCCCGGCCTTGTTGCCGCTACAGGTGGGAGGCGAAATCACCGCGGTACCGATCCTGACCCGGCACCTTCTCGACGAAGATGGTCAGAAAAAGAAGGGCGCGGGCGGCGACGAGGACAGCGACAAGACAACCGCGTCCCGTTTTGTTGTCGAAGTCACCCTCAGCCAGTTCGGCCCTGTTCAGGTTGATGGCATGTTATCGGACAAACGCCTGAGCATCATCATTCGCGCAGGACTTGCGTTGCCCCAAGATCTGAAACAGAAGGTCGGTAACCTGTTCACCACGGCTCTGGAGATTTCGGGTTACACCGGAGACATTCAGTTTCGCGACCAGACCCCCTTACCGATGTCTGTGCAAAATATCATCAATCAAAAGATTTATACGTCACACAACAGCTGAGCAAGCCCCCTCTATGACACAGAATAAAGATCTGATCACCCTTCACAACAACACCCACCGCAACAGAAGCCTGAGCGTGTCTCTCGTGCAGGATGTGACAGTCGCCCAGACCGCTTATCGGGTCGGGATACGTTATATCCCGGACAAGCTGCTGCTTGACCCCGAAAACCTGCCAGCCTATTTGGAAAAAATCCTGAGCCAGACAGATGTCACCGTCGACCTTCTCGCGCCGGAAATAATTGAAGACCTGATGGATCAGGTCATCCCCAAATGGATTGAAGTCACTCTTGAACAGACCCCTGATCAGCAAAACCAGAAGATAATTGTCACCGTGGAAGATCGTCAGCCCAACTGGCAGGACGACAGCCTATTGCTTCGCTTGCCCCGATTATTCCCCTGACGCGGCCTGCTGGAAAATGATGCCGACGTGAATCTCCAAACAAAGACGGGTTATACCGCCCTTATGGCCGCCGTGAGTAAAGGTAATCATCAGATTGTCCAAGCCCTTTTAATAAAAGGCGCCTGTAAGTTTTAGTGATTAATCAGTTCCTGAAAAGCTTCATAATCAGCCAATGGTTTCAAGGCGGGATCTTTTGTGACTTCCTCGCGGTAACTCTCCGCACGTTTCAGCGCCTCGGACAGATAGCGTACGGCTTCGTCAAACTGATTTAGCGCTGTATATACACAAGCCAGCTGATAGAAAGCCTGGCTATATTCCGGATCAATCGCCAACGCCCGATGGCATAGGTTCGCGGCCCATTGCGGCTCGCCCATCTCCAGAACCGTATCAGCCTTGTAGGTCAGGGCTTCACAATCATCGGGACGAATGCGCAAGACCTGATCATAAATCGTTGCCCTGTTGGTCAAATTGCTTTCCTGTGCCGCCCGCAGCCACAGGGACTGAATTTCATTGGTCAGTTCGATTTCTTCACGGTTTTCTTCTATGTTCTGGGCCTTTTGATTCATCTGCTCCTCAATCGTACGTAAGCGTTCTTCATAGGTATGAACCAGTTTCGAAATTTCCTCGTCGGCGAGAAGATGCACCCGTTCCTTCATATCCCTAATGGACGACCAACCCACGAGAACCAGAATGGATATCGCGCCGGCGATCAGATAGAAGAAATATGTCACGGCGTCTGTGGCGTAAGACACCCCGCGATCAACCGAAGAATGTTCCCGGTCGAGGATCTGTTTCATTAAATCAACCCGCTGCGCCGCCATCTCCGTGCGCAGCTGTTTCAATTCATCCAGCATATAGCGCTCGATAAAGGGCGTATAAAGCGGTTTTTCCAGTTTCTCGACCTGCGCTTTCCGTTGAGCAACATCCTGCTCCACCTTTTTCGGATCTTTCTCCTGCCCGCCGGAAACAGACAGCGAAAACAAGGATATAATCAAACCACATAATAGAATGCGCAACATCAAACTCTCCTTAAACCAGGATTCCCGCAGCAGACGAAAATCCGACTGTAAATCATCCTGACTATAGTGAAACGACCCCCAAGACCCAAGGATCAAATATTATTACATCTTGTTTATCTGTAACATATTGATATAAAAGTTTAAATACATCCCACCTCCCCGCCAGAATACCGTCTTTCACCAAAAATATTCCGAAGCCCCCTGTACCGTAACTATGTTTTTTTCATTTCCGGCCGGGTTTTTCTTGACCCATTACCCGCAACATACTATTGAGACTCATTCTTAGTATTAAATAACACAGTAACGAGGAAACGACATGTCCCTGACACTCCTGACCCTGGCCGCCGCCGCTGCCGCCCTTCCTGCCGCACCCCTGCCCCATACCGCCCTTGAGGAAATTATTGTTACCGGCAGCCGCACCGCTGAACGCATTGATGAAGTCCCGGCCTCTGTCTCGGTCGTCGGCAAGGACGCATTACTCGAAGATCTTCAGCTCAACCCGGAAATCCAGAATACACTGGCGTTGCGGGTGCCGGGTTTCGGCCCGGCAAGCGGCAGCACCAGCAATTCAGGCCTGACATTGCGCGGGCGTCGGGTTCTGGTCATGATCGACGGCGTCCCGCAATCAACACCTCTGCGCAATGGACAGCTCGGGGTACGATCCGTTGACAGCAGCGCGCTGGAACGCATTGAAATCATCAAGGGCGCCACCTCCATTTACGGTAACGGCGCGGCCGGCGGGATTGTCAATTACATCACCAAACAGGCTTCTGACGAAGAAATCAGTGGCGATATTGCCGTAAGCAGTCGTTTCTCTCTTGTTGACGCCAAAGACAGTTTCAGCAAAAGGTTTGACGGTACACTTAGTGGCACCATCGACAAATTCAGCTATGTCATCAACGCCGTGTATGATTCCCGCGGCCAGCAAAAAGACGCTGACGGCGATACACTGGGGTTAATTTATGGACTGTCCGACCTGGATACTGTCAACCTATTTACCAAGGCCGCCTATCAGATTGATGAGGACAAGCGTCTTCAGGCCACCTTCAACTATTACGATTCACAACAGGAATCAAGCCTGGTAGACGTGACCGGCAGCCCCCTGCTCGGACAAAAGACCTATGCGGTCGAATCTGGTGCAAGCGATAGCCGCTTCGCGCCACAGGGTCCGAAAGGCAACACCAATATCATGCTGAATTACAGTGATCAGGAGTTATTCACCAATACGTCCTTTACGCTTGATGCCTATCGCCAACGACTGAAGAATGTTTTCTTTTTTTCCACGTCTCTTGCCAACCCCGAACAGGGTTTCGACGGCGGACAGTCTTTAATCAAGTCAAGCAAATCTGGTATCCGGGCCAATTTCAACACCACCGTCCAGTGGGATAAGTTCGAAACCAGCTTCATTTACGGTATCGATTATCTGAAAGATACAACATCTCAGCCGTTGCTAGATGGCCGCATCTGGGTGCCGGAAATCGACATGAACAACAAGGCGGCCTATTTACAGACCAAATTTGTCTGGAACGATGCACTGGTGTTCAAGGCCGGGGTCCGGGCTGAAAAAATTGACATCACCGTTGATGACTACAGCACCCTGTTATTATGTCGTTCTGCCACCACCTGCTCTGTGCCGATGGATGTGACCGGCGGGGATCTCTCTTATGATTCAACGACATTCAATGCCGGTCTGCGTTATAAAGCATCCCCCTTGTTCAGCCCCTTCATCAGTTATTCCGAGGGCTTTGACATATCTGATCTCGGTCGTCTGTTGCGCGGCGCCCAGGTGACGGACATCGCCCAGGTGCGGACCGAAGCCTCAAACGTGCGTCATTACGAGATTGGCTTTACCAGTGAATTCGACGGCTTGAAAATTGAGTTTGCTTATTACCAGAGCACATCAGAACTTGGAACCGGCACCAAATATGATCCGGTTACCGGTGTCTTCCTGCCGGTCCGTGAACCTCAGAAAATTCACGGATTCGAAATATCCGGGCAGTATTTTGTCACGGAAGAACTTGAAGTCGGCGCAAGCTTTACCCGTTTTGACGGTGAAAATACCGAAACGGACGAAAAGCTTACCGGACGCTATATCTCCCCGTCAAACCTGGTGATCTACGCCGATTACCGCCCGACAGAAGACATCAGCCTCGCGCTTGATTATCAGCGGGTCGGGGACCGGGACGAATTCACCGCCACTGGAAATGATTACGCCATCTACGAAGGCCCGGTGCGTGGTTATGACCTGGTCAATCTCCGCGCCTCATATACGGTCGGCGCTGTACAGTTCTATGGCGGCATAGAAAACCTGTTCAATAAAAATTACTACTCCGCCAAATCCCAGTCTATCTTTCTGGCGAGCTATTTTGTCAAGGGAATCGGACGTACTGCCAGCCTCGGCATGCGGTACCAGTTCTAGAAGAAACGCCTCTTCGTCATAAGGTCAAAAGCCGACGTCAAAAATAAAAAGCGGCCGACATTCAAACAATATCGGTCGCTTTGTTTCTTTTGGGGCCAAGCCCCGAACAGATTATTTCACTTTATAAGAAAAAGGTCAGGCCTGCTTCTGGCTACGGCGGTGCATGGTCAGAGCAAGCTCATCCATTTCGTCCTGTTGGCGGGCATTGCGCTCAGCCAGTTCCCGCTCACGCTCACGCTGCTCAACAATTTCGTATTTCTTCAATTCCTTGAAGGCTTCGGATACCAGATCCTTCATCTCATCAATAGACACATCAATTTCGGCAATGGAATTATGCAGATTCTGACGGCGCACCATCACCAGTTGCGCATAACCGGCGTAGGAGATTGATACCACGGGCGCGTCCGCAGCCTTTTTCTGTTCCGTCGCCAGTTCTGTTTCCAGGTCACGCATCTTCCCTACGAGCTCTGCGCGCATGCTTTCAAGTTCGCCCATGCTGCGCCGCTTCTCATCGAGTTGCCATTTGTGAAGCCGGATCATTCCCGACATGCCTTTAACGCTCATCGCACAAAGATGTCCTGTTTTTTATTATTACGTCTTAAGTCTTCAATTCTGTTCTTGCGGCGCCGGCCGATTTTGCAGAATTTCGGCCAGGGCCTGATATCCATCGTCCAGTGTCGCCCGATCGGTTTTTTTCTGCGCCATAAATGCTTCCAGCGCCGGATGAAAATGAATAGCCTCATCCACCTCACGGTTGGCACCGCTGCGATAGGCTCCAAGGCGAATCATTTCTTCCATGTCATTATAGTCCGCTAAATATTTACGAGCCGTAACCAAAAGGTCATTTTGTTCATTATTATTACACCCCGGCATGGTCCGGGAAATGGAACGCAGAATATTAACTGCGGGAAACCGCCCCCGTTCCGCGATCGCCCGATCGAGCACAATATGGCCATCAAGAATACCACGCACCGCATCCGAAATCGGTTCATTATGGTCATCACCTTCAACCAGAACCGTAAACAGCCCGGTAATCGACCCCCGCCCGATTCCAGGCCCCGCCCG
>TARA_R110002073_G_scaffold11701_4_pt1 | contig 10525 bp, 12 predicted proteins | sample TARA_R110002073 | Tara Oceans TARA_R110002073 (sample SAMEA4397174) | marine metagenome | biome: Polar Biome; feature: [DCM] deep chlorophyll maximum layer (ENVO:01000326); material: water (ENVO:00002006), including particulate matter (ENVO:01000060) such as... | depth 40 m
TACCCCTAACCATCCTAAGAAGTCTCATATAGTAGTTGCTAAAGAGGGTGATAAAATAAAAACTATTAGGTTTGGAGAGCAAGGAGCTAGTACAGCAGGTAAACCTAAAGCAGGAGAGTCAGCTAGAATGAAAGCAAAACGAAAATCATTTAAAGCTAGACATGGTAAAAATATAGCTAAAGGAAAAATGTCAGCAGCATACTGGGCTAATAAAGTAAAATGGTAAACAAATAGTGAGAATATAAAATGACATATTTACAAATAGTAAACAATATTTTAAAACGATTAAGAGAAAGAACTGTTGCATCTGTAGAAGAATCAACATACTCTAAATTAATAGGGGTGTTAGTTAATGATGCTTTAATAGATGTAGAAAGTGCTTGGCATTGGTCTGGTCTTAGAACTACATTAACAGCTACTACTTCAAATGGAGTATTTAACTATGAACTTAATGGTTCACAAAATAGATTAACTGTATTAGATGTTATAAATCAAACTGATGATTTTTTCTTAAAACAAAAAAGCTCACATGATTTTAATAATTTATTTTTAAATAGCCAACCAGCAACAGGCTCACCCTATTACTATTCATTTAATGGTATTAGTGCTGACGGAGATACACAAGTTGATTTATACCCAATACCAGACAAAGCATATGAAATATATTTTAACGTAATACTACGTAATGCTGAGTTAACTACTGACTCTGCTACATTTAGTATACCAACTAAACCTGTTGAGTTATTAGCCTATGCGTTAGCTGTAGAAGAACGTGGAGAAGATGGTGGTATTAACCCACTAAATGCATATGCTAGAGCAAACAATGCTTTACAAGATGCTATAGCTTTAGATGCAGCTAAACACCCAGAAGAAAGTATTTGGTATGAAGCTTAATTATTTAGGAATTATTATATAATGTCAAAACAAATGGTAACAGCATCACTAGTAGCACCAGCATTTTTAGGTTTAAACACTCAAGAATCTAGTGTAGCTAATAACCCACAGTTTGCTCTTGAGGCAAATAACTGTGTTATAGATAAGTTTGGTAGGTTAGGTGCAAGAAAAGGTTGGATATACCGCACTAGTTCAGGTGGCACAAATACTAATTTATTAGGTATGCACCCCTTTTTAGATATAGCCGGGGTTAATACAAAAGTCTCTTGGAGTGCTACTAAATTTTATACTGGAAAAGCTACCTTAACAGAAAGAACACCTACGACTACAGATACTATTAATGCTGGCAATTGGTCAGCAGCTACTCTTAATGATAGAGCATATTTTTTTCAACGTGGTTTTAAACCTTTGTATCTTACTAATGAAAGTGGCTCTTTAGCTTTTAAAAGTATTGACCAACATGCAGATTACACAGGTACAGCACCAACTGCTAATATAGTTATGTCAGCGTTTGGGCGTTTATGGGCTGCTGATACTACAACAAATAAAACTACAGTATTTTTTACTGATTTATTAAATGGTGCAAGATGGAATGGAGGTTCTTCTGGCTCTTTAAATATATCTGGAGTACTCCCTAAAGGACAAGACGTAATTACTGGTTTAGGTGAGATGAACGGACACTTAATTATATTCTGTAAAAATCATATTATTATATATACAGATGGAGATAACTTTGCTTCCAGTATTAGCACAACTTCTTTAACTTTAGTTGAGGTTATATCCGGGGTAGGCTGTATTGCTAGAGATAGTATACAAAATATAGGTACAGACATAATATTTTTATCTGCTACAGGATTACGCTCATTAGGTAGAACAATACAAGAAAAATCACAACCATTAAATGATTTATCTAAAAATATAAGAGATACATTTATGGATGTAGTAAACAGGGAAGCTAGTTTAGACCTTATAAAATCATGTTACTTCCCGGAACAAGCTATGTACATAATTAGTTTACCGGAAGCAGCAGAAGTTTTTGTATTTGATACAAGACAACAATTACAAGATGCTTCTTTACGAGTAACAACTTGGAACAATCAAACACATAAAGATTTTACGTATGACCCTACAGATAGAACTATGTACGTTGCACAAGTAAACGGATTAGGTGAATACTTTGGTTTTAATGACAATGGTGCATCTTATACTATGTCATATTTTACTAACCATTTTGATTTAGATTTACCTAATATTAGTAAAATTATTAAAAAAGCAGCTGTAACAGCTATAGGAAGTACAGGTCAATCTTTTAATTTAAAAGTAGGATTTGATTATACTACATCATATAATAGTTTTCCTTTTAGTTTAAAAGAAACAACAGTAGCAGAATATGGTATTGCTGATTATGGAGCTAATGCAACTGTAGTAGCCGAATATAATTTAGGAGTATCACTAGATAGGATTGATTCATCAGTAGCAGGTTCAGGTTCAATAGTACAAATTGGTATTGAAACAACAATAGACGGGTCGCAATTAAGCGTTCAAAAATTAGACATTTACACTAAACAGGGTAGGATTATATAATGAGTAATTATTCAAAAACAACAGATTTTGCAGCAAAAGATGCATTAAGTACTGGTAACGCTAATAAAATTGTTAAAGGTACAGAAATTGATGATGAATTTGATGCGATACAAACAGCAGTAAACAGCAAAGCTGATTCTAATAATACTGCATTAACAGGTACACCCACAGCACCTACAGCTGGTGCTTCTGTTAATACAACACAATTATCTACTACAGCTTATGTAACAACTGCTATAGCTACAGCTATTGCTGCTGCTAAACTAGCGTTGTATCCAGTAGGAACTATATATACACAAGTAGCTGTATCCACTAACCCCGCAACTTTATTAGGGTTTGGTACATGGATTGCTTACGCAACAGGTCGTGTTATGGTGGGTATAGACGCTAGTGATTCAGCATTTAATACGTTAGGTGAAACAGGGGGTAGTGCAGATGCTACATTAGTAAGTCACACTCACTCTGCTACCTCTTCAGTAACTGACCCCGGTCATTTTCATTTATCTGCTCAAGGTGTAGAGTTTCCAGAATATGGTACAAAAAACGAGTTTAATAGTTTAAGAGGTCCAAGTGGTCTTAGAACTGATGGGCAAAATAAAAGTGAAACAAAAACAACAGGAATTAGTGTTAGCACATCTGTAGCATCAGCTGGCTCTAGTGGTACAGATGCTAACTTACAACCTTACATAGTTGTATATATGTGGAGAAGAACTGCTTAATGAAAACACCTGTAATACTTTATAAAGATTATACAATATTTACAGAACAGTACGAGGACAAATTATTTTTACATTGTGATGTTTACAAATGGAATAAAGAAACAAAGAAAAGTTTACAACACAGTTTAGATTTAATACTAAGATTATACAAACAAGATGTATATGCTTTACATGAAAACACTGATGATAACAAACATAGGAAATTTTTAGAAATGTACAAATTTGAATTATATAGCACAGAGATGGGTCTAGATGGTTTGTTACATCAGGTCTGGAGAAAACGAAATAAAACTAAGGAGATAAAAAATGGGTAGTAGTATAGGAAAAATATTAGGTGGAGAAAAAGCACAGCCAGCTAAAGCTGCACCCGGAGCTAAGTTTGAACCGTTTACATATACAGGTTTAGCAGGTACAGCAACAGGTACTAGAGACGGTGAAAGCTTTAACTTTAGTCAAACCTTAACACCAGAGTTACAAGCTTTATATGGACAAGGTCTTGCGTCAAGCAGCCCCTTCCTTTCTCAGTACTTAGAAAAAGCACAAGCCCCAATCCCCACATTTGATTATACAGGTGGAGACGTTAGAGCAAGGGAGCAAGAAGTATTTGGTCAACTAAGTGGATTATTAACACCTGAATTAGAAAGACAAAGACAACAATTAAGAGGTGATATGTTTGGGTCAGGTCGTTTAGGTTTACAAGTATCAGGTGAAGCAGTAGGTGCTGGGGAAGATACAGGAATGGTTAACCCTGATGCCTACGGATTAGGATTAGCACAATCTAGAGCATTAGCAGAGTTAGGACCACAGGCAAGACAAATAGCTAATCAAGAATTGTTACAAGACTTTGGTATACAAGGTCAGTTGTATGAAACTAATCAAGCAGCAAGACAACAACAACTAGCTAACTTACTAGGTGGTTATGGTGCAAGTTTTGGAACAGCACAAAACGTATTAGGTATAGAGCAAGGTTTAATAGGACAAGCTTCTGGATTAGAACAAGCTCGTGCTGCTGCAACTGCTGGAGCATTTCAAGTAGGTACACCAGCTACAGGGCGTAAGCCGGGATTATTCGAACAAATGCTAGTAGCAGCTGCAGGTTCAGCTGGTTCAATAGGTTAACAGGAGGAAATTTAAAATGGCAGGCATGATTAAAAATATATTTGGTTTAGATACACAGGATGTATTAAAAAAACGAGCTGAAAGAAATAGATTACTAGCAGCACAAAGAATTAAACAAGGTGACATAGACCCTACGGTAGCTATACTAGGTCAACAGTTTGGTGATATGTTAGGGCGTGGCTTAATGAAAAAGCTAGGGTATGAAGACCCTGAAATGTCTAAGGCAAAAGAAAATGAGGCTAAACAAAAACAACTACAGGAAGATTTATCACAACTTGACCCCGCATCTCCTGAGTATTTTTATAAGTTTGCTGAATCCATTAAAGATATTGACCCTGTCAAGGCGGGGCAACTGGCGGTTATTGGTAATAGTATAAGAGACAAAAAAGATAAAGCCTTAAAAGAAGCTAACAAGAAAGATAATTTTGTACCTACCGTACCTGATAGCAAGTTGTTAAATTTAACTATAAATGAAATAATGGCAGACAAAGAACTTATGTTTGATGGTAATGTAAAAGGCCAAGATGACTATGAACTAAACAACTATGCTGCTGATTTGTCTAGCAGGGCGACAAGAATAATTAGTAATTTAGAAAAAAGGGCTAAGAAGGAAGGAGTAAAGGTGGAGTTACCTAACTATAATACTGTTCTTAGAAGTCTTATAGACAGTGACAAAGGGCCAAGAGATAAAAGTGGAAATCAAATAAATAATGATAACAGACTAACATTAGAAAGAGTAGTACCCGGTTTCTTTAATGATATAGATTTTAGTTATAACCCTAACAAATAAACAATAGGATTTCATATGTCTCTTGAAGATGATTTATATAAAAAGATGATAAACAACAAGGTAGTTAAATCACCTATAGATAGTGCAGGACCTGATGATTCTCTTATGAACGATTTGTACAATAAGATGACAAAACCAGAGGCAGACCGCACCCCGCCCCTACCTAAAAAAACTAGCCCTAAACAAACTACTAATATTGAGGATATATCAAGCAGTAGAAGAATTGCTTATAACTTTGCTAAGGGTCGTAATACCATAACAAGCGGGACTACTTACTTAGAAAGTAAATTACCTATAGGTTCTTTAGGTGGAGAGGGTGGTTTATATACATCCCCTGATGAAAAGTACGGAGAAGGTTTTACTAAGTTAAGTGAAGATGAAAGACGTAATGTAATTATAGATTATAAAGAGGCAGAGATTGCTAGAGATTTTCCTATACTATCTGCTATGTCCCAAGACGAAGCTACATCCGGGTGGGAAGGTGCAATAGGTACAATAGGTAAACTTTTGATTGACCCGGCTGCATGGTCTCCTTTAGGTAAAACTGTCAAACAAGCTTTAGGTTTTGGTGCAGGTGTAGGTGCATACTACAGTGTTACAGAAGATTTAGCAAGCAGAGAAGGTGTAGTAGACCCTGTTAAAGCTGCTAAGACAGCAGGATTGTTTGCAGCAGGTGGTGGTGCATTAGTAAAAACTGGACAAGTAGTTAGTTCAGTAGTAAATAAAAGAAGAACTCTTAAAGAAGCTAACGAGAGTATGGTAGAAGTAAATAGGTCTAAGTCTAGTGCAGTAGCTGAAGGCGTACCGCCAGAACAACAATTTGATTTTATGGCTGCAAATTTAAATAAAACAAAAGAAGAAATTCAAGAAATAATAAAAGTCTCTGACGTACCCCTACAACAACCAACTTTAAAAATAGCGTTATTGGAAAAAGAAATGCTTAAAGCGTTCCCCAAAGGAACTACAGGGTTAGATGGAGCTAAACCGGGTTGGGTAGAAAACTTAATAGGGGCTATGTCTACTACAATCTCTATGCGTAGCCCTACTATAGGTTTAAAATTAAGTGACTACGAAAGAAAACTAGCCAGAGATACAGCTAAAGGTTTAGAAAGTAGTGCATCCCTAATGAAAAGTTTATCTAGGAAAGGTGCAGAACATATACCCGGAACTGAAGCTCACACTAGGATGACTACAGCACACAGATTAATGTTTAATGAAGATTTTAAAGGTGTTGTAAAACTACTAGAACCTACCAGACCTAACATAATAAAAGAGTTGGCAGCAAACCAAAGGTACTTAAAATCTATACGTAAAGAATTAAATAATGTTGGTTATAAAATAGAAAAAAGCAACATTAATAAAGGTAGGTATTTTCCTAGAGTAGTCAAAGACCATGATGGATTGTTAAATTCACTAGATGTAGTGCAAAGAACTAAGCTTGAAAAAGCTTTAGATGAAGCAGCTAAAAAACAAAAAGTTAGCCACAGAGATTTACTTCCTGCTTTAGAAAGAGATAAAATAACTAATCAATTTATATCTGGTGGGTTTCGACAAAAAGGCAGTGGTAAAATTAATGCTTCTAAATCCAGAGTAATTGAAAACGTAACAGAGGATATAGCAAAATTTTATAAAACACCAAATGAAGCTTTAGAAGAATATATAAGGTCTGTAGCAGTTGATATTAACAAAAGAAAATTTGTAGGTAAAGGAAATATTGTAAAAAAAGAAGGTAGTGATGCTTTAAATGTAGAAGAGTCTATGGGTAGTTTAATTAATAAAGAAATAGCAGCCGGTAGATTAAGTTCTGCAGATTCTGGTACAGTATTAGATACACTAAATACAAGGTTTATACACAGTGAGAATACACCGGGAAAATTTTTACAATTTATTAGGAATATAGGATACACAACTTTGATAGCTAACCCCTTGTCATCAGCTAGACAGCTTGGTGATGTAGGTGTTTCTGCAGTAGTTAATGGTGTAAAGAATACAGCTTTTGGAACTGTAAGGGGTAAGCCAGTAACAATAAAAAGTTTAGGGTTAGATGACATTTTAAGTAATGATTTAGGTTCAGCCTTAGAAACTTCTAAAGTGCTAGGTAAATCTTTGTCTGTGTCTGGTTTCCGAGCAACAGATAGGTTTGGTAAAAATATTTTTCTAAAAGGGAATCATCTTAATTCACAAAATATGGTGAGTACTTTAGGGGGTAGACGAGCATTTATAAACAAGCACAAGGAAGCGTGGGGCGAGCAAGGGGCTAGGGCGTTAGCTGATGATTACGCTAATGGCGTACTATCTGAACGTGTAAGGCTACATGGGTGGAATCAACTAGAAGGTGTACAACCTATTAGCCCCTCTCAGATGTCTTCTTTTTATGCTAAGAATGAGAATTTTCGTATAGCTTATGCTCTTAAATCTTTTGGTTTAAAACAGTTAGACTTTCTAAGGCGTAGCGTTTTACAGGAAGCTAAGAAAGGTAACTACAAAAAAGCATCAGCCAATGCCGCTAAGTTTATGACTTTTGTAGCAGCTGCAAATGGAACTATTACAGAAGTGCTTGATTTAATAAGAGGTCGTGGATTTTATTTAGAAGACATTCCTCAAAATAGTTTTGATTTTTTAGGTAGTTTATTGTTTATAAGTAAATATAATTTAGGTAAGGCTTATCAAGGGCAGGGTGTAGAAGTTGTAGTAGACGCTGTTTCACCACCATTCGGTTTTGCTAGTGATTTAGTTAATGATGCTACTCAAATTATTAAAAGTGAGTTTGAATTGGGTAAGGCTAAGTCAACACGTAGTATTCCGGCTATAGGGGAGGCTATTGAGTTATTTGCTTTAGGTAAGAGAGAAGAAAACGCTAGGAAAGAACACATCCGTAGGATTAAAGCGGGGAAACGCTCTAATTATAGGCGATAAATTAATACTTAAATAGATTATACAAGGACAAGAAAAATAAAATGATAGATAAACTGATAGCACTAATATTCTTAACCATGGTAGCTGTCATAACAACTGTAAACAGTTATGCAGCAGATAATACATCCACTGTTAACTATGCTAACCAACCCCCGCCTTCGGCGATATCCGCTGGAGTTCAAAGCTATTCGCAGATGATATGCTCTTTTCCCGTAGTAGGGGCTGTACAAACTTCAGTAGTTGGTTTTAGTACGGGAACAACTTTTACGGATTGGAACTGTGAACGTAGAATGTTATCAAATTCTCTTAGTAAAGCTGGACTTAAAGTTGCCAGTATAAGTGTATTGTGTGCTGGGAGCAAAGCAGTGTGGTCAGCCATGTTACATAGTGGTACACCTTGCAGTATCTGGAATGGGAAGAAAGCACTAATCGGCAAGGAAGCTATTAAGCATTATAAAATGATGGGGTATATAAATGAATACGGTCAAATATTACGTTATCCTGACTATCTCGGTGCTAATGGGGTTGTTTCTAATTTTAGCAACTCAAACAGTCAGAGCAACGGAAACATCAAATCTCCTAAATAACGGTTCATTTGATAATCAAACTGAGGGGTGGGAGTTAGATGGTACTGCTACTTATGATGAAAAGAATTACGGAAAATTAAATCAGTCAGTTAGATTTAGTGGTGTTGAGGGTGGCTCTATATCACAAGAAATTAATTTAAATAATATTAATACAGAACAGAAGATTATAAATAAAGCTCATGGAAGTATTTTATCCATTGGTTGTAATAATGAAGCGGCTGGGACTTGGTGTTCAGAAACAGGCACAGTAGATAATTTAGATACAGTTAAAACAACTATTGTCTTTGATGATGGCACTCAAACAGAAACTTTAAATTATAATTTTACCAGTGATTATAATGATGGTGTTATCACTTCCACTTTTGATATTGAGTTAGAAAAAGAATTTAATATTAATAACACAATAGTAAGTGTAAATGTCTATGGTAACGATTCTGGGGATTGGGCGGGACAATTTGGCTCTATCATTGACGATTTAAGCCTTACTTTAACACTAGCTGACCTAGTAGTAGCCCAGCCCATAGAAGTCCCTGATATAGTCCAAATAGAAGTACCTATAGCTATTGTTACCCCAGAGGTGGTAGAAATTGTACAAATTGGGTCATTAGATGCTACATCCATAGCGGATACTATATCAACTGGGGTAATTGATATTAATCCACCCCAAGAAAATATATTAGTAGTAGATGTACCTGTTTTAGATATGCAAATGGATATAGCAGATGCTAATCATAACCATGAAATGCCTGTACAACAGATAGAAGAGGTAATTGATTTACCTAGTATTGAAATTGAACCAGTTGTAGAACCTGAACCAGATACTTTGCAGGAAATTAGAAGTGAAGAAGTACCTTCTGAAATAGAAGAAACTACTATGGAAGAAGATTTAGAAATAGAAGTTAAACAACAATCGGAAGAAACCAAAGGAGAAAGTAATGAATTACAAAAAGAAACCAGTAGTAAAGAAGAAAAAGAAGAAGAAAAGCAAAGGGTACACAAAGAAAAAAATGTACTAGATAAACCAGTATCAGATGTAGAGGTACAAACTGTTGATGTACCTACCATAATATCTTTTAACAAAGGATATTTTGAAAACACATACAAAGATACTATAGACTTAACAACAACGGAGATAGATTTTTATGACAAACAAGACGGATTCAACAATCAAGATTACGCCCAAGCTAATTCTGATTTTTTTAATATCAGTAGCAGCTCCAATGGGGAGTGGGGTGTGGCTAATAGCAGACCTGTCATCACGCTTGAGCAGTTTAGAAGATAGCGTTGCTAGTATTCCTAGTGGAGATAACTCAGCTATTGTTGAAAGAATAACTGCTGTAGAAATAAATGCAACTAACAACAAAACATTTATTGATAAAATTGATGCAGATATAGATAAAATCGTTGAGCATGTTGATAAGAGCTTTGAAAAAATAAGTTCAACAATCAACTCCAACCCCCTTTCATTGGGTAATTAATATGAATAAAAAACTTTTATTGCTATTAATAACTGGAATATGTATTTTAATTTGGTTAGTAAATAACTTTTCATCTAGGTTAAATAGTTTAGAAGAACGAGTATTATTAAATAATAATATGATTGGAGAGGTATATAATATATTACAAAAACAAGATACAATGGTTGGAGATATAGAAGATAATTTAGCTAGTTGGATAGAAAGAGAATTAGGTAAAATACATTTAAGACTTAACAAGCTACCAATGGAAAATTAATATGAATAAGAAAGATTACAAACCCCACATGATGTATAACAAAAAGACTGGTAAGGGTATAAATGCCAAGACTTATGCTAAACATTTAGAATTAAAAAAGAAAGGGTACGTTCATACAAAACCTAGAAATAGAACTAAGAAAAAATAAAAGGTGGTGCGAGGAAAGACACCACCGATTACTT
>TARA_R110002073_G_scaffold129981_1_pt1 | contig 10524 bp, 9 predicted proteins | sample TARA_R110002073 | Tara Oceans TARA_R110002073 (sample SAMEA4397174) | marine metagenome | biome: Polar Biome; feature: [DCM] deep chlorophyll maximum layer (ENVO:01000326); material: water (ENVO:00002006), including particulate matter (ENVO:01000060) such as... | depth 40 m
TGGAAGTCAGGGTCTCAGTTCCTTCTATTATTGGCTGACTCACATTATCATGCATGGGGTAGTACAACCAGCCCAAACCCGCATCAGCGCACACGCCGTCACAATTGCAGTCCTGGCGGTGTTTTTCTTGCCCCCTGCCAGAATTTCGCCGTAAGTCTGGAACAGTCTGATTCTACGGATTCCCGGTCCGCCTGCCATTGGAGTGTATATCATGACCCTGCGACTCGCCGCCGCCGCCCTCCTGCTTGCAATGCCACTGGGGGGATGCGCCGTCGCAGCTGTCGGCGCGGTCGGAGCCGTGGGCCTGGCCGCCGCGCAAGACAAGACATTGGGCGAAGCGGTCGATGACACGACAACGTCGGGCGAAATCAAGGCGAAACTGCTGTCCGAAAGCATCAACCGGTTTGGCGAAGTGGATGTCGAAGTGAATGGCGGGCTCGTCCTGTTGTCCGGACGCGTCGATGACCCCACAGACCGGGTCGAGGCGGAAGGAATCGCCTGGACGTCAACGCGCGCGCATGATGTCGCCAACGAGATCAAGATCGAACCGGCCGGTGGCTTCATCGCCAATGTGTCGGACGAAATCATTTCAGGTCGCGTACGCGCACGCCTGATCGGTTCGAGCACCGTGAAGAGCCTGAACTACAATATCGAAACTTATGACCGCGTCGTGTACCTGATGGGGACCGCGCGCACCGCTGATGAACTGAAACGCGCCGCGCATGAAGCGAGCGTTGTCGGTGGTGTGAAACAGGTCGTCTCCTATGTCCGCATCCGTGAACCCGTCGAACGGCCAGCCGAGCCGACAACGCAGGCCGCCCCCTCTTACAATCCCACGCCCAACCCTACATATGGAACCGAGACCGATGCGGAATTGCTCGGTGTGAACTACTGACCGGGTCGGCGCAGCTGTAACTGCCCAGCCCGCATCAAACGGGAGCGGGCGTTTCATGACATTGCGAGTTGGGATCCAGATGGATCCGCTGGAAGACGTCAAGATTGACGGCGATACGACCTTTGCGCTGGCTGAAGTGGCGCAGGCACGCGGCGCCGAGCTGTTTGTCTTTGGTCCCGAGCACATGTCCTATGAGCAAGGCCGGGTGACAGCCTGGGCCCGTCCGGCAAAGGTCCAGCGGGTCAAGGGAACGCCCGGCCTGTTCGGTGACACGGTGAAACTCGATCTGGCCAAGGACCTCGACGTCATCCTGATGCGGCAGGATCCGCCCTTCGACATGAACTATATCACCGCCTGCCACCTGCTGGAGCTGATTTCCGGCGAGACGCTCGTGGTCAACGATCCGGAAGGCGTGCGCTCCAGCCCGGAAAAGATCTTCCCCCTGCTCTATCCCGAAATCATGCCGCCGACACTCGTATCGCGTGACGTGCGCGATATTGTTGCGTTCCGCGCGACGCACAAGGATATCATTATCAAGCCGCTTTACGGTCATGGCGGCGCCGGCGTGTTCCGACTCAAGCCAGACGATTCCAATATGGATTCCCTGCTGGAAGTCTTCTTCACCCGGTCGCGCGAACCCGTCATGGTGCAGGCCTTCCTTCCGGCGGTCAGCGAAGGCGACAAGCGAATCATGCTGGTCGATGGTGAGCCTGTCGGCGCCATCAACCGGCGGCCCCAGGCTGGCCAGGTACGGTCAAACCTCGTGGTCGGCGGCACGGCGGAAAAGTCGGACCTCAGCGATGCTGACCGCAAGATCTGCGATATTATCGGCCCGGAACTGAAGCGCCGCGGGCTGGTTCTGACCGGGATCGACGTGATCGGCGGGCGCCTCACGGAGGTCAATGTCACCTCTCCGACCGGCGTGCAGGCCATCAAGGCCCTGTCCGGCATTGATACGGCCGCCATTTTCTGGGACGTTGTGCAACAGAAGCTTGCGGACCGCTGATGGCCGCTGCAAGATCAGGTGCATGAACATGAAATCGATCACTGCTTTCGCCCTCGCCTCCCTCGCCTTTGCTGGCGTCGCCTGTTCGCAGGCTGCGGACACAAACGCGGCGGATGTCCAGACGGTCTCAGCCGACAGCAATGCGTCGGGCACGTTCAATCTTTCGCTTCCAAGCACGACGGCTGACACGGATGCGTCGACCGGCAGCCTCAACCTGAATCTGGGCGGCGACACGAGCGAGTCCCGGCTGATCGGGTCTGGCGCGCTTGGCGGCGGCGATTTCGGCGGTGATCCGGCGTTCAATCTCGATCTTGCGGAAGACGCCGCAGTGCTTGATGCCCTTCCCGCCGCCGAGGCTGGCGCAGCGGATGACGACATCATCCGCCTCGACCCCAAAAAATAGGCCAACAGGCCCTTTCAAACCATTTTCCCGCGCCCAGTGCCTGCATTTGCAGCTGGAGACGACGGAATTGCGTGCCACGGACGTTTGATCTGGCAGGCGCGTTGCAACGCTCCAAATTGATTTCGTATTCGTCCTGCCGCCAATGCGCGAGCCGGTCGGGTGAGGCTTCGACCCAAACGCAAGAGCGAGTGCTATACCTTGATCCGCAAAATTGACCGACGACTCGTCTACGGCCTTGGTGGCCTGGTGGCTCTCATTGTCTTTTGGGCCCTGTTCCTGCGTGGTTCCGGCGATGCCAAGCCGGGGGATTTCACGCTGGAGACAGCGACGGTGGAACGCGGCGATGTAGCCCGGCTGGTCACAGCCTCAGGCGCTGTCCGGGCGCTGACGACGGTCGAGGTCGGCTCACAGGTTTCCGGTCAGATCATCGAACTGGATGCCGACTTCAATTCCGAAGTGAAGGAAGGCGACATCATCGCGCGGATCGATCCGCAGACATTCGAAAGCCGGGTGGCTTCGGCGCAGGCGGATATTGCCAGCGCACGGGCGAGCCTGGACGTCCAGCGGGCCAATATCGCATCGGCCGAGGCAAGCTTCGCCCAGACCGAGAAGGACTTCAACCGCGTGAAGGCGCTGTATGAACAGGACGCCATCGCGCAGTCTTCGCTGGAGGATGCCGAGCGGGCCCTTGCCGTCGCCAAGGCTTCCCTGGACGTTTCGCGCGCCCAGCTTCGCTCGTCGCAGGCGACACTCAATCAACGTCTGGCCTCGCTGCAAACGGCGCAACTTGATCTTGATCGCACCATCATTCGCTCACCCATCGACGGCGTCGTGATCGAACGGTCGGTCGATGTCGGCCAGACGGTTGCAGCCTCGTTCTCCGCGCCGATCCTGTTCCAGATCGCACAGAACCTCGAAGACATCCGCATCGACGCGGCGGTCGTGGAATCCGATATTGGCGGAATCGATGCCGGCGACCCGGCGACCTTCAAGGTCGATGCCTATCCGAACGAAACGTTCCGCGGCACCGTGGAACAGGTGCGACTGGCATCCGAAACCCTGTCGAATGTCGTGACGTATACCGTCGTGATCGCGGCGGAAAACCGGTCAGGGCGCCTGCTGCCGGGCATGACGGCGAACGTCGAAATAACCGCAGAGAAGCGCGAAGGCGTGCTGCGCCTGGCCGAATCTGCCGTGCGGTTCCGGCCGCCGAGCGAGGGCGTGACAGTGGTATCGGGCGAGACAGGCGACAACACGCAGGAACGGCGCAGCAGTCGACCAGCGGGTGCGGGGGGCAATCCTGGTGAAGCGATGCTCGTCGGACTCGATATCGACGCGGACCGCAAGGAGAAGATCCAGGCTGAAATGACGGCAGAAATGCAAAAAGTCCGCGCCACCATGGGCGAAGCGGGCGCCACGTTTGACCGCTCCGGCATGCGTGAAAAGATCCAGTCCCGCATGGACAAGGTGCTGCGCGACAATCTCAGCCGCGACGAACTCGCCGTCGTGCAGAAGACGATCAATGAACGCGCGTCGCAGCGACGGGTCGACCTGTATCAGGCGGTTGGTGACGGCACGCTGAAAACGGTTTCCGTGTCGGTCGGGCTGTCGGACGGGCAGAATGTCGAGATCCTTCGCGGGGCCGACGAAGGCGACGTCTTCGTGACCCGCCTGACGGTCGCGGCGGCGGCGAACTGAACATGCCCGCCGGGACGCCCCCCATCATCACCTGCCGCGACCTGACCAAGGTCTACCGGATGGGTACACAGGAAGTGTTCGCCCTGCGCGGGGTCAATCTCGACTTCACCGAGGGCGAAATGACCGCAATCATGGGGCCTTCGGGATCGGGCAAGTCGACCCTGATGAACCTGATCGGCGCGCTCGATGTGCCAACGCGCGGCGAACTGACAATCAAGGGACGTCCGTTGTCGAAGCTGAGCCGGGATGAGCTGGCCGACCTGAGGAACGAGACCATCGGCTTCGTCTTCCAGCAGTTCAACCTGCTTCATCGCGCAAGCGCACTCGCCAATGTGAAATTGCCCCTGCTCTATTCCCGGACCCCGGTCCCGGATGCGGCTGCACGCGCCCGCGAATGTCTTGAAATGGTCGGCCTCGGCGACCGGATGGATCACCGCCCGATGCAATTGTCCGGCGGCCAACAGCAGCGCGTCGCCATTGCCCGGGCCCTGGCGGGGCGACCGTCAATCCTGCTGGCGGACGAGCCGACAGGCGCGCTGGATACGAAGACATCAGAAGGAATCATGGACCTGCTGACCGGCCTGTCGACCGAGGGCATCACGGTGATCCTGGTGACGCACGAACCGGAAGTCGCCGCCTATGCGTCGCGCCAGATCCATTTCCGCGATGGTGAAGTCGAACGCGATGAAAGGAAAAGCGCATGAAAATCCGTGTCGCCCTGCAATCGGCCATCGAAGCCCTGATTTCCAATCCATTGCGCAGTTTCCTCACGATGCTGGGCATCATGATCGGCGTTGCCTCGGTCATGGCCATGATGGCGATCAGCGAAGGCGCGGCCAAGCAGGTGGACGAACAGATCGCCAGCCTCGGCGCGAGCAACCTGACCCTCTTTCCCGGCGCATCACGGCGCGGGCCACGCTCGGGCGGCGCATCGTCGGACCAGCCCTTCACCGATGCCGATGTCGAACAGATCCGGCAGGAACCCTTCGTCACCGCCGTCGCGGCCCGCAATTCAGGCTCTGTCACCGTCATCTCCGGCCAGGACAACTGGTCCACCAGCCTGTACGGGACCAATACGGACTATTTCATCACCCAGTCACTGAGCGCAGCTGAAGGGCGGTTTTTCGATGACCGCGAAGTGAGTTCCGGCGCAGCGGTCGCGATTATCGGAAAGACGGTGGCCGACAACCTGTTTGAAGGCACCAATCCCGTCGGCCAGACGATCCGGGCGAACAATGTGCCGCTGGAAATCATCGGCGTGCTGGAATCCCGCGGCGCATCCGCCGGCCCCGGCGGCGACCGGGATGACGTGCTCATCGTTCCCATCAACACCGCCCGCAACCGGATCACCGGGGGCAACCCGACCGTGGCCAAATACGTGACCGGCATGGAAGTCGGCATCGCTGACGGCTATGACATGACGCGCGCGCAGGAACAGCTGGAAGAGCGCCTGCGCGAAATCCGGCGCATTCCGCCCGGTGGCACCGACGATTTCCGCGTGTTCAATATTGCCGACTTCATTCGCGCCCGGTCGAGCACGCAGGCCACGTTCGGCGTGTTGCTCGCTTTCACTGCGGCGGTCTCGCTGATCGTAGGCGGCGTCGGCGTGATGAACATCATGCTCGTATCGGTGACAGAGCGCACACGCGAGATTGGATTGCGGATGGCCGTCGGTGCGCGCGGAATAGACATTCTCGGACAGTTTCTCGCCGAAGCGCTCGCCCTGTGCCTGCTTGGCGGACTGATCGGGTCTGCCCTCGGCGTGGGCGCCGCGAACCTTGCAGCCAAACTCGGGGAGTTTCCTGTTGAGATTTCCCCGCGAATTGCAATCATAGCCATTGGCGCGTCGGCACTGATCGGCCTGTTCTTCGGATTCTTTCCCGCCCGGCAGGCGGCGCGACTCAACCCCATCGAGGCTCTCAGACATGAATAAGACAACCCCTGCCCTCGCGCTGGTCCTGCTGGCCACGGTCGTACCGGCTTGCTCGTCAACGGCAGCCCGGCAGTCGCCAGAGGCGTTGATCACACAGGAACAGGCTGCACTCAGTGCGCCGGATGCCTGGGCGTTCGGTCCTGAAACGGACGGCGAAGTCGCCGCGACCTGGGCCGGAATCATTCACGATGAAACACTGCTCGCGTTGATGAGTGAAGCGCTCGCCGCCAATCCGAGCCTGCGAGCGAGCGCGGAAAGCGTGCGGCGCTCCGAAGCCTTCCTGCGCCAGTCCCGGTCAGGCCTGCTGCCGAGCATCGGTGCGAGTGCCGGTGCCAGCGGATCGTCCGACTTCGAGGATTTCGACCTCGCCGAGCGCTACAGCGCGAGCCTTGATGCGAGTTGGGAGGCCGACTTATGGGGCGCGATCCGGTCAGACATCCTGGCGTCGGAATTTGACCTGCAAAGCGCCCGGGCCGTTTATCGTGCCAGCCGGGAGTCCATCGCTGCCAGTGTCGCGCGCGCCTATGCGGTAGCCATTGATGCGGGGCATCAGGTTGACCTGTCGTGTGCCACGCTCACCGCTCAGGTCGAGACGTTGCGGATCGTGAATGTGCGCTACAATCTCGGCGCGGCCGACCGGCGTGAGCAAGTGCTGGGCGAGTCAGATGTGGCCAGCGCGCGCGATTCTCTGGAATTGGCGCTGGCTTCACAGCGCAGTGCGATCCGTGGACTGGAAGTCCTGCTCGGTCGCTATCCCGCAGGTACGATGACCGTGCCGGATACGCTGCCCGCAATCGACGATATCGTTCTTGCAGGACGACCTGCCGACTTGCTGCGCCGACGCCCGGATGTGCTGTCCGCAGAAGCCGGCGTACGGTCTGCCTTTGCCAGCACAGGCGCCGTACGCGGCGGGCGCTGGCCCAGCCTGTCGCTATCAGGTGGCGTCTCGAGTGCAACAGACACCCTGGGCGATGTTCTGGACCCGGCGGCGCTCGCCCTCTCACTTGGAATCCGGCTGGCCGACACGCTGTTTGACGGCGGCCTGACGGATGCGCGGATCGATGCAGCAGAGGCCAGCGGCAGCATCGCGCTGGCCAATTATGGCGCAAGCGTCCTTGATGCCTATGCGGATGTCGAAGGCCGGCTGGATGATGTCGCAACCTTGCGAAACCGTGCCGGCTTTGTGGAGACGGCCGCCAGAAATGCGCGCGAAACGCTGCAACTCGCTGAAATCCAATACAAGGAAGGCGCGATCGACCTGCTCGACGTGCTGACATTCCGGCAACGCAGTTTCCAGGCGGACCGCACACTTCTCGCACTTCGTCGCGCCGAAACCGAATCGCGAATCGCGCTGTATCTCGCCCTTGGCGGGGCAATCGAATAGCTTCTCTTCCCTTAGGGAACCCTCCTTGTCAGGAGGGAGTTTTCGGTCTTTTTGCAGCGATAAGGACTGAATCCGCCCAAACACCTGCGCAATCTCCTTGTTTTGGATAGCATATACAGAGTAGTGGCTTTTATTATGTTGAAATCAGCCAAACATGCTGGCCACGACGCCAGAAAACCAACCGATGCAGATCGTTTCGTTGGACAGCAGCTACGCCAAGGGCGTCGCGAGATGGGTCTCACGCAGGATGGGCTCGCCCAACTCCTCGGCGTAACATTCCAGCAAATCCAGAAATACGAAGCCGGTCACAGCCGCATGTCAGCCGGACGGCTGCGTGAAGTCGCAATCGCGCTGAAAAAACCAATCAACTTTTTCTACGAACCGTTCGAGCCGATCGGCAAGAAATCGCCTGTGGCCGAGACCCGTCTCCGGATCAAAGATCTTCGGCGCGATGCGAAAAAGCTCATCGACCAGCTTGGCGACGCCGACGACCTGCAGGCCGCTGTGCGCTTGCTGCAAGCGCTCGAACTAAACCAATCGTCTTGAGGGGCGCTCAGCGCGCGATCGCGATGCCGGTTCCTGTCGCCTGCAAACGCGATTCCAGCAGCCACCTATAGGCAGCGGCATAGGCAGCGCCAAGATGGGCATCCAACTCGTTGGACGTTTCCGGATCTGCCACGCCCGCGTCACCGACCAGTTGAATTGTGCGGGCGAGACGATCGACGGTCTTTCGAGCGCTCTCCAACTCAAGGCGGATCTGTGCGCGGGAAAGCGTGGCTTCGGTGATATTTCCTGCCTTGCCAATCATGGTTGTGCCTCCGGTTTGAACGTCCATGAGGGGTGAGCGCATTTTACTGGAGGCGCTTCATCCCGGATTTGCGATCAAAGGCCTACTGCCCCCGACCCAGAGGTAACACTAGTACCATCGACACAAGCATCCAACAATTTTGCGAATGTATCAGGACTTTTTTGTTTCGGCTTTCAGGCGATAGACAAATTCAAGCGCTTCGCGCGGCGTCAGGGCGTCGGCGTCGACGTCGTCAAGCATCTGAACAAGCCCGGATAGGGCAGGCGGCGCGTCGTCGGTGCCAGATTGGCGTTCCGGCTCCAACACCGCCGCAAACAAGGGTAGGTTGTCTGCGGTTTTTGGATCGGCCTCGAGCCGCTTGAGAATCTGCGCGGCGCGCGTCACGGCGCGCTTCGGCAAGCCGGCAAGGCGCGCGACCTGAACGCCATAAGACCGGTCGGCCGGGCCCGGCTGGATCTCGTGCAGGAAAACGAGATCGTTCTTCCATTCACGCGCCCGCAGGGACGCATTGGCGGCGCCAGGCAGGTCTTCCGCCAGCTGCGTGAGCTCATGATAGTGGGTGGCAAACAGAGCGCGGCAGGCATTGACGCCGTGCAGGTGTTCAACGGCGGCCCAGGCGATAGCAAGTCCGTCATAGGTTGACGTTCCACGTCCCACTTCATCCAGGATGACGAAACTGGCGGGCGTTGCCTGCGTCAGGATTGCCGCCGTCTCGACCATCTCGACCATGAAGGTCGACCGGCCGCGGGCAAGATCGTCGGACGCGCCGACGCGTGAAAACACCCGGTCAGCGAGGCCGAGCCGGATCGACTTGGCCGGCACGAAGCAACCCGCTTGCGCCATGATGACCGCCAGAGCGGCTTGCCGCAAATAGGTCGACTTGCCGGCCATGTTCGGTCCGGTGACGAGCAGGAGCCGCGCGCCCCCTTCCCCACCCACATCAAGGTTGAGGTCGTTCGCGGTGAAGCCCTTGCCGTCGCGCTTCAGCGCCGCCTCGACAACCGGATGGCGCAGGCCTTTGGCCTCGAATACAGGCGTATCGGCAAGCTCGGGCCGGACGGCGTCACTTTCGATCGCCCAGGCTGCATTGGCCCCGGCGACATCAAGATCGGCAATCGCCCCGGCCGCTGTCGCCAGTGTTTCATTGAGCGCGTCGACGCCAGCGCAAAATCCGTTGAACAATTCACCTTCGCGCGCCTTTGCCTCTTCCTCGGCGCGCGAAATGCGGCCCGCAAGGTCGGACAGTTCACGCGTCGAGAAGCGGACGTTCCCGGCCAGGGTCTGACGGTGGATGAACGTCTCCGACAGCGGCGGCGCCATCAGGGCATCGCCATGCCGCGCCGGAACGTCGATAAAATAGCCCAGCACATTGTTGAACTTTATCTTCAGCGCCGAGATGCCGGTCTCACTCGCGTAGCGCGCCTGCAATTCGGCAATGATACGGCGACTGTCATCGCGCAAACCGCGCGCCTCATCGAGCGCACTGTCCCAGCCGGGCGCGATGAACCCGCCGTCGCGGGCCAGCATGGGAAGGCTGTCATTCAAGGCCTGAGCGAGATTTGAGGCGAATATCTGCAGGTCGGGCGTGTTCGCCAGCAGAAGCACATTGATAGCCGCCTCCAGGCGCGCCGGGACGCCGCCCTCAATGGCGGCCAGTTCGCGTGCGGCGGCATCGCCAGCCGACAGCGCGCGTCCTATCGCCTGCAGGTCGCGCGGACCGCCCCGTCCGAGCCTTAGCCGCGTGCGGGCGCGCTCCAGGTCCGGTGCCGCCTTCAGACGGCTGCGAAGCGCCTCCAGCACATCCGTATCCGCGACAAGCCAGGCGACCGCTTCAAGGCGGGATTTGATTTCGCTGCGATCGAGTGAGGGGCGAGACAGGTGGCTGGCCAACAGGCGGGCGCCCGGAGCGGTGACGGTCCGGTCCACAGTTGCGAGGAGCGACCCGTCGCGCGCACCATTCATGGCGCGGTCTATTTCGAGGCTGGCGCGGGTCGCCGGGTCAATCGCGAGATGACCGCTGGCAGGCGGGCGCTGGGGCGGGTCGAGGCGGATATCGGCGCCGGCCTGTGTGAGCAGCACATAGTCGAGCAACAGGCCGATGGCCGAGAGTTCGGCCTTGGAGAAATCACCGAAGGCCTCGAGTGCGGCCACTTCGAACGTCTGCTTGAGCAGGGCTTCGCCGCTTTTCGGAGTTGCCGCCCTGGCGGGCCGTTCGGTCACCGGCGCGCTCGCGGCAGACATAACAGCGGCTATTGCCGGGCGGTCCATATCTGCCGCGCTGACAAGCAGTTCACGAAGTGGCCAGCCAAGCAAGGCATCCGCCAATGCGCCGGGGGTGACAGGCGCAACATCGAAGCGCCCCGTCGACACATCGCACACCGCAATCGCCGCATCGGC
>TARA_R110002073_G_scaffold38749_13_pt1 | contig 10521 bp, 14 predicted proteins | sample TARA_R110002073 | Tara Oceans TARA_R110002073 (sample SAMEA4397174) | marine metagenome | biome: Polar Biome; feature: [DCM] deep chlorophyll maximum layer (ENVO:01000326); material: water (ENVO:00002006), including particulate matter (ENVO:01000060) such as... | depth 40 m
CGCGCTTCGGTCACCAGATCAGCGACCTGACTTTCAGACGCCGCGAGGATGGTGGCCGCCTCGCTCTCCGAGAAGCCTTCCATCGAGGTCAGAAGCAAGGCTTGCCGGCTTTTCGGCGACAGTCGGCGCAAACGGGCATCGGCCCCATCGCCAACGGACTCATCGACGTCACTAGAAGATTCCAGCGTCGCTGAAGAGGATCCCCAGACGGCGTGGAAGAGCTTGTACAGAGCCACGCGGCTCGGCAGGTTGGAGTCCAGTGCACTGCGATCTGCAATGGCGGCTTCCAGGGCGGCGCGCACATGGGCATCGCCGCTGGATTGAGACCCGGTCAGCGCACGGGCATAGCGCCGCAAAAACGCAAGATGCGGTGCCAGTTCGTCGACATAACTCATTCAATTTCCCCAGTCAGGATCGGTCATGGTGCGGGCGGTTCAAACGCATTGCAGTGGAGTTTAGTTCCACGGGGATGTTATGAAAGTGGAAAAAGGCAGCATGCACGGAACCAAAACCGTTCGCGCCGGTTTATGATCGAACCGCACGCAGTATATTACTGCACCTGAAAGGCATCGCAGCGGGTGGGAAAATGACAAAAATGGGCTCTTCTTTCAATTCATCGAAGGCGAACAACCTCGCGGCGCTCAACGACAAAGACGCGCCCGAGGCGATTGGTCGCCGACTTCGCGACATGTACGACGATGTCGTGAAAGAGCCCGTGCCTGACGATTTTCTCGATCTTTTGGCGAAGCTTGACGATGAATCGGAGGATGGCGGGGATGTCGACAGGTAATCCCGTGAGATCCGAGGCGGACAGCTCAGCTTTCCGCTCGCAGCTGACCGAGCTTATTCCACACCTTCGCGCGTTTGCGCGCAGCCTGTGCAATAATGCGAGCGAAGCCGATGACCTTGCCCAGGAAGCGCTGGTCAAGGCGTGGCGCGCCCGTGAGCGGTTCGAGCCCGGCACGAATTTGAAAGCCTGGGTCTTCATGATCCTGCGCAATCACTTTTATTCGGAACGCCGCAAAGCCTGGCGCAAGAATGAAACCAGCGGCGAACATATCGACGAGATGTCCCCCATTGCGGCGGGCCAGGATTCGATGATCGAGCTGGCTGATATCAAACACGCCCTCGCCGAATTGCCCGATGAACAACGCGAAGCGCTGATCCTCGTCGGTGCCGGCGGCTTTTCCTACGAAGAAGCGGCAGAAGTCTGCGGTTGCGCCGTCGGAACCATCAAGAGCCGCGTCAACCGCGCGCGGATTGCCCTCACGCGGCTGATGGAACGGACAACGGATTCCAAACGCAATGTCGAGGACGCCCTGACGGCGGCAGAGGACATTATCGCTGAAGCCCACGCCCTCGCAGGATCCCGTGATTGATCTACCCGCTGTGGTGCCACGGCGCAGATTTGGCCTGCGAATGCGGCTGCTGCTGCTGGTCGCGCTGTCATTGTCGCCCATTTTCGTGCTGGCCGCGATCCAGACCTGGATCGATATCCGTGAGGACAATGCGACCTATCGGCAGGAGCTGATCGCGACAGCGCGCTTGCTTGCACACGATCAGGAAGTCCTGCTGCGCGGCTCGGCCGACGTCATGCGCATTCTCGCCGGCGTGCCGGAAGTGGCCAATCTGAGTGCCGCATGCCCTGCCGCGATGCGGCTTTTGCCTGCACAGAATCGTGCCTACACGAATTTCGCCGTGGTCGACCTCAATGGCCGAACCCTGTGTTCCGGCCTTCCTGTTTCCGAAGATCTGGACGTTTCAAGGACGGAATGGTTCCAGCGGGTCATCGCCGAGGAGCGGTTCATTATCGGGCGCTCCCAGATCGGACCGGCGACCAATGAATCGATTCTCGCGGCTGCGGCACCATTCTACCAGGACGGCGAGCTGCGCGGAGCCATCGTCACCGGCATCCGGGTGTCTGTGATCCAACAGCTCGGCATCGAGGAGGATGACGATTCCGGGCGGATTGCCGGGATTGTCGACTCCGCCGGTACGGTAATTACCGAGCGCCGCGAGCTGAGTGTCAGTTCCATCAGTGCGGAACGCCTGGCCGATGCGTCGGATGGCGAAATTCACGTCTTCGAACGAGAGAATGCCATACTTGGTGATCGTATCCTCGCCCTGGCTCCGCTGATCAACAACGACGTCTATGTCCTGCTTTCAGCGCCCCGCCCCAATGTATTGTCGTGGCGCTCGGTCGACGTCTCCGGGACGATTCTCCTCCCGCTGCTGATGTGGGCGATTGCCCTGATCGCGGTGTGGATTGCCACTGACTTCCTGGTCCTGCGGTGGCTGGCGTATCTGACACGCATTGCCCGACTTTACGGTCATGGACGCTATGACGTCGTGCCGATGCGGGCACAACGGGCCCCACGCGAAATTCGCGAACTGGCCGAGTCCTTCCAGTGGATGGCGGAACGCATTTCCGAGCGGGATGAAGATCTCACCGATGCCGTTGAACACCAGCAAATCCTCATTCGCGAGGTTCATCACCGGGTCAAAAACAACCTGCAAATCATCACCAGCCTGCTCAATCTGCAGCTGGGCAATGTGCGGGACGAAACCTCAGTTCGGGCGCTGAAAGAAGCCCAGTCCAGAATCAATGCCCTGGCGATGGTGCATCGCAATCTCTATGAAGCCGAAGATCTGCGATATATCGCAATCGCGCCGTTTTTCTCCGAATTGTGCCGTCTGACCCACAGGGCCGGGCCGGGCGAGGAAGGCGGCGTCGAACTCGAATTCAAGAGCAATCTCAGCGACCAGGTGATCTCAACCGATCAGGCCGTTCCTCTGGCCATGTTCGTGACCGAAGCCATGACCAACGCCTACAAGCACGCCTTCAAAACCGCGAGCCCGGGTCATGTTCTGTCTGTGTCGATCATGGCGATCGACAAGGATGGTGACGACTGGATCGAGGCTGTCGTGGCCGACAATGGCCCCGGCTATGATCCGGCCACGCCGCGACGCCGTGGCGTGGGCTCGTCCCTTTTCGACGCGTTTGCCATGCAACTCGACGGTGAAAACGAAATCCGGACCGCTGTCGGGAAAGGCATGAGCATCCGTCTGCGTTTCCCGCTCGATGGCGAAGCCGAGTCCTGAGCCCGCGCGGTGCGGGGAACCCGACTGCCCAATGGCGCGTTATCAGGGGGTCCACTTTAAAGGAGACGGATATGAAACAGATTATTGGAGGGGTGCTGGTCGCCCTGTTCGCATTGTCACTGACAGCCTGCAACACCGTGCGCGGTGTTGGCCAGGACGTCGAGGACGCCGGTGAAACCGTTCAGGACGCTGCCAACTAATCCACCCGTTGGTGACGTCATGTCACAAGGCCCGTCTGGAGATCCTCCAGGCGGGCCTTTCACTGTCCGGAGTCAAGGCCGCCAGAGGATACAAAAAAGCCCCGTTCCGGAATGGCGGAACGGGGCTTTATCTGTACGTGACAATCGTCGACGCTAGTTGGTGGCGTCTTCCACCTCGTCAGCGGCTTCGTCGATGTCTTCACCCAGCTCTTCAGCCGGACCATCATTTTCACAGGCAGCCAGGAAGAGGAAGGCGGCCGGGAACAAAAACATAAGGCGTTTCATGGGATATTCTCCGTGTTGATGTGGACGTTATACGCGAGGTGCGCCGCCGCGAATGACCCGGAAGATCAAGGACACGACAAACAGCACGAGGAACAGAACGAAAAGGATTTGAGCAATCCCGCCAAAGGCAGAGGCGATGCCGCCAAAACCAAAGACCGCTGCAACCAGTGCGAGGATCAGGAATAGTAGAGCCCAACTAAGCATCGGAATTCTCCTGTTTTTCTGGGAGGAATAAAAATGAGATGGTTAGATCTCAACTCGGGTAGGCAGGGTGACGGTTCGGTCTTCGGCGAACCATCGAGCACCATCAACGGGGACCGCGTGACGCGATGCTCGCTGAGACAGCCAGCCGGACTGGCTGACATAAATGAGGGAATTTGCTGTGCCCCCCTCATCTTCGAGAACCTGAACGACACGGCCCAGGGCAGCGCCATCGGCGGACTGCACAAGCGCTCCGTTCAGAAGACCGGCGCCGACGACATCCACGGACACGCCGCGCATCTCGTCACCGCTTTGTCGGTTTTCATCGGCCCAGCGGCTCAAGGTGGCGTAGTTGGCGTCAGCAACCAGCACATTTGAGCCGGGATCGTAGGAGAAGCGGTCGATCGGCTGAACCAGGGCAATGGCGTTGTCGGTCAGCCCGGCGCGCCATTCGATCTTCAGCGCTTCGATCGCGCCGTCGCCGTTCAGATAGAGCCTTTCGAGCGTGCCAATCGCACGACCATTCACGTCGGAAATACGCGCGTCGTTGATGTCGTTGCCCGACAGTGCACGCGCAGACACAAAGCGGCTGTCAGCGTCCGGCCCTATGGACGGGGCGGAGGCACCGAGCAGTGCGGCTGATACCAGTGCGGCTCCTGCTAACCCTATGCGTTCCATGGCGGCGTGTCTCCAGATTGATGAGACTTGGAAACGTCCCCGCCGCGCCGTGGTTCCATAAAAATATTTCTGCTTTCAGGCGCGCGCAGGTCGCGTCGACCCGGGATACCTGTTCATGATGAAGGCCGGCGTTCGCGATGGAGGCCGGGCCAGTGGAACCGCTTTACCTCGCCAATCGTTTGTTGCGAGACGTTCCACCGCTCTGAAGGATCAGACCATGCTCGGCTATATGTTACTCTTCATCATTATCGCCCTTGTCGCGGGCTATTTTGGCTTCTTTGCGCTCGCAGGCACTGCAGCCCTCATCGCCAAGGTGCTTTTCATCCTCGCCATCGTATTCATCATCGCTCGCGGCGTGATGGACGCGGTACGCGGACGGGCTCCTCTTTGACCCCTCCACCACATTAAGACGTAAAAAACCCGGCACTAACCTGCCGGGTTTTTTCATGTTTTTCGCCGGGTGAAGAAAAATGCACGGGCGCGGGAACCGATTTCAAAGGCGCAGCGTTTTCACTGTATCCGGCTGACGGGGCGTCCTTCCCTCCCCTTAGGATCCCTCCGTCCTGCCCTGTCAGCCGGGCTTACCCTCATCTTTTTTGCCTCTCGTCTCTCCGCGCAGAAGGGCCTGCTTGATCTCCGCATCGGAGCTTTCGTCGGCGAGCATTTTGCGCGCCAGCTTGCGGATATGGCTTTTGACCACGGGTGCATCCTTGCGCCCGGATGAAGGGGGAGGTGTCTTGCTTGACATGGTTGCTCTCAGTTGGGTGGGCGACACACGTCCGGGAAAGGGCAGCACACCCAGAAGGCGTGCGACGGCTGTTTCGGCCCGGTCGCGAAGGGTTTTGGTTGTCGTCGCGCAGAGTGACCCTGCGGTCTGTGGCTCCAGCTCCTCGACATAGAGCAAGGCCAGCGCAAGGCGCTCGTCATAGGGAAGCGCCCAGACCGCCGGCAGCAGAGGGATGTCCTCTGTGGTGGTGGGCAAAATCGCGATGGCATTGAGCGCGCGCGACTCCGTTTCCAGGTGCGCAATGGCCGAGGCGAAAAGTATGTTCGCCGCCGCTTCCATGTCCGGTGCATTGAGAAGCGCGCCTCGGCACGCAATAACAGCCTGAACAAGGCGGGCGTCCACGTCCTCGCGTCCACCGAGCATGATCCGCCCGAACCGGCGCAATCGCGGGACAATATCCAAGGCCGTTTCGAGAATGGGCACACCTACACAGCGAGTTCGCGCGTGGGTGTAAGCGGCCTTTCCGAAACCGAGGCTAACCTAGGTTAGGCCTCCACTGACATTGGCTGTTGGGGATTGGCGGAAAACAGCCCTTCCGGCAGGGGCGTGGCCTCCAGATGGAGGTAGTGGTCGTCAAACCCGGCGACACTGACCAGGCTTTCCGTATCCAGAACTTCCAGCACGTGATCGGTCGCGATCAAACCCATGCGGCGCATGACCGTGATCGTGCGAGAGACATGGACCGATGACAGGCCCAGCGCGTCGGCAATCTGCGTCCGCGTAATGGGCAGGGAGGAACGCGCCAGTCCTGGCGGTGCGCCGGCAATAATCAGCCGCCGCTGCAATTCCAGGATCAGGTGGGCAATTCGCTCGATCGCGGACATGCGGCCCACACGAACGATCTGTTCGCGCAGAATGCCCTCTTCCTGAACCGTCGCCCACCAGAGCGAGGACAGTGTTGTCATGTCGGTGCTGGCTGCGGCGACAAAGTCCGCGGTGTCGAATGACAGGAGCTCACAGGCGGTCAGCGTTTCAACCGAATGGTCCGCTTTGGAATTGATCAGCGCCTGCAGGTCAAAGATATCGCCGGGCAGAAGGAAATTGAGGATCTGGCGTCGCCCGTCTTCCATGTCCCGCTTTCGAATGGCCCAGCCCGACTCCAGAATAAAGACGCGCTTCAGCTGTTCGCCCTGGGCAATGAGTGTCTCGCGAGGCTTTACCGACTTGTTGATCCGGTGTGCACGGCTCAAACGCGAACGCGCGGTCGGCGTCACATGGGCATAGTGACTCAAGCGCCTGAAAAACGCGTCCATTCCATTCCCCACTCTCCCGCCCTGCCGGTTCCGCACCGCGAGACTATCACGGTTCGGCGACCGACCGACAATAGCGCAGGGGAACGAATTCACTGCAACGGCGTTCTCACCCCACAAACTGAAAGGCATTGCCATGACCACGCCGTCAAAATTCAAGCCGACACACATTGCCATCGCCGCGCTCGTCGTTCTCGGTGCCGTGCTGGCCTATTTCCTGTGGCAGGAATCGCGAACCGAACGCGTTCAATTCTCGATTGGCGATCAAACCATCGAAGTCGAAGCTGAAGGCTGACCGGCGGAGTTACGACGCGCCGTCAGGCGCGTTTCAAGCGGGGGCTTGCATCATGCGATCTTATCGACTCATCTCCTCACCGGACTCCATTGCGAGTGCAAAAGTCCGCCTCTACCTGCGCTGGAAGAATGTCCCGTTTCGCGAAACGGTGGCCACGCGTCAGGTGATCAAGTGTGAGGTGACGCCCCGCATCAAGGGGGTGGACGTTCCGATTTTCATCACACCCACCAATGAGACCCACCAGGACTCTCGCGCGATCATTGACTTTGTCGAAGCCCGCGAGCGTGGCGATGCCCTTGTGCCGGAGCGTGGCGAGCTGACGTTTGCGGCCCGGCTGATGGAGGCGTATTGCGATGACTGGCTGGCCAATGCGATCACGCAGATCGTCTGGAGCCATGACAAGACACGGGCCCCGCTGACCCTTGCCAAGACGCTCTACCCAGATCAAAGCCCGGAACAGAATGAGCGAATTGCGCGAATCCTGGTGTCGCGCGTTGGGTCGAGACTGGCCCGCCGGGGTTTCGAAGCCAGCATGATTTCCGACACGCGCGAACAGGTCTCCATTTTCCTGTCCTGCCTTGACCGTCACCTTGAACGGTCCGATTTTCTGCTCGGCGACCGTCCCTGCATCGCAGATTTCGGTCTCGCTGCTGCCCTGACGACACTGCGCGATTCCTCTGCTGACGGCGCGACATTTGTCGCCGAGCGGCCGCACGTCTTCAACTGGCTGGCCGAGGTCAATGGGCCGGGAAGCCCTGCACTCGGGGAGTATCGCCGGGCCTACGGCCTGCCTGCCACCCTCATCGATTTATTGCGGATCGCGTCCGTGCATTTCATTCCCCACGGACTGGAAGCCTGCGACGCCGTCGCCGACTGGGCCGATGCCAATCCGGGAAAAATCAACCTTCCCAAAATCGTTGGACACTCTCGCCGGGGCGATGCGGCAAGCGAACTCAATCCCCAGAGTCAATTCCTGATGCAACGCATTCTCGACGCGCTCGCCCAGGCCGACACGCCCGCCGACAAGACGGCGCTGCAGGAGACCCTCGAAAAGGTCGGCTGCGCGGACCTGGCCGATTATCAGCCGCGTCGCACGGTGCGTCACGAGCATTTCCGGATGCGCGTGAACCTGACGCCCAACCCCGCGGCCAGCACGCCGAATATTGCGTTTCACAACATCGCGGAGCCGCTGCTTCAAGTGCGCCGCGAATCTTCAGAGACCCGCGACCTGGAACGCCTGGTCGTCTCTTGAGGCCTTATAATTATTTGTAATTAAAGTTCTTTTTTTATCGCGTGTTTCTGCAGACTCCTGACTCTTTTTTGGAACCCGGACCGCGAGGAGGCGTTTAACCAGTGAATGTTTCGACATTCGGACGGGGATACCGCTCATGAAGGAGCTACTTCGATGAAACGCTTTCTGATTGCCAGTACCATGCTGATGTCTGCCTCGGCATTCACAGCTTTCGCAGATGATCCGCAAGACACGACGATGGCGGACGGAAACGACCTGAGCCAGGCCGTGACCGAGACGATCGACAACTCCGACCTCGACCGTGGACCGTTCACGGATGACCACGACTGGATCGAAACCAGTGTGTATGCGTCGGACGGCACCGAGCTTGGTGAGGTCGAACGTGTTCGCCTGACCGCTGACGGTGAAGTCGATGGCCTTGTTGTCGAAACCGGCGGCGTCCTTGAGATCGGGGGCCGTGAGGTCCTGATCGAGAATGGTGACTACCGGCTGACGACTGTCGAGGATGAAGGTCGTATCGAGTTGACGGCGACACAGGCTGAATTCCAGGCTCTGCCGGACTTCAATGAAGACGCCGCGTCGGAATATCCGCTCAGCGACGACGACTACAATGACGACGAAATGGATGAGGAAATCGTTTCGGAAGACGATGGCGACGATGTTGCGGTCAATACCGAAACCGAAACCGAGTCCAATGTTGCCATGTCGCACCTGACGACTGACGTCGACAACGGCGCCATGACAACGGCCTCGCTCGATGACCAAGCCGACCGCCATGACGGCAATGACCTGACGGCCACTGTCGGCCAGGCCTGGGACAATTCCGACCTCGACCGCACGCCGTTTACCGATGACCACGCCTGGATCGAGACCAATGTCTACGGTTCCGATGGCGCTGAACTCGGTGAAGTCGAGCGGGTCCGCCTCTCGTCTGAAGGCGAAGTTGAAGCCATCGTTGTCGAATATGGTGGCACCCTCGAAATCGGTGGCCGCGAGGTCCTGATCGAGAGCGCCGACTTCGATCTGGAAACCATTGTCGAGACCGACAACACGGTCGAGAGGTCGATGGACCAGATGGATAGCGAGACGCGCATCGTTCTCGCCTTCGACAGTGCGGCCTTCGCGGCGCTGCCGGACTTCAATGAAGACGCCGCGTCGGAATATCCGCTCAGCGACGACGACTATAATGACGACCAGATGGACACCGAAAACGACATGGAAGACGACATGTCGATGGGTGACGAATCCGGTTCGTAATCCAGGCTTTCCTGGACTGAAGGAAGGGGCGGCACGCTTAGGCGTTGTCGCCCTTTTCCGTTTCTGACCGCCGTCGAATACGTCCGAGATACAGGGTCAAAAGGGCGACCGCCGTGGCGAGAGCCGCCGGGATGAGATAGCCCACCCCGCAGGCAATGCCGATCACACCCGTCATCCAGATGGACGCGGCCGTTGCCGCGCCGCGGACATGGTCCTCTTTCTGGAACAGGGCCCCGGCTCCCAGAAAGCCGATCCCGCCCAAAATCCCTCCGATCACCTTGGCCGGATCCACGCTCAACAGCTCTTCCAGCGACGCGTTATAGGCCAGTTCCATTGTCGCCAGGACGGCGAGGCAGGCCCCCATTCCAATCAACAGAAAGGGGCGCAAACCCAGTGGCTTGCCCTTGATTTCACGCTCGAACCCCATGGCGGCGGCCAGCAGGGCAGCAAGGAGGAGGCGCAACGCCGCTTCGCCCTGCGAGATGTAGGACAGCGTCACATAATCGTTCAGGGATTCACTCACTGGCTTCAACCTTGGTCGCTATCTACGAGGCGGTGGCAACAGTTTGGAAGTCTGAGCCGTGCGGCGTCAAACCCGGTTTTCGTCACGGTGTCAAAAGTGCCAAAAATGCAACGCAATTGGCAATTGTCTGCAACCGATGCGTTTGCCGGGAACAAAGCCAAGGTTGCGTACGTTTGACCGGGGTAATTTCGAGCTGAACAGGAGACTATCATGCGTCGTCTAATGATGATTGCCGCTCTCGCCCCCGCCGTTGCGCTGACCGCCTGCGCCGGATACGAAAATACGACCCGAAATGCCGCAGTCGGCGGCGCGCTCGGCGCTGCTGCCGGTGCTGTCATCGGCAACAATACCGGTTCGGGCGACGCTCAAACCGGGGCCCTGATCGGCGCTGCCGTTGGTGCCGCGGGCGGTGCTGCCGTCGGTTGTGAGCAGGACAATCGCTGTCCCTGGAGCCAAAACCAGTCGCAGCACTCTGAACTCTACTATGACCAGCGGGCCGACCGTTACTACTATATCAACCGTGGCAACGGGTGCACCTACTGGCGCAATGGCGAATATCGCGGCTGCTAGTCAGTTGTGATTATCTGAAAACCAATAAATAGTGATGCTTCGGCCCTGAATACGGGCCGGAGCGTTACACTGGAGGGAAATATGAAAAATCGGCTTCTAATAGCCGCCGCAGCCGGAGCTT
>TARA_R110002073_G_scaffold33579_6_pt1 | contig 10512 bp, 7 predicted proteins | sample TARA_R110002073 | Tara Oceans TARA_R110002073 (sample SAMEA4397174) | marine metagenome | biome: Polar Biome; feature: [DCM] deep chlorophyll maximum layer (ENVO:01000326); material: water (ENVO:00002006), including particulate matter (ENVO:01000060) such as... | depth 40 m
GATAAAAGCGCACCTAAATATATAGGTTCAAAAGTAGAAGGAGATGGTATTGTTGTTCAAACTACAGACGCGCATAAAGCAGCAGCATCGGGTATTGTAAGAGCAACTATTGATGGTAAAATAGGAAAAGGAATTAAATCTGGTGTAGCTATAGCTCAGTATGATCCTAATAGAAAATCAGTAACAGATAAGAATGATAAATTAGATTCTGGAGTTGATTTATTTAAACAAGTGCAATTACTTCACGGAGGAACAGATGCAGAGGTTAAGGCGGCTACTGAGACTTTAATGGTTAAAAGTGGGTTTAAATTCAGCGATACAACTGTAGGTAAAAAAGATGGTGATCGAGCAGATGAAAAAGGAGTTATAATGAGTCAAACTTATCAGGTAGATAAAGGTGATGGAGTATTTAAGTCGTTTGAGTTAAGTTTGATGACTGATAATCCTAAATATGACAAAGACAAACAAGCAAAATTGAAAAAAGGAGATAAAGGCTATGAGCCTCAATTTATTCCTGTTTCAAAACAAGAGTTTGAAGATAAGTATTATGAATTATTTAAAGGTAAAGGAGACCAACCTTCTGTTTCAAAATCAAGAAATGCATTTGCAGGTAAAAATAAAAACTACAGTCCAATAGGTAAATTAAATACAGATGCAGACAGAAGTATGTCTGTTACAAGCACGGAGGATGTTGATGTTGCAGAGATTCCTGTAATTACTTTATCAAGCGCTGTATCTAAGGGTGGTCCAACATTATTAGATGATATAAAGAGTAGCGCCTCATTTAAAGACTTAGCTGATAATTATACTAATGACACGAAGGCAGAGTTTAAGGCATTAGCCGCAACTTTACAAAGCAAATTTAATAGTATGTCTGCATTACAAGGAGCTAATCAAGGAGGTGATATTGAAATCACTTCTAGTGGTGAAAATATTATTGTTAAAAAAGGTGGAGTTGAGATTCTTAGTGAAGGCAATGATGATTTAGGTAATGAAGGGTTGGTTGAAGCAGTGATGAATGCAGCTTTAAAAAGTCTACCTGGAAAAGAAGCAGGAACTAGAAAAAAAACTACTAAAGGTGGGGTAGAAGTAGATGAATTTGGAGTGCCAATAGAATAACAACATACAATAATGGAAGACGAATTATTATTTGAAACCCCTAATGGGTCTGTAATTACAGAGACTGAAGCTAAATCTAAATACGGAAATAGACTTCAAGGATTGTTAGATAGCGGAACTTTTAAGCAAACAGACAAACCTGCTGCCAAGAAAGAAGAAACTAAAAAAGAAGTTGAGGTTACTTTTGATGTTGAGGCGTTTTATATTAGCCCTAATGGTAGCGAAATAAGCGGTCAAGATGTTGTTAAGAAATATGGAGAGCGCTCACAATCCTTAGTTGACGGAGGTACATTAAAAAAAAAAGATGCGTCTGTCGATTCCACTGGGGAGACGGAAAATACGGGTGGCATTACACCAATTCTAGAAACAGAAGGTATCTTATCGGATTCTGGAGATCCTACTGAAAATTTTCAAAAAGTAAATAACGTTGTCGTTGATGGTGTTCCTTTTGTTGAATTACCAACTGAGGAGCAACAGAACTATATTGATAGTTTAAAACAAAATGATGAGGACGAACCTCGTTTAAGCGGACAAAACGATATGTTTGGTCAGCCAATGAACGCTGAAGGTTCTTCTGATTTTAAAACAATGTCTTCATACGACTTTAATGATGGAGATGTATTACAGAGTTATGTAAACTTTAATAGTAAGAAACAACTACCTGGACAAAAAGACTTTTTTAAGACGACTATTACGCAAGACGGTAAAGTTTTAGGTGATAGAGCGACTCCAGCGGGAATGATAGCCACTGAAGCTCCAAGAGAAAGAAACTTATTAAATAAATTATTTTATTCTGAGGAAGATCTTGATGAGATTGATGCAAAAGGTACTATATCTAAGGATCTTTTAGATAAGGTTGATGTGGATCTTTCAGACTATCAAGCCTGGGAGAGAGAAAACACAAAGGAAGATGACTTTGTTTACTCAGAGATTAGAGACTTAATAAATAGCGATGAAGATGAACAGCTTTTAATAGACAAGCGAAACTTTCAAAAATTATCAGCCTATACAAATTCACTGGGAGATGATATACAAAATGACATAGATCTTATAGGTGATAGATTGAAATTTGAATCTAACCCAGAATCTAGAGCTATTTTATTAGCAAAACAAAAAGCACTTAAACAGGCTCAGGTTAAAAACATTGGTAGACAGTATAATTTCCTGTCTTTATTTCCTGCTCTACAAAAACAAGACGATGTAAAAAAACTTCGTAGGAAAGAGTATATTATGAATCAAAGATCTGGAGATTTTTCTGGAGCTACTTCTAATATGGTCTTAACGGCAGTTGACTCTGGATTAAAATTTGCTGGAGGGTTACTTACTGCAATACCTTCTTGGATAGAACAAGGTGGTAATTTAGCAGGTTTAGATATGAGTGGTGCTAGGGGTTTAAATGAAAGTTTGGACGCTATGGTTAACAACGAGATTGGAACCTTTGACGGCGCTACAGATACATCTCCAGTAGAGAGAGCTGCATTTAATGAAGTAAAAGAGGTTACTATAAATTGGCAAGGAAAACCAATGCAAGTAGGATTAACTCCACAGGGAGATATTGTTGATATGAATACAATGGTATCAATGGGTGGCTTGTTAACAAACGAGCAGGTAAAAGAAGTTAATGATTCTGCTAAAAATATACCAGAATTTGAAATAACAGCAACAGGAGGTTCTGTTGTTCAAGGAGGTACAGGAATGATTGTTAATTTGATTGGATTAATTAAAGGTGGTCAGTGGGCTACTAAATCAATAAACAAAGCGTTAAAGTCTACTGGAAGAAAAGTAAAAGGTGGTGTTGGTATGGCTGCGGTTTCTTACGGAAGCTCTGTAGCTACAGAAGTAAATAGTATAAAGAGTCAATTGATGCAAGCTGGTCTTTCTGAAGACGAAGCGATGGATAGAGCTATATTATATGGAAATGGACGCGCAAGTTTAGATGGGTTGTTTTCAGGTTTGGCTGGAGCAAATACAAAACTATTAACTGCTAATAAAAATGCTGCTGCTACATTAAGAGATCTTGTTTTAAAACCAAAAACTGTATTTAAGAGCGAGGTATTTAAACAAAAAGTAAAAGACTTAGCTAAAGAAAACTTTAAGGAAGTTGTTATTGAAGAGCTTCCTGTGTTGTATAGTGGTGCTTTTTTAAATAGATTAGCTAATGAGTCTATTGGTAAGGAAATTTTAGATCAAGAAGTGTCTAAAGCTTCTGTTATAGAAACTGTGGTTCTTACATTAGGAGCTACATCTGGACTAGGAGCAAGAACATTGTTAACGAACAACGGAAGGAAAGACTTATTAAAAGCTGCTACTGAAAGTTCTAACATAGAGAAAGATATTTCTGACGCTGTAAATAACGGGACTATTACTGAAGCAGAGGGTAAATCTGTTTACACAGAGGTTTACAATATGCAAACTGGTATAAACCAAACACAAGGTACTATGTTGGTTAGCTCCAATATAGAGCCAGCTGCCGCCTTACTAAGCCAAAGACAAAAGTTAATGGCTAAGAGAGCAGAATTAGAAGGACCATTAAAACTAGAGATAGATAAAAAGATTGAGGGAGTTGATTCTCAAATTGATGCTTTAAAAAAGAAAGATATAGCAGAGGCTAAAGCTGTAATGAATCAACAGAAAGAAGGTACTGTGACTACTACCGTTACCAAAGAGGAGGCTTTAGCTTCTTTAAAGGCTGAGAACGAAGTTAGAGAAAAAGCTGGATTACCTGCTATTTTAGAGTCTAAAGAGAACATTTTAAAAGAACAAGATAACCTTATAAAAGAAAAAACAGATGCCATTCAAAAGTCAGAAACAGAGGAGCAAGTGCTATCAGATGATGGCGGAAGCAAAGAAACAAGGGAAGCCGATAACGTGGAACTGCAAGGAGTGGGAAAAGGAGACGCACGTAAAACTACCGTCGCTGATGAGAAGACGCTAACTCCAGAACAACAAGCAAAGTCTGATCAGTTAAACGAGAATAGAGACCAAAAAATAGAAGAAGAGTCTCGTAGGTTTGTGGTTCCTGGAACTAAAACTCAGGTTCAAATGAATGCTGATGGCACAGCTAATCCTGTTGCTGTAAAAGAAAACACTGATAAACCCGTTAGTAGAGGTAGACAATTAAAAGCTAACAAGATGATATTGGAAGATGTCATTGATGTTAATGAAGGTACTCGACTAGACTTGGATGCATCAACTAATTTAACGGAAACAGAATATTCTCAGGAGGTAGCTGATAATTCAAACAACATAAAAGAAATTGCAGAGACTCTTGCTATAGAAAGAAAAAATAGAAAAAATTTAACTAAAGCTGAAAAAGAACAAGAGGCTGATCCTTTAGATATTAAAGGTAAAATAGGTAAAATTACTGAAGCAGAGTTTGTTTCAATACAAGGAACTGCCCCAACCCCTCAGATGAAACGTTTCTGGTTTAAGAAAAAAAATAGATTTGGTCAAGACCCAAAACCTAAACTAGATACTGATGTTAAAAAACTTGATGGATACAATCAAGACAATGAGAAGGAAATGATGCAGAAGGTTATTGATTTTATAATAGAAAATCCTACTGGGAAACTAAATATTGAATCAGGTATATCAAATGTTGAAACAAGTTTAGAAAATAAATTTGAACAGTTAACGGGGCTAAAGGCTACGCCAACAAACATAGAGACTGTAAACAATATTGATCCTAATAGAGAACCTATTAGTGTAACTAAGAAAAAAGGTAAAGATATATCACAGAAGGAAGCTTCTGAGCCTGGTGTGTTTGGAAAAAAGAAAGGTCCTTCTCCAGATAAAATTTTAGGAAAAAAGAAAACATCATCTGACAAAACAAAAGAAGAGGGTGAGAATGTAAACAGAAAAAAGTTCTGGAAAAGCTGGAACAAGTCTTACAGGGAATCTAAAAAAGATCAGACCACTAGAAGAAAACAACTTTCAGATGCTATCCAGGACTTACTGACATCGAAAACTATAACAACAAAAAAAGCGAAAGCTTTAATTAAAAAGATCTCTGGTGTAAACCTTAATAATCCTCGTTTGGTAAGTCAGGTATTGGAATATGTTACAAAGGTTAGTATGGATGCTGCTAACGCAAAGAAGTTTGATGATGCTAAGAATTTGTCTAATAAAATAAAAAAACTTTTAAAAAGCGAAAGCTTAGATGCAGAGGTTTCCATCGCAGCAAAGCAGTTTAATAAGATTGATCCTAACTTAGTTAGTGATTTAGATTTATACCTAGACAATGCTCAGCGAATTGTAAATGGTTTAACTAAAACCAAAACAAATAAAGAAGGTAATCTTATTTTTGCGGGTACAGTAGACATAAAAGCAATAGACAAATATACGAGTGAAACAATTATTCAAGAGGCAAAAACAATTAGTGATGCTGAGGCTAAAGCTTTTAGTGATTTAACAGGGCTAGATCCTAGTGAATTTAGTATTGCGGAAATGCGTTCTATTTTAGAGGAAACAGACTCTAAGGAGTTAGACCAAACTAATGAACAAAAAGCCAATGAAAAAGACGATAAAATAACTAAAGCTGTTAAGAAGGCTTTTGCCTTTTATAAAAAATCTATTAATGATATTATAAAAAACAGCATTGATCCTATTAGTGGCGAACCTTTAGTTATAAGTAAGGCTGATCAGAAAGTTATAAAAGACTTTATGGAAGTTGATATTGACTTAATGACTACCGCTAAAGAAAAGCTAGAAGCTTTAGATGCTATGGTTAATTTTATTGTTAATCAAGGGTCTGGTGGTATGGTTGCCACAACCAAGCGTAATGAAGGAATGAAGAATGTTATCAAAGCAAATAAATTATTAAAACCAGCTAGAAAATTAAAGCTTTTTGGTTCTGAAAAAGTTGCTAATTTTTGGTATAAAAAACTAGGTGCAACTCCTAGGATAATTGAAAACTTATTTAAAGGAACGTCTACAGCTAGGATTTTTAACAGGTTATCTGGTTTTGATGGATTTAGGAACGGAGTAGCAAAAGCTGAAACGTTAGCAAATGATATTGCTCAGTCTTATGTAGATAAGTTTATAAAACCAACAAGCAGAATAAATGCTGTAAAAGGTACTACAAAAACACAGCCTAACGGTACAGATTTTAACACGGCGGCTAATGATACGGAAAGAGGTTTGTTTGCTTTTATGAGAAGAACAGTAGATGGAACTAAGGAGGAGCAACAAAATGAATTTGAAAGACGTAAGGGTTTAATTGAAGAAACTATCACAACCTTAAATGAATCAGGAGAAACAAAAAAATCTCAACTCATTAAAGACGCTGCTGACAAAATACTTTCAGGGTCTAATAGTGTACAGGATATTGAAAATAAGGTTGATCCAATAAACAGAGAAGCTGTTGAATGGATGTCTGCTGAGTGGTCACAAATTAGACCTGAATTAGAAAATGTATCTTTAAACGTATATAACAAGGTTTTAGGTAAGGATATAAACTACACTCCAGACTCATTTAGTTCACTAAAAGATGAAGTAAGTAGTGTAGACCAAGAAATTGGAAATCCTCAATTTAAAGGCACTTCACAAAAAATTTACGACAAAGAATCAGGTGTTTTAATGGATGTTGTTAGACCTAAATCATTACCAGCAGGAAGGGTTATAAATCTTGGTTTTGATTCTTCAAATATAAGTAATTTAAAAGACGCTTTAACGGATCTTGAAACGGCAGAGAGTATACAGATAATGAAAGGTTTTCTAGGTACTTCAAAAAATATGAATCCTGCTTTTAAAAATCTAATCCCTGATGTAGACAATAGGAACCTTATTTTTAGTAAGTTTCAGAATTATGTAAATGCTAAAAGAGGAGCAAATGAAAAAATTCAAGACAAGGAGACTGTAAAGTTTCTTAATCAGATAGCTGGAATTGGTGTGTCTAGAGTTTTAGGTGGACCAACGCAGTTTTTGAAACAGTTAACTCCCTTGGTAAATACAGCTACAAATTTAATGTTTGATCTTGGATCTGTTGGCAAAGGTATTTCTTTAATAACCAGAAACCCTGATGCTAGAATTTGGTTAAGTAAATCAGGTTATGAAATTGCTAATCGTGGTTTACAGTCTATAACTAACTTAGAAGGAACTAACACAAGGCTAGATAAATCTGCTGAAGGAAAAAAAGAAAAATTTGGAAGAGCAATATTAGAGGCTAATAAATTTTATTTAGAAAAGTTTTTGGTTAATCCAGATAAGTTTGCAGCTCAAGCTTCGTGGATGGCATACTATATGAATGACTTAAAAAAACAAGGTATAGATCCTTCTAGTATTGATTGGTCAAATCATAAGGTAAATAAAGAAGCAGGTGCTTTTGCTGAACAACAAGTAGGAAGACAGCAGAATGTTTCTGACACAGACCTTCAGGGTGATTTGTTTAACAGTAAAAACGCTACATCACAGGTTGCTCGTAAAATATTTTTTCCATTCGCTAACTTTTTGTTAAATCAAAAAACAAGAATGTATACTGATTTTAACATAGCTCTTAGTAAAACAGCTACAAAAGACGATAAAAGAAATGCATATCGTTCTTTAGCTGGTCTTGGAGTAGAGACAGCTACATTTAACTTACTTGGATTAGCTATTACTCAAGGATTGGCTGCTATGTCTCAAGCGATAACTGGAGATGACGATGAGGAAGATAAAGACAAAGCACTTCAAAATAGATTAAAAGGTAGAGCTGGTAACGTAGTTAAGGATATTTTATCACCTATACCTCCATTAGATGACTTAACTTTAATGATGGTTAATAAGGTTATAAAAACTGCTAGTGACGGAGATGATCCTTTTCAGTTTTTTGCAAAAGATAAAAAAACATTTATAGAGCAAGCAGGTGTTTTAGGCATACCATTTGGGACTGCTGGTGATTTATTTGAGATGATAGGTATCGGATCTACTGGAACTTACACGGATAATTATGGTAAAGAACGAGAAATTGATCCATCGTTAAAAGGAGCAGCGACTCTTAATGGTTTAGCTTACCTTTTATATAGTCTTGGTATGCTTCCATCTGAAGCAGGATCTATTATTAAGTACAATGTAAAATCATACAAAAAGAGTGGGAATAAAAAGAAAAAAGGTGATTCAGGTATTCCTATAAAAAGAAAGACAAAAACGAAAACAAAAACTAATAGAAAAAGAAAAACAAATAGTGGTGGACCATTACTAGGTGGTAAGAAAAAATCAGGAGGGAGATTATTTTAAAGAATGAATCTCAGCGTGACACCTGGCACAAACCACGATACATTTATCTATTTCTTTTTTAATAGTGTCTATTGAATTTCCTTGAGCGATACCATCACTAACTGAAAAACTTTTGTTATTTGTTTGGTGATGAAATTCTAATGCTCTGCTAGAAAATGATTCATTGGTTTTTTTAGAATATCCACATACAGTACACGAAAGTGTTTCTTTGTATTCTTTTAACCAAGTTCTGTTTTTTTTCCTTCTATCCTTTTTGACTGCAAGGCTGCATTTTTTACAATCATATCTAACGTATTTACCGTCTTTATGAAATTCAGTTAAAGGTTTAGGTACGTTACATTTTTTACATATTCTAATTTGTTCGTCAGAACTCATCCTCTGTTAATTTTTGAGTATCCCTTAAAATAATCATCAACTCTTTTATATTAGAGTTTAAAGACTTGGAATCTTCATCCATTAATGATTCGTAAATGCCGTCAGTTAATACATTAATATTAGCCATTAGCATATTAATGTAATTGATAGTGTTTTGACTGTTCTTTTTTACTGACATTTTTTTAGGTTCCTATAATCTACAAAAAAAAACAAATTTAAAGATAAAAACTTATTAACTAATCCATTGTTAAAATTAAACCTTTTCCCATTTTTGAATCTATTTTTGAAATAGCCCTATAAATAACTTTTGATTTTCTTTTTGTTTCTTCTACCTCTTTTTTTGTGGAATCACTACCTAAATTAGTATACATATAACAATCGATTCTAAAAAGCTCATCAATTTTTTTGTAGTTACTCCAGGATTTAAATTCTATTATTTTTTCTACGTCAGTAAATTTGTATTCCATTTTTTTCTTTTTTGAATGTTAATAACTCTTTTTCTAATCTATTAATTTTATCTAATAATAACTGTTTTTCTGACTTAAAATCTAAAACCCTATTACTTACCCTATTATATAATTCTGAAATATCTGAATTTGAGTTGATTAAAAAATCAAAATCTTTTAACCCGTGAAGCACAGTAGCGTGTCCTCTATTTCCAGACAAGATACCTATTCTCTCTAAACTTAGGAAATGGTAATTTCTTAATATGTGATAGAATATTCTTCTAGCATCAACATAACTTCGTTTTCTGCTTTTTTTAAATATATTACCTAAATCACTTTCTTCCTGGATAATATTTATTATCCCCTCTATAGATGTTTTTATTTTTTCTTTTTGAGGCTTAGGAATAACATAATGCCCTAATAATACATTGTAGTCTATTTCATTATATTTCATTTATCCTCTATATATTTCAGTTATTACGCCGTGGTTATCTAATTCTTTTATTCTATACTTTTGTATTGCAGAAACTACTCCCTTTGGTTTTTTAATCTCAGAAAATATTACACCGCAATTAGGTGGTATAGCTACAAGATCTGGAATTCCGTTTTTGTTAGTTTTAATTAACTTAATCACGTAGTAACCTTCAGCTTCTAATTCTTTAATTCTTTTTGCTTGTATTTGTTGTTCTGTCATTAATACCTTTTGTGTTGAGAGTGTAGTATTTTTGCTCTATATATTTGGTGTTTTTGTTCTTCAGTAATATTTTTATAAAAGTGTTGAGAAGTTAATCCTGCATATACAACAGCTTTACTTATAGTCCACCCATCTATTACTAATTGTAGTATTTTATCAAAATCAATTTCTGGATATTTTGTTGGTTTTCTTTTATATATTCCCTGTGGCATATTATATTTCTTTTAGTTTTTTTTGATAAGCATCTGCTGCTTCTTTTTCGATTTTAAATCGACCTAAATATTTAGATTTACCTTCTATTCTAATCTCAGAAACCCATCTGTTTTGTGAAAAATATACACCAGTGAATTTAGATGTTTTGTTTTTTTTGTCTTTTGAAAGGTTTTCTCTATGAGTTATTATTTGTAAATTATAAAGCCTGTCATTTTTTTTATTATTATCTATATGGTCTATAATTAATTTATGTCCACATTGTTTGTGATTTAAAAAAGTTTGTGCAATTAAAACCGAAATCTTATTATTTGTAGTTTTTGTTTTATCATTAGATAAAGTAACACTATACCTACCTTTGGAATTTAAGTGTTTAATATATTTAATTCTGTTAAACTTTAAACTTCTAACATTGCCTAAATTACTTACTTGATATAAACCTTCATATTCTGGTAT
>TARA_R110002073_G_scaffold331631_1_pt1 | contig 10511 bp, 23 predicted proteins | sample TARA_R110002073 | Tara Oceans TARA_R110002073 (sample SAMEA4397174) | marine metagenome | biome: Polar Biome; feature: [DCM] deep chlorophyll maximum layer (ENVO:01000326); material: water (ENVO:00002006), including particulate matter (ENVO:01000060) such as... | depth 40 m
GAAAAAACAAAATTTCATTACATATCACCTAAGACAAGTGAAAGGCATATCAAAGAGTTTGAATTTATGGCAGATGCTTATTATTGGGGGATGAAAAATTTAGATATTTCATTAGATTGGCAAATAGTAGAACTTTAATAGTTTATTACTGCCAACTACCTATAAAACAACCTAAACTGTTCAAAACGTTGAAAAACAATAAGTTATGAAAGTGATATTTAGATTTAAAATTTACGATAATATAGTTTTAAATGAAGATAGGGAACTATGTCAATTAGAACATTTTAAATCTAAATATACTTACCCTTTCAAGAAATTAACTTACAATAAGAATAGGAAAGCATATAGAATATACTCACAATGGGTACCTGAAAAGCGTTTAAATAGGTTATCGTATAGGGTAGATGAAGAAGTTAGAACAGTTTTTTTGAGCAGCTTCGACAATCTATTCATACAGTTTTAAAAATAAATTGAAAGTTTTTTGAAATTATAGTTGTAGAACTAAAAACATGTTGTATATTTGCAGTATAATTAAATAACAAACATATTATGAAAACTATATACTACATTAAAAATAAGGCAAACGGAGCTATAATGTTCAAATCTGAAATAGAGTCAAGAGCTCAAATAATGTGTAACCATAGTATTGAATATGTAACCAGTAGACAATTTCAAGAATAATAGCTAAGGGCGGAAAACAATGTGATGTTCTCACGAAAACAGCTCCTAAGCTATTTTAAAACAAATTTTAACAAAGCCCTAATAGTAGGCAAATAAATAAATATTAATAATTAAACATTATGAAGAAAATAGAAGGATTAGAGCAAGAAGTACAACAAGAAGTTCAACCAACAGAAATGATTATGGCTTTATATTTAGCTCAAGGGGTATTAGACTACTTAGCTAGTAGACCATACAATGAAGTATCTGAACTAATTAAGGGAATCCAAGGTTCAAAATTACAGTAAAAGAAATAGTATTAATTAAAAAGAGGTAGAAATTATGATTTTATTATCAACATTAGTAGCGATAAAGGGTGTTTTAGAAGCAGGTTTAATATTTATTGGGAAATCATTCTCAAGAAAAAAAGAGGAATATGTAGAACCAATTGTAGAACCAGTGGTAGAAGTCTACATAAAATGGGACGAGGACACTAATTTTATCATGGCGTTCGTTGCTGAACACTTTAAGACCTCAAACGTACTTTTAATGGAGGAGTTATCATCTCACCTAGGTAGATCAACATCATCAATAACTAGAAAGATAAGTAGACTTAGAGGAATTAAGACAAATAAGTCACCTTATGCTTCAGATATTGAAAGAGAGTTTGTACAATCATTGGAGGGGTCAGCTGTAAATGACAAGGGGTATTGTAAATTACTAATGTTGGCATTAATTAACATAGGGTTAAGTGATGATGATATAATGAACTTGCAAGATCTTATGGTAGAATCAGAGCCTACTAATTAATCACCAACACTATTAAGGAGACTTCTAAGGGACTTTAAATACAAAGTAGTATATTATATTAGATATACATTTAAAGTCTCTTAAAATGTTTAAAACTAAGTTATGAAAAATAAATTAAGACCAATAGAGGGAATATTAATATTCATATTACTATCTTTATCTATAATTGGAATAATGGTAGGAGTAGTTATGGCAATAATGAAAAATCAATAAACTATGGACACACAATTAATATTAAATATAGTGGCATGTATGCTCAGGTATTATATATCTAGTAGAATTATTAGAAGACTTTAGAAAGGATGGGCCAAAAGTATTATCAGAATGGTTATGGTGTATAATACTGTTAATAGGAGGGTTTATTCCAGGGGTTAATACTATAACAAGCTATAAAATAATAAAACTAAATAGAAAGAATGAGAAACAATAGAATAGTAACTGGGATATCATTCATAGGTATAGTACTAACATTATTAATACTATCACTAAGGAGTAGTGTAGACTATGAATTCATAGAAGATCCATACAGGAAGTATGTAACAGAGTATGTTGAAACGTTAGAGAGTAATGGAATAAGTATGCCACATCAAAAAAGATGGACAGTAAGGAGCGAGAATGGCTTAAGGTATACTAATATAATAGGTCAAGCAAGAGGGATGTATGATGATAGACAAGTATTAATACTTTTGAACCCACTATTGAAGCTACAAGATGAGAACTTCATAAGGTTTACACTATGGCATGAATTAACTCATGATATATTCAACGTTACACATGGCACAACGTTAATGATGAAACCAGTAGCATCTATGAATGATGGTGATGTATTCAACGTGGCTAAATTATTATTAATTAACTACCTTAAAGAAAATAGATAGAGATGGAAATAAATACAGTAGTAATATCATTAAGTAGGCTAAAGGAATTAGAGTTAGCAGAAAAGAAAACAAAGGAACCTAGAAGTAAGACTATAATAGTTCATAGAGGCTTCAGGTATGATTATTCGGTAGAGACAGATGATGAATGCGTTGAAAAGTTATCTAATGAATTAGCTGCATCACTTAATAGTGAGTCAGAATTAAGAGATGAGTTAAGTAAGGAGTTAGGTAATCATCAGAAATGTATTTATAACATAAGGTCAATGAACATTTGGGAATTCTTAAGGTGGAAAAAGTCTAACAAAAAATAAAAGAGACAATATGGGAAAGCTAATAATAAGAAACGAATCTTCATTAAGTGATATACAAGCTATAGAGATAGTAGGCAAGGTCATAGAGGAGGGTAGGATATCTGATAATGGGAAGTCGTATTGCTATCTATCAATATATAACCTACAACCAACAAAGGTGGCTGTATCTGTAAGGAGGAATGGAAAAAGTGATACATTTGTATTATGGGATTCAAAACATAAAGACTAATAAATATGGAAGCAAAAGAATTAAGGATTGGGAATATTGTAAACTATTTTAATGATGGAGAGTATTCAATAATTAGCACTTTAGATTGGGGATATGCTAATTTGAACAATGCATCACATGTAGATTATGAATTACTTAAACCAATACCACTAACAGAAGAATGGATTTTAAAGTTTGGATTTAAAAGTCTTGACTATGGAGAGTACGGTAGGGGTAGATATGTTTTAGACTGTGAATATACAGACAAGGGTGTATATAATTTTGTGATAGGTAGAACTTGTATAGAGGTAGATGTTACGAATGTACACCAGTTGCAGAATTTGTATTTCGCACTAACTAATGAGGAACTAACAATAAAATAAATAACAAGATGACACCAAAAGAAAAAGCAATTGATATACATAAAAAAATGTTTGATATATATCAACATTATGGAATTGCACTAGAATGTGCATTAATTTGTTTAGATGAGATATTAGATGCAGTTATTACTATAGCAGATAAGAAATATGATTTTTATACAGAAGTTAAACAAGAAATAAATAAACTATAAGTCATGAAAAATAATAAAGAGGTAAGTAGATTAAAAAAAGAAATACAACAAGAGATTCAAAGGTTGCAGATGTTAGATTACATATCAGAACACTCTTACATTAGGTAGTAGCGTTTAAACGACCCCTAAGAGACCCTATCTTTAAATAGGTGTAATTGTATACTACGGCAAGGACGAGGGTCTTAAAAGGACTGTAATAAAAGTGTAGCTCAAATGAATAATTAATTAAGGATAAGCAATAAAAAGTACAACTCACACATAAAAAAAAGAAGAAAAGAGTACTGACATCAAGCTTACATGAAATAGCACATAAATAACACATAGGAGGTAAGTAAGTATAGTAGTAATAGAATTAAGATGCATTTTTTTTAATAAACGATTGTTTCAGAAAAACCAGTAAAACCACAAAACTACCCACAAGATGAGAATAGGTTAATACACTACTCAAGGGGTTAGTAATCAGCTAGTTATATATGTGTAAAAATGGTCAAAACCCCACACAGTAAGGCACTAGAAGGAACAGTTGTTGAAAAAATTATAAAGTTTATATGATTCTTTTTGTGATTCAATTGTTTTCAAAAGCAAAAAGTTTCACCAAAAAAGTTTGAAAATCCTAAATTTTTACAAATTTATCAAAAAAATACTAATATTTTATCAAAATTTATCAAATAATTGTGTGAAAAACGTGCGATTTTTCCTTTTTTTTCTTTCCACAGAATTTGGCAACAATTGTTCATTACATAATCCGCAAAGAAAGTTGCTAAAACAGTCGTTTTATTAACAAATATGCAAAAAACAAGTGGCTTGCCTTCACTTTTTGTCGGGTTTATATAAAAAAGTATTGCGGATAATGTAATTCAGAAAACAATTGTTTCAAAAAAGTTTGTATTGTAAAGAATTTTTTGTATCTTTGTGTTGACGCTTTGCCCACAATTATTTTTAAAACAATTGTCTTTTAATAGTTGTTAATTGAAAATATTATTGTATCTTTGTACTGACGTCTTAGCCACAATTATTTCTCAAACAATTGTTGCAAAAACTTGTTTGTTTAAAAATATTATTGTATCTTTGTATTGACGACCTTTCCATATGGTGATCTCAAACTAAAGCACCATTACAAATATATAACAATTATTTTAATAAACAACTATTTATCAGACAAATGTTTTTAAAATAATTGTTGCAAAAAACTTGTGTGTTTAGAAATAAAGAACTATCTTTACATGTGATTGGGTGAGAGACTCAGAAGGGGAGAGGGTGCTCTACATTTAGAAAACGGTTGTTTTTTAAATATGGCGTAGGGTGGAGTCTAGTATTTCAAAGTTGGTGTTACTTCGAGCCCTGGAGGGTTATACCCTTTCCATGCTGTAAAGATAATACTTTTATTTTAATAAACAACTATTTAATTAATAAAGTTTTAAAAACTTTTCACCTCATGTAAAGGTTGAGGTTCATGGCCCAGTAGTTTATGATCCCTTCATATGGTAACACAGCGTTTCTAAGACAATGTTTCACAACACTTGTCTATTAACACCAGTCTTTAAAACGCTGTGTTTAAAACGCTTGTTTTAAAAAAGCAAAAGTTTTTTAAAAATAAATGAAATAAAGTATTGTTTAACTAAATAAGCGTTGTATCTTTGTAGTGTTGTAAGGAACTAACCTCAACAAAAAACTAAAAGAGATGATCACATTAAATATAAAAGGAGATAACTTAACAACTAGAGAGAATAATGTAGAGGTGACTTTAAAGGGTTCAAATGTATTCATGATAGTAGAAGACTATATAAAAATAACTAGAGACTGGCACGTAGAGGATTACACATTAACTGACAATGATGGTATAGGCGGTAACAGAGGTATGAATGCTGGAGCATATCTTAATGAGAGAATGAGTGAGTTAACTGGAATGGAGCTAAGATAAGACAATGTTTTTGAAACATTGTCTACTAACACCAGTCTTTAAAACGCTGTGTTTAAAACGCTTGTTTTAAAAAAGCAAAAGTTTTTTAAAAATAAATGAAATAAAGTATTGTTTAACTAATAATGTATTGTATATTTGTACCAGATAACAACAACACTAAAACACATATTATGGCATACGTTAAAATATCAGACAGAAACTTACAAATGATTAAAGTATCTTTTTTATCTAAAGATGTGAATGTTACCAGAATGGTTAGAGAGGATAGAATAGAAAGATTCAGACAAGATGTTTTATGGGCCAACAAATTGCAAGGGACACAATATCCTCACATGATCAAACAAAGTTTTTAAAACTTTATTTAAAAAACCTTGTGGGTTAAATAAATAAGTATTATCTTTACAGTGTAGCAAATAAGCCACTAAACTAAAACGAACATTATGACTAGAGCAGAATTAAACAACACATTAGTAGAATACGCAAAGGAAGACTTAGGATATGCAAAAGAAAGCGGTTCAATGATGATCAGTGAAACTTTAAAGGGTTGCATTACAATAGAAAATATCGGTGAAGTGTTTCAAGCTTACAATAGAAACAATGAGCAATTAACTGGAGCAATGTTAGAAGAACAAATGATCAACTGGTTGGTTCAACAATACGATGTTTCAGAGGTTGAGGTTGTAGGGTAAAACTTTTTTAAAATAAATACACTTTCATAGTGTGAGAACTAAATAAAGTTTGTATATTTGTACCAGATAACAACAACACTAAAACACATATTATGACAACTACTGAAATCACTATCGCAAACACAAACTTAAGATTAAAGAAATGGTATGCTGAGGTAAAACAAGTGTACAACGTAATAGGTGAGGGTACAACAAGAGTTGAAGGAGATGAGGTAATAGTTGACTATATAGAAAACGGTGTTTCTAAGACATGGTCTATGGCGTTCTACCCAGAGTACACAGAAGAGAATGGGATCAACTTTGTTTTCAACTGCTGGTCTGAAGAGGCTAGGTAATTTGTCATAAGGTAAAAAGTTTTTAAAACTTTATTTGAAAAACCTTGTGGGTATCAAAATAAAGTATTATCTTTACAGTGTTGAAAGAAACATAGCAAGCGAACCAAGCTGATACGTAGACTCCGTCCTACCTTATATTTAAAAAATAAAGGTTTTCTAAAGCACCATAACAAAGATAAAACAATTTTTTTAATAAACAATGAAAAACTTACGAAACATTTAATAAAAAGTTTTCGTAAATAAAGTATTGTTTATCTAAATGTTGGTTGTATATTTGTACCAGATAACAACAATACTAAAATAAACAATAAACATTATGGACGCAAACAGTACAGTATTTGAAGGAAGTATTTTTAAAGGAATTGACAAGATAGTTTGTAAAGACGAGCTTAGACCAGTAATGGGTTTTGCATATATCGATAAGGGCCACATTGTGGCGACCGATGCACACTGTCTGGTAAAGGTAGATCTTAAATTCTTTGGACTAGATGACGAGGCTATCAAACTACTAGAGGGAAAATGTATTGACAGGGACACTTTGCAGAAATTAGGAGCAATGAAGACTAGTCAAAAGTATTGTATTACTGAACAAGGTTTCTGCTTACTGAATAGTAAATTCAAGGCCTCGGTAATATATCCCATAGAGTTAATGTCAGAGAATGGAAATTATCCAAACTATGAGGCTGTTATCCCTAAGAACGTTGCAGAACAGTCTTTCACTTCTATTGAGCCTAAGTTATTAATTAATGTGGACAATGTGTTTAGTGTTGCTCTAAGGTCTGAAGGTATATTGAAAATGAACTTCCATGGAGAGATGAGAGCTATCACACTAGCATCTGAATGTGGACAATTCTTAGGGCTGGTTATGCCAAGGAAATTAGGTTTCTAAAACACCACCAGAATGGAAACTATACAGAAAACTCTAGCCTTTGGGCATAGAGTTTTTTCTTTTAATAAATTAAAACTAAATAATATGTTTGACAAAGAATTTTACCCAACGCCAAAAAGGGTTTTGGACTTAATGAAGATAGACTGTAAGAGGAAGGTTGTTCTGGAACCTAGTGGGGGAAAGGGTGATATAGTAGACTATGTGAAAGATAGGGGCTGTAAAGACGTTATAGCCTACGAGCTAAATGAAGATTTATCAAAAATACTACAAACTAAATGTAGAGTTATAGGAGACGATTTTTTCAAGGCTACGAGCGAAGACGTTTCTCATGTTGATTTAATAGTAATGAATCCACCATTTAGTAATGCAAACAAGCACATAGAACACGCATATAGTATAGCTCCAGAAGGTTGTGAGATTATATCTTTATGCAACAATGCGACAATAGAGGTTAGTCGAGGTAGGTCCATTTTACATTCTTTGATAAAAAATTATGGCATAACTGAAAATCTAGAAAACTGCTTTGATGATGCGGAAAGAAAAACGAATATAGAGGTTGGACTTGTTAGGTTGTTTAAACCCTTGATAAGTTCAGACAATAGCTTTGACGGGTTCTTTTTAGATGCTGATGATGAACAGGATAGTGGAGAGGGAATTACTTCTTACAATGAAGTTTATGCAACTGTACAAAGACATGTCGGTGCCTTAAAGATATTCGACAAAATGGATTCCATGAGGTCAGAACTTAATTATACACTTTCTGATTTGAACATTGATAAGGTTTCATTCTTATTAAATTACAATGATAAGATTACAACGAGAGAGGAGTTCAGCAAGTATATACAAAAGAAGTCCTGGAGAAATATCTTCAACAAGATGAAGATAAGTAAATTTATGACATCTAAAGCTATGGAGGATGTGAACAAATTTGTGGAACAGCAGCAGAAATATCCATTTACAATGAAGAACATTTACAGAATGTTTGAAATAATAATGGGGACCAGAATACAGATGATGAATAAGTCTTTAGAGATATCAGTGGATTCATTTACAAAACATTCTCATGGAAATAGGTTTGGGGTAGAGGGTTGGAAAACTAATTCTGGACATATGTTGAATAATAAGTTCATAGTTGAGAGGGTTGTGAACTATGATTGGAATGAAATTAGGTTAAATTATGGAAGTCAGATTGATAAATTGAACGACCTTACAAAGGTACTATGCTTTTTAACTGGAAAGAACTATGATAATATTGGAAGTCTTAGCTCTACGTTTAAGGATATTGGAGACGTTTCTACAGGACAATGGTATGAATGGGGATTCTTTAGTATTAAGTGTTTTAAAAAGGGGTCTATGCATATTAAATTTATAGACAAGTCTGATTGGTATTACTTAAACAAAGCTTATGGGGAATTGAAGGGGTTTACATTAAGTGATAAATATGAAAAATAAATGAAATAAAGTATTGTTTATCTAAATGTTGGTTGTATATTTGTACCAGATAACAACAATACTAAAACAAACGATATGAGTAACACTACCAAAATGAAATTATTACTAGACTACAATTTGTTTTTAAAAGAATGTGTGTCAAATAATTGTGAAATAAATAAAGATACAATAAGAGAGTATTTAAATGGAGGTTATTATCACGAACCAGTAAAGCTATAATTAAACAAATAAGAGTTATGAAAACATTTAAAAAGGGGCAAACGGTAACAAGAGGTTGTGGTGGTAATGCATCGGGTTTTAACAGATGTGAACTAGGTATTATGGGTGCATCTGCAGATTGTTACAATGAGAAAACAGTATTTGAAATAGAGGGTACTGTAAAGTTAATTACATTCGACCACAGTAAGGAAGTTTATGGGGCTTACCTATTGAAAAAAGATGGTGTTAACGTAGGGTATGTTTACAACACTTATTTGAGAGAGGTGGTAGGCACCGTATGGCAAAAGAGTATTGAGACAGAGTTTCCTAAGTTGTTTAAGGGGGAAGCTCTTTTAAAAGAAGCTAGAAAAAGGTATAAGAATGGAGATGTATTTATATCTGCCTATAGTGGAAATGAATTAATTATTCGGAATATAAACTCTATTAAATTAGACAGTGATGGAGATGTGAATGTAGATAGTAATGGATATTTATTTTCAGACGGTGTTTGGGCAACAATTGTTCCCGAAACAATTACAAAAGAACAGGCGGAATTTGAGAGACTAAAACTAAAATTAAATAAATAGAGTTATGAGAAAGATTACAAAAAGAGGAGTAGAGATTGCACAACAAGTTTATGAATTAAGAAGCAAGTTGATGAATGATGATTTAACACTAGAAGAAACCAATTCCATAATGTCTAAAATTAGTGATGCAAATATTGAATTATCTAACCTTGAAAATAAATAAATAAACAATGACTTAATAAATAAACAATGACAAAAGCAGAAGAAATATTAGAAAAACACTTAAAGATTAATGATGTAGAGACTATGTTAGGGAGGCACGGAACAACTCGCAAGGCTGTTATAAATGCACTAAATGAAGCTATTAATTATACACGGTGTTGTGAAACGTTAAAGACTAAAGATAGAATAGCCTTTCACGTTTTTGCAGAAATTAACAAGTACACTAAATGCTTTGAAGGATATAAAAGAGATGGAAAGACTTTTAGTGAAACAGAGGTTTTAAAAAGATACAACACGTATTTACTAAGCCTTTAGTGTTTTACAACGTAGTGTATATGGAAAGTTGTGCCTTAAATAAGCGTGAATGTTCGTTAAAAAAGATAAACCATTGTAAATAAACACTATAACTAATTAAAACAATGTTCCTTAACAATTTTTTATATACATTGTTATATACTTTTAAAAATATGGGAAATTTAAACAAGCTAATAGATAAGACTTGGGATAGGCAAAAGTTTATTGACAAGCAAAGACGTAGAAGAAAGTACAGGTTCTTTATAAGAATAAAAACCAATGTAGTACTTTATTTTTTAAGCCTTAAAGATATTTTTAATTGTATATAACGAATTAGAATATGAATTTTTAAAATTACGGATTATGACAATAACGATTTCATTAATAGGATTCTTAATATTTACTGCCCTTTGGTTTGGGTTAGATAATATTAAAATAGAACTAAGGTATAGAAACACTTTATTAAAAGAACAAAACAAGATACTAAAAGACAGAGGTAAGTAATTTTTATTATTTATATTCTTTGTTGTGTGCCGAAAGGCT
>TARA_R110002073_G_scaffold56905_17_pt1 | contig 10506 bp, 5 predicted proteins | sample TARA_R110002073 | Tara Oceans TARA_R110002073 (sample SAMEA4397174) | marine metagenome | biome: Polar Biome; feature: [DCM] deep chlorophyll maximum layer (ENVO:01000326); material: water (ENVO:00002006), including particulate matter (ENVO:01000060) such as... | depth 40 m
GCTTTCGCCGCCGGCACCGCAGCCGAGATGACCGCAACCGCTGTATCCGTCTGTGCTGCATCCGACTTTGCTGCGACAGGCTCGGCTACAACCTTTTCGGCTGCAACCTTTTCGCCTGCAACACTTTCGGCTGGGACCGATGACGGCGGGTTGGTCTCGACCGGCGGCACCGGCTTTGTCGGGGCTCGCTTGCTTGCTTTCGACTTGGTGGGGGTGGGTTTCGTCACGATCGACACCACGTCGTCGCTTGTGTGATCCGAGCCACTTGAGTGATCGGAGCCACTTGTGTGATCGGAGCCACTTGTGTGATCCGAGCCACTCGTGTGATCGGATTCGCTAGCGTGAACCGATTCGGACGCGGGTGCTGAATCATCGGTTTCGATCGGAGGTGCCGCAGACGCTGGAACCGCAGGGGCGGTGCTGGCGGCCGGATCGATCATCGCAGCGGTCGCACGCAGTGCATCGGCAAACTGAGCGATCGTGGCAAAGCGTGACTGCGGATTTTTTGCGAGCGCAAACGCCACCACTCGCAACAACGGATCCCCCGCCTCGCCAGCGGCAACTGCTTTGGAGATCGACGAGGGAATTTGCGAAGCATGCAGCGCCATCATCTCAGCGGCCGAATCAGCCTGGAACGGCATCTTGCCAATCACCATTCGGCAAATCAAACAGCCCAGCGAATAAATGTCGGTTGCGGCGCTACACGGAGTCGAAGCATCCGCTAACTCCGGAGCCGCGTAGGCATGCGGCGACTCGAGCACATCGAGCCAAGAGTAAGGATTGGTGAGCATCGCCGAGACGGCGGGCCCCGACGGATCTCGCAACAACCGTATTGAACCGTCTTTGCCCATCCACACTCGATCGGCCCGCACGTCGCCGTGCCACAATGAACTAGCGTGCAACGCCGCCAACGCATCACTGATCGCAATCCCAATCTCACAAGCCTGTTTGGCTTTCAATCGCGGCCGCTTTTTCAAAACTTCCGACAACACCTCGCCGCTCGGTAATGGCGAGAAAATCACAATGTTGTCGTCGACGCGATCCAATTCGATCGACTGAAGTGCCGCTTGAGTCACCCCAGCGTGGGCCGCAATCCATTGGTCCCGCCCCCCACTGAGCTGTTCGGCAGTGGGACGAAACAGTACCCCTGAAACCCCTTCGCTCGCCGGCCCCTGCACGTTTGCTGGCCGAACCACAGGTATCCAGCGGCTCAGCGGGGCTGCCGCGGTCGCATCGGTTTGCAAAAATCCGCCATGACGCAGGCTCACAGATTCGGAAACCAGAAGCGATTTAGCTTGGTACGGGGTCAGCACCCCCGACTTGACCAGGTACTTGGCCAGCGCGACAGCATCTTCGGGCGGCAATCCCCCTGCTTTCTCGGCATAACCTACCGCATAACGCTTACATCCAGCCGCATCGGTGACACCGTTACGAACCAATCTTGCCCAGAATTCGCTTAGTGCGACCGTCATGAATAAACAACATTTCGATGTCGAGAAGGAAACGCTTGTGTGGGAAAAACACTTTCGCCGATGAATAGTCTAATAGATCGACCGATTTCAGCCGACCACGGCTTTAGGGGGCTCGTTCCCTGACCTCAGGCAGCGCTAAATCAAGCGGCCTGGTGTTTACGAAATCCGAAATAGCAGGAGCGTCCTTGCTTCACCGCAATCGATCGAAGGAACCGATTTTGGGTCACTTTTGCCGTTAGTTTTCGCACAACGTAGAGCTTTGTTGCGAATCGAGCTAGACTTTTAGGTAACGAGCCCTACGACCGACATTCCATCACGAACATGCATCACTTGAGTTTCCATTGAATATTGTCTTCCTATCGACTGAAGCCGTCCCGTTTGCCAAAACGGGCGGACTTGCTGACGTATGCGGCACTCTCCCCTCGAAGGTTGCCGCATTGGGGCATCGAGCCACGTTGATCATGCCGGCATTCCGAAGCATTCGCAGTGCGGGATTGCCGATCGAGTCGACCGACACCAGTTTCGCAATCCCGATGAGCCCTCAGAAGCTGATCGGGGCACGTATTCTGAAATCCAAACTGCCCGACGGAGATGTCCCGGTCTGGTTCATCGACCAACCTCAATACTTTGATCGCGAATCGCTGTATGGCACCTCGACAGGCGATTACCCCGACAATGCCGAACGATTCGCCTTCTTTTGTCGAGCCGCAATGCATGCGATCTCGCGACTCGATGGGCCCGTCGATATCGTCCACTGCAATGACTGGCAATCCGGGCTCGTCCCCGCAATCATGGCCGCCGAACCGGACGCCTATCCCTGGATCAAAAAAGCCTCGTCCATCTTCACCATCCATAACTTGGCCTACCAAGGCCATTTCGAACGCGACGCGTTCCGCTGGACCGGTCTCGATTGGAAACATTTCAATTCCAACCAGTTCGAGTACTACAACCATCTGAACTTTCTGAAAACCGGGATCGTCGCTGCCGATATGATCACCACGGTCAGCCCCAAGTACGCCGAGGAAATCTGTACCCCTGAACAAGGCTGCGGACTCGATAACGTGCTGCGCGGTCGACACGACCGTCTTTCGGGAATCATAAACGGGATCGACCAAACCGTTTGGAATCCCGAAACCGACCCCAAGCTCTCGGCGACCTATGACGCTCGTTTTTACAAGCAGGGAAAACTGGCGAACAAGCGTGAGATCCAACAGCGGTTTGGACTGGAGCCTAACGAATCACTGCCGATGATTGGACTCGTCGGGCGATTGGCGAGCCAGAAAGGGTGGGACATGATTCTGCCCGTATTGCAAGCTCATCTATCCGAGGATCGTCCCGCCCAGTGGGTCGTTCTTGGTAGCGGCGAGGCACGTTACGAGGAACCGCTTCGCAAACTAGCGCAAGCTTATCCCAAACGCTTTGCCTTGTATCTTGGATTTAGTGACGAAATGGCACACTTAATCGAAGCTGGCTCAGACGTCTTTGTGATGCCAAGTCTATACGAACCGTGCGGACTGAACCAATTGTATAGCCTTCGCTATGGAACGGTGCCGATCGTGACAGAGACTGGTGGCCTGGCGAACACTGTGGTCGATTGTACAGCAGAAACGCTCGAAAACGGCACTGCGACGGGCTTTTTCATCCCCGCAGCGAATGCCGAAGCCCTCGATCAAACGATTGGCCGAGCATTGCACCTGAGATATCACGAAAAAGAAAAATGGCAACAAATTATTGAGACCGGAATGTCGCAAGACTTCTCGTGGCGGCATAGCGCCAACCAGTACATCGAGCTTTATGCAAAAACCATTGCCCTTAAAAATTCACAGGCAAAAACGATCATCAAACGCCGAGATGAATCAGCAACTTTTCGCTAATTTTGTCTCGCCAAACCCTACGAACATCCGTTAGGATCTCGTATGGTCCCTGCACCCCCACAGGAATTGGTGCACTAAAATAAACCTGTTCGTGAAGTAGTACCTTGATCGAAAACGCCCCCTCGCGAGTCGCGGATCGAAACAAAAAACTGGTGCGTCTACAAAGACGCGGCGGGGCCTCTGCAAAGCCAGCCGCCCCCGAGGCTGCGACACAATTGCCCGAACCGAGCGGTTGTGCCGAATCACGACTGAATCCGATCACGGGTGACTGGACGATCTTTGCGCCTCATCGCGAAGCACGTCCCGATCAATTTGGAACCGAGCAACGGGTTCCGACCACGTCCGCGTTGGAGTGTCCGTTCTGCGCTGGCGAAGAACACACGACCCCGCCGCCAACCTGGGTCGCCAAGATCACCCCGGACGACAGCTTTCAAGTGCTGTATCCGCCCAGCAACGGTTCCGCTGTATCGCCGGCCGCACTGCGAGATTGGTCGGTCCGAGTCGTCCCCAACAAATTTCCTGCGGTGACGCAATCCGATTCCACCCCCGCTCAGAACGATCTACCTAAACGATCCAGTCCGCTGTTTCAAAGCAGCAAGGTCATCGGGGGTCATGAGGTCATCATTGAATCCCCCAATCACGTTCAATCGATCAGTGAATTAGATCTGACGGAAATCAAACTGATGTTGGTTGCATACCAACACCGGCTGAGCCATTGGCGAAAGCAACCAGGCATTCAGTACATCAGTTTGTTCAAAAATGTTGGCGGCGATGCGGGAGCTTCGCTGCAACACAGTCACAGCCAATTGTTGGCGAGTGACCAGATGCCCAATTCGGTTGAAAACATCAACGAACGAATGCGGTCGCATCAAGCCCGAACGGGATGCTGTCTGCAGTGCGATATCATTCGCGCCGAATTGAAACAGAAGAAACGGATCGTGGCACAAACCAATTCACTTGTTGCCTACTGTCCGTACGCCAGCCGGTTGCCGATGCTACTGCGTGTGACCACCAAAGACCACGTTGACCATTTCGATCAACTTTCGTTCGACGTCCTTGACGACTTGGCGCGGATGATCAAACGGATGACAGGCTGGCTCGAAACGCTGGTCCCCAACGCCTCGTACAACATGTTGCTGCATACACGTCCGCCGGGCGCTCACGGCAACGCCGAGGCATTCCACTGGTCGCTTGAATTCTTTCCCCGGATCACGCGTGTTGCCGGATTCGAGTGGAGCAGCCAGTGCATGATCAATACGGTGCTGCCCGAACTGGCCACCGAAAAATACCGCAAATGTGCCGCAGCCGAGAACCCACGGCTCGTTCTATAGCCCGCTAAACGCGGGCGGCAATGCGAGTGCTTCGCCAGCGGTAAATCCTAGGGCAGCGAAACTCGCGTGAGAGTACCGACTGGCTCGGCAACTACCACGAAAGCCGTTGACGGCTTCCGCCACTGTGTATCGCTCTTTAACCGCCCTTCCAAAAATTCGAGCGTGAATCATTGGGGCTCGTCATTCACAAATGCGGGCAGTGCCTCTCTCGACAGCTCGCCGCCGTGCCAATTCGCACGCAAAATCTCTTGAAAATGCGGCAAAAATCCCGACACATCGCGGCCCCAAAACGAAACTGCAGTTTGGGTAAATGATTCGGATCATTCTGGCCGATACAAGCTCTAACAGTGTCATGGTCAACCGCGGAATACTGCGTCCCTGGGTCGATTCCCAGCGTGATCGCTTGCGGCTGAGTCCACAGCACTGGGTTTGTGATCGACCGAATCTGTCCCTTTCAACCCCATCATCACATATATGACGCCGCACGCTTATCTCTGTTTGGTTCTGCACAACCATCAACCAATCGGCAACTTTGATGGAGTCTTTGAACAAGCGTATCAGGACAGCTATCTGCCGTTTCTAGAAGTATTCGAGCCTTTTGAAGCGTTGCGAATCTCGCTGCACACCTCGGGTCCGCTGATGATGTGGTTGGCCGATCGGCACCCCGAGTACGTTGATCGTCTGCGGATGCTGGTCGAAGCGGGCCGCGTCGAAATCATTGGTGGACCTCAATACGAACCGATCTTGGCAATGCTGCCACGACGTGACCGGATCGGCCAAATTCAAGCCTACGGCAACTGGTTGCATCGCACCTTGGGCGTCCGTCCTCGCGGGATGTGGACTCCCGAACGCGTTTGGGAATCATCGTTGACAAGTGATGTCGTCGATGCCGGCATCGAGTACACCGTCCTGGACGACTTCCATTTCCGAGCCGCCGGACTTCGCGATCCTCAGCTTACCGGTTATTACTTGACCGAAGATGACGGCCGCGTGCTGCGTGTGTTCCCCGGATCAGAGCACCTTCGCTACACGATCCCATTCCAAAGCGTCAACGCCACGATCGATCATTGTCGCGACCTGGCACATCGGTCGCCCGGCGTCGTATTGACGTTTGGTGATGACGGCGAAAAATTCGGCACTTGGCCTGACACCAAGGTGCACGTCTACGAAAAAGGCTGGCTACGCTCGCTGTTTCAGTCGCTGACGGCCAACGCCGACTGGCTCAAAACCGTCACGCTCGAAGACGCGATCACCCATACCGCACCGGTCGGCAAAGTTTACTTGCCCGATTGCAGTTATCGTGAAATGACCGAATGGTCGCTTCCGGTCGCCGCACAAGAAACGTTCGACGACGTCAGCCACGCGATGGAAGACGAACCACAGTGGACCGACTTGAAGAACTTCGTACGCGGCGGCTACTGGCGTAACTTTAAAACCAAGTACGACGAAACGAACGAAATGTACGCGCGGATGATGCACGTCAGCCGCCAGTTGGCCGAAATCGAAGCTACGGGAATCGGTGCCAGCGAGATCTCGCAAATTCGCGACGACTTGTACCGCGGCCAATGCAATTGTCCCTATTGGCACGGCGCGTTCGGTGGCATCTATCTGCCGCACCTCCGCAACGCAATCTTCCAACACTTGATTGCCGCCGACAACGAACTGGAACGACTCAGCGGCGTCAATGAACACAGCGTTCAAGCCACTGCATCGGATTACGACTTCGATGGATACCAGGAAGTCCGGCTCAGCAACAATCGTCTGTGTGCTTGGTTCGCACCGGGACGTGGCGGCCGCATGTATGAATTGGACGTTCGTGAAATCCAGCACAACCTGCTAGCGACACTTCAACGTCGCCCCGAAAGCTATCACCGCAAAGTGTTGGCGGGCCCAAACGCCGGCGGTGAAGAAGTCGCGAGCATCCATGACCGTGTTGTGTTCAAGCAAGAAGATCTGGATCAGCGTCTTCAATACGACCGGTTTGCTCGCAAGAGTTTGATGGATCACTTCTACGACAACGATGCGACCTTGCAAAACGTGGCTCGCGGCGAAGCCACCGAACGCGGCGACTTTGTCGAATTGGCGTTCGAAACCAAACTGCGTCGCGGTGCCGATCGTGTGCAAGTCCAAATGCGTCGCGATGGCAACGCTTGGGGGATTCCGATCTCGTTGACCAAGGCCGTGACGATGCACGCCGGTAGCGATCGTTTGACGGTGGCTTACTTGCTCGAAAACGTACCGCAGAACCAACCGCTGCATTTCGCCATCGAGATGAATTTCGCAGGCCTGCCATCGGGGGCGGACGACCGTTACTTCTCGGACGTCAATGGTCATCGCCTAGGCCAACTCGGTGAAGAACTGGACCTCGAAAATGTGCTTGGGCTAAGTCTATCGGACCGCTGGCTCGGCATCGACGTGGCCCTCGAGATCAATCGACCAAGCGGTATTTGGGCGTTCCCGATCCAAACGGTTAGCCAAAGCGAATCGGGGTTCGAACTTGTCCACCAAAGCGTTTGTGTGCAACCTCACTGGATTGTCACCGGCGACGAAAACGGTCGTTGGAGCGTCGAGTTCGAGCTGGCCGCCTGCTGCGAGCAAAAGTCGGAAACGGTTCACGAACAAGAAGTGATCCGGCTGTAAGCCAGATGGTGTAATTTTTCTTCCGGCCTGTGCTGCAGTTACCTCTCCACCGAGAAAGCAGACTGCTGATTTAGTATCACGCGAGTAGGCTGGAGGCCGGAACATGACTTGCCGTTGGCGTGAGCCAACGGTTTAGGGGCGACCTGTCACCGCAAGGCCGGAGGCCGACACACTGACGGCAGAGCGTGTCGCCCGCTGGGCTATATTTTCCCACCTCCACCACTATCCGGCGGCTCACGCCACCGGCAGAGGGTGGATGGGTGCCGCACAGATACGAGCCACCACCTTCGGGTGAAGGTGGCTACCAGAGCACGCATTGTGTCACGCCGCCTTGTCCGGCGGCCGCTCTTCTTTTTCGGGCATTTTCTCTCTCGCCCGAGCTCATTTGCCGCGTTCGCAAACGTGCGAACACACGTTCGGTTTGCGGTGTCTTGCGCGGAACCACCCTCCCCCCCAATAATATTTATAGGTTTTCGCGTGACAACCTGCTGCCGAACCGGCCAGGACATCTAGAGGACACACCGCCATCAACCCCACGGAACTCTCCTCGTCCGAACTACTGCAACTCGCTCGGGCAGGAGATGCTGCGAGTGTGGGAGCGCTGCTATCAAAATATGGCAATTACATGGAGGTGATTACTCAGGCCCAGCTTGATGCTAGGGTCCGACGACGGGTCAGTTCGTCCGACGTCGTGCAAGAAACCATGCTGGAGGCGCACCGTGATTTTGAGAAATTTTCCGGTAGTACGATGGCCGAATTCACCGGCTGGTTACGAAAGATACTGATCAATAATCTCGCTCGTACGGTGGAAACTCACCTGTTGGCGGCGAAACGAGACATTCGCCAGGAACGATCACTCCAGGACGCCGATGACGCCTTGAACCGGTCCCACCTACGAATCGAATCGATGCTTTCGGATCATGCACGATCGCCTGCATCCGAAGCGGATCATCAGGAATCCTTAGTGCAAATGGCCAATGCAATCGCCAACCTACCCGCCGAATATCGAGAAGTGATTGTGCTCAGGCACATCGAGGGGCTGCCGTTTAACCGTGTTGCCGAGCGAATGAAGCGAACCCCAGGAGCGGCCCGCATGCTTTGGATGCGAGCCATCGAACGTCTCCGCGAGACCATGAACCAACGTTGATCGAGTGAACCAAACATGCACGTTGCAACTCACCCTGCCCTGCCCTCCTGGCAACATCTACCGACCGGCCTGCAAACACGCTTGGCCGAACTGTTGGATCAATACGCATGTTCACTCGAGGCGGGTGACGAAGCTTCGGCGGAACGATTGCTGCAGCAGCACCCCGAACTCAGCGAACATCTGCGAGGGCACCTCGAAAGCCTGAGACTGCTTTGTCGTCCGCCTCAACAAACGCCAGAGACCCCCGATCGAATCGACTTCGCAAAACAACTCCCCGAAATTGGCCCCACCGGCAATGGCCCCCAATCGCAGCTCGGCGACTATCGCATCGAGCGTGAAATTGGCCGTGGCGGAATGGGGGTGGTCTATGCGGCAACGCAACTTTCGCTGCGGCGCAGTGTTGCCTTGAAAGTGCTGCCCTTTGCCGCGGTCTTGGATCAACAGCAAGTCACTCGATTTCGCAACGAAGCTCAGGCGGCCGCCTCGCTGCATCACCCGAACATCGTGCCCGTGTTTGCTGTTGGCTGTGAACGGGGCGTGCATTACTACAGCATGCAGCTGATCGATGGACAGACGCTCGAACAGGCCATCAAGGAGATGCAGAATCAACAAAAATCCCGCCCGCTCTCGCAACTTCATCATGCCGAGGACGCTTTTGCGGCCGACAACCCGAGTGACGTGGCCTTTGACACGACCATCGGTGTGACCTCCGACGCCCCTAACGGCTCGGGCAGTAAAGCGTTGTCCCGAGCCTATTCAAACGGCCCCTCGCAAGCACTCGCTCAACCATCGCGAAGCCCCTTCGCCAGCACGGCAATCAACACAGCGGAAACCGTCCGCAATCGCGACTTTGTGCGTTCGACGGTCCAGATCATCATCGATGTCGCCGAGGCACTCGATTACGCGCATCAACAAGGCGTGGTGCATCGCGACATCAAACCATCAAACCTGCTGGTCGACGCGGCTGGCAAGGTATGGGTCGCCGACTTTGGCTTGGCTCGTTGTCGCGGCGTCAACAATCTGACCGCCCACGGCAACATCATCGGCACCGCACGTTACATGAGTCCCGAGCAGGTCGCCGGCCGGTCTCAGGAAGTCGATCACCGCACCGACATCTACTCGCTTGGCATCACGTTGTATGAATTATTGACGCTGCAGCCCGCGTTTGCGGCATCCAACCGCGAACAACTGCTCGGTGCAATCGAGTCACACGATCCTCCATCACTTCGCCGCCTAAACCCGGCCATTTCGGTGGATTTAGAAACGATTGTGTGTAAAGCGATCGCGAAATCGAAAGACGAACGCTATGCCACCGCGGGTGAATTGGCCGAGGATTTACGGCGATTCCTCGACGGTCGCCCGACCTTGGCGAGGCGTCCCACGCTGGTCGATCGAGCATTTAAATGGGCGATGCGTCGACAAGGTCTGGTTTGTTCTGCGTTGGCGATTTCGCTGACGCTCGCGATTGCGTTGTCAGTGGGAATGCTGCTTGTATCGCGGCAAAGCAAGCTGAAGGACGAAGCCACCGTAAGAGCTCAGATGCATCTGGACCAAGCGCATCATGCAGTCGATCGCTTTAGCGGCAAGTTCTTACAGCAACTCGCCGAGATCCCCGGCACCGAGCAGTTGCGAGCCGATGTGCTGCACGAAGCCGAACGGTACTATCTCGACTTCCTGCGTTACGCCAAACAAAACAGGCACATGCAATCCGAATTGGCGAGAGTTCGATATCGACTCGGGGCACTCCAGACTCGACTGGGTAAATTCGCGGATGCGGAACAACACTACCAGCAAGCGATCACAGACTTTACCGCTCTGACAAACAAGGGACTGACAAACAAGGGACTGACAAACAAGGGACTGGCAAACAGCAAGGGACTGGCAAATAAGGGACAGAGCAACGAGCCGGACCAAGCCGATTTGGCACTCTGCTTCCATAACCTAGCGGCGCTGCGAAAGGACCAAGGACGCTACAGCGATGCCTTAGTAGGCTATCAAAAGGCAGCAAAGCTACTCGAGACACAACTCGCCGACGACAAGAC